>Ga0302324_100024176_pt1 | contig 11721 bp, 9 predicted proteins | sample Palsa_T0_1_FD_201949 | JGI IMG/M metagenome (GOLD analysis project Ga0302324, IMG submission 201949) | Peat permafrost microbial communities from Stordalen Mire near Abisko, Sweden - Palsa_T0_1 | ecosystem: Environmental > Terrestrial > Soil > Palsa > Peat permafrost | place: Sweden: Abisko... | reverse complement strand
CGATCGGCAGGACTTAGCGCTGCCAACAGGTAATTTCGCTCTGGATTCAAATGGCCCGTCATGACGCCACGTTCAGTCGCGCAGAGGAGACGGCCCCCATTGAAAGAAAATGCGCCAATCCGATTGGAATGCTGCAGAGGGGATGCTTGCGTGCGTCTGAGCTTGCGCTGCGTGCCGCACGGATGGCGTGCTCACTCTAGGGATCATCGGAATTTCGTCCCTAAGCCAGCGCTATCACGGCGGCCGCCACTGCAAAAAAGCACGCCATTCCGATGAGAATGACCCGGAGTGGGTTGCGATCGGCATCGGGGGACTCCGCTGCAGCGTCAGCGTCGTCATCATTTGCAACCGTGCGAGCGCCTTGCGAGCCGAGCCCTGTTGCCAAGGTTGGGGCGCTTGCCGCAAGCGGTGGCGCCGCAAGTTCCACCGATAGATGTGTCATTTCGCTTCTCCAGTTCGCGCCCGGCGAACACAATTGCCACCGGTGGCAGGAGTAAGCGTGATCGGTGAGGGTTGCGCGGCGATTTCGCGCTGCCCGGGGCGCGTTTCAGCCGTAATGCACTTGGCGCTGCCGCGGGCTCAATAGAGGACTTCGACCTGGGTGTTAAGGGTGTATCCCACCCCGCGCTCGGTGACTATGAACTGCGGCTGCGACGGATCCGCTTCGATCTTGCGGCGCAGCCGCAGCACCTGAATGTCGATCGAGCGGTCGTAGACCTCGTTGTCGTACACGCGGCTCGCCTCGAGGAGTTGGTCCCGCGTGAGGATCCGCTGCGGCGCGGCAAGCATCGCAGCGAGCAGGTTGAACTCGCCATTCGTCAGATCAATCTGGGGTCCGTCGCGCCGCTTTAGGCGTCGTGTTCGCAGATTGAGCTCAAATTGGTCGAACCGGTAAGCACGAATCTCTCGCTGCCGCGCGTGCGGCTGGCCCGCACCCTTGGTTCGCCGCAAGACTGTTCTGATTCGGGCCAGGAGCTCCCGAGGGCTGAAGGGCTTGGTCAGGTAATCGTCGGCGCCGAGTTCGAGTCCCATGACGCGGTCGGCTTCGTCGCGCACGCCTGTGAGCATTACGATCGGTATTGCCGATTGATCCCGCAGCGTACGCACGATGGCCATGCCGTCCTCACCGGCCAGGCGCAAGTCGAGGACGACAAGATCGATCGCCTCATCGGCGAGAATTGCCGACATCTGCTTGCCGTCTGCGGCAACGCTGACGCGCAATGAATTCTCCGCGAGGTACTCTTCCAGTAGCGCGCGGATCTGCGGGTCATCGTCCACGACCAAGATGTGTGGCTGAATTATCTCCGGCATACCTGTGGCCTCCCCGCCGGGTCTTGTTAATCTAGCATAGGAGCGCGGCCGAGATTCGCTCCATTCTCGACGGGAGCCTCCAGCCGTTCCAGTTGAAAGAGTTCAATGCGCCACTCCCAGGACCCGAGCAATCGCCTCCGCAAGGTCCCAAGATTGCAGCGGCTTACGCAGCACCTCATTCACGCCGACGGTGGCCGCGCGCTTCGCGAGCTGCGCGTCACCGTGACCACTCATCACAATGATTGGGATCTCGCGCCGAAGCTCGTGAATCTCACGCGCAAGCTCCGTGCCGACGAGATCAGGCATCGCTTCATCGGTGAGCAGGAGATCAAAGCGCTGCGGCTCGGCAGCGAACGCCTGCAGTGCCGCGCGGCTCGAGTCGAAACCGACTGGCTCATAGCCAAGCTCGGCGAGAATTTCCTCGGCGAGCGCAACGAGCGCGCGCTCGTCATCTACAATCATCACTGTTTCGCCGTGCCCACGCGGCAGCCGCCGGTCAGCTTCGATGGCGTGCTTCCCGGTCTCGCCTGCCACCGGCAACCAGACCTCGAAGCTCGACCCCGCTCCCGCCTTCGTTGTAACGTCAATCCCGCCGCCAAGATCGATCACTATGCCGTGAATGAGCGACAGGCCGAGGCCCGTGCCTTCGCCGACGCCTTTCGTGGTGAAGAATGGATCAAAGATGCGCTCGAGCACCGCTGGCGGGATGCCCGTACCTGTGTCCGCTACGACCAGCCGTACATGTGGTCCAGGCGAGAGCGTACCGCGCCCGGCAGACCGGCGCTCGCTCACCTCAACGCGTTCGAGAACCACGCTGAGCAAGCCACCGCGCTCCATTGAATGCAGAGCGTTGGTACATAGGTTCATCGCCACTTGATGCAGACGCGTCGCGTCGCCGATCACGGCGGCGTCGCCGGCTGCGAGCCTGCTCTCGACGAGAATCCCCGCGGGCAGCGAGGCTGCGAGCAGCTCAAGTGCCTCCTCGATCACGGACTGAACGTTTACCGGCACGCGCTCACCGAGCCCGCTGCGGCTGAAGCCGAGAATGCGGTCGACCAGGGTCTTTGCGCGCCCCGCCGCGTGCATGACATTGTCGAGGTAGCGACGCAAAGCGCTGCCCGCTACGGAATGCTGGTACGCGAGTTCGCCATACCCCAGGATCGCTCCGAGGATGTTGTTGAAGTCATGGGCGATACCTCCGGCCAACGTCCCGATTGCCTCCATCTTCTGCGACTGCCGCAGTTGCGCCTCCAAGTGCTCCTTGTCGATTTGCGCCTGCTTTTCAGCGGTAATGTCGGACGTCGAGCCGACGATTCGGTACGGCTTTCCCGTTGCGTCGCGCAGGCAACGGCCGCGTACCAACATCCAAAGCCACTGGCCATCAGGTTGATAGACTCGGTATTCGCACTCATAGCGCGGCTTACGCCCCTCGAAATGATCTCTCAGCGCTGCGTCGACGCGCGATCTGTCATCGGGGTGGATCACGACTTGCGCCATCCACGCACTGCGAGTTCTGATACTGTCTCCGCTCTGCCCCACCCACATTTTCATCTTCGGCGATAGGAATAGGCGATCGGTCGCGAGGTCCCAATCCCAATGCCCCTCATTGGCTCCTTCCATTGCGAGAGCATAGCGCTCCTCGCTTTCGCGCAGCGCGCGCTCGCCGGCCTCGATCCGCCTTAATTGACGTACGAGTGCAGCAACCGCCAACGCTCCCAGTAGTGTGACGATCAGCGTGCGCACGCCGATGCGTATCGCCTCGGCGCGCCACGGTTGCAGCGCGATGGATTCTTCGCGGGTGACCGTGACTACCATGGGCGCGTCCCTAACGTGTGCAACCGCGATGAAATCCCGCTTGCCGTCGATTGGACTCATAAGCGGGCTGTACGGCGCGTTTGGCGTGGCCGCAAGCTTGGGAAACCTCTGCCCGACTGCCGCCGGAGTCGACGGATTACGCACGAGAAGCGTCCCATCCTCGCGCAGAAGCTGCATCGCGCTGTCCCCACCGAGATTCACGGCTGCATAGAAACGCTTAAGCTCTTCGAGGTCGACGATCGCCGTGACGACGCCGGCGAATCCTCCTCGTCCGTCATCGAGACGGCGCGAAAGGATTACTGCCGCGCGGTTCTCGGAGCGCGAGACTAAGGGTTCGCTCATGAAGAGTCCCTTCGCAGCGCCACCTCGCTGAGCGATGAAATATGAGCGGTCGGAGACGTCAAGATTTCGTGGTGAGGATCCGCGCGAACGGTAACGCTGAATGCCCTGCGCATCTGCAATCGTTATCAAGCGCACCTGCGGCACTCCCGCCGCACGGGTCGCCAGAACGTCGTCGAGACGCTCCGGCGCGATGTCGTGGCCGTCGTTTTGATACCAGCGCGCGGTATCGAGCAGTAGGAAGTCGACAGCTTGCCATGTCCAGGCGGTTTGCTCGGCGAGCGCATTCGCTACGTTTTGGAGTTCGCGATCGGTCGCAATGAGCGAGTTGTCATACGCGCGCCAAGCGTCGTACGCTGAAGAGCTGGCAAATGCCAGAATAACGAGAACACCGAGCACGAGGATCCCGATCCGTAGGCGCCTGAACCGGATCGAACCGCTAGGGAGTAAAGCCGCGTTGCTTGATGACATGAGATGTGTGCGCGGCACGCTCAGTTCGGTGGACCGACCATAGCGCGTACCGCTTCGAGCAATTCTGCTTGGGACAGCGGTTTGGCGATCACCCGCTGTACTCCGAGTGATTGCGCAGTCGCGCCCGCCGCCGATAGACCAGCGCGAAACTGACCCGAGATCGCGATTAGAGGTTTACCCGGATGCGCTGTCTGTATTTCCTGCACCAGCTTCACGCCCACTTCTTTGGGCATGCAGATACTGACGATCACGAGATCCGCTGTACCTCCCCGCTGCCCACCGCACGCCGCGCTTGGACAGACAGTATAGCCTGCCTCGCTCAGCCACTCCTTGAGCAGAGCGCGCATGAGGTCATTTTCCTCGTATATTGAAATGCGCGCCATTGTATCGTTAAAAAATCGTAGTTGCGCGTGCCGCCGGCCGCGGAGTCGCTTCACTCGAAGCGGTTATTGCAGCTGGCTCTTCGCATTTTGACCATCGCCCGCATCTTGAGCCGCGAGGCCGGCGTTGCGACCCAATCGAGGGTGTCCCCACCCTGAGCGAGGAGCCGCAGAAAACGGTCATGCAACACGCTCTTAAGCGGCATGGGTACGCGCAGACTCCCGGCCGTTCCCAGTGCGAGGCGGATGTCATTGTGTCCGAGCGGCGCGGCGAAAGCTGTTGGCTGACACTTGCCTTCCGCGATCAGGGCACCATAGATTTTATGAGCTCCTGAAGTGAAGAGCGTCGAGGTGAGCAGATCCACAAAGGCACGCCGGTCGATGCCTGCCCTGCCGACGAGCGCGATGGCCTCTCCCAATGCCTCGATGGCGGCGTCTTGCAGAAGAGTACCGCTGAGCGTCACCAGATTCGCCGCTGCCGGCTCTGTGCTAATCGGAAAGGTCTTCTGCCCCAGGGCATCGAAGAGCGACTTGCACTCGTCGACCGCAGCGAAATCACCTGCGGCTACGATGTAGAGCTTCGCCGCCGTCGCCATGTCCGGACGGCCGAAGACAGGCGCCGCGACGAATCGCTGTCCGGCTTCGGCGTGCGCCTGCGTCAACTCTTTCGAAAGCGCTACGCTGATGGTACTCATCGAAACATGGATCGCGCCCTTGCGAAGGTTGGCGATGACGCCGCCCTCTGCCAACGCGGCGTGCGCGAGCGCGGTGTCGTCTGCAAGCATCGTGATGACCACCTCACAGTTGCACGCATCGGCAATACGGGCCGCCTCGTGCGCTCCTAGCTCGAGGAGTGCCCGAGCCTTCCCAGGACTGCGATTGAACACCGTGACATCGTGTCCCGCCTTCACAAGATTCGCTGCCATGGCCGCGCCCATACGGCCAAGTCCAATGAATCCAGTATTCACGTCTTCATCTCCGTAGCTGTGGTCATCAGGACCGCTGCGGAGGTGCCATGAATTCTGGCCCGACGGGGTCAGTGATCGTTTCGCGCAGGATGTGATCGATTGTCGCTCGGGTTTCCGTATCGACCGACCACCCTGCCGTACCGACCATAGCCCGCAACTGATCCGGATGACGGGCGCCCCAGAGCGCTACGCTGACTCCCTGGTCGAGCATCCAGCGGACCGCCAACTGAATCGCCCGCTGATGGAAGCGGTCCCGCGCGAGTTGATCGAGCTGCTGAACCGCTGCGAGGTACTGGCCGAATCGCGGCGCCTGGAACTTCGGATCAACGCGCCGCAGATCGTCACCCTCGAAGGAAATGTCCGCCCGCATTCGGCCGCTCAGGAGCCCGCGGCACAGCGCTCCGTATCCAAGAGTAACTATGTTATTCGCGCGGCAGTAGGGAAGAATTCCATCTTCGATGGCTCGCTCGAAAAGGTTGTACGGGGCCTGCAGCACATGCAGAGGCGCAACCCGCCGAAAGCGCTGCATTTCCGCGACCGAAAAATTGCTCACCCCGATGGCGCGGATCTTTCCCGCGTCGTAAAGCGCTCGCATCGCCTCCGCCGTTTCCTCGATAGGCACAAGCGGATCGGGCCAATGAACCTGATAGATGTCGATGTAATCTGTGCGCAGCCGCCTGAGTGACGCGTCGATTTCTTCCATAATCCGGGCCCGGGTCGCGTTCCGGTAGACCTTTCCATCGCGCCACTCGAGGCCTACTTTGGTGGCGATGATTGCATGTGTGCGCAAACGCGAACTCGCGACCGCTCTGCCGATGAGCTCTTCGGACACGCCGAAACCGTAAGCCGGCGCAGTATCGATAAGGTTAATGCCCTGATCAAAAGCGGCGCCGATTGTGGCGATTGATTCTCGGTAATCCGTTCCTCCCCACATCCAGCCGCCCATCGCCCACGTTCCAAGCGCCACCCGGGAAACGCGCAACCGCGCATCGGGAATCTCTACGAACTCGCCGTCGATATTGTGCACTTGAACCGGGCTTGATTGCGGCATGCTGCGATGCTCCTGTTTGGTAACTGCCTGCAAAGATGCTCGCGGCCCATTGCGCGGCTATTCCAGTTATGGCCGGTATCGATTACAGGTGAAATCTGCAGCAGTTTCTGGCTGCACGAGTACGTTAGGCGTGCAATCGTCGCCCTGAAGACAGCCCGCCACGGGAATCGCCCCTCCTGCGATAGATCGCGCCGTCGGCCGCGCCCGCACGACGGGTACGGCTAACGACTCCGGACTGGGACTACGAATATCGACTTGTATTTACGTATTTAGCCGCTGCCAAGGCATTCGCGCCCAGTCCTTGGGATTGATGAGCGGGCAATCGTCGACGTTGCCACTCATTTCAACTCTCTTGGCTCAACGAAGCTTGCTTTTCCATTTGCAAAATCACGGCGGAGAAGTCTTGCTCTTTTCCTTCCTTCGATTGCATTGCATTAACTTCGGAAGCCGCTCGTGTGGCGGGCATCTGCGCACCCGCTGCAGCTGCGAGGTTGAGAATCAGACCGAAATCCTTGTTCATAAGCCGAAGTGGAAACTGCGGGCTATAGTCGTTTTTCATTGCCCTCTCCAGCTTGGCCACATGTGCGGGAGCGACGACCGCAGTCTCTGCAAGTACGGCCAGTAATCGATTGCGATCGAGACCGGCCTTCTCACCGAGCGCAACGGCCTCGGCAATTGCCTGCATCCCTATTCCCAACATGGTGTTGACGACAAGCTTCATGATTGCTCCGGAACCGCTCGGCCCCAGATAAAAATACTTTCTGGCGATTACGCTAAAGATCGACTCGGCGGCGGCGAAGCAGCCCTGATCCCCGCCCCCGAACAGAGTCAGCGCCCCCTGCTCGGCGGCCGGCGTACTTCCCGATATGGTCACGTCGAGGACGTCCACTCCACGCTCGGCTCCCAGTTTCGAGAGGTTCTGCGAGGTCTTTGGATTCACTGTGCTCAGGTCGATAACCAGGGCGCCGCGGCGTGCATTGACGAACGTGCCATCAGCTCCTCCATAAACCTGCAGCACTGCTTCATCGCTCGCAAGGCACGACAACACGACGTCGCAGCTGGAGGAAAGATCCGCAACGCTTGCCGCGACTGTACCGCCAAACTGAATTAGCTCCTCCGCCTTGGCGCGATGCCGGTCGTAAGCGGCCACCTTGAAACCGGCTTCAAGCAACCTCTGCGCAATTGGCCGACCCATGTATCCGATTCCAACAAATCCGAGTTGGCTCTTCTGTGATGTGATCGCATTCATGTCTAATTGTCCTTTGGCGAGCGCTGAGTGAGTTTCAGTCGGTTGTTTTCGCGACTCCCAATCGCTTAGTGACTCTACGTCATTGTTCCTGATTCGAGATATTCCTCGCGGGCAGTAAGTGCTCTCAGCCTGGCCATCGGGTCCGGCGGAGATCCGTCCAGGGACCGCCATCGACATAGCGCTCCGGGTACAGGGCCTTCGAACGCGGGTCTTCGGCGGTGTCGAGCTGAAGGACCATCCACTTTGGATACGGAACGCCCGGATCCGAGGCCGTATCCAGAAGCCGGACGTCTTCTTTGGAAAGCCGAAGGTCTACGGCACAGATGTTATCTTCCAGTTGTTCAGCTTTCCGCGCAGCGACGATCACACTGCTGACGGCCGATCGTCCCAATACCCACGACAGCGCCGCACGGGCCGGGCTTACGTCATACCGACCAGCCACCTCTTTCAGCGCGTCCACGACGCGGTAGCCCGTCTCCTTGTCGAAGGGCACGAACGAACCGGCCTCCGCGAACCGAGTGCCGGCGGGAGCAGGGCTGTCGCGGCTGTACTTGCCCGTGAGGAAGCCGCCGGCAAGCGGGCTCCAGACCAGGATACCGACGTTGTGGTACTCGGCGAACGACTGAAACTCGTATTCGATACCTCGGCCGACGAGGCTGTAATGCATCTGCGCCGTCACGTATTTTTCCAACCCCAGGCGCTCCTGCAACATCACCGCGGTGGCCGCCTGCCAAGACATGAAGTTGGAGAGCCCGATGTAGCGGACCTTCCCCTGGCGCACAACATCGTCGAGCGTCCGCAGTGTCTCCTCGAGCGGCGTGTTGCTGTCCCATCCATGTACCTGATAAAGATCGATGTAATCGGTCTGCAGCCGTTTGAGACTGCCCTCCACTTCGCGCATGATATTCACTCGAGTCGCGCCGCTTCGATTGAGATTTTCGCTCATAGGGAGCCGGACTTTGGTGGCCAGGACGATCTCCGCTCTCACGCCCTTCAAGGCATTACCCACCAGAGTTTCGCTCTCGCCGAAGCTGTACACGTCCGCGGTATCAATGAAGTTGATGCCCCTGTCCAGGGCCAGCTTCACCATCCGCGCCGTGTCCTCCTGACCGAGGTTGCCCATGTTCATCTTGCCGCCGAACTGCATCGAGCCGAGCGCCACTTCGCTCACGATGAGTCCGGTATTCCCCAGTTTCCTATACTTCATCTCCGTACTCCTTATGGCCTGCTCAATTTCCGAGTCGCGAAGCAGGGGTTACGATTGTTCAATCATCGACAACGACGGCCATCTATGTCCGATGCCTCTACTTCGACAACTTGAAAATCGCGATCGTATCGCCGTAAGGAAATCCCATCTGGAAGTTGCCGCCCGAAGCCACAGCGAGGTACTGGACGCCCCCTACCGAATAGGTCACCGGTGGCGCGTTGACACCGGCCCCTAAATTGAATTTCCACAGCTTCGCGCCGGTCGTGGCATCAAACGCATCGAGGTAACCATCGCCCTCACCCATGAAGACGAGGTTGCCGGCGGTGGCCAGTGCCCCCCCGATCAGCGGTTGCTTGGCCTTGTACTGCCAGGCGAGCTTGCCGGTGTCCACGTTGATTGCGGCGAACACACCGTTCTGCACCGGATCCTTCGCCACATTGGTAAAGGAGCTGCCCAACCGAATCGATCCTGGCTGATAACCCGGATCATCCCCGGTGGTAAACGTCATGAGCTGGTTCATGCCTAGGATGTAAACCTCACGGGTCAAGGGCGAGTACGCAGGCGGCGACCACTCCGCGCCACCGTTCGCGCCCGGCAGCATCTGCACGCCTTCCTTGGTCGGTTGGGAAAACATGTTCTTCGATTGGTCAACAAAGGCATCAGATCGGCGGATCAGTTTTCCCGTGTCGCGATTGACGATATAAAACCAGCCGGTCTTGCCTGCTTCGCCGGCTGCCGGTACCGTTTTGCCGTGATCGACGGTATCGAACAGCACAACATTACTCACGGCGTCGTAGTCCCACACATCGTGCGGGACCTCCTGGAAAAACCAGGCGAGTTTGCCAGTGCGCACATGCAGGGCGACGATTGAATCGGAATAGTGGTTATCGCCCTTTCGACCGGGCCCATAGAGATCAGGATTGGGATTACCAGTCGAGAAAATAAGCAAATCCCGCTCCGGATCAACAGTGGGCGTCGTCCAGACCATGCCGCCGCCACGCTGCCAGGAATCGCCTGCGTAGGAGTTAGGATCGGTCGACTGCCAGCGCCAGGATTCTTTACCCGTCGTGGCATCGAACGCGGCAACGAAGCCACGTATCGGCCATTCCCCGCCCGCGCTTCCGACGAGGATCATGCCCTTATAAATCTGCGGTGCCATGGTCTCGCTGTAGCCGACCGTAGGATCGGCCACAGCGACGTTCCAACGCACGTCGCCGCTTGCGGCATCAAGGGCGATCAGCCGATCGTCCAGAGTCACGACATAGACGTTCCCATAGCCGACTGCCACACCCCGATTGACCGGGCCGCAGCAGATTTTGAAATCACCCAAGCTGTAGGTCGACTCCCAGATGATGTCGCCGCTGTCCGCGCGAATGGCGAGGACCTTCATTTTACTGTCGACCACCGGCGTGGTCGCGTACATGACCCCGTTGACCACGATCGGGGTCGTCTCGAAGCTACTGGTGATGCCGGTCTGCACGAGTGCGACCGGGACGAGCGACGACACATTGCCGGCATTAAGATCCTTCAATGGCGAGAAACGCTGATTGGAATAGTCGCGCCCGTGAAGGAGCCAATCAGCCGAGTGTGAGTCGACTGCTCCCATCATGGCGTCGCTGACAGTAACATTGGCCGGATCGGGTAACGCGCCGACAACGAGACGGTTGGAGCTGCCGATGTTCTGGATTTCAAGGTTAGCGTCCGTTGCCTTCTTCGCGCCCTGATCCGGGTACGGCAACAGGGCCACGGCATCTAAATGCGCGGCGTCGAGTGCCGTACTTCCCGCAGGGTAGCCATTCTCAGCGAGAATAAACGCCGACACCTGCTCGTATTGTGCCTTACTTAAGGATCCCGGGTTACTCACCGGCATGAGCGTCGAGATGACCTCGTACAGCTTGCTCATCGTGGGATAAGTGGCCGTGAGCGACTGCGCAAACGTAGCTCCGGTGAGCGCCGGCGCGGCGCCCCCCTGCAGTTTGGAACCGTGGCAGACGGAGCAAGTGGCGCTGAACACCTGCGCGCCGGCCTGTGCCTGTGCTTGAGTATAGTCGCCGGCGCCCGGGGCAGATACCGCAGCCACCGGCAGCGTCACTCCAGCGAACACCGCAGTGACCCAAAGCCGGATGTGCCAGCCCCGAGGCAAAAATCGAGTGAAGCGTTTTGCAATATTCATAGGTTGCTCCCCTGAGGTGAATCAGACATCTTTGTCTGCCAGCTTGGGTGCTGCCGCACTTGCGATGCGTATGCCATGCTGGCTAAGCGTGATGTTGCGGCAGATGTTTCACATGGCAATTTCAGCCAGGCTTGGCATCGTTTCAATTGAAACGGCCTGTCACGGCGAACCTGGCACCGGGTTACACCGTATATCCTCAAAGGCGGAGATTGCCTTCACTTCTTCCGGCGCTGGAGCGGAACGATTTGTAATCCTATGCACCGGAAAGCACATCGAATAGCTAGCCGCGTACTCGCGCAACTCTTCGATATCCGGGCAGGTATTCGATAGGTCAACCCAACACGCACGTCAGAGGCGGCCGATCACGAGCGTCAACTGTACTGGCATAAACTTTTGCACGGTCGCACGATCATCGGATCGCCTGGCATGACGCTCCAACGCTCCTCGCCGAGCGACATTGCGATCTTGAGGCGGCAAGTCCAAGCCGAGATGCTTCGCTGTATTCCCCGCCTGAGTTCAGCCGAACATTGACGTCGCTCATGACGCCTGTGTAGCCACCGCCAAGAGTGACGCGCGTGTAATCGCCGGATGCACACGCTTTGTCGCCTATCGCCGTCGCCCCTTTTTCAATAGTCAGCGCGGCCCGTCAATCGTCGAGAGCAACATTCTTAATGCGACTGCACAATCGGGCGAATCGGACACATGCGGACTCTCTGGTCTCTGGTCACTCGTCTTTCGGGTATGCAGCACGGGTCCT
>Ga0302324_100024175_pt1 | contig 11721 bp, 11 predicted proteins | sample Palsa_T0_1_FD_201949 | JGI IMG/M metagenome (GOLD analysis project Ga0302324, IMG submission 201949) | Peat permafrost microbial communities from Stordalen Mire near Abisko, Sweden - Palsa_T0_1 | ecosystem: Environmental > Terrestrial > Soil > Palsa > Peat permafrost | place: Sweden: Abisko... | reverse complement strand
TGAATGCACTCGTTAGCGAAGGCTTTCACTAACAAGGGAATGTCTTCACGGCGCTTGCGCAACGGAGGCACTGTGATCGGGAAGATGTTAAGCCGGAAGTAGAGATCGCTACGAAACTGTTTTTGAGCAATCATCTCTTTCAAATCACGGTGTGTGGCGGCTACGAGACGCACGTTGACTTGTTGGGTCTGGTTGCTGCCTAACCTCTCAAATTCCTGCTCTTGCAAAACTCGCAACAGCTTGGCTTGGAGTTCCAGAGGGATATCGCCAATCTCGTCGAGGAAAAGAGTACCCTTGTTTGCCAACTCGAACCGACCCATCTTACGGGCGATTGCACCTGTAAACGCGCCCTTTTCGTGCCCAAACAGCTCACTCTCAAGCAGACCGAGCGGAATCGCCGCACAGTTGAACCGCACGTAAGGTCGAGCACAGCGTGGGCTGAGACTGTGAATAGCGCGTGCGAAGAGCTCCTTGCCTGTCCCCGTCTCACCTTCAATCAGCACTGTCGAGTCAGTGGGGGCAACCGTCAAGACTTGTTCCAGGGCTTGTCTTAAGGCCAGGCTCGAACCGACAATTCCTTCAAATCGGTCGCGCGCTGCGCTTGGGATTCCCGAACTGGCGTCATCCTGTAGTTGGATGTCTCCGCACTTTCCTTCTTCACTGAGTTCCACTTTGTGTAAAGGCACGCGCCAGACTGGTTTCCTGATTTCGCCTGCTACTTTTTTCAGGGACTCGCCAGGTTCCGGCCAGCTGTTATGCGTCATCATTCGACCGTCGCATTGGAAATCCCCATCGTCAGTATTTCCAGGATGCGCCAAGTTGTTCGCGCCGACATTCATTACGACTCCCCCTTGTCTATTCAGGCTGAACCAGGCGAGCTCCACGTTCACACGATAGATGAGATCGATTGGTCAATTGGTCAGGAACTGGTCACTTCTTCAGTCTTTTTCTCTTTCCATCCATTCGCGGATGTATGCCGGGCAATTTTTCAGTTTTATGCCTTTCGCTTCGCAATTCGCCAAAAATTTCACGGAGGCGCGGTCCGCAAGACGTATCTGCTGCAAGTCCAGGACGATGTTTCGGGGGTTCTTTTGTAGTTCGACGATTTGTGCCAACTCCCCGAGGTGCCCGACTTCAATTCGCCCGCTTAAGCTCAAAACCATGAGATCTTCGAGTTCCGATGTATCAATCTTCAAGGTCATTGGTGAAAAGGTGGCTGACGACATTCAACTCTTGAGATGCAGCTGCAACATATGAGTCATCTCTGCAAACCCCGATGTTGCAATACGGAGTCCATGGAGCGTGGATTGTAAAAAAAAGGACTTAGATGGGAAATGTGTAACGAATTATCGGGATATCCCGAAATATCGTGATGTGGGAGGGGTCGATTTTCTAGGTCGGATCGGCGGAAAACTTGCGTTTGTTTATTCTGAGTTGTTTGATTTTAGAATCCAGTGTGGAAGCCGGAATTCCGAGCTTCGTCGCGGCTCCATCTGGCCCTGCAACCTTTCCGTTGCACTCTGCCAAAGCAGCTTCGATAATTCTCCTTTCCTCATTCAGAAGAGTTTCGGCCAATGGGCCTGAAAACTCCGACCGGGGTTTCGTCCGGCTGGAGAGCCATGCTCCGTCCACCCAAAAGGTGTCGCCACTGCAAAGGATCACCGACCTCTCAACGATATTTTGCAACTCGCGAATATTGCCAGGCCAACGATATGTCTGGCACAGTTCCAGCGTATTCTTGTCGATCTTGCGTATTGCCTTTCCTGCTTTTTCGGCATACCGCTTTACGAAGTATTCGACCAGCATCGGAATGTCTTCCTTCCGCTGTCTTAGGGGTGGTACGTCGATCGGGAAAACGTTTAGACGATAGAACAGATCGGACCGAAAAGTTCCTTCCGCGACGGCCGCAGGCAAATTGCAGTTCGTTGCCGCGATTATACGAACATCCGCTCGAATAGACCGGTTACCTCCCACTCGTTCAAATTGGCGCTCTTGCAGCACTCGCAACAAAGAGATCTGAGTTTCGGCGGGAAGCTCGCCAATTTCATCCAGAAACAATGTGCCTGAGTGCGCCAGTTCAAAACGGCCTTGACGCTGTTGCAGTGCGCCGGTGAATGCTCCTTTCTCGTGTCCAAAGAGTTCCGAGGCAATCAATGTCGGAGGAATGGAGGCGCAATTAACACTGATGAATGCCTGGTCTGAACGTTGTGAGCGCTTATGTATAGCCCGTGCAATCAATTCCTTCCCGGTACCCGTTTCGCCTGTGATCAATACTGTTGAGTCGGTAGGGGCGACTTTTACGACGCTGGAAAGCACAGTGCGCAATGCTGGCGACGATCCCACAATCTCCTCAAACATGAATTGGTGATCGATCTGCTCCCGGAGTGCAAGGTTTTCGTCGTGAAGTCGGTCTTTTAGGAGCTTGATTTCTTCAAAAGCTTTCTCCAATTTGGATCTTGACTCCCATTGTTCCGTGTCATCAATTACTGTTCCGAGAAATTCAACGAGTCCACCAGACTCGTTCAAAACGGGATGCCCGAGCGCGCGCTGGTGCCTGATGGTTCCGTCAGATAGAACGATGCGATAGTCTGTTTGGTAGGGTATCTTCTCAATTTCGCTTTTTTGAAAAAGCTCCTGAGTCCGCACCCGATCCTCGGGATGAATCCTGCTAAAATAGAGGTCAGCGGAAAACGAATCTTCATTAGGCTTGATACCAAATATCTGATGTATTTCCGGCGAGACGATCACTTTCCCTGATGACAAATCGTGCTTCCAGCTGCCCGTGTGACTTAATCTTTGCGCTTCCAGCAGATACGCTTTGGTTTGCTGCAAATCATCTTCTGCGATCTTGCGCTCCGTTATATCCGATAGGAGGATGTACCAGCGGACAACACGGCCCTCCTCGTCCCGCAGTGGGAGGCCGCGTACGTGGAACCAACGGTGTATGCCGTCCGCGCCAAGGATGCGGTGCTCGATGTCGTACGGCCTTCCCATCTGTATTGAGCGACCCCATTCCGCAATAACGTGCGCTCGATCTTCCTCGTGCAGGATCGGGCCCCAGTCTTTCAATTGCTCAAGAGTCTTGCCCGTATAATCCAGAATTTGTTGGTTGACTAGTTCGACCTCGCCTGCGGCCGTCATCGTGCACACCAAACCTGGGATGCTATCGACAATCAGACGAAATCGCTGCTCGCTTGCGCGCACGGTATCCTCGCCGCGCTTCCAGTCTTCAACATCAGTATTGATTCCGTACCATTTGACAATCGCTCCGGACTCATCGAGCAAGGGACTGCCGCGGAAGAGGAAGCGTCGAAATTCACCATCGAAGCGGCGGAAACGTCCTTCCACCTCGAAGGGATGGCCGGATTTCACTGCGGCATTGAATATTTCCAGCATACGAGGGAGGTCGTCGGCATGAATCGCAACCTTCCAGCCCCAATTTAGTGCTTGTTGCGGAGACAAGCCGGTATAGTCCAACCAGCGTTGATTGAAGAAATCAGCTGAGCCATCTGGTCGAGCTGACCATGCCAGCGTGGGGATCGCGTCAATCACCAGCCGAAACGGGTCGGAGTCCTTAGGCTCAAGCAGCCTCCGAAAGCGCTTTGACAGGCTCATGGTAGATTCCCATCCATATTGCTTCACGTTCCTAACAAGCCCCATACAGCTCAATCCAATAAATTGAACTGTAATCCGGTCCTATGCTTGCAAAACCTCGGGCGGTTTAGGCTAGTTGCAGTTTTACGAAAGCGCTCTTCGCTCTTGCGCCGGAGAAACCGATTTCTTGATCTTGCCAATCGCTCCTTTTGGGCCCACATCAAGTGGCAGCGGCACTCAAAGGTCATGGTACAGAGCAACCGGACGATCTCGCCACCCGTTTTCGCAAACTCCGGTAGACCCGGAGCACCTCCACTCGCTCCTGCCTTCCCGGAAAGTGATCCCTTAACGCATACAGGATAAGCTCAGGGGAATGGTCAATTGTTCCGGTCTTGGTCAATTCTCCCGGCATTCTGATGTATCATAACGGCCCCAGGGCGTAAGAAGCGCCCTTTTGAAGTGGCTGTCGTTGGCCCGTTGATCTTGCACTGAGCGGAGATCTGAGGGGACTTGCTCCATGGGGAGTATTACTACTGGCCCGGTAAGGGCTGGCGAAGTCCTTCGCGGTGGCCGGCGTGTAAATCTAGTATCCACACCCTCAAGTGTTTCGAACCGGCATGTGGACTGGAACGGCGTCGCGCTTGAAGCCTTCCATAACGTCCCAGCCTGCACGATTTCTGATCATGAACATCCAACTCATTTTTTGAATCTGCTCACGGCGGGACAAATCAGAGCCCAATGGACGACTGAAGGTCGCACCCGAATTGCTGATCACGGCCCGGGGACCCTTTACCTTCTCCCTGCCGGGAGCAGGGATCGCATGAGCTGGTCGGGGCCGACGAGCCGAATCGTTCTCACAATCGAACCAAGATCTCTTGCCACGACGCTGGATGAAACCGCACATCTGGCTGATGTTGAATTAAGGCCCAGTTGGACTTTTCAGGACCGGCACATCACCGCAATATTGCGCGCTTTGCACGCCGACCTCGAAGATGGTTCACCAGCCGGACCGCTATATGGCCAGTCACTGGCAGTCGCGCTTGCCCACTATCTGATCCGGCGCTACGCGGTGCGAATAACACGTGAGCCCAATTACCGAAACGGGATACCTGCCGTCCGACTCAATCGTGTGATGGATTTCATGCGGCAGAACTCCGCCAAGCAAACGCGTCTCTGGGAACTAGCAAATCTGGCGGGAATGAGCCCTCATTACTTCTGCGAACTATTCAAGAAGAGCACTGGGGTTAGCCCCTACCAGTACTCCCTGCGGTGCAGGATCGATCACGCTAAGAATTTACTGCGAAGCAGGCAATTTACTGTTGGTCAAGTTGCCGAGGCGACCGGATTCGCGGCCCAAAGCCACTTCACAAAAGTTTTTCGCAGACTTGTTGGAGTTACGCCGATGCAGTTCCTAGCGTAACCGAGCGGTGCGATAGGTCTCAAAAAAGGGCGGCCCATTCACCGCCCCTGCCTAACCAAGCGTTCAGTATGTCATTCATGTAAATGAGACCGGATTGAACTTTTGAACTGCAAATGTTATTCCGATCTCATCGCTGCGGTCGAGCCACTGTTCACGCAGTCGCGGTCTGGCTTGCTCCGAAGAACGCCAGCAGGTCGGCGTTGATTTGGTCGGCGTTAGTTGCTGGCATCCCGTGTGGGAATCCGGGGTATACCTTGAGCGTGGCTTTCTTCAGTAGTTTGGCGGACAGGGGACCTGCTGCGACGATGGGCACAATCTGATCGTCGTCACCGTGCATGACCAGCACGGGGATGTCGATCTTCTTGAGGTCTTCGGTGAAGTCGGTTTCCGAAAACGCCTTGATGCAGTCGTAATGCGCCTTCATTCCCCCCAACATGCCCTGCAAATACCAATGGTCTCGGATGCCCTCGGAGATTTTTGCGCCTGGCCGGTTGTATCCGTAAAACGGTAGGGTGATGTCCTTGTAGAATTGTGGTCGGTTGGCTGCGAGTGCCGCTCGAAGGCCGTCGAAGACCGAGAGGGGCGCACCGGTCGGATTCTTTTCTGTCTTCAGCATCAGCGGTGGCACTGCGCTGATGAGCACAGCCTTGGAAACGCGCTTGGTACCGTGGCGACCCAGGTACCGAGCGACCTCACCACCTCCGGTCGAGTGCCCAACCATGATGGCATCCTTGAGATCAAGCCTTTCGAACAGCGCAGCGAGATCGTCCGCATACGTATCCATATCATTGCCGTCCCATGTTTGGGTGGACCGCCCATGACCGCGCCTGTCATGCGCAATCACGCGATATCCACGCTGGCCAAAGAACAGCATTTGGCCGTCCCAATCATCTGCGCTAAGGGGCCAGCCGTGCGAAAACACAATCGGTTGTCCGTTGCCCCAGTCCTTGTAATAAATCTGTGTGCCGTCCTTCATTGCAATCGTAGCCATGGTGATTCTCCTTTAGCGATTCTTGACTTTCGTGCCGCGACCAGAAAGACTTGCTAGCTTCTTGAGCCCGAAACTCACGTCTCAACAGCCCATCATCCTATCGGTTGTGCAATCTACTTCTTCTTGAGATCAGGCACGGTGAACTTCACCGTTTGGCTTGTGATTACCTTGTGCGTGGGATCGGCCAACTCAATCAGGACTTTGTGCGGGCCAGGTTTCAGACCGACCAGGATTATCGTTTGGCCGCTGGCGTCGACAAAGTGCCATGACGCGTCGTCTACGGTGATGTGGATATGCCCAATTCGCGGCGATACGTCGAGCGCGCCTGTGCCAAACACCGGAACCACACGCAGGTTTTCCGTTCGGTACTGGATGAACACGCGGCCCTGGGCCAGCGGTTCGGCGAGTGGCGGATCGACAATCAGCTTGGGCGGCGGTTCGTTTTCAATGGCAACTAAGGGAGAGGGGCCAAGGATGTCCGTGGCGCTCTGGCCAGAGGCCACGGTGGCGAAAAGGGTGCAGGCAGCCACGACAGCTATGTATGTGATACCGGTGTGCATGATGGTCCCTTTTAAGAAGAGTACGGCGAAATATTCAATGAAGCGCATATCACCGTTTTGCTTCTTTGAGCCGAACAACCTCGTCGTGCAGCTTCTTGTTTTCGTCCTCCAACCCTTGCATGCGCTTTTCTAGCGGCGCAAGCGCTTCCCCAATTTCTTCCTCCGTGAAACGAGGAATAATGTGTTGCTGGCAATTCCAGTCGAACGCTTCTACGCGAATGACATAAACTCGCTCAATCGTGGCCTTATAGCCGACGTCGCGAACCTTCTCGATCCATTCCTTCGCTTGCTCACCCTCGAATATCTGGGCATGGCCAAGAACTTTCAGACGTAGCTGCCTCGGGTAATCGATAAGGATGATAGCTACCCGATCGTCCGTCATCAAATTGCCCGTGCTTACGTACTGTTTATTCCCGCTAAAGTCTGCAAAGGCGATGGTGTGTTCGTCCAATACCTTTAGAAAACCTTTCGGTCCTCCGCGATGTTGGACATAGGGCCAGCCGGTTGCGCCGACACTGGCCATATAGAACGTGTCGCGGTCGCTGATGAATTCAACTTCATCTGGCCCAAGCCGGACCGGGGTATCGGCTCCCTGTTCCAGCCTTGCGTATTGCCGGCGACTACCGTACCGCTCTTGAAGAGCTTTAATGACCGGCGTAAATACGAGTGATCCAAAGCTTTTTGCCATTGTGTCTTCGCGCTGGGTGGGCTGGCACGATTGCCAGCCCGCACATTTGCGCAGTGGCCCGGTTACCCGGTGATTTTGTTCTTTGACAGAAACCCTTCGATCCGGCTGGCGATTTCTTCCCCGTGTGTTTCGAGGGCGAAATGTCCAGTGTCGAGAAGATGCGTTTCGAGATTTTTAAGGTCGCGGCTGTACGGTGCGGCGCCTTCTGGCGGAAAGATGAAATCGTTCTTGCCCCACACAATCAGAGTGGGTGGCTGGTACTGACGGAAGAAAGCCTGGAATTCGGGATAAAGGGGAACGTTCGTCCGATAGTCGTACATGAGGTCCATCTGGATATCGCGATTGCCCGGACGGTCCAGTCCAATCTGGTCCAAAGCCCACGTCGTGGGGTCCAATAATGTGAGATCACTGACGCCATTCTCGTATTGCCAGCGGGTTGATTTCGGATCGACTAGGAAATGAATTGCAGCACGATTCTCAGGGGTGGCTTCGTTCCAGTATTTCTTGATGGGATCCCAGAACTTGAGCAGCCCCTCATCATAGGCGTTTCCGTTCTGCACGATCAGCGCCTGCACCCGCTCGGGATGGCGTAGCGCCAGCCGGTAGCCTGTAGGCGCGCCATAATCCATCAAATAAAGAGAGTACTTGTCGATGGCGAGTTGCTGGACCAGTTGGTCCACGATCCGGGCGTAATTGTCGAAGGAGTATGCAAAGCTCTTGTGATCAGGCATGCTGCTTTGGCCGTACCCCGGGTAGTCTGGGGCAATCAGACGAAATGAGCCTGCAAGACGCGGGATCAGGTTTCGAAACATATTGGATGAAGTGGGAAATCCATGCAGAAGCAAAATCACCGGCGCATCTTGTTGTCCCGCGTCTCGATAGAAGATATCGAGATCATCGATTCGAGCGGTTTTGTAATGCACGGCGGATTGCTTTTGGGGGGCAGCGCCAACGCTTGTCATAATGCTTTCCTCCAGATTTTGTTTGCGATCGATCAATTCTTACTACCGGCTTATTCTTGCAGTTGGACGGCCACAACCGGCAACACCTCTATAAATTGCAAAACTTCAATCACTCTTGCAGTTTCTATGTCTTCCAACTGACAATTTTCGATTTAGCCCACTCAGACAGGCGGTGCAGGTGTCGCTATTTCGACTTTTGTCGAGCATGAAGCCATACGCAAGACTCCATTTCAGCGAATGGGCATGGGTCGGGTTTTCGAATTAGTTCTCGATTACAGGGATTGTGGTGAATTCAGCTCGAAGCGGATTTGGCGACGCTCATGCATATTAGTTGAGTGGGACGAAAATCTGACGAGAACGGGTCAGCCAGTTCAGGTCAGACTGGCGTTTTTGGATGCAGCGATCTCAGCTTTGCAGTCCTGTAGCAAGATAAGCTCGTCGTCTCAGCAAGAAAGCGGGCGTTGCAGTCTATCCAAAGCCGTTTAACGGGGAGCCCTATATGATTACCAAATCATCTGCCGAGATCTCACGCCGCCAATTCGTCGCTGCCGGAGGGCTTTGCATGGCGGCAGCATGGCTCACTCCAAGCGTCCTGCCTGCCCAGCAAGACACGCTTGTTAAAGACGCTCTCAGAGAAGCGGCTAATTCAAAGATCGCGGTTCAAAGTCTTCGCAGGAACATTAGCGTTCTCATCGGCGCAGGTGGAAATATTGCTGTTCTCACCGGTTCAGACGGAAAACTGCTCGTAGATGCCGAAATTATCACTTCGCGCCCACACCTTTCCTCAGCTCTTGCGAGTATCAATGCGGATCCCCTCAAGCAGCTCATCAATACGCATTGGCACTTCGATCATACCGGTGGCAACGAGTGGGTCCACGAAGCCGGGGCCAGCATCCTGGCGCATGAAAACACGCGCAAGCATCTTTCGAAAAACACCTGGGTCGAAGGCTGGCACTACAATTTTCTGGCCCCGCCGTCAGGTGCGCTCCCTTCAACTGTCTTTCAGGAGGAACACACTCTGAAGATGAACGACTCGACTCTGGCGCTCGAACACTACAAACCCGCCCACACCGACTCTGACATCTCCGTTCACTTTCTCGAAGCGGACATTTTTCACACCGGAGATACTTTTTGGAATCGAAATTACCCCTTCATCGACTACTCGACCGGGGGCAGCATTGACGGGACGATCCGCGCAGCGGAAGCGAACGTCGCAAAGGTAACGGACAAGATGATCGTCATTCCTGGGCATGGCGTCGTCGGTGGAAAGGCGGACCTGATTCTGTTCCGCGATGTGATGGTTGATATTCGCGACAAAGTGGCCGCACTGAAGAAGCAGGGGAGAACCTTGCCCGAGATCGTCGCTGCCAAACCGGGCGCTCGCACCGATGCCGAATGGGGCAATGGCTTTTGGACTCCTGCCAAATTTGTGGGCTCCGTATATCAGGGGGTTTGAGAAGGCTAGTCCAGAAAAGTCAGACCGCCATTGAACGGGAGAGAGCATGATCAAAATGATTGTTGGAATCTTTCTGGGGCTGCTGATCGGGACGGCGTGTAGGTGGTTTGATATTCCCGTCCCGAGCCCACCGAAGCTAACCGGCGCTTTGCTCGTCGTCGCGATGACGGTTGGCTACATGGTGACAGACAAGTTCATCGCCACCAGGTTCTCTGCCAAGGGACCGGCTTCCACACGAGAAATGTGCGGGGGACCTACCGGGGACGTGATTGCCTCCCGTCGATCTTAGAAAGATGTTTCGCACGTCGCGGAGACCCGGATTTTAATCATCCGCACCGGAGATAGAAAAGGAAGCAGGGGAAACCTGGTGAGCCAACTGGGCGGCAAAATAGCACTCATGGTCTCCTTCCTGGCTTCCGACGAAAGTGCCTACGTCACTGGCATTGAGCTCTTCGTCGAGGGCGGCATGACCCAAGTCTGACCGGCCCCGCCGCCGCTGGTTGGGGCCGCGATCGCGGCCAAATGAGGTAAAACGTGAATCGTCAATTCTGGCGTATGGCCGTTCTGTCGATTTTGATTCCCTTCGTCGCACTTGCTGCGCGCCGGCAAGTTCCCCAAACGCACGGCCAAATGGCGATGAAGGATCCCAACTGGGAAGAATTGATGGGAAGTATGGACCGGATGCATGCCGCTATGGCTTCGATACAGCCGTCCGGTGTTGATGACAACGATTTTGTGCAAGTGATGCTGCCGCATCATCAAGCGGCAATCGACATGGCCAAGAGCGAACTCATCTACGGCAATGATCCTCAGATCCGCAGGCTGGCGCAAGAAATCATCACCGACCAGCAATCTGAAATTCAGCTGATGCAACTCTGGGTGAAGCAGCAGGGGTATGACTCAAAGAAACCAAATTAGATGGGGCCTTCGCCAAGACCGCGCCGCCACAGAAGGAGAACTGATATGAAAATTATCTGTGTGCTGGCATTTCTCACTCTAGGGCCGCAGGCATTCGCCCAACAAGCGCCCTGGGGACGCCCAGACATTCCCATCTCGGCTCATGATCGAGTTTACGCCGCCGATCAGACCTCCAACACGGTATCGGTGATTGATCCCTCCAGCAACAAACTGCTCGGCGTCATCAGGCTAGGCGATCCCGTGCCGGGTGCCCTCAGCCCGCTCTACAGAGGGCAACTCCTCGTTCATGGACTTGGCTATTCGCCGGATTCCAAGACATTAGCAGTCGTCTCGGTGGGTTCGAATTCCGTAACGCTAATTGACACTGCCACGAATAAGGTGAGGGGCACGATCTATCTTGGCCGTTCACCACACGAGGCATTTTTCACACCCAACGGACACGAATTGTGGGTAACAGTTCGTGGGGAAAACTATGTGTCTGTCATCGATCCTGTTCGAATGAAGGAAACGCGCCGTATCGAGATGGCGAATGGCCCGGGCATGACTATGTTCGGTCCGGACGGGCGGTACGCATTCGTCTGTTCCAGTTTCGTTGCAGAATTAACGGTGATTGACGCCGCCTCATATAAGATTCTGAAGCGTGTCCCCCAGGGTAGTCCTTTTTGCCCCAACATCGCTGTGAGTCCGGAAAACGATGAGGTATGGATCACTCTCAAAGATGCAGGCAAGGTGCAGGTATTCAGCGCGAAGCCCCCGTTCGAGCAGGTAGCGATGCTGGATACCGGCCCGATAACGAACCATGTGAACTTTGTGAACAATAGCAACGGCAAATTTGCTTACGTCACTATCGGAGGGGCGAATGAGGTGAAAGTGTATCGAAGGGGGGCGACGCCAGTGTTGGTCGCCACCATCCCGGTGGGAAGTCTTCCGCACGGAATTTGGCAATCCGGCGATGGCTCCAGAATTTATGTGGCATTGGAGAACGGCGGCGCTGCTGTTGCGATCGATACGCTCGCAAACAAAGTGATCGCCAATATCCCGATTGGGCAGACTACGCAGGCTCTCGTGTATGTGCCAAACGCGGTTCCCGAGGGCCCTGGCACTGCCAATCTGTCTCCACTGGGGGAGGCTG
>Ga0302324_100024174_pt1 | contig 11721 bp, 8 predicted proteins | sample Palsa_T0_1_FD_201949 | JGI IMG/M metagenome (GOLD analysis project Ga0302324, IMG submission 201949) | Peat permafrost microbial communities from Stordalen Mire near Abisko, Sweden - Palsa_T0_1 | ecosystem: Environmental > Terrestrial > Soil > Palsa > Peat permafrost | place: Sweden: Abisko... | reverse complement strand
GACAGGGCTTTCGGCGAGCGGGAATGTCACCCTTCCTCAACTTTACGGCGGTCATAGCTCAGTTGGTTAGAGCACAAGATTGTGAATCTTGGGGTCGCGGGTTCGAGTCCCGTTGGCCGCCCCATTTTAGTAATTTGAATCCCACCAATTCTAGGCGGGATTTTGACTTTGGCCGGGCGCAATGATCGGGACCGGGGTTCCATCGCTGCGCCGATAGATCATAAAGTCCCGCACGTCCAGAGTTACTAACTTGGCTCTTGGGTATAGTTCCGACAGCACAACAAGCGTAGCGTCCCCGAAATCCATCTGGGTGCAATCCGCCAACAAACGATCCATTCGGGCGGCTTGCCGTTGGACCAAAGGTTCCAGCACCAAAGCGCCCGCGTCGATCATCCTTAGGATTGCGGACAACGCCGGCCTATGGTCGCGCAGATGATAACACGCCTCGGCTACTGCAGTCTCGGTCGTTCGCATGGACCCAGGAACTGCACCAAGGGCCTTTCGGCTCCACTCGTGCCACTGGTCATCCGCGTCGAGCAACCCAACAAGAGGACCCGCGTCTAGAAGGTGACTAGGCGCCGAAACCTTCACGCCGCGAGAGGTCACTGCGGCCAGACTTTACCATGCCAGCAAACTTATCCGCCCAGGTTGCGAAAGAAGCCGAATCGCGCGCCACCGATTGCTCGGCTGCGTCGCGAAGAAACTTGGAAACTGGAACGCCTCGCTTCTTCGAGGCCGCACGAATGCGTTTCACAACCGAGCTTGGAGCGTGAAAAGAGACAGTGGGCATATCTTTAGATTTCTATAGGTCGCTATTTTGGCAACAGATACCAGTGCAACGGGCTCGACGCGTTCACAAGAATCTAACAGTTAACCAAATCCGCGTATTCTTGTGACTTGGCCTCGAGGCGACGGGAAGGTTCGCGCCCTGTTGGCCGTCCTTCGGACTCAAACAGCCTGGACGTATTGACGTGCTTGTGGCATTTGCCTACGAAACACGGGCTTTCCGCCGAAACTTTCAGGAATCTTAAGATTTCGCGTTTTCCCCGAATGTTGTAAGAATTGGCGCCTGAAGCGTGTTCCCATCATGATGACGCCCACGAATGATGAGCCGGTTTCGTCGTTGCACACGCGCCCGAGCCTCCTTCGGCGCATCCGGGTCTGGGACGACAACACGAGCTGGGGCGAATTCCACCGGCTCTACCGCAAGCTGATATATTCCCTAGCGCGCCGTTCCGGGCTGACCCACGGCGACGCGGAGGACGTCGCCCAGGAGGTCTTCACGCGGGTGGCCGAGACGATCGATACCTTCGAGTCGGATCCGAATCGCGGAAGCTTCAGGGGCTGGCTCATGAACCTGACGCGCTGGAGAATCGCGAACAAGTTCGCCCGCCGCCCGATGGACGAGAAGTTGTCGGGCCGTGCCGAAATCGCCGGCGATCCCGACTCGCCTACGATTGAGCGCCTGCCCGACGAGGCGCAGGCCGACGAGCTTTGGGAAAAGGAGTGGCAGCAGTACGTCCTTGAGGCCGCCTATGAGCGCGTGGCGAGGACTGCCACCCCACGCCGCTATCAGGTCTTCGACCTGTACGTGCGCCAGCAATGGCCAGTGAAGGACGTCGCCCGGGAGCTGGGCATCAGTTCCGCATCGGTCTACGTGATCGGGCACCGACTCACCAAGCAGCTTAAGTCCGAGGTCGCTAAGTTGAGGGGAAAGCTCGGCTGAGCACGGCATGCCCGCTGAGGGTCGGTTTCTGGTCGACCTTTGGGTGTGACTTCACCTGAATTTTGGGGTGAATGCGTCAGGGGAGTCCTATCGGCGCGAGCCGGGCACGCAGGGGGGCGTTGCCGTCTCCGCCGAAAGAAAGCCGACGATTTCGGACTTCACGCTCATTCGGTTGATAGGAAGGGGCAGTTACGGCGATGTGTGGCTGGCGCGAAGCCTGACCGGTGTCTACCGGGCTATTAAGATCGTCTTTCGCAACCGATTCACTGACGCGGCGCCCTTCGAGCGCGAGTTCAATGGCCTCAAGAGGTTCACGGCGATGTCACTTCCGGAGTCGGGCCACCTCGCGCTGCTGCACGTGGGACAGAACGAGGCCGACGGCTATTTCTACTATGTGATGGAGCTAGCAGACGACTTGGAGACCGGGCGCGACGTTGACCCGGAAACCTACCAGCCGCTCACGCTGAAGGAGCTCAGTGGCCGGAGGAAGCGGCTTCCGGCAGGCGAATGCGTGCCGATCGCCGTCGAGCTGACGAGGGCCCTGGCGGGCCTGCACCTGCGGGGCCTAGTCCACCGCGACATTAAGCCGTCAAACATCATCATCGTGGGGGGGCTTCCCAAGCTGGCTGATATTGGCCTCGTGGCATCATCCACCGACGCCCGAACCTTTGTCGGTACCGAGGGCTACGTCCCGCCGGAGGGCCCGGGGAAACCGTCCGCTGATGTCTTTGCCCTCGGTAAGGTCATTTACGAGCTGTCGACAGGCCTCGCGCGTGAGGACTATCCGCGGCTGCCAGTGGATTTGCGGGAACTTCCCGACCGACAGGGCATCGTCGAGATCAACGAGATCGTCTTGCGCGCGTGCGATCCGACGGAACGCGATCGGTATCGCGACGCCGCGGCAATGCTGGTTGACCTTTTGGCGCTGCAGTCGGGCAATTCGCTGCGGCTCAGGCGGTCCAGGGCGCGGCTTGCCAGGTTTGCTGGCGCGCTCGCGCTCGCCTTAGGCATCGCGGGAGGCGCTGTGTGGTGGAAGCTCCATCCGGCCGCACACGCTGTCGTCGCCCCGTCGGAGGCCACGCTGCTTGTCGCGAAGGCGTGGGAGCAGATGAGCAAGATCGATTTGGTCCGGGAGGACCTCGAATACGCGGACGCGTTTTGCAAGCGCGCGTGCAACCTCGAGCCGCTCGATGCTGACGCGTGGGCCGCTTGGTCGCAGGTGAATTCCCTCTACTGCAGCCAAAATATTGACACCAGTCAGGCGCACAAGGAGGCGGCCCGGTCCGACGCTGCGCGGGCCCTAGAGCTCGCACCCAATTCCACCGAGGCGCGTTTGGCCCAGGCCTGCTATCTCGCGCGCCTTGAGCAATTCTCGTATTTGCCGGAGGCCAGCCGCATACTGCTGCAATTGCTGGCGGAAAATCCGGACGAGCCCCGTTCGCTGGCCCAGTATGCAAGTGTGCAGGAACGGATGGAGCACCCAAACCAGGCATGGGTGGCCCTGAAGCGGCTCACACGGAATCCTCGTTACGCTGCGCGAGCATGGCTGATGCTCGCCTACCTGGCTGATGACTTCGGCGACGACGACAATGTCTTTTACGACGCACTCGATCGCTCGATCGCGGCGCAACCCATTCCGGCCAACCTTAGTCGCAAGCTCGAGACGCTGACGAGCCGGCTAGGCGACCTGGATGCCGCCGATAAACTGGTCAAAGGGCTGCCCGAGTCCATCGCTCAGTCGGATGCGATGATCGCGAGAATATTCAGGTTGTATTATTTCAGGAGGGAGCCGGAAAAGGCTCTTGGGTTTTTGAATGCCTTCCCGCGCGATTGGTTCACCTCAGGCGATGATGGCCCGATCGCCTATTTCAAGGGACAGGCCCACGAGATGGCGGGCCGGGCGGACGTTGCGCGGATCGAATGGCAAGCTGGTTTGAAACTCGTTGAGGACCGCCTGGCCGCGAACCCCACGTCGCGGCACCTCCTCTCGGTGAAGGCTCGCCTGCTCATCTTTCTCGGCGAGTATGCCGAGGCCGAGAAGGTCCTCCATCTGGATTCCGAGGCTGGCGAGTTCACCGACTGGGCCTGCACGTTCACGTTGAGGGTGGCCGAGGGCCGGCTTGATGAGGCCATGGATATCGCTGATCAGAGGCTGAAGGGTTACGTGCGGAGCGCGACGCTCCTCCGGTTGGATCCGCAATTCGATCCCCTGCGAAACAACGCTCGGTTCAAGGCGGAACTTGCCCGCGCCGAAGCAGATCCCGAGCGGGCACCGAAGCCTCACTGGCCAGATGCGCGGGTCCTGACCACGGGCAAATAGCCTGGAGAGGGCGCAGCGCGCACTTAGAACTCGAATTTGCCGTTCACGTAGAACATGCGGCCAATCGCCCCGTCATAGGCCCCGATATCTGCGTTCGTCAGGGGAAACACGTCGGGCGCGAGGGGCGGGGTCCGGTTGAAGGCGTTGTTGACACCCACGGTCACCTTCAGGCCTCGAAGCGACCAGTGATTATGGAGGTGGCTGAGGTCGTAGGAAAGGCCCAGGTCGTACTCAATATAGGCCCCCACGTGCTCGAAACCGTAGGGGTCGTCGCCTCCGGCGCCGACATCTGTGATGCCCTCCACGTAGGAAATGCCCAGGAATGCGTCGATCCCCCGGCTGGACCAGTCAATCGTCGAGTAGTTGGCCCATCTGGGGATTGTACCGACGGTTTGGGATACCTTTCCGATGTAGCTGTAGAAGGGCTCGCTTGGATCCAGCTGGTAGGTGAGGCGCTGGATGCCGGTCCACGTGGACGCGATGTCGAACTTGCCGATCCCCGGTAATGCATGGGCATAGTCGATCTTGATGTCCGTGAGGCACTCCGGCGACGCCCCGAGATTGACGAGCGTGCCGGTCACGTAAATCTCCTGCGGCGCATGGCCGCTGATGCCCCCGGGCGCGGTCACGGTCGGTCCGTCCGGCCCGTCGTAATGGACATAGGCTGCATAGGGGGAAGCGGGCCCCAGCGACTCGACGCTCTGGACGATGATGTCCGGCGGAAGCGTTCCCTCAAAGCCGCGGGCCAAAAGGTCCACGAAGTCTGCAGTAATCGAAAGGCCAGGGACCTTCTTGGGGGTGAGCACAAACCCGACGGACCACGTTTTTGCAGTGTAGGGCTTCAGTTCCGGGTTTGATCCGGAGGTGCCATTGAACACGCCTGTTTCTTGGGCACCGTTCCCATTGTAGACCGTGTAGGTTATGGGGGAGAGGACGCCCGTGCTGACGGGCCCGTACAGGGTGTAGAGCAGCGGCGCGACAAACGACGTGCCTGCGGACGCCCTCACCTTGAGCTGGTTGTCTATCGGCGCCCAGGCCACGCTCACCTCGGGGTTTGTCGTGGCCCCGACCGTCCCACTGTAACCGTCGTAGCGCACTGCGCCGTCGATGCTGAGGGCGTGCGCGCCCGGGATGGCCTGCTTCGGGCTCGTCACGGGGATTTCCAGTTCGGCAAAAGCCGAGGAGACGATCCTTTCGCTGCTAAAAGCGACAAAGGTGTACGCGTATTCCCAGCCCTGTGACTCGCCGACGGAGTTCGCCAAGCTGCCCGTGTCGGGCACCGCGGAAAGTCCCTCGCGAAGGTAGCTGCCACCGACCGCGAACCCAAGCGGGCCGGCGGGCAGGTCGATGAGGGTCCCGTAGACCTTGGCGTCGTAGGATTCCAATGTGCTCACCATGTTGACGAATGCCGTCCCCAGGACTCCATCCAAAGCGCCGGGGGCCTGGGTGATGGCAAACGGATTGATGGTGCCGTCGGCGATGCCCGCGTTGAAAGCGGATGCATTGATCAGGTTCGTGTTGGTGTAGGCCAGGGCATAACGGTCCAGGTTGGCGGCCATTTCCCAGTGGATGTTCTCGCCAATCTCGCCCCGCAGGCCGCCCACGACGCGGAACAAGTCCGAGTCATTTTGAAAGGGCTTGGGATATTGGGTGAATCGGCTGTGGGCTGTGATGATCTCACCGCTTTGGCCATCGGCCCCCTGGTCGACAAAGGCCTGGGAAAACGGGTTGGAAGGGGCCGTCACCGGAACTATGCTCGTGCCTGGTGGGGCGGGCGTGAATCCCCAGTAGAGATCATTGTCGACATACGCGTCCTGGACATAGGGGAAATTCGGCTGGCCGTCCTGTTCCGACCACGTGGAGGTGTGGGCCACGATCACGCTTGAAAACGCCACAAGGCGGTCGCCAAAGATCCGATGCTCCATGTTGGCCAAGGCGCTGTAGCGCTTCAGGTAGCCGATCAACGTGATGTTGTTGGACGCGTTAAACCCGTCCAGCACCTGGTTGTACGTCTTTGGGACGTACACACCCTTGGACACCAACTGGCTTATGGTGTAGGTAGCGCCCCCGGGAGGCGCGTTGACCCCCGGGGCAAGCTGGTAGAAATCGTCGCTTCCGGAGGCCACGTCATAGATATCGATGACGCCGCTGTAGTTGTAGGTGACATTCACCGGGGTCGTGTAGCTGCGATCCTTCAGGTAGATCGCGTCATGCTGGGCGAAGTCCAGGCCGATTGTGATCGACGTCGAGCCGTTGCTGACGCCCCCGACCAAGCTTGCCGACCTCTCGCTGTAATGGCCGGTATTGTCCGAATAGCCGAAGTGGGTCTCGGCCTCCCATCCGTTATAGTTTTTCTTGAGGATGATGTTGATCACGCCGCCGAGCGCGTCCGATCCATAGATCGCCGACGCCCCGTCCTCGAGCACCTCGATATGATCGATCATCGCCGGCGGTATGAGGTTGAGGTCGACGAACTGTCCGCCGTCGACCGCCCCTGACGGGTCATTCACGACTCGCCGGCCGTCAACGAGGACGAGAGAAAGGAGGCCGTTGACGGCGGCCCCGGCGCCGCCGTAGGTCCCGTTCCCTCCGTTCTGGGCGTTCTCCTCTCCCGTACCGCCAATGTTCGGGGACACTTTTCGGAGAATGTCCAACGTGTCGAAATTCACCCCGCTTTCCTCCATCACTTTGGAGTCGATGATGGCGACGGGCATGGCCAGGGCGTCCATCGCCTGCGGGAGATTTGATCCCGTCACGACAACATCGGGCAGGACGATCGCGCTGTCATCGGAGGCCGGGGGATTTAAAGGGCTGTTCACCTGCTCAGGCATCGGCAGATTCTTGTTCGTATCCTGTGCGGAACCTGTGGAGACCGCGGCGAGGAAAGCTGCGGCGCACAGCACGACCGACGACGCTCGCGTCGCCACGCTGTTCACTGTTCAGCCTTGGTCATTTCGTCTGGCGAAGCCCCAGCATCCGGGACGGCGGGACTGCCGATGGAAGAAACTCGGCTCCGATCCCCGGTAGGCCAGCAGGTTCCGGGCCTTTTCGCATCATGAAAGTCAACCCCAGCCGACTTCGAGGGATTCCTGCCCGTGAAAGTGATAAATGCTAACGGGCTCTGTATTTTGTGAATCGTGGAATCGCGGGTTCGACACCCATTCGCCGCCCGATTTTCCTCTCGGATACGAATTATCCGGACGAGGTCTGGTCTTACGGACCCGCCTCGACCGACGGCACCTCCTCGCTTGATCATTGGTTGCGCCGGATCCATTCATCGACGGAAAGATTCTGCATTTCGAATCGGCTTTATTACTAAATTCAACGGAGCCTCAATGACAGGAAGTCACTCAAGCGGGGAATATTGTCGATTTGGACGAGCGGATCGCAGCGTTCCCCGTGGCACTCTCCAGTTGGTGGTAAAAATGCAAATGCCATCGCATGCCGGCGGCGCGCTCCGCGGGTTTGCCATTGTCGTTGCAGTGCCTGCGATTGATTTGGCAACGGCTCCTGAGCCGGGCGACCTGCAAACGTCCGCGCGGGACAACCCGGACCGGCGCGCAAGGGAGTATATCATATTGCGATAGAGACGGTGGAATTCCTCCCAGCTCGTGTGATAGTCCCACACACCTGCACCCTGCGCAACAGGCTTGGACGCGTGCGCAATGAAGACACCGGTTCCTCATTCGAAGGCTTAATTATACTGTGAACACGGTTTCGGCGGTGATTCTTTCAAAAATCTTTGGAGTGAGAACCCATCGAACATTTTTGAAAGATTTGGGGCAGAGCGTGTGTTTCATAGGAAGAGCGACCGCTACGGCGGCATCCTAAAACTGTTTATTGGGGTGCCAAGTCCGATCGGGCGATCGTTCTCTCCGCCCAAATCCACAACCAAAGTCAGATCCAAAGTACCGCCATGAAGACAGAATCCTCAAGACCCAGTCGGTCGCTCCTCTCGTTGGCCACCGTAGCCCTAGCGATGGCTGCCGTTGCGGCGCACGCCGAAGTAACCTTTGAGCCGCTCGTGCCACCCCAGATGCCGGCAGGCGACAACTGCATTGCCTACGCCATCAACAATCTCGGCCAGATCCTTTTAGAAGCGTGGAGTCCAATCACCTTCGCGACAGACGGCTTCTACATCTACGACGGTCTCAAGCACGAATACAAAGTGCTACCCTCCGATCCCGATGCGATTCCAGGCCAATTTTCAATCTATAATGGGCTCAATGACCTCGGTGTGATGGTCGGCTCAGAGCCTTCGTCCACACGGGCGATCCCGGTCTGGGCCTCGACCCTAGGTTATTTGCCCTACACCTCGTTCGTATATTCAGACGAGACGAAGACCTTCACCAACTTCATGCCGACCACCCCCGGAGCGTTCGTCTCGGAGGCGGAAGCGATCAACGACGAGGGCGTGATGGTGGGCATCAACAACACGGGCAGCGGGGACCAGGGCTGGGTGTTGCGCGGACACAGCTTTACCACACTCGATATATTCCCCCCGGGACCGAACGTCGAAACGGGCATCCCGTCCGGTCCAACAACGGACCCCACGGCCATCAACAACCTTGGCGATATCGTGGGCTACTACTCCAACCCGGCGGAATCCATCGAATCGGGATCGTTCCTCTACGACGGCATCACGCACAAGGTCACCATACTTAACACGGGAGCTCCGATCTCCCAGGCTCTAGGGAACAACGATGAGGGCGAGATCGTCGGCTTCTCCACCAGTGATCCCACACAATCGACGGGCAATGGGTTCCTCATGAAAGAGGGCCATGTGACCACAATAACCTATCCGGGAGCCTCCTACACATCGGCTAATGCCGTCAATGATTTCGAACAGATTGTCGGCTTTTACTACGACTCGAGCGGGATCGCCCATGCCTTCCTGATCTCACCGAAGATTTTCTAACCCAGCGGGAAATCTCCGAAGCAATCGAACAATTAATGCGCTCGAATGAAGGCCCCCTCTCCCATTCTGGGGAGCCGGGGGCGGACGGATCGATATTTACGGAACCAGGGATCCAAGACTCCCTGCGAATGGCAAGATTCCGCGCCTCCAGGCTCGAGCCACACCGGGCGCGGGGCACAGGTGCCAACTGGGACCGTCGCGCAACGTTTCCGCTTGGCGCCGTTGGGGCTATTCGAGCAGCCGCGCTGCCAGGCGATCTAGGTTAACGCTTAGGGCGTTTTGGGGCGGCCACCGGTGGTGTGCCCTTCTTGAAACATGATTTTATCTCCCGCCTCAATACCTGCGTATCCTTGTATCCATGCACCGCGACAGCGTGCTGAACTGCGGCTACAAGCAGTTCCTTATCATTGTCAGCGCTTATCGCGATACTGCACTTAATGTCGCCGTGAAACTCACGGCAATCGATGTATTTGCGGCTCATATTTGTCCTTTTTTCGATGTTTGACCAAAGCGTGTATCAATTAAAACGGGTGGCGCGTGAAGCGGTTCTCGATGTTCCGCCCTCAATCCTAACGCATGAGTGCCGTAAGCCTTCCGCGCACGGAAACATTCAGCTTCTGGTAAATCGACCTAAGCTGCCTTTTCACCGTGAGAACACTCTTGCCCAGGCGCTTCGCCCCTTCGTCGTTGCTGCAACGCTGCCCCACGAGGCGCGCGACGTCGCCCTCCCGCGGGGGCTCAGACGCGTCAGGAGGCTCACCGTTGTAGACTTTTCACGAACGTCCGCTTGGCCGGCGTCCTCAGTGGACTCAAATCGGATCAGGAATATCGGCATGCTCAATAGAGCCGCGTCCAGCTGGAGCAGGTTCATCGATGCGCGCAAACCGGGTTGCGTTGGGTGGGGGAAATACACTCCTGAGGGCGACGTGAGCGGGCAAAGTCTATGGTTGCCCGGATTCCAATTCGCCTTGAAAGCCTCGCAATAGCGCAACACCGGCTCGGGCAAGCGGAGTTCATGCCCTGACTTTTCCCTCGCGGCACGTTCCGGGCCGAGATTCCAGATGGCGCACATTTCGACGGCCGATCGGTTGCGCAGCGTCACCTTCAGGTCCCAATCAAAAAGCACGGTAGCAATGGGGAGGTTGACGAGCAACTTCTCCAGCGAGAGCCGCACGGCACGTTCTCGGTGCAAACTCAGGGTACGGCGCAGCACGGTGTTAAAGTGGGGATGCAGCTCGGCAAGGAGTGCCATTTCAGCACCTGTAAAATCGTGCTGCGCCGTGGTGCGGTGCAGACCAATCAATCCCTGAAAGAGCGCACCGTCCCAAAAATTCAGGCATGCAAAATGGCGATCATTGTGCGGCCGCATGAAGGATCGATAAAACTCCGAGCGAAGCAGATCGCGCTGGGAAACAACATCGCTGATGCGCACCAGCATGGTCCCAGGGCGGGCGGACAAGAACGCCTGGCATTTAACGTGCCACATCGTGCCACATTGCCTTCTCTCCGTCAGAGTGGGTGGGCAAAAACGGTACTTTCCTAAAAAGCCCACTGTCAACAAGGGCATAATTTTGTGAATCTTGGGGTCGCGGGTTCGAGTCCCGTTGGCCGCCCCATTTCTTGACTTCCTCTCGGTCTAAATGACAAAGGTCATTTTGACCGGGATTCCCGTCGAGCCGGCAAATAAGGGCCGGTCTCTCGGATGGGGTCGCGGTTCACGGGCCGGAGTAACCCCCGAGCCTCCCCGCGCAGACGCGGCCAGTCCGGCCGCCAGGATGTTGAGCGCCGCATTGAGGTCGGCGCCGAGATCAATTTACACTTGAGTACCGCATTGCTACGATGCAGCATTGCTGCATGGCAACCACAATTCCGCTTAGCAAACGTGGCTCTCTTACGCTGCCCCCTGCCCTCCGACGCAAATTGGGTCTCGATAAGCTTAGCAACCCCATGGTTCTTGTTGAGGAATGCGAGGGAGGTCTTTTCTTGCAGCCGGCCGTCGCGATGCCCATGCGAGACATTCCCAAGGCTACAATTGACCGATGGATCGCCCGCGACGAAGCGGACATGGATACTTTTCGAGCTACTCCTCGCAAAGCTAAACGGTGAGGCTTTTCCTTGATACCAGCGTTCTTCTGGCTGCATCGGGAACTGGGCAAGGAGCTTCGCGGTTTTTGATACGCCAGGCCAACGCGCAAAATTGGGTATTGGTTTCCACTGATTACTGCGCCGAAGAAGCGCGGCGGAATCTGGCAAAGATCGGACATTCATCCGCGGAGGGCTGGAGTTCAATCGTCTCGCCCGCCGTAGAGTTTACCGCCGTGCGCGTCGCGCTCGACAGGCCCTTAGTTTTTCCAAAGGCGAAAGATCGGCCGGTCGTAATCTCGGCGCTTGCCGCCCAATGCGAATGGCTGTTGACGCTAGATGAGAAAGATTTTCAAGGGAATCTCGGTCACCAAATTTATGGGATGGCAATCTCAACGCCCGGCAAGTTTTTGTTGTCTCAGAGGGAGCTCGGAGTCCTCTGATTGATGTCCCATTTCTTGCCACAAACGTGCCACATCGTGCCACATGCCGTCCCTCTGCGCCCTTTGGAGAACACTACGTGTTCATCGCATAAGTCTTTGATTCATCGTAAGCGGTAACCCGGGCACAGGGTAGCCCGCGGGTCCGAGAGACTCTATACTCACGCGGATGAACCGATCCGCGAAAACCTCAGCGAGCGTTGAAGCGCTGCGGGGTGAAGTTGGCCGCCGTCAT
>Ga0302324_100024172_pt1 | contig 11722 bp, 9 predicted proteins | sample Palsa_T0_1_FD_201949 | JGI IMG/M metagenome (GOLD analysis project Ga0302324, IMG submission 201949) | Peat permafrost microbial communities from Stordalen Mire near Abisko, Sweden - Palsa_T0_1 | ecosystem: Environmental > Terrestrial > Soil > Palsa > Peat permafrost | place: Sweden: Abisko... | reverse complement strand
CAAAGCGCAGCAAACGCGCCTGCTCCAAAAGCCGTTCGTGTGCCTTGCGCGCTTTCGTGAGCTCCTCTCCGTTGTCTCCGGCCAGCACGTAGGCGCGGACGAAATCCAACAGGAGGGCATCGAAGACTTCAAATCGATCCGGATCATTTACGAAATTGCCGAGCAACACGTAGTGTTCGAGGAAGAACTGATCGTCGTTGCCGCCCTCGACGAAAAGAAAACGGTTCTGCAACAGCTCGTAGGCTTCCGGAAAAGCATCTCCAAAAAGAGCCCGCCGCGTTTTCGCGAATACGCCTTCCTCCGTTTCACACCAGATCCGGCACAGCGTCTCACCTACCTGCCGGATGACGTTCTTGCGGTCCGCTTGAATGTCGGCGATTTTTGACCGCATCACGTGGGCCTGCTCGCTGTGCTCGAAGAGCTGGCCTCGCGAACGGATCCAATCCTTGCATTCGACCAAAATGCTGGAGAACTGGTTGCCGGTCTCCTGAGAGATAAATTTCAGCAGTGCCAGGCGATGGAGAATATCCGTTTCGATCGATTGCTGGAACTTTGCGCGTGTTAGCGACTCCTGAAGCACTTCGGTGAGCAGCTTGCGAAACGCCGCGTGCTCGGGCGATCCGGATTGCTTGCGATTGGTTTCCTTTCCGTAGAGCAGGCTGATATTCATGGCCTGGCGGATCAGGTCCAGGAGATATTTTCGCGTAAATTCCACGAAGCGCGGGCTCAGGAAAACGTCATAATGTATATTGTCGATTCCAAGCGTCAGCAACGTGAGGCGGATTTCGGCGGAGTACGGCTTCAGCCTCATCCGGACCGGATGTGTTTGCGACGTCGCTATGCGAGTTTCTGGCATCAGGGGCTAGTTGGCAGTAAGCTCTCACTTTAGCCGAGCGGAAAACGACGGCGCAATGGACCTTGGGCGTATCCGTTAACGTGTACCGATGCGAACCACTCGGCATCGACACAGGTTAGGTAACGTGGAAAATCAGCCACAGTTAGCACTCGAGAGTGCTTGGGACGAGTTCGACGACGCGCCTGGGGAGGACTACCTGCCCATGGCCGGCGCGGAGTCGAGTACCGGAGGGCAAGGGCCGTGCCTGTTTCTCGGCCCTACTGGCCAGCGATGTGCCCGCCAGGCCGTCGATGGTGGCTTTTGCGTTCGGCATCAGCCGGGAGGGACCGGAGCCGTCACCGGCACAGCCGGCGTTCCGTCTCGCGCTTTTGCAGCCGTTGTGACCATCGGAATTCTACTGTGGCCCTATATCGCCGATGCGGTGAGAGAGATTCTTCGCTGGGCGGCCGCGCGCTGAACGCGTGAGCCCGAATCTGGAGTTTGCAGGTAAAATACTCAGCCATGTCAAAGCTACTGGAAGGCAAGACCGCAATCGTCCTCGGAGTGTGGAATAAGTGGAGCATTGCGTACGCGATCGCGCACGCGTTCGCGCGCGAAGGCGCCACGCTGCTGCTGACCTATCAGAACGAACGAGCTAAGGTCGCAGTGGAAGAACTCGGGCGCGAACTGGGCGCCACGGGCTTTTTCGCATGCGAAGTTCAGGAGCAATCCGAAATCGATCGCATGGCGGAATCGATTCGCGGCGCCGGGCACCGGCTTGATATCGTGGTCCACAGCCTTGCCGCTGCAAAGCACGAAGACCTCAACCAGCCGTTCCTGAACACGTCGCGGGAGGGGTTCCAGCTTGCTCTTGACGTGAGCGCGTACTCGCTGGTCGCGATTTCAAAAGCGCTTTCCCCTTTGATGACGGAGGGTGGCGCGATCATGACCCTGACGTATCTCGGGTCGACCCGGGTGGTGACGAACTACAACGTGATGGGCGTGGCGAAGGCCGCGCTCGAAGCCGAAGTCAAGTATTTGGCAAGCGAGCTCGGCCCCAGCAAGATTCGAGTGAATGCCATCTCCGCGGGCGCGATCAAGACGATTTCCGCGCGCGGCGTGAAGGATCTCTCGAAGATGCTCGATCTATCCGCGCAGCGCGCGCCGCTGCGCCGGAATACCGACATCGCGGAAGTGGCGGATGCGGCCGTATTCCTTGGCAGCGACCTCGGACGCGGCGTGACGGGAAATATCCTCTACGTCGACGCCGGTTTTCAGATCATGGGATTGTGATCGCGCCCGTTTCCTCAGTTATCGAAATGCGGCGAGTATCTTCGGAGACGTGCTCCAGCTGTATGCGGAGGACAGGCCAATCCGTGCGCAGCGTCATCTTTTCAGGCCATTCGATGATCACCACGGCTTGCTCCGAGAAAACATCCTCGAGGCCGAGCGTTTCGAGGTCGTGGAAATCGCCTATGCGATAGAGATCGACGTGGTACACCCGCATCCCTCGCCCTTGCGCGTCGTATCTATGGACCAGCGTAAATGTCGGGCTGGTCACTTCGTCTTCCGCAGCCGCGCCAAGGCCGCTCGCAATGCCCTTCGTAAGCGTCGTCTTCCCTGCGCCGAGATCGCCGGTTAGCAGCACCAGAGTTGGCGCCTTCAACCGCGCGCCGATTTCGCGGCCGCGAAGAATGGTCTCTTCGGAAGAGCGCGTGAGCCAGTCGCGGCTAGGCACGGCCCGACTCGGCATAAAAGCGCTGGTAGGCGCGAGGCAGCGCCCGAATCAAATCCGAAGCCATCAGCGGAGCCCCCCCGCTCTCGGCATAAGCGATGTCTGCCGCCAAACCGTGCAGATACACACCGAAGGCAATGACTCGCAACCAATCGGCCGCTCCAAACTGCGCCGTGAGGCCGGCCAAAATTCCGGTGAGCACGTCGCCCGTGCCTCCCGTGGCCATGCCGGGATTCCCCGTTGAATTGACGTACGCCCTGCCCCCCGGAGCGGCAACCACCGTGTGATAGCCCTTCAGTACAACGATCGCATTCCAATCCGCGGCGGACTTTAGCGCGAGATCGATTCGCCGCGACTGCACATCGGCTATCTTGCACCCGGCAAGTCGCGCCATTTCCCCGGGATGGGGAGTCAGGCAGATATTCCCCTCGCCATGCTTCAACTCCGCGGCACGGCCCGCAAACGCGTTCAAGCCGTCGGCGTCGAGAATTATTGGCACCGCCCGCTTGCCGACGATCGCGCGGACCGCTTGCTGCGTCTCGTCATGGGTCGTCAGGCCGGGACCAATCGCCAGTGCGCGCTTCCCCTTTAGAATTGAGGCGAAGCGATCCGACTCGATACTCCGCATCGAAATGCTTCCGGACGAGGTCGCGTCTAGCGCCTCGGTCATGATCTCCGGCGTGTGGGCCGCGACGATCGGCAGTATCGGTTCGGGCACCGCCACCGTAACGAGCCCGGCCCCGGCGCGCAGCGCGGCCCACGACGCGAGCACGGCCGCTCCGCTCTTTCCCACCGAACCGGCCACCACCAGCGCATGGCCGTAGACGCCTTTATTCCCGTCGGGCTCGCGCGGCAAGGCAAAGCCGGAAAACTCGCCCGATTCGCTCCAGCGAAGATTGCCCTTGCCCGTTTCTTCGACCACAGACGGAGGGGAGCCGACCTGATACACCGTCAACTGACCCACGCAATCCGGGCCCTTACCAAGAAAAAGGCCCGGTTTCGGCGCAGTAAACGTAATCGTGTAATCCGCGCGTACCGCAACGCCACTCACTTCGCCAGTGTCTGCGTTGAGCCCGGAAGGAATGTCGACCGATACGACGACGCAACCGGCCTCCCGGCCGTTGATCGCCTCAATCGCCTCGCGCAGTTGGCCTTCGACCGTCCCGCGACTCCCGGTGCCCAGCAGCGCGTCTATGATCAGGAGATCGGAGGTGAAAGGTCCCCATGCCGCCTTCGCGCCGGCAGGATTGCTTTGTATTTTGCCCGGGCCTGCCTTCCAGCGCCTCATGTTCGCCAAGACCTCGCCTTTCACATCGCGAGGATCGCCCACGAGATGCACGACGGGCTTCGCCCCCATCTTGCGCAAATGACGAGCCGCAACAAAGCCATCCCCGCCGTTGCCTCCTTTACCGCAAAGAATCACCAAGCGGCGTCGCGCGAAGTCGGTAAATCGCCGCTGAATAAATTCCGCGATGCCCTTCCCGGCGTTTTCCATCAGGGTCAGGCTCGGGACGCGATGACGCGACGTCGTCAGGCGATCCACTTCCCTCATTTCGGCTGCGTTCAGAATTTTCATGGTTGAATAATCCGGCAGCACCACGGAATGCCGGTTAGCACGTCAGTATAAGGCCAATACTGTGAAGCGGCGCTAGTCCATGCGCGCCACGACAACCGTGATATCGTCCGCTTGTTCGGGGCTGCCCGACCAGTTCTCCGCCGCCGCAACAAGATTCTCCGCAACAGTCGTTGCCGTGCTGTTGCGCAGGCGGATAACTTCCGCTCTTAACCGCTCGGTGCCGAATTCCTCGCCATACGCGCTCTCCGCCTCGGTCACGCCGTCGCTGAAAGCCACCAACACGGTCCCCGGGCCCACGGCAATCGTACACTCGGTGTAAACCGCATCCTCGAAGAGCCCCACGACCGTGCCTCCCTGGTCGAGTTCCTGAATGGTCCCGTTCACCATGAAAAATGGGTCGAGTTGCCCGGCGTTCGTGTACGTCAACGTTTTGGCCACCGAATCGTAAACGGCGTAGAAAAGCGTCGCGTACCTGTCGTCGGACGTGTTCCGGAAAAGATGCTTGTTTACGCGCGAAACGATTTCGGCGGTTCCGGCATGCCGTTCGAGCGTGGCCGTGCTCCGCAACGCGGCCTGGAGGCTCGCCATAAGCAGCGACGCGAAAATTCCCTTGCCGCTGATGTCCGCAATGGCGATGCCGACGCGGCCATTGTCGAGCGCAATGAAATCGTAGTAATCGCCGCTCACGACGCGAGCCGGCCGGCAGATCGCGGCTAAGTCCAGCCCCGGCAGCGACGGCAGCGTATGCGGAAACAACCGCTTTTGAACGTCGCGCGCAATCGCAACTTCATTTTCCAGCTTCTGTTTTTCCCGCTGGCTCTCGATCAGCTCGGATATCGAGCCGGTCATCTCGTTGAATGAATCGCCCAGCGCGCCCAACTGGTCCCGATTTGCAACGCGAACACGCCGGCTGAAATCGCCGCGGCGCACGTAAAGCGTGCCGTCGTAGAGGTCTGCGATCGAATGAGTGATTGTGCGCGTCAGGACCACGCCGGTCACCAGCGCAGCGGCTTCGATCAGCAGGAAAATCACGCCGGCCGTCGCCAAGCCAATAACCAGAAGCGGCGCCAGCGCACCCACCGACGTCAAAAGATCCCGATTGATCACGGAAGTCCGCAGCGAAAATCGCGCAACGACCGGCCGTTCGCTGGGATCCGCCCCCGGATCGGCGCGATAGGCGTCCAGAGTAGCCCCGCCATTCACTCGGGCATCGAACCAGTTGGCGGCCGGAGCAATCGTCCTAGTGCCGCTCGCAACTTGCTCCCCGAAGACGTAGCTCGTGCCGTTGATCTCGACGCGAACCTTTGTGCCGGTTGACTGGTCCGCCGGATCGAGCAGCGTCAACTCGATCGGGCCCAGCTTGGAAGGAAAGCCGTCAAGCATCGCGGTAGTTATTGGCGCCATCAGCAGAAGCGTGGCCGGGCGATTCGCCGCTCCAAAGACCTCGGCCGACGCGATGCAAAGCTGCCCTCCGTGCTCCACAAGGCCAGAGAATCGCCCTCCGTTGCTGACAGAAACCAACTCTCGGCCCTTATCCACCTCTGCGCTTAGGTTCGGCCACCTTTCTTGGGCTGCCGCCACTAGGGCCGCAGCATTGGGCTGCGAAAGCGCCGGATCCGGCAGCGGCGGAAGGCCGGGCTTGGCGGGCGTGGCGATTTGCGAACCCGGCTCCCGGTTAAGTGCGTCGGCGATTGCTTTGGTGTCCGCCGCCATAGCGGCAATTTCACTTCCGAGGTCGTCCCGCAGAAGATGAGCGCCGATCTGCAGCTCAAGCAAATAGAGCGAGACCCCCACCATGGTCAACAGGAGCACAACCGGCACAACGGCCATAAAAACATACGCGACGATCAGGCGATTACGCAGACTCCACAGAAGCCGGGCGCGGACCCAAGGGATCGATCGGACCGCAAAATAGGTAAGCGCCGTAAAAGCCACAACGTCGAACACGGTCGCAAATGGAACCGCCGCGCCCAATGCTTGCGCGAGCCGCGCCGCGGCGCATAGAACGAACACCGCGAATACAGCGCGGTCGCGGGGTGTGGTCCGCCGGACGAACAGCCATAAGCGGCGCGGAGAGGTTGGACTCATCGAAGGCTGGGTTCGCGAAGCGCAACTTCGCGCTCGCATACCATTTCAGGAATCTAGCACGGACCCGAAGGCTCGAATCCCGCCATTATGGCGACGGCTCGTCCGGCGGCGCCTATTGCGCGAAACGGTCGCCTTTTTGGACGCGGCTGTGATGGCGGCTATAGCCGAAGTAGATGACCAAGCCGATAATCAGCCATCCAAACAAGCGCACCCAATTCCAGACTCCGAGCTGGTACATCATGTAGCCGTTGAACAGAATTCCGAGTATAGGTACCGCGGGAACCCAGGGCGTGCGAAAAGGTCGATGCTGATCGGGGTTGGTCCGCCGCAACACCATCACCGAGATACACACGATGACAAACGCGAAAAGCGTGCCGATATTCACCATCTTTCCGATGTCGTCGATCGGCACGAGGCTTCCGACGATCGCGGCGAGCAGCCCCACCAATATCGTATTCTTATACGGCGTGCGGAATTTAGGATGAATCGCCGCGAAGAATTTTCGGGGCAGAAGTCCGTCGCAGGCCATTGAATAGAGCACGCGCGTCTGCCCAAGCAACATTACCAGCATCACGCTGGTAAGCCCCGCAAGCGCGCCGACCGTGATTAGGTAGGACGCCCTCGTCAGCCCGCGATCGAGGAAGGCCACGGCGAGCGGCGCTTCCACATTCACTTCCCTCCAGGGCACCATCCCCGTCAGCACGGCCGCGACCAGGATGTAGAGAACCGTGCAGACCAGCAGCGATACGATGATTCCAATCGGAAGGTCTCGCTGGGGATTTTTTGCTTCCTGAGCCGTCGTCGAAACGGCATCGAATCCGATGTACGCAAAAAATATGTACGCGGCCCCGGCGCCTATTCCGGAAAAACCCATTGGCGCAAACGAGGCCCAATCGTGGCCCCAATTGGACCGGTGCACGTAGTGCATGCCGACCACAATCACAAATAGCACGACCGCGACCTTGATGACCACGATGGTGTTGTTAAAAGTCGCGCTTTCCTTGATGCCTACAACGAGAATCGCCGTGATCACCAGGGCAATCAAAAAAGCTGGAAGGTTGAATCCTATTTCATAACCGAAGATGTGCGGCGCATTCACCAGACCGTGCGCGCGCTGAAGAAGCTCGGGCGATTGCGCGCTGATAATGTCCCCTACTCGATTCAAAAACCCCTGCGTTCCCGCGACCAACGCCGGATCGGACGCATGGGCCATCTGGCGCGCAACGATGTCCTCCGCTTTAGCGACCGAAGTCCAATGATCGTAGGCAAGCCACAGCGGCATTTTCAGGCCAAAAATGTTTAGGAACTCGATGAAGTGATTCGACCATCCCGATGAAACCGTGCTCGCTCCCATCGAATATTCGAGCGTCAAGTCCCATCCGATAATCCAAGCGAAGAGTTCGCCCAGCGCCGCGTAGGCATACGTGTAGGCGCTGCCCGCCAGCGGAATCAGAGCCGCGAACTCCGCATAGCAGAGACCCGCAAAAGCGCAGCCCAGCCCGGATAGCACAAAGGACAGCATCAATCCGGGCCCGGCGTAGTGAGCCCCAAGTCCGGAGAGCACGAAAATACCAGCGCCGATAATCGCGCCCACGCCAAGAGCCGTCAACGTGACCGCCCCCAGCGAGCGTTTCAGCGTGTGCGCTCCCGAATCCTGCGCTTCGTTCAGGAGCCAGTCCATCGGCTTTTTCGCAAACAGTGGATTGCCCATTCCTAGGGACGCCTCCGCGTCAGCAAAAACGTTATTGCTGGACTCTTGCCGTCTTTTTGTCAGCCAGCTTCCACACGCCGTATACCGGCAGGCCTAGCAAAACAATAATCAACCCGGGCCAAGTGTACTGTGGTTTATACCGCAACAATTGGATTTCGAGAAACGCGGCCATCGCGAGATAGAGCGCCGGCAGGAACGGATATCCAAGCGCGCGATAAGGCCGATTCAAGTCCGGCCGCTTTGCGCGAAGCAGGAATAGCCCGCCGAGCGCCAAAATATAGAACAGCACCTGCGCGAAAATCAGGAAGTCGAGCAATTGACCATACGTTCCCGAAAGGCAGAGCACCGATGCCCATGCGCATTGCGCAACCAGCGCAACCGCGGGGACATGGTTCCGGTTCACCGTGCCCACCGAGCGAAAGAACAGGCCGTCCTTTGCCATCGCGTAGTAAATGCGCGCGCCCGAAAGGATCAGCCCATTGTTGCAGCCAAAGGTGGAAATGAGGATGGCGAGGGCCATCAGGATCGCGCCGGCGGGCCCGAAAATCACCTGCGTCATGGCCGTCGCCACGCGCCCGTCTGCCGCAAATTCTATGCCCCGTGCAAGGGCCGTAGCGCCCTGGGGATCGCCGGAGAGCGGTAGCACCCGCAGGTAGGCGACGTTTGCGAGCGTGTACAGCAGAATCACGATGCCGGTTCCCAGAGCGAGTGAGAGTGGCAAGTTGCGCCCTGGATTCTTCACTTCGGCGGCCGTGAACGTGACGCTGGTCCACGCATCCATCGAAAAGAGAGAACCGACCATCGCGACGCCCACCAGCGTGATCGTCCCGATCATCCACGTCGGATTATCCGGCGGGTAAGGATGGATCACGGACCATCCCGCGTTCCTCCAAAACTCGGTAAAGTTCGCAGAAAGCGCTAACCCGGTTGCGAACAAAAGCCCAAGGATCACGAGCCCTGCCAGCGAAATCGTCTTCGTGACCGTGAAAACGTTTTGTACGATTTTCCCCAATCGCAGGCCCCGGGTGTTGATCCAGGTGAGAAGAAGAATCGAGAGGATCGCGAGAAGATTCTGCCGGTTGAGTCCCACGTTATACGGGCCCAGTTGGCCAAACCACAAATTCCAGGGCCCGAACGTGCCGAGTTTGAGGATCCAATGCGAAGCGGAAAACCAGGGCGCAATCACGCCCGTGAACTTCGCGAACGCGATCGCCACGGCTGCGATCGTCCCCGTTTGTATCACCAATAACATCGCCCAGCCGTAGAGAAATCCCCACACCGGACCAAGCGATTCCCGCAGATAAATATACTGGCCCCCCGCATGTGGCATCGCAGCGGCCAACTCTCCAAAACTCAGCGCTCCGATCAGAGTCATCACGCCGGACGCAACCCAGACCAGCAGCAGCAGTCCGGGGCTTTTCACTTGATGGGCGATGTCCGCCGAAACGATAAAAATTCCAGAGCCGACCATCGAGCCGACGACGATCATCGTCGAATCGAAGAGATTCAGGCCTTTGACCAGCTCGCCCGGGGGGCCGGCGCCAGCGGAGCCAACTGCTTGCGGGACATCTGCCATTCAGTGCACCTTGAGCGCCAGCCTAATCCTGCGTCGTATGCGCCCGCTCCGCGACAGCGAGATATTCCGCTGCCCGCGCGCTTGGATTCGATGCCGTAAGCACATCGCGGATTACCGCCACCGAATCCGCTCCCGCGCGGAATACTTCCCCAGCCGACTCTATAGTGATGCCGCCGATGGCAACAAGCGGTTTCCGCGTCAATTGCCGCGCCGCGCGCAGAAAATCGATGCCCACGACAGGATCCGGATTTTCCTTCGTGGCCGTGGGAAAGATGGGACCCACAGCTATGTAATCCGCCGAGGTTTGCGCGGCCTCGCGCAGTTGGGCGAGATTGTGGGTCGAAACACCGACCCAGAGCGGAGGGCGGCAGATTCGCCGCGCATCCTCCGCCGGAAGATCGTCCTGGCCAACGTGAACACCCCCTGCCCCGCAAATTGCGGCGACATCGGGACGGTCGTTAACAATAAAGCGCACGCCGCGTCCCGAGAGAACAGCCGCTAGTTCCTTGGCTTCCGCAAAAATCTGCCGGGCAGACGACCTCTTGTCGCGGAGCTGAATCAGTTCCACGCCGGCGTCAGCGAGAGCAACAGCCACTTGCACGAGGGGAGTCGAAGTCAGGCTCGGATCGAGGATGGCGTAAAGCGCAGGAAACAACGAACCGCTCCTAGCGATGCCGTTGCTGCTAAACCATGCCGCGGAAACGCGCTACTTCCCTTCCCGTGCGGTCAGCCGCTCGAGAAAATGCGTATCGAATTTTCCAGCCAGGAACTCGGGCGTGGCGAGAATGCGTTTCTGCAGAGGGATCGTCGTCTTGATGCCTTCCACGACGAACCCATCGAGTGCGCCGTGCATCCGCGCAATGGCCTCCGCGCGATCGCGCCCGTGCGCCACAAGCTTTGCAACCAGAGAATCGTAATACGGCGGAACGACCGCGTCCGCATATAGAGCCGTGTCCACGCGAATCCCGGGTCCCCCTGGCACTCGAAAGGCCGTAATGCGGCCGGGCGACGGCACAAACGTCTCAGGATCCTCTGCATTAATCCGGCACTCGATCGCATGGCCATGAAACTCGAACGATCCCACGGCTTTCTCCAGGCGTTCCCCCGCCGCCACGCGAATCTGCGCCTTCACCAAGTCGACCTGCGTCACCATTTCCGTCACCGGGTGCTCCACCTGGATGCGGGCATTCATCTCGATGAAATATAGATTTCCCGATGGATCGCGCAGGAATTCCACCGTCCCCGCATTCGAATAGCCCACCTTGCGCAGCGCTTCCACAACTTGGTTTCCAATACGCTCGCGGGTGGCTGCATCGAGAGCGGTGGAAGGCGATTCCTCCAAAACTTTCTGGTGCCGCCGCTGCAAGGAGCACTCGCGTTCGCCAAGATGGATCACGTTGCCGTGACGGTCTCCCAGCACCTGAAATTCGATATGCCGCGGGTTCTCTATCAGTTTTTCCATGTAAACGGCGGGGCTGCCGAACGCCTGCTCGGCTTCGGCCCGGGCCGTTTGGAAAGCCGGAATCAGCTCGCGCTTGGTGCGCACCATCCGCATGCCGCGTCCGCCGCCCCCCTCCACTGCCTTAATCATCAGCGGAAGCCCGATTTCGGCGGCCACCTTTTTCGCCGCCGCATCGTCCGGCACCGCGCCCGCGCTTCCGGGGATAATCGGCAGGCCCGCAGCGGCCATCTCGGTGCGCGCCCGGTCCTTTTCCCCCATCATGCGGATCATCGAAGGCGAAGGCCCGATGAAGGCAATGTGCGAGGCCTCGCAGACTTCGGCGAAATTGGCGTTTTCCGATAGAAAACCGTAGCCGGGATGGATGGCGTCGACGTTCGCAATCTCGGCGGCGCTGATCACCTGCGGAATATTGAGGTAGCTTTCCGAGCTGCGTGGCGGCCCAATGCAGATCGCTTCGTCCGCGAATCGCACGTGAAGCGCGTGGCGATCCGCCTCCGAATATACGGCCACGGTGCGAATGCCCAATTCCTTGCAAGCGGAGAGGACTCGCAGGGCGATCTCGCCACGATTCGCTATCAGGATTTTTCGGAACATGGTATTCGGAACCGGATCACCGCAGTCGAGGCCCCGGCGCGCTTACTTCTTTCCGCGCGCCCGGATGCCGAAGAGGGCCTCGCCGTATTCCACCGGTTTACCGTTCTCGACAAATATCTGCACAACCTCGCCCGCCACATCCGAT
>Ga0302324_100024170_pt1 | contig 11723 bp, 7 predicted proteins | sample Palsa_T0_1_FD_201949 | JGI IMG/M metagenome (GOLD analysis project Ga0302324, IMG submission 201949) | Peat permafrost microbial communities from Stordalen Mire near Abisko, Sweden - Palsa_T0_1 | ecosystem: Environmental > Terrestrial > Soil > Palsa > Peat permafrost | place: Sweden: Abisko... | reverse complement strand
GGGCGAGGGGCTGCCCGGCCCACTGCAGCTGCACTGCAAAGGAAACCGCGGCGTTGTCCCGAACCGCCTCTTTGATTGCGTGGCGCGTGCCGGTGTCGTCAGGACGCAGCAGCGCAATACCGCTCGGCATCTCGCGCGCCACAGCGGGCGGGCTCGTCGCCGTGCGACGAGCCTCGAGGATCTGCATCACCTGTGTGTCGGTCAGGCTTTGCGATGCGGGCGACGAGCTGGCTGGCGTGCGCGTCGGCGCCGCATTTGAAGACCTTGCATCGCGCTCATCGAGCGCCGCCATCACCTCGCGAACGTTGGACAAGGGTGCGGCAGGAGCGGGTTGCGCCGCGGGCAACTTCGTGGCGACCGTGTCCGTGCGATGCACGGTCGGCGCAGCTGCGGTAGCGCGCGGCTCGCCGGGTGCGGCAGCAGCCCCTTTGGGGGGCGCCGATGCTGCGCGCGCCGCAGGAGCTGCAATCGCAGGCTTCGGTGCAGCCGCGGGCACTGGGACCGCGGGCGTCGGGGATGCGATTTTGGGTGCGGGGAGTGCCGGTGGCGCGGAGGCGCTGTGCGCAGCAGGCACAGCTGCCGCGAGAGGCGCGGGCGATGGCAGCTTGATGTGCGAACCGGAAGCTTCGGACGGCGCGCTTGGTAGCTCAGGTGCAGCCGGCGGCGCTTTGGCAGCTTCGCGCGCACGCAGGCGCTTACCGGGGGCCTCGCCGGCCCATGCGCCCGGATACACATCGCGCACGACGCCGAGCCAGTCTTCGGCCTCCTCCAGGCTCTCAAAATGTCCCATATGCAGGCGAAAGCGTTCACGTCCGTCTTCGAGTCTGCGACTGACGAAGAATTTGAAGCGCTTCAGCTCAGGTGTGTCCGGGTGCGCAAGCGCCATTGGCGTTGTCGACGAACACAAATTGATGACAAAGGAATCGAGATTGGCCGCAACTGCGCTGCGGCTTGCGGCCGGGTGCTGACTTTCGCCGGCCTCTGCCACCTGTAGCTTCACTGACATGCGCCTCCCGGTACCGCATCACCAACACGGTCCAATGGGAGAGTGCAAATATGCAGGAGGTGCAATCGTCCGTGCGCGCGCAGCGGCTCGGCCGTGGCAACCCCGCCGTCATAGGAACTCGTCCCTTAGACCGGTGGCTTTGCGTCCCCGTCTTTCGACGGGTTTGCCCTGTTCACAACGCGCGCAGTGTCAAAGCGTCGCCGAAAAGAGTCAAGGGCGCAGCGCGGCACTTTTGCAAGTGCGTCGCCACGGCGACGCCGGCAATCAACATAATTCGTCAGCCGCTCGCCGCGCGCAGCAAATTCTCGGGGGCGGATTGCGAGCGCGCCTCGAGCAGCTCAGTCATCGCCGCAGCAGCAAGCGGCCTTGCCAAATAGTAACCTTGCCCAACATCGCAACGCCGCTCGCGTAGGAACAGGAGTTGCTCGTGGGTCTCGACGCCCTCCGCGACGACACGTTTACCGAGCGCGTGTGCCATCGCAATGATCGTCTCGACTAGCGTGGCGGAGGCCGGGTTCTGCGGCACCTCATCGAGAAAAGTGCGGTCAATCTTCACGGTACCAATCGGGTATTGACGCAGATAGCTCAGCGAGGAATATCCCGTCCCAAAATCATCGAGCGCCAGATGCACGCCAAGCTGGGCAAGCCGTGTGAGCACCGCGCCCGCTGCCGCATCCGCAAGCACGCTCTCCGTAAGTTCAAGCTCGAGCAGGGTTGGCGGCAAGTCATATTTCTCGAGCGCGCGCCGCACGAGCTTTGGGAACTCGCTGTGCTGCAGCTGCTGCGCCGATACGTTAAGCGCCAGGCGCGGTGGCGCGATATCACGCTCGCGCCAACTGACAAGCTGCGCGCACGCCGCATCGAGTACCCATCCGCCGATATCGATAATGAGTCCGCTCTGCTCCGCCGCGGGCACGAACTCACCGGGGTAGCGCATGCCATCGCGCGGCGTCTGCCAGCGCAGCAGCGCTTCAACACCTACGAGCTCTCCCCCGGCAACCCCGAACTGCGGCTGATAGAACAGGGAGAATTCGCGTCCGCGCAGCGCATTCTGCAGGCCGGTGTCGGTCGGTGTCGCCGGCTTCGCCGCCATATTGGGATCAAAGAACATCAGGCGACCGCGCCCGAGATCTTTCGCGCGATACATGGCCGTATCGGCATTGCGCATCAGATCCTCGATTGTTGAGGCATCATCGGGGAAGAGCGTGATACCAATGCTGGCGCACACGTAGCAGTCGCGCCCGGTGATGTTGACCGGTAGCTGCAGCGACTCGATGATGCGCGAGGCAACCGCCGCGGCTGCGTCCGGTTCGACAACGTTGCGCAAAATGACGGTGAATTCATCCCCGCCGAGGCGCGCGACGGTGTCGCCGTCCTTGATGCACTGGCGCAACCGCTGCGCCACGATGGTGAGAAGCTGATCGCCGGCGGTGTGACCCACTGAGTCGTTGACGCGTTTGAAGTGATCAAGATCAATGTAGAGCAACGCGCCGCGGCAAAGCCCGGCGGCGGCGTTCGCAAGTTCCTGAGCGAGTCGATCGCGAAACAGCAATCGATTGGGCAGCGCGGTGAGCGGGTCGTAATGCGCCTGACGGTAGAGATGCTCGTCGCGCGCGCTCTTGGACAGTGCCACCGCCAGGCGATCCGCGAATTTACCGCCACACTGCGCGATGAGCGGATCCGCCATGGGCGCCTCCCGGTAGCCCACGGCAAGAATCGCTTCAAGTCGCTCTGCAACGATTACCGGCCACACCCAGAAAAACGTGGCGCCGGTGTCGGCGAGCGGTTTAAGAAAGCTGTGGCGCGCCTCCTCGCAGCGCACAACGGTGACGCCGCTACTCTGCTGGGCCAGCGCCTGAAGCATGTCCGCATCCAGGGCAATGCGGCTCACCGGCAACTCGCTCAGACCGCTCGCCGTAAGGAATACTCGGGCGCGTCCAGGTGCATCCGCGTCGCGCAGCGCAATGCCGACGCTCTGGCAGTGGGTGAGCGACTGCAGGTGCGACATGATGGCATCGAGAACATGCTCAAGATCGACCGAGCGCAGCAGCAGATGATCGATCTGCGCCAAAATTTCAAGTGCGTGGATCTGCTCGCGGAGGCTGGCAGCGGTTCGGTTGAACTCATCGACGAGGAGCTTGGTTTCATCCACCGCGCTCACTTCGAGCGGCGTGAACTGATGAGTTCGCAGCGTGCGCAGCCCTTCGGCGAGCGCCCGCAGCGCAGGTGCGTAACGCCGCGTGAGATGCAGGCTCGCAAAACCCGCACCGGCGAGCGCCACGATGACGATGACCGTGAGGACAGCCCAGGCATCGCGCGCCGCGAATGCAGCGAACGCGAACACCGGCAATATCGCGCACAGGCCGAGCGCGATGCCGATCCGCCGCCCCATACGGCTGTCAAACGGCGATTCGCCCATCAACGGCCTCCACAGCTGTCTCGCTTCAATCTAAGCTACTGCCGGCCGCCGCCGGTGAGTGTTGCGTCAACGATCGAAAAACTATGACGCACTGGGCTTATGTCATTGTGTGAAGCGGTTCACAGCGTGGTACGCCAGCCTCCTTTCTGCGACAACGCAACGATCCCGTCGTGGGTATATCGATAGACGCCACGTCGGCCCGAGCGCGCTGCGCCGAGCATTGCCTGCGCAACCGTCCGAGAGGAGATGCCGCGGTAATTCTTGTATTTTCCGAGAAGTAGCGGGTTCACGAGCGGCGCAAGGACGCGTGCGACGAGCTCCAAGGGACGCATTTCGCGTCGCGCACCCAGCAGCACCGAGGGTTGCAGGATATCGAGGGATGCGAAGCCGGTGCGCTCAAGTGCCTGTTCCATCTCGCCCTTGGTGCGCAGATAAAAATTCTTTGAGTGAGAATCGGCACCTACCGACGAGATGACGACGAAGCGCTGCGCCTGCCAGGCACGCGCAGCGTTGGCGAGGGCAAGAACGAGATTGAGGTCCACCGCCCTGAAGGCTTCAATTGAGCCCGCCGCGCGAATAGTCGTCCCCAGGCAACAGAACACCGTGTTACAGGCGAATCCCGCGAATTGCTCGGTAAGCTGGTCGAAGCGCACGGTGCGATTGGCGAGACGCGCGCTCTCGCGCATCAGCGGCCGACGCGTGACTGCGACTACTCGGCTGAAGTCAGGTGCCTCAAGCAGAGCATCGAGCAAAGCGCCGCCCACGAGGCCTGTCGCCCCGGCGAGCAACGCGACTTTGGATTGAGGATCCGTCACGAGCGGCAATGCTGCCTAAGGATATTGCGATTCTGACACTCGTGCGCGCATCCGTGCGACCGCGGACTATTGTCGCTGTCAGATCGGCTCGCCGCAGCTCACACTGATTGTCTGCACGTCCTGGCCCGGCGCGATCACGATGTCGCGGCGGACGTCCCGGAAGCCATCCCGCGTGCCGATCACGGCGTACTTACCCGGCTTTAACTGCATATCGTGCCGTGAGAAGACACCCGAGAAGCCAATGCTCGGAATCGAAACGCGAGTAGCGCCATCCGACAACAGCGCAAGGTGCACCGGCTGATCAAATGAGGGCAGCAAGATCTGCAGACGCGCAACCTGTGAGCGCAGCACCGCTCCCGATGGATCCTGCTGATTCGCGCTCTGAATCAGGGCCTGTGCATCGGCGCGCGCGGCCGGGCTCGACAGCTGCTCAGGCCGATCAATGAGTCCCTGCAGGCGCTGCGACAGAATGGCGCGCACGGTTGTGCGCGTCTTGCCCTGCTGCGCAAACGTCAGTGAGGGATCCTGTTTGAGCGCCGCCTCGTATTCGCTCAGCGCCTCATCCCAGCGCTCCTGAGCTTCAAGCCCTGCAGCCCGCTGCCGCAGCGCATCGAATTCATGCGTGCGCTGCGCGGCATCCTGCGGAGCAGCACTTGCAACGGCGGGCGCGGCGGGCGCAACAGGCGGCGGCGTTGCCGTTGTTGCAGCAGGTTGCGCCGGCTGCGGCGCAGCAGGCGCTGGCGCCGTTGCCTGATCGAGCGGCACGGCACGCGCAGATCCACTGCCCGGCGCGGAGTCGGTATTCGGTGCGTCGGCCGGCGGCGACTGCGTGCGCGCCACTTCGGCGGCATGAACGCGCTGCAAATCATCAGCGAGCTTGCGATTCGCCGGATCCATGCGCTGCACGGCTTCAAAGTCCTGCTTTGCCGCCTGCGTCCTGCCGGCGGCAAGCGCCCGCTCGCCCGCGGCAAGCTGCGTTGCGACGATCGCCGAGGGCCCGCGCTTCTCGACGGCATCGAGCAGCGCCTGTGCGTCGGCGAGCCGTTTAAGCGCAAACCCGGGATTGCCAGCTTCCGCGGCACCTGTCGCTTCGGCGGAGCGGGTCTTGGCTTCGTCAAATTCTCGGCCGCCCCATTTATCGGCATCGCGCGCCTCGAGCCCCTGAAGCTGCCGATCAAATTGGGCACGCGCGCCCGCAAGTTGCGCCGGGATCAGTTTGTCACCGGGCACCGCCGCGGGCGGCGGCGCGGCCTGTTGCTGAGCCATCAGGTTCACGGGTATGTCGCTGCCAAGCCTGTCGAGGACTGCATCCCCGTACCGTGGCAACGCAAAAAACAATGTCCCGGCGGCCGCCAGCAGAAGGAATAACACAACCCACGGCCAGCGACGCGCTCGCATGGGCTCAAGCCGTGTGAGCTTGCTCATCGGCACGATCTGCAGATCTTCCCAAGGCGAGGGCTGCGTCGCTCTCACCGCTGCATCCGGATTGGGCGTGGATGCGGGTGGCGGGACGTAGGGCGCCTCACGCTTACCGGCAGGCGTCGGCGGCTTGTACGGCGGGGGCGGCGGGGGCGGCGTCTGCACTCTCGTGGGAGTCGGCGGTGCCGCGGGCGGCGCTGTCGTGTGGTTCGTATCGAGCGCGACCGCAAGGCCTGCGGCCCTGATGGGCGCCGGTGCAGCTCTCGGCCACGTGTCGGAGGATGACAGCGACCGGGTCGGCGGCGCGGCAGCCGGCCGCGGCTTGGATTCGGCCCGCGCAGCGGCAGCGCGTGGCGGCTGGCGCCCAAGCTTCGCCGGATCGCGACGCGCGCTTTGTGCTTGCGTGCCGCCGTCGTACTCAAAGTGCAGCGTGTCGTTCAGCGTCGCATCAAAATCGTCAATCACGGCGCGCATGGTCATCGGCCGCTTGCGCGGATGCTTCTGCAGCATCTGCATCACGATCGACACGAGTTGCGGCGGTGTCGGCTGCACCGTGCGCAGCTCCGGAACAGGCTCATCAAGATCGAGTACGCGCTCCAAATCAAAATGCGGGTAGTAAGGGGGCTGTCCCGCGAGCAACTCGTACGCAAGCGCTCCTAAACCATAGATGTCGTCGGACACCGCCGGCGGCTCACCGCGCAACTGCTCGGGACTTGAGGTAAACGGGGACAGACCGGAGCGCACTTTTTCGCGTCCAGCGGCAAATGCGGTACCGGCTACACCAAAGTCGGCAAGAACCGCATGGCCCTGCGCATTAAAGAGAACGTTGCCGGGTTTGAGGTCGCGATGTACGACACCCTGCGTGTGCGCGTATTCGAGGGCTGCTGCGACCTCAAGGAGCGGCGGCATGATCTGCAGATAGCTGCCACCGCGCAATTTGCGAAAATCCCCGCCGGTTGCGAGCTCCATCGGAAGCGCCGCAGACTCGGCGTTGCGTTGTGGACTGTAGACTTTGAGTATCGACGGATGGTCGAGTCGACCCGTGATCTCGTGTTCTTCCTCGAGCGCCTGCCACGCAAGTTCGCTGCGCGCCAGCGCCGGACTCAGAATCTTAAGCGCGACTTCGATGTTGAGCGTCGCGTCGTGCGCGCGCCACACCTCCCCGTGACCGCCATCGCCGAGCTTTTCGAGCAGGGTGTAGCGGCCGAGCAGCAGGGGCCGGCCGGGCGTGGGGTTGGCAGCCTTCATGGGTTGATAATATGCCACGGCCTTGTCGGAGGACGCCCCGATTTCGTCGCATCCCCGGCGACCGATGACCGTTAGACTCAGAAGCCCAGATCTAGTTGCTTGCGTTCCAGGGACGGGGCTCTGAAGAGCTGCGTATTAAGGAGCGGGTAGCGTGAGGTGTTCAGATTCAGCCTCTTGCAGGCCAACTCGAACCTGCGACGCACAAGCTCTGCGAAAGGTCCCTTCCCACGCATCCGCGAGCCAAAATTCGGATCGTTATCGCGCCCGCCGCGCAGGTCATTGATTAACGACATCACATGCGCGGCGCGCAACGGGTAATGCGCTGCGAGCCACTCACGAAACAAATCCTTCACTTCGTATGGCAGGCGCAGCATGACGTATCCGGCGGTGCGCGCGCCGGCGTCAGCGACAGCTTCGAGAATAAGTTCAATTTCCTGATCGTTGATTGCTGGAATGATGGGAGCGACCAACGACCCGACGGGAACGCCCGCATCACGCAGGCTGCGGATCGCGTGCAGGCGTGCAACCGGGCCCGGCGCTCGTGGTTCGAGCTTGCGCTTCAAATCTGCATCCAGCGTGGTGACGCTCACAAGCACTGAGGCCAAGTTGTCGCGCGCCATATCACTGAGAATATCGATGTCGCGCTCGACCAAGTGTCCTTTGGTCACGATGCTGACGGGATGAGAAAAGCTCTTCAGTACCTCAAGGATGGAACGAGTGACTTTGAGACTGCGTTCGATCGGCTGGTAGGGATCGGTATTCGCTCCGAGCGTAATGGACTTACAAATGTAGTTCGGACGACTCAACTCCTGCTGCAAGATCTCGGCGGCGTTGTCCTTGTAGAAGAGCTTTGTTTCAAAGTCGAGCCCCGGAGAAAGATTGATATAGGAATGTGCCGGGCGCGCGTAGCAGTAGATACAGGCATGCCCGCAGCCGCGATAGGGATTGATGGATTGCTCGAATAAGATATCCGGTGAATTGTTGCGCGTGATGAGCGATCTTGCATGCTCCGCGCTGATCGTCGTTTGCGGGGGTGGCATCTCCTGTTCTGGGTCATGACTCCAGCCATCATCGGTGTGCTGTACGCGTCGTGACTCAAAGCGCCCTTGCGGATTAGAAATCGCGCCATGACCCTTGTGTGGCTTCGGAGGTTGCATGATCTGTACGAATATACAGTATGCAAAGGAGCCTCTTCAAGGACCGTCGCTGCCCCATAAACCCTCTAAAATCAGCGTCTTGGGAAAGTATCGATCGTGCGCAGCTGCGGAAACAGGCGCATCCAGAGGCCTGCGACCGCAAGCGTCGCGACGCCCCCCAGCACCACAGCCGGAATGAGGCCGAACCATGCAGCGGTAATTCCGGATTCGAATTCACCGAGCTCGTTCGATGCGCCGATGAATACTCCATTCACTGCGCTCACGCGGCCGCGGATCCCATCGGGCGTGGCGAGCTGCACAAGCATGTGCCGGATGTAGACACTCACCATATCGCCCATGCCCAGTAGCAGCAGCGCACAGCCTGACACGATGAAGAGGTGCGAGAGGCCGAACACGATCGTCGCCGCTCCGAACAAAAAAACACCGCCATACATCCACCGCCCAACGTGGCGCGATATCGGCGTGAAAGTCAGGAGGCCGCCGGCGAGCGCGGCGCCGACTCCGGGGGCAGTGCGCAAGATCCCAAGTCCGGTCGGCCCGACGTGCAAGACGTCACGCGCATACGCGGGCAGAAGCGCCGTTGCGCCGCCTAACAGCACGGCAAATAGGTCTAGCGAAATCGCTCCGAGCACAACCGGTCGCGAGCGCACGAAGCGGATGCCCTCGAGAAGCGCGTGCCAGGACCTTGAAGGGGGCGCAGCCGCAAGCTCGCTACCGGGTGCGCGGACTGCGGCAACTTTGGGTTGAACCTTCACAAAGCCCATGAGAATCGCCGCGACGCTCAGCAGCACTGCCACAGTTGCGTAAACTGATTGGGGCCCGGCGAGGTAGATGAGGCCGCCGAGCGTCGGCCCCGCGATCGTCGCAATCTGAAAGCTCGACGAGCTCAACGCCACCGCATTGCCAAAACTCTCGATGGGTACGAGCGTCGGCACGACCGCCTGGGATGCGGGCAGTGCGAAGGCGCGCGCGATGCCGAACAACACCATGACGGCGAAAACTGGCCAGACCTCGTGCTGACCGCTCAGTGTGAAGGCCAGCAGCAGCAATGCGCACAACACTTGAATGGCGTAGCAGACCGCAAGAATCCTGCGGCGATTGAAATAGTCAGCCACATGCCCCGCGACCAAGACGAGCGGAACGAACGGCAAAAATTGCGAGAGCCCGACGAGCCCAAGATCGAGGGGATTGTGCCTGAGCGCATACACCTGCCAGCCGACGGCGACGGTTTGCATCTGTATGGCAACCGTGCCCATGAATCTCGCGGCGAGAAACTCGGAAAAGCCCGGATGGCGCAGAGCGGCAAACTGCCGGGCGGGTTGTGACTCTTCGGTGGATGAGGGCACGTGAATGTCAAAGCTTAGCAGCTGATTGACGATCGGGGCGCGTTGCGAGCATGATGGATTGGATGGTTCCCTGAATGGGATTAATTGGGAACGCGGTAGGAATCGATCTGATCCGCGGCTGTCCCCGCAACTGTAAGCGATGAGCCGAGCGACCTGAATGCCACTGGGAAACCGGGAAGGCACGCAAAGCACTGACTCGCGAGCCAGGAGACCTGCCATCAGCCGTGTCACGCACGAACACATTGGGCGGGGTGCCCCGGTGGCGAACGGAGATTCTGCAGGTCCCTAGCTGACCGCGAATTGCTCCGCGCTTGGTTCGTAGTGACGTGTCACGTTACTGCGAGGCCATCCATGTTCCGCGAATCCCGACTCAAAGCGCGCCGCGGCGCGCTTGCAATACTGCTGATCGCAAGTGCTCTCGCCTTTGGAATCCCGGCCGCGACTGCTCAAGAGCAAACTGCGCCGGCCGATGAGCTGCTGCCGCGCATTGTGGTGAGCGCTACGCGCGTGCCGACACCGGAGGATGAGGTGGCGAGCAGCATTACGCTCATCACCGCAGCTGACATCGAGGCGCAGCAATCGCGCACGCTGCCCGACATCCTCGCGATGGTGCCGGGCGTCAATATCGTGCAGACCGGTGGCGCGGGCGGTGCCACGTCGATCTTCATGCGCGGCACCAACTCGAATCACGTCAAGGTGCTCATCGACGGCATCGACGTCAGTAATGCCAGCACGCCTGACGACACGTTTGATCTTGAGCACCTGCTGCTCGCCGACGTCGAGCGTATCGAAGTGCTGCGCGGGCCGCAGAGCGGTCTTTATGGCTCGGATGCGATCGGCGGTGCGATCTATATCGTGACAAAGCCTGGCGCAGGCCCGCCCAAGGCAACCGCCACTGTCGAAGCAGGATCCTTCGGCACGTTTAATCAGCTCGGCTCGCTCAGCGGCTCCACCGACAGCACCAGTTATGCGTTCAACGCGGATCATTTCCGCTCGACGGCAACCCCCGTGACGCCGCTTGATGAGCTGGTGCCTGGCGAGCAGCGCCACGACGACGCCTACGATAACCAGTCCTTCTCAACCAAGCTCGACACCAAGCTCAGCGACAACCTCGACGTCGGCGTCGTCGCCCACTATCTTGATAGCACGCTGCTTTTCACGGGCGAAAACTACAATCTGCTTCAGCCGATACCGGATGCGACGAGGAGCGAGGAGGAGATGCAGCAGCTCTTCACGCGTGCCACCGCTCACCTGGTGCTCTTCGACGGCCGCTTCGATGAAACGCTCGGCGTCGGCTACACGCACGACCACACGAGTGACTACGGGCCCGAAGTGACGCCCAGCTATGAGCGTGGCGAGCGCCTCAAAGTCGACTGGCAGGGAAACATTGCGCTTGCGAGCAGCGAAATCCTCGTGCTCGGCGCCGAGCACCAGCGCGATTCGATCGAGCAAAGCCCCATCTCGGCCTCGATGACGACGGATGCCGGTTTTGTTCAACTGCAATCGAGCTTCGGCAAGCGCTTCTTCGACACGGTGAGCGTGCGCTACGACGACAACGACCGTTTTGGCGGCAAGACGACCTTCCGCGTCGCGCCCGAGTTCGTCGTCACCGAAACCGGCACGACCCTGAAAGGCAGTGTGGGCACAGGCTTCAAGTCGCCGACCTTGAACCAGTTGTTCGTGAGTTTTCCGGCGTTCGATTTCGTCGCCAATCCCAATCTCAAGCCCGAATCGAGCACCGGCTACGACCTGGGCGTCGAGCAGTCGCTCTTGGCAAGGCAGGTGCGCTTCGGTGTAACCTACTTTCACAACAAGCTGCGCGATCTGATCGACGACAACGCTACCTTTACTTCCGACGCGAATATCGACCGCGCAACGACCTACGGCTTTGAGAACTTCATCGCCTACGCGCCCACCGCTCGTCTGCTGATGCGGGCCGACTACACCTATACGCTCGCGCAAGACGACGCGACGAACGAAGAGCTCTTGCGCCGCCCGAAGGTGAAGGCGAGTTACATCACGACCTGGCAGGCAAGCGATGCACTCTCCTTCAGCGCCACCGAGCTCTATGTCGGACCCTGGATTGACATCAACCGCGCGGGCACGATCTCGCGGCTGACGGCCGGCGGCTACGCCACAACCAATGTGGCCGCCAACTACGTCTTAACGCGCAACCTGACATTCTTTGCGCGCATCGACAATCTCTTCGACCGCCGCTACGAGGACCCGGTCGGCTTTGATCGCCCGGGATTTGGCGTATTCGCTGGCGTTAAAGCAACACTTTGAGGAGGGGCCACGCAATAGTACGTTACA
>Ga0302324_100024163_pt1 | contig 11725 bp, 14 predicted proteins | sample Palsa_T0_1_FD_201949 | JGI IMG/M metagenome (GOLD analysis project Ga0302324, IMG submission 201949) | Peat permafrost microbial communities from Stordalen Mire near Abisko, Sweden - Palsa_T0_1 | ecosystem: Environmental > Terrestrial > Soil > Palsa > Peat permafrost | place: Sweden: Abisko... | reverse complement strand
TCTCTGCATGTCGTTCAATACAATGGCGATTCGCCCACCGGCGTCGCGTATTCCGAAGGCTTGTCGGACATCTTCTACGATGCCCCCCCGGTGAAGGAATTCCGCCGCAAGTACAACCTCACGCGCATCGGCGGCAAGAAGCCGTTCCTCTCGGCGCTCCTGAAAGCCAACAAGCAGTTCGGCGGCCCTGTGCGCCCGAATATCGCAATCCTGGAGTTCCGAAATCCATCCGGTTCCAGCGAGTATTCGCTTTTCCGCGATTACTTCCGCAAGGAAGGCTATAACGCCGAAATCGTTTCTCCCGAACAGCTCGAATACCGCGGCGGCCTTTTACGCGCAGGCGCTTTCGAGATCAACCTGATCTATCGCCGCATCAGCGTCCAGGAATTCTTGGTCAAGTTCGATCTTTCTCACCCCCTGGTCGGAGCCTACCGCGACCACGCCGTCTGCATGGTGAACAGCTTCCGTTCCGAACTCTCCCACAAGCGCTCGATGTTCGGACTCCTCACCGACGACGAAGTCACCGCCAAGTTCCCCCTGGCCGAACGCAAAGCTATCCGCGACCACGTGCCGTGGACCCGCATGGTCAAGCCGGGCATGACCACCTATAAGGATCAAAAGGTCGATCTCCTGCCCTTGATCAACGAAAACCGCGCCAACTTCGTCCTGAAGCCCAACGACGATTCCAGCGACGATCCTACCTTCCCCGGTTGGGAAATGGATCAACAGGGCTGGGAGCGAGCCGTCCGCCAGGCCCGCCGCGCACCTTATGTCGTGCAAGAGCGCGTAGAATCCGTCACGCACCTGTTCCCGCTCCTGAACTACGGTCACCTGGAATTCAAGGAGATGCAAGTAGACGTGCATCCACAAGTCTTCTTGGGAAAAGTAGCCGGCTGTTCCAGTTGGGTAAGCGCCGCCAACTCAACGGCGTTCTCATCCTCCGCCGGTCTAACGCCGACCTTCATCATCGACTCCAAGTAGAACAGCTGTCCTACCGGAACTTGGTTTTTGCTTGGGTGCCCCAAACGACCGGGTCATTTCGCAAGCCAGGAAGCAAATCCTCGTACTGGCGCCATCGCGGATGCAATCGACGAAAATTCAGGTTCTCGAGCAGCGCCAGTTCCTCCGAAACCAGGTTTGCAAAGGGTAACAAGCTTGGCCCGACCATGTTACTCTGACTGACGGTGGCAACGGACCTCATCGAAATCGACTCAACTGACCCGTCACCCGAAGCCATTGAACGAGCCGGAAAGGCCGTACGCCAGGGCAAAGTTGTTGCCATCCCAACGGACGCTCTCTATACGCTGATCGCCGACCCATTCAACCTGCGCGCCGTTTCGCAGGCCTTCTACGCCAAAGGACGCGAACCGAACCGCTCGCTTCCTCTATTGGTGGACAGCACAGTGATGGTCGAGGAGCTCTCGCGCGACATTTCGAACCGGTTCTATCTTTTGGCGCGGCGTTTTTGGCCCGGACCGCTGACCGTGATCCTGCCCGCGGCCAAGTTGCCTCTGAAGGTGACTGGCAATACCGGCCGCCTGGCCGTGCGTCAATCGCGTTCGGAGGTGGCCAACCGCATCATTACGTACCTGGGGCACCCGATCATTAGCACCAGCGCGAACGTATCCGGCCAGCCTACTTGCGCCAGCGGCATTGACGTTTTCGGTACGATGGATGGCCGCGTCGACCTGGTTCTAGACGGCGGCGTCTGCTCCGGCGAAGGCGCCAGCACCGTGGATATCACCGAACCCTACTGGCGAATGATCAAGGAAGGGGCGATCGCGGAAAAGGAAATCGCCGAGTGCTTGAAAGGTTCTTAGTGGACGCGACCGGCGACAGTACTACAGTACCAGTCCATTCCGGTGCGGTTAACGATATACTCGAAGTATCGATGGGTTGTAGCAATGGCGCGAAAACGCCGGCCAACCAGTTCGCGCTTGTCAGTTACATTCCCGATCCGTTAGGCAACTTTCTCGATCGATTGCGGCTGGATTTAGTGCCAGGATGCAGTCCTCACGCTCACGTGACGGTGTTGCCCCCCCGGCCGATTTGCGCGGATGAAGTTCAGGCCGCCGACGAACTGATGGAGATTGCGGAAAACTTCTCCGGGTTCGATATTGAGTTGGGTGAGGTGGAAATCTTCCCCGTTTCCAAGGTGATCTTTATAGGAATCGCCCGCGGAGAACGTGAACTCCGAGAGATGTACCGGGCGTTGAACCGCGGTGCGGTGGCTTATCGCGAACCTTTCCCCTACCACCCTCACGTCACTCTGGCCCAAAACTTTCCCCTCGAAGACCTCGAACACCTGTCCGCCCAAGCCAGCCAGCAGTGGGAGCAGTGCAGCCACTCCCGTTCCTTCCCCGTTCACTCCCTGGATTTCGTGAAAAACATCCGAGGCGCGATGTGGGTGGATTTAGCCAACATCCAGCTCCGAGGCGTGCCCGTAGGCTGATTTTCCGTTTCTGAGCCGTGCGCGCCCGCAAGCGGTTGTCCACGGCCGAGAGCCTAGTCGAAGAGTGTCCCCTGATTCCGGGTATCAGTCTTCGGTTTCTTCCGCGTAAGCGGACTACCCACCACGCCCAGTACGCTCATCGACGATAGCGCTTCCCGCGGCACGAACAGCTTCTGGTTGTTCGAATAAGGTTCCGGCGGCGTGAAAGAATAGCCCTGGCGCTCCCATTGTACCGGATTGTTTGGCAGAATCCCGTCCATCACCTCGCCGTCGCGGAAGGTCATCCGCACCCATAACCCGTCCATCTTAGGCCGCGTCATGAAGATTTTCGGGAATTCCGAGCCGCCCTCAAACTCCTTGACGAAGATTACGCTTTTGACCTCCGCATAGGGAAGCAAAAGTATTGATCCTGCCGGAGTTAAAAACTCAATTCCAGTTGGCTGCAAGTAGGACTGCGGATTTACATATCCCTGCAGGGATTCCCGGTCAAACCGCCGGATCAGCGTTTTCTTGGTGGTTGAGCCTGCCACAGGGGATCAATATTCTTAGTGTTTCGAGTCATTTTATCGAAACATTTCCGCCAGTATTGTATCATTGGCTGAATGCGGGACCCGGATGTCCAGGAGTTTATGCACTTCTGCGCCCTCGAAAAGGGCTTGGCGCCCAATACTCTCGAAGCGTATCGGACGGACCTGGAACGTTTTGTCAAGTTCCTGGATACCGCCGCGGTGCCCGCCCGCGAAGCTCTTCTGGTCTATCTTAACTCCTTGTATCGCAGTGGTTTAGGAAGCCGGTCGATCGCCCGCCATCTGACCACGCTGCGCACCTTTTACCGTTTCAAGCTGGCCGAGCGGAAAATCGAGGCAGACCCTACCGAACACATCAAATCGCCGAAACAGTGGCAGACGATTCCGCACTATCTTAACGGTGAACAGATCGAGCGGCTTCTGGCTGCGCCGGACGAAGCAAAACCTACGGGTCTGAGGGATAAAGCCATGATTGAGCTTCTCTACGGCACCGGCCTGCGCGTCTCGGAACTCTGCCACCTGCGGCTCGGCGATATCGAGCGGAAGCTCGGGTTTGTCCGCGCCACCGGAAAAGGCAACAAGCAGCGGCTGATTCCAGCCGGCCGACCGGCTCTAGATCTGGTCGAGCGCTATCTCGAAACGGCCCGGCCCCGTATCCTGAAACAGAAGACCAGCCCCTGGCTCTTCGTGACCGCCCGTGGCGGTTGCCTCACCCGGCAGGCGTTCTGGCATGCCCTGACTCTACACGGCAAGAAAGCCGGCATTTTCCACGACCTGAGCCCCCACGTTCTGCGGCACAGCTTTGCAACCCACCTGCTGGAAGGCGGCGCCGACCTGCGCAGCGTTCAGACGATGCTCGGCCACGCCGACATTTCCACCACCCAAATCTACACTCATGTGATGCGTTCGCGACTTCGGAACACCGTCGACGAGCACCATCCGCGCGCCTGACCGAACGAATGAGCGACTACATTTACTCCCTAGAAAGCCATCTGAACGCATCTCAGAATCGAATCGTGACGGAGCTGCAGGATCTGGCTACCGCGGCGAATCAGAACCTGTATCTTGCAGGCGGCGCGATGCGCGATTTGCTTGGCGGCTCTCCCACGCGTGATCTGGATTTCGTCCTGGAAGCGCCTCCCACGAAGATGGCGGAAGCTCTGGCGAAGCGGCTCGGCGGGAAGATTGTTTCACAGGACGATCACCGTAAGGTCATTGAGATCGTCTTTCCCGGCGGCGCCACCGCGCAGCTGGCAATGTCGCGTCTTGAAAAGTACTCCAAGCCGGGAGCTAAGCCGCAGGTAACGGCCGCGCCCATTCATGAGGATTTGCGGCGGCGGGATCTTACCCTGAACGCGATTGCGCTCAAGCTGAATCGCGGATCGAAGGGTCTGCTGATCGATCCCTCGAACGGCATTGCCGATCTTCAGAATCGCGAAATGCGAGCCGGGTACAGCACCGCGTTCTATGACGACCCCGTTCGTCTGCTACGCGCCATCCGCTTGAAACATCGGTTTCAATTCACGTTCGAGGAGCGCACGCTGCGCCAGTTCGAGAATGCTTTGCTCGAGAACCTGCATCAGTTGATTCGCCAACCGGCTCTTCTGCACGAATTGAAAATGCTGGGCGATGAGCCTTCGCCCGCCGATACGGTGAAGGACCTTGAGACCACGGGTCTGCTGGCGCTGTTCTCCAAGGCGCTCGGCAATGGGAAGGCGAACTATGCCGGACTGTCGAAGCTGGAGAAGCTGAAGAAGTCGCTGCCGCTTCCGCCTGCCGGATGGACGGATGGTTGGAGGTCGTTCTTTATCGTTCTCACGGAAGGTCTTTCGCAGAAGGAAAAGACGGAACTCGCAACCAACGTGGCGATGGGCAAGGAGGATCTGGAGAGCTGCAAGAAGCTACAGGCAAGCGCCAAGAAGCTTGAGGCGGCGCTGAAGTCTCCGAATCTTCGCAAGCCTTCCCAGATTTACGATCTGGTTAACGCCGCGCAACCGGATGTGGTGTTATATGTCCTGTTCGAATCGTCGCAGCGGCTGGTTCAGGATCGTATTCGCAACTACATTCAAAAGTATCTGCCCATGGTGCAGGAGATTCCCGAGACCGAATTCGCCGCGGAAGGAGTCGTTCCCGGGGCGAAGAATTACGATAAGCTCCGGGCGGCCTTCATCGCGGCAAGGCTGAACGCCAGGCCGAAAAAAGTAGAAGAAAACTTCGTGGAAGTTCCCGCTGTGCCCGCGCCTAGGGGACGTCCGCCGCGCGTGGCGAGCTAAAGCACTTCGAGAGAGCCTGGCGCGCTGTCTGGTTCAGTTCGCTAAAGGGGAACTGCACTGCTGCTCCTGGGAAGATGTTGCTGATCGTCAAAGTCTGTTTCGGCAAAGGCATCGCACGCAGTAGGAGTGCTCCCGGACCTGAAACGACGCTGCTTCCGTTGCCCATCTTTTCGAAGCCTTCGACAGTGTATTGAAGCTTGGTCTTACCGTCCACAACGGCGGATACGGCTTCACCTTGTCTGGGAACATCGGGCGACCACGCCACCTGGATCTCGCCCGCCCCGGTATCGGCGCGGCATGTGAGAGTCAATCGGTATAGGTCGGGAACCGCTCTGGCATGCACCTCCCGTACGATGCTTACAGTGGTATCGGTCACAGTCCATTTCTCGGCGCCAGCGGATTGTGCCACCAGCGCGGCTAGCAGTTCGTCTTGCGTGATCCTATCAGGAAGTGGCTTGCCGGAAGCTCCCAAAGCCTGGCCTCTCAGTTTGCTCGCCATCATGGCCGCGACTCCAGGATCCGGATGCGCCGCGTCGAAGTGCTGAAGCGATAGACTTCCACCGGGCACAGCATCGGTGTGGCAGACCGTGCAGTACTTCGCGACGAGGGCGTTCTCTTGCGCGACGGGCATTGCCGCAAATGCGGGCAAGGCTGCCAACATCCATAACGCCCAAGCTTTCAGCATGGATTTAGCTTACTCTATGCCGTACCCAGATTCAGGCTTCTTACTTCGGGCTCGGGGTCCTCAATGAAACGGAGCGGCGTATAGCTCCAGGTGTCGCGGCGGGCGCGGCGCATCATGAACCATGTCACCAGAAGTGCGGTCAGGATGAACGTGTAAGGGCCCGGATTGTAGACGCATGCGACAAAAATCAGGTTCACGATGGGCAACAGCGTGAGTACTGCGAAGAACCGCAAGACGACGAAGAAACCGCTCTTTTGGCCAGGAAGATAGGAGCAGGTGAAGGGGAGCTTCTGCCAGCTATAGAACATCCCGTCGTAGAGCACGAGATACGCGGCGGCGAACAGCAGCAACTCACGCGCGCCACGCCACCCAAGCATGTAGACTTCGAAAGGAGCGGGCACCGCGAGGATCGTCAGCAAGGCGGGAAGCGTTGCGATGCGGTCCACCGCGCTCAGCCATTCGCTGCGGCCTTCGCGTTCCATAACCTGAAAGGTCCAGTTTGCGCGCAACTCACTGGGGATCGCGAAGACATGCCGCAAGCCCGCGAGCAGGAACAAAAGCAGCACCAAATGAGCGTACGCGAATGACGTTAGCAAAACGCGGTCGGGCTTGGTGACAGCCGCCATTCCTGCAATGCCGGTGAGCACGATGGCGAACGAAAAACCAAAGTAGCCAATCAGTACGATCCGGTGCTGGCTGCTTCGTCCCAGTGTCTTCGTCATGAAGACGATCACGCCCTGCTGCCTGGCATCGGGAATCAGAAGATCGATAATGCGCCCGCCAAGCTTTCCTTGAGAAGACGGCCGTGGTAAACCTTCCATCGCCAACTCCCGATGACGGCGGTAGCTGATCAGATAAGTTACAAGCGCGGTCACAAGCGAAGCTGCGAACGCAATCGCCGCCTTTTGAGCAAGTTGCGCAAAGTAAGGGTCCGAATCGCCGAGCATCCATTGATATAGTCCAAGTAGCCACACCGGAGGCAACCATTTCGCAATCTCCGGCTGAAGCAGCGCGTGCCCGTTTTTTGGGCCGATGGAAAAACTCATTACGATGCCGGAGAGCATCAGCGTGATCGCCGCGCCTTGCACGTAGTTCGTCATTCTTGCGAACCATGCCGGACGGAACAAGTTGAGTAGGATTCCTTGTATTGCCACGAGAGAAAAGAAAATGAAATAGCAGCCAAGCGCACAGATTGTTGCGTGCGCAAAAATATGAACCGCAAGCGAAGAATTGGTCTGCCAGCGTCCCATCGAAACCATCGGGAACAGCACGCTGGGCATCGCGTCCAAGGTAGCGACCACAGCGGTAATCAGCAGCAACAGCGCCAGAAATTTCGCGAAGAATATTTGTCGCGCGCGAATCGGCAAGGTGCCAAGCGCTAGGTAATCGCGCTTACCCGGGAATAGCGACTGCCATTGAGCCGCGGTCAGCAAACCCGCGACTGACATCGTGAGAGTAATCAGCCAAAGTTGGTCGGCTTGAACTGCATGCTGGTAGGGCAGGGCAGTTGGCATCCGCGAGAAGTAGCGGTACTTCTGTTTCAAGACGTTCGCGAACAAGAAGAACGCAGGCAGCAGCAAGGCAAAGCCGGTGACGAATACCTTCGTCCATTGGCCCGGCTCGGTCACCAGATCGCTATCGAAGAAGCGCAGAACAAAATGGCGCACCAGTTCGAAACTAACGCCATGTGTTTCGGCTAACCATTTTTTCAGACGCCTCACTTCATCGCCTCGACGATCTTCCCGGCAACCGTTTCGCCGTCTTCCACCTCGGCCAGTTGGGCGAATACGCCTTCCAGCGAAGGTTGGTTCATCAGTTCCTGCAAGCGCGAAATGGAATCGTAAGCCACCACCTGGCCCTTACGCAGAATCAATACTGTGGAGCAAACTTTCTCCACCACTTCGAGTACGTGAGAACTGTAGAAGATCATCTTGCCTTCTTGTCCAAGCCGGCGCAGAAGGCTCCGGACCACCATTGCTGATGTAACGTCGAGCCCCGAGAACGGCTCATCGAGAATCAAGATGTCAGGGTTATGAAGCAAGGCGGCGGAAAGTAGGATTTTCTGCCGCATGCCTTTGGAGTAGGAAGAGAGTGGTGCGTGTCCATCAGTGAAGAGAGAAAAAAGACGCAGGAACCGATCGATCTTCGGCTCCAGAAACGCACGCGGCATCCCGCGCAATCGTCCAACCAGTTGCAGATACTCGCGTCCCGAAAGGTGCGGGTAAAGATGCGGTTCCTCAGGGACGTAGCCGATGCGGCGCTGGAATGCCGGGAAATCATCGTAAACGCTGCGGCCGTTGAAAAAGATCTGGCCCTCGGATGGTTCGATGATGCCGGTCAGCATCTTGACCGTAGTGCTCTTACCCGCGCCATTCGGACCGAGATAGCCGAGAATTTCCCCTGGCTTGATCTGGAAACTCACTTCGCGGACCGCCGGAAGATGGTTGTAGTATTTGGTCAGTGAGCGGGCTTCGAGCATGACCCTATGCGCGCCTGCGCTGTTGCGAGTAGCGAAACCAGGTGATGGCGAAGATCATGGTTCCACTGATGAATAGCACCGCGATCGCCGTTGCTAGCACGATAAAAGGTTCGGCCGATGGCGGGCTCATGGTGTGCGGCGGTACGGGGGGAAGGTGCCGGTGCATGACGGGCGCAACACCCAGCCGGCCGCCCGCGGCGCGGATGAGTCCGAAGCCAAGAGCGAACGGGATCACGCCGCCCACCAAAGCTGCCAGAGCGACGATCCACATCCGCGAGCGCAGGAACCATTGGCGGTTTAGAGAGACAAGCGCATCGGCCAGCAATCTCGCGGGACGCCCGGATTCTTCGAAGATCAGCTCCATCTCCGGCCCGAATTGCTGCCGGAACGAATAGGGATGCATCGCGACCAGTCTGCGGTACAGCATCGTCATATGGCCGCCTTCCTGAGTTGAGTTTTGGCCTTACGGAACAATGTTTCCAGGCGCCCGATTTCCGCCGTCAATAAACCCGCACCGAACGGGTTGAGCCGGTAGTATTTCCTGCGAGGATCGTCGTCCTTGTCGCGGTGCGTGGATTCCTCCACGATGCCCTGTTCGAGAAGCTTTTGCAGGTTATCGTAGAGCGTGCCGGGCCCGAGTTTATAACTGCCGCCGGACTGCCGCGAAACCTCCTGCATGATCCCGTAGCCATGGCGCTCTTCACCGGCCAGCGCCATCAGGATGTGCAGAATGGCGGGGGAAAGAGGTAGAAATTCCGAGAGATCGTCTTGCATGGTCGGTTTCCGTTATATCGAAAAGCGAGTGTTATGTCAATGGTGTTTTTTGACGAAGCGGGCTAGTTCCCTGCGTGCCCGGTTCAATCTGGATTTGACCGTGCCCTCCGGAATTCCGAGTGAAGTTGCGATCTGGCGGTACCCCAGTTCCTCGAACTCGCGCAGGACGATGACCTCGCGCAAGCCTACCGGAAGCTTCCGCAGCGCGGCATCCAAACGATTGCGATCCTCCCGCGCTGCCAGCATCCGTTCGGGCCGCGAATCGCTGGCATGTGGCTCTTTCACGAGCTTATCGGTAACGCGGTCTTGCCGTTTGCGGCGATAGTTGTCGATCAGCAGGTTACGCGTCGTTCGCGCCATCCAGAACTGGAAAGATGCGCTGCCGGCGCGAAACGTCTTTACGTTCCGGAATACTCGTAAGAAGACCTCTTGCGTCAGGTCCTGCGCTTCGCTGTCGCTCTTCGTGAACCGGTAACAGCTATTGAAGACGCGCCGCTCATGCGTCCGAACGAAAAACTCCCAGGCCGCGGCATCGCCTTGCGCGCAAAGCTCCCACATGGTTTCCGGCGTCATGCTCGGAATCCGTTATATCGGAAAGCGACTGATATGTCAAGCTACGGCAGGCGGCGGATGCGCAAATTACGGAACCAGGTTTCCGACGAATGGTTCTGCATGCTGATCCAGCTCTCTCGCACCAGCGGCGTTTCCGGACCCGCGCCTTTTGGCAACAGGTTCCGCAGCGCGGCCTGGACCTTAGGATCCACGGTTTCGAAGCTGAGAACCTTCACACCATTCAACCAATGCTCCACGTGATCGCCATTCACAACGATGCGGGACCTGTTGAAGTCCCCGATCTTCGAGTCGGCCGTCGCCTGCCCCGCCAGCACAGAGTACAGAGCGCCTGTATATCGAGTTGGATCTTTCGCATCGGGCGAATCTCTATCCACCAGTTGATACTCCAACCCGCGCGCCCGCGCCTGGCGGCCTTCCTTGTTCGTCCATTCGTCGACATTCTGGATCAGATACTTCACTCCCGAATTGCCGTCCTTCAAGAGCTTCCATTCGAACTCAAACTCGAAGGAGCGAAATGTCTCGACCGTTCGAATGTCCTGAAAGCCATCCTTCCTGATGATCGCTTTGAGACAACCATCCTCAATCGTCCATGACGTCGGAAATGGCTTGCCGGTCACCTCTACCCAGCCCTTTGTCGACTTGCCGTCGAAGAGCGAATGCCACTCCTGCGTAGCCGCATGGCCTGCGAGCAGCAGTGCGAGACTAAGCCAGCGGAAGCGCCACATTCGCCTTAGTCTCCCGGTCGTGATACTCGATGAGCCCTTCGAACTCCGGCAGGATGCGAACGCCTCCGAAAGTCGACTCGTACTTGCAGGTCGCGTATCGCGTAGCGTACTGGTTGTATTCCGCCTCCCACTGCTGGAACTGCGCGAAGTCGCGCTGTGTCTCATACGGAAACGAGACGGATGGCTTCCGAAAGCCGCATCTCCAAGGCTTCGGCGTCAGGCGGGCGCGATAGGAGCTGTGCATCAGGCAGAGCTTCATGTAAAGCGGATCGGAGCGGAACTCACCCATCAGCGTAGTCGATTCCGCACTGTCGGGTGCGAATCGCGCATGCGGAATCATGACACGGAACCCGCCCGCCGTCCGATACACACGGGCCGATAAACCATGCCGCTCGGACACCGCGCGAATGGAGTCCAAGGCATTGTCGCGGTCGATGTCGACGAACATCAGATGATCCACATTCAGGACCAGCGCACCGTAGACATTGCGCGTCACTACCGACGAGGAATCCAGGTGCTGGATCAGCGGCTCCGGTATGGGCCGGTCGCCGTACTGATATAGATTCCGGTCTTCCGGATGTGAAATCAGCCGTTGCGCGATGCCCTTCGCCACACCTGCTGCACAAACACGCGCCGCTTCCACGCTCTCATCCGACCACCCGCGCGCTACGACATCCAATCGTCCGTTCGGTCCAACCGCCCCGCCCTCGGCTCTTGCCCAAAACCTCGCGAGCTTCATCAGCGACAGTATATGAGATTACTGATCGCCTCGAATACTGGTGGCGTAATCGGCGCTTCCACCCCAGACGGCGTTACCGCCCCAAACCGCATTGCCTCCCCATACGGCGTTGCCACCCCACACCGCATTTCCTCCCCAAACTGCATTACCGCCCCAGACCGCGTTGCCTCCCCACACGGCATTCGTGCTCCAGGTGGAAGCCGCCGTGGTCCACAATGTCGTGGGATTGAGCGAGATCAGAATCTGCTGCAAGAGCGAGTTCATGATCACCGCCGGCGATGCGGCGGCCTTTGTCGCAACATCGTGGCTCGCGAGTGCGGCCGCGATATCCACGTATCCCGCCCCGATTGTGAAAATGTCGTATTGATCGGTGTAGGTCTGTCCCGTGGTGGGATCGTAAGTCGTGCTTAACGATGGGAACGACTTATACGCCGTCTTCATCAACCGCGCCTTGACCGTATCCGGCAAAAGAGTGGGATCCAGCTGAATCATCAACGC
>Ga0302324_100024162_pt1 | contig 11725 bp, 13 predicted proteins | sample Palsa_T0_1_FD_201949 | JGI IMG/M metagenome (GOLD analysis project Ga0302324, IMG submission 201949) | Peat permafrost microbial communities from Stordalen Mire near Abisko, Sweden - Palsa_T0_1 | ecosystem: Environmental > Terrestrial > Soil > Palsa > Peat permafrost | place: Sweden: Abisko... | reverse complement strand
GCGCCGCGGACGAGGTCGAACCGATCGATCATGTCGCCCCCGTTGAAGCCGCGGGAACCGAATCGCGACTGCTGCGGGAACACGAGCGCGTTCAGGGAATTGTCCTTGAATGCGTTCTGCTCGACCTGGAACCAGACGAAGTGCAGTGTATCCGGCGAATGATTGGTGTACCGGAGTCGCAACTGACCGGTGAGCGCCTTTGCGGCCGTATCGAGCGTCGCCCGGATGTCGTAATCCGCATGGTTCTGCCAATACCGGGGCCCCGGCATCCCGGACGCGGAACGGAATTCCGTCCCGGGCGGCATCGGGAGCGGCGCGAAGACAGAGGTGTCAGCCACCCCGGTCGCGTCGAAGGTGCTCGGACGAGCCGGTTGCGGAGCGGGCGCCGCCTGGTCCTGAGCGCGGAGTGACACGGGCCGGATCGTGATCAACAACGTCACGGCGATGAAGAAGCGGTGCACGAAGGTCATGAATTGCTTGCATGGGGAATGCCGAGCCCGACCGGCCCGGCGCCGATCGGCGCCGACGGGCGCCTAATACTACACCCGAGGCACCGACGTCGATCGCGGCGGGGCGATCACGCCAGCGGTGGCCCGTGCACACCGGTTCGTCACAGGTCGCGGTATAATTTTCGGGTGCTCGGGCGTCGATAGCCGGGCGTCCGAACTCTTACGCTAACCGGGCCATCGCCCGCGAGGGATGCGCGTGATCCACCGCGACATGTGTGCGTCCAGAATGGCGGTCGGTCCAACCGCATGTGGACTGCGCCGATCCGCGCGCCGCGACATCATGGCCGTTGGCGGGCTTGCCCTGCTGACCCTCGTCGCTGGTCGCGCAGCCGCGCAAAGCGACAGCATGGCTCCGGCCGGCCCGGTGGTCGCGGGGACGAGGGTCCGGGTGTGGGAGCATGTGACGAGTGCGGTGTCGATGCCGGTGGTTGGGAGCGTCGCACGCGTCACGTCGGATAGCATCTCGCTCGTGGCCGACGGCCTCACGGCGCCCGTCGGGATCGCGTGGCCATCGATCACGCGGGTCGAGGTGAGCGCCGGACCCCGGAGCGGATCGCGGAGCACCAGCGCGATCACCGGCGGGATCATTGGCGCGCTGGGCGGCGCCGTGCTCGGTGTCATCGCGGGGAACGTCGCGAGCCACAACGCGGCGACGTTCGGCGTGGTGGGCGGCGTCGTCGGCGCGGGTGTCGGTGCGGGGGTCGGTGCCTACATGCCCGGCGAGCGGTGGTCGCCGGCAGCCTTGTCGCACGCGACGCCGAGCCCCTGACCGCCTCGCCTATCCGTGGTGCGTCGGCGTCGCGTGCCACCACACCACCATGCCGAGGATGAACGCGCTGGTAATGGCGGCCGAGAGCGACGCCATGAAGCCACGGTACCCGAGCGGCGGACGCGTCAGCGCCGCCGACAGCACCGACAACGCGCACCCGGCGAACGCCATCGACTCCCCGATGCGCAGCAGCCCGTCGGTCGCATGCAGCGTCCACATCGCGCGGTGATACCCGAATAGCGCCACGAACACGACTAGCCCGCTCAGGACGACGACCCCAACGGCGATCACGACGATGATCGGGAGTCCCCGCCGGTCCGGTACGCGCGTGCCGCGTGCCCCCGTGGCGCCTGCGCCAAGTGATGCACCCATAGACGCCAGTATATCGTGCGGGCTGCCGAAACCGCGAGTGTCGCGGTGCGACGGATGCGTGGCCGCCACTGCGGGCCACGAGCGCGAGTCTACACGCCCAATCCAACGAGGGGGAGGAGCACCGATGCCGTGGCGCCATCCCAAACTGAACTATTCCACCCAAGAAGACGGGGTGCCGCCACAGCTCCCGCGTCTCCCGCCCCGGCACCGGCGCCATCAGCCAATGCGAATGTCACGCCGGAGGACAGCCCCCCGCCGAGCTCGCGACTGATGGCGGCTAACAGACTGCCCGACAACGATTTCCACGATTTTGACTCGGATCGGCGCTGGCACCGGCTGTCCTCACCAGCGGTCAACGACTGCACGCACCAGGTGACGACCGGGGTCGCGGGTGGTTCGGCGGTCGTATCTCGGTGCCGGTAGACGAGGGCTATCTGCCGAGCCCGCTATACGCGTGATCGAGCGGGGTGAGCGCGACGTTGATCGTCCAAGCGGTCGCGGCGGCCGCGGCATCGGCGGGGGTGAAATTCTCGCGCCGTGGGGCGAAGCCGATGCACCGAATCAGCACGCCGTACCGATGCCCGATCGTGAGCCCTTGCACTGTATAGCGCCCGTCGTCGCGGGCGAGTGTTTCGACGGTCTGCCCGGTTTCCAGGTCGGTGAGGTCCACGCGCGCGCCCGGTAGCGCAATGCCCCGCACGTCTGTGACTTGGCCGCCGACCGTGGCCGGGACGTCACCCTGCGCGCCAGTCTGTGCGCCACTCTGCGCCGGCGCGGAGCGTGGCACGGAGCAGATCAGGATACCTGCTGCGATCGCGAGCATCGAATGTGTCGTCCGCATGAAAAACCTCAGGAGCGTGAAAGGGGTGTCGTACACGCGCGTTGCACCGCGTGTCGAGTCATGTCGAGGCAGGTCACCACTGCATCGCACCAGTGCATCAGTGAGATGCCGGCGACGTCCGGTTGGTTTGCCGGTGTTCGTGTCAATGTTGTGCAACTGGTCGGTGATGAATGCGACACGGAGCCGGTCAACGCGCCGGCATGCCAACCCCGACACAGGCGCCGAGCATTTCGCCCAGCGCGCGCGCACCGTGCATTGTCACGAGTATGACCCGCCCACCGCCCAGAAAATTCCCGCCGTACGCACATGGCACGGCGGGACGGCGTCAGCCGTGGTCGGCGAGCTGATGCGCGGGATAGACCTCGAGAATCGCCCGGCACCCCGCGATCACGGCGCGCACCTCGGTGCGATCAACAGTAAACGCGAACCAGTGCCCCTGCCCCGCGCAATCCTCCGTGAGCTCGATACGCGCCGTGATCGGCGCATCGGCCCTCTGCGCATCAACGCGAATCGCGAGATTCGGCGCCTCCGCGGCGAGGTATGCACAGCCCACCCCCGTTTCTGCCAGCACGTCCAGCCCGGCGCAGAACCGCTCGAAGCTCCAGCTCGTCACCACGGTCGCCGGAACGGCCACGCGCGCCCCGCCATCCGCACAGGTGGCGCGCACCGACAGCCACGTCGCGTCCCACGTGTCCTCGGTCTCATGCGTCGCACGCCCACTCACATCGACGTGAATGGCTCCCAGCTGAAACCCAAGCGGTCTGCGACCGGCCGCCTCGCGGGTCCCTGCTCCATCGCCCTCGGATTTCGACGCGGATGGCTCAGCATCATGCATAGGGGCCTCGATCGGTCATGGTGGTTGGACGCGATACTGGATGCGATGCGAGTTTCGATCCATCACGCCGTCCCACGCGCACGCGCCACGCCGGATGACGTGGCGCGCGGCATCCCGTGATCACTTCTGATTGTGACCGTGCTTGTGGCCCTGATTGTAATCGCAGTAGCCGACGCAGTAGAGATTCTGCGTCGCGTCATCGAACACCCATTGCGTCTCGAGGACTCGTCCGCGACTGAACACCTCGGCCGCCGGCTTCACCTCGATCACCTGCCGGCGCTCTTCGCAGTTTGTGGACTCGAACAAGACCTCGCCGTCGTTGAGCTCGAAGTGGCGATGGATCAGCGTCACGCCGAATCGCTTCAACGCCCCGTGCTTCTGCAACACCTCCCGAACCTCGAGCAGGACCGCCTGATCCTGGTCGCTGATCGGCTGGACGTCATCGACGTCGGGAAATTCCGTCCACTGCGTTGGGACAAGCGTGAGTTGCTCAATCATTGTGGCCTCCAGCCATACGGTGAGCGGTGCGGTGATGAACTATGGGACAGGCGTCGATGTGACGGTACCTGCGGCGGTACCTGCGGCGGTACCTGTGACGGTGCCGTCGATGGCATCGCCTTCACGCAATGCGTAACTCGTCGTCATTTCCCGCCAGCAACCGTACGCGGTTTCCTTGGTAGCCAGCTCTGCCATATGCCGACATGTCAGTTGGGTCAACGCGAGCGAGTCCGGCAGACCCCGGGTTGACGGCGAGGCAGCGGCGTTTAACCATTGTTCCCCGCCCGCGGGTCGCGAACGGCGCACGTTACCGTCTTCTCTGTGGTTCGTCACGGGATGCATCGACCCGCCAGCGGCCTGCGTTGCCGTTCGCCACGATTTCGACTGTTCGACTGCCAGTTCGCGGTTGGGTGCACGGCCCCGGTTCTCAGCTCGCTGTACCGACTTTCGTCACGGGCCCCGTCAATGTCGCCGACTCTCGACGTCACCTGCACACATGAACGCCGCCCGGGCACGTCGGCCTGCCTCTATTGCCGCCGAGACGCCCGGCTTGTTACCCGGGCCCGGCATCATCATGCCATGGCGTTGGTCGGCATCAGTGCCCTGGGCGCGGCGATTGTCGCCATGGCCGGTGTCTCCGGCCTGGTGGCCTTCACCAGTTGGCGGCCGCCGGCGTGGATCCGCAATACCGCGTCCGCAGTCATGACGGTCCCCTCGGCGCCACCCGGTTCGTCCCACCTGATGGCGCTCAGCCCGCCACCCGGCACGCGGACCGAACAGGGGCAGCTGGTCGCCTCGGTCTCCTCATCAATGCTGGCGCCCGGCGCATTGGCGCCAAACGGGCCGACGGGTGCGGGCCATGCGGCGCGGCCCACGGCGGCGCCGCCGCTCCAGCCGATCGTGAGCCAGGGCACGACGCTGCTGCGGGACAGTCTGGTCGCGGTGCGCACCGGGAATAGTGTGACCTTGCACTTCGACACACCGGGCGTACGAACCCGGCGCCGCGACAAGTTCGAGCAGATCGTGCGGGCGACGTTACCGGCGATCTACGGCCCTGCCGTGGATTCCGTCCTCTCGAGGATCCCGGCAGGGCAATTGGCGGACACCGGCGACCTCCTCACCGACCTCCCGACGCGCGGCTTGCGACTCGCGCTCGGCGCGGGCTGGACGTTGGCCGTGTGGCCGGAAACGCGCGCCGGACATGACGGGCCGCTGGTCGTGGACTATCGAACGATCGTGATGCGATAGCGGCACGTCAGCCCGGGAGCACGGCGCCGGCTACGGAGCCGCCGCCGCCCCGGTCACGACGTCGGGCATGACGTGCTGGACCTGCGGGAGCACCGCAAGCGTGCGGATCGCCGCCGCGAGCGGGCCGCCGGCACTGTCGGGATTCGCCGGAATGCGCAGATAATAGTAGGCGCTTGGCCCCGTCTGGCGTCCTCCAATCACCACGCCTTGCACGACGTCGATCGCGGCTTGCCGCTGCTCCGGCGTGGCACTCTCCCGAAAGAGCAGCCAGAGCTTGTTGCGCACGACGCGCCCCGGAATTCGCGGATCGTTCATGACGATGTTATCCGCCAGGCGCGAGTCCTCGACTTCCTCGAGCGGTACCTGGTCCGGCGCGTGCGCAGGCACCGTGAACACATTCGTGCCCGTGGCATAGAGCGTGACGCGGAAGGCCGTCACGCCGCGCGGCACCGCGACCCCAACGAAACGCGCCGCGGACACGCCGCCCGCCGGAATCACGACCACGCCATCCGACGCCAGCACGGCCGACGTCGGCGCCACGGCCAGTGACCGGTCGAATGCCCAGCGCGCGTCAGGCCGCCCTGCGACGAGCGAATCCCCCGGCATGCTGTCCACATGTGCGTAACGCAGCGCACCCGATGCCGGCGTGCCCCCAATGACCGCCAGCCCACCGGCACGCGCGGCGACGGCCACCGGCGGGTGGAGCTGCACGATCCCGGGATTGTGCAGAGCCAAAGGGATCTGCGCGACACGCCGGACCGTATCGAAGGCGGCGCTCCCCGAGACCGTCAAGTCGATCGAGCCGCAGGCATCGCCCGCGACCGGCGTGACCGTGATGCCACGAGGACCGCCGAGCCGAACCTCGAAGGCTGCGCAGCCAATCTTCGTCGCGACCGGCGGAATCCCGACTGTATCGCGCACCGGTGCGCCATGTGCCCGCCCTTTCTCGGGGCGGGGAGTTGGAACGACTCCCGCGCAATAGCAGGCCACGGCCGCTGTCAGGACGATCACGTCTCGTTCCTCTGCTGCATCGGGGACGGCGCAGCCCAACCGAGACTCGCGATGATGGGGTCTCCGGAGGGCACGTGGCCCGAAGATTAATCGCGTGCATCAACCGACCGCGCCGCGCGGGGAGCGCCCGTCGGTATCTTTACGCTCCAGGGCCCAGCCGGCACGCCATCGCGGAGCACGTGGTGCGGCGTGCTCGACACCGTGAGGCCGGGCGCCGATCACCTGTTCAGCACGAGGAGCGCATGTCGGTCAAACGCGTGGACGACGTCTCGGCGGAGCCCGTATCCGTGGGCAAAGGCACGACTCGCCAGGTCCTGATCGGCCCCGACGAAGGTCCCCACTTCGCCATGCGGCGGTTCGTCATCGAGCCAGGCGGGGGCATGCCCCCACACACCAATACGGTGGAGCACGAGCAGTACGTGCTGGCCGGACGCGCCACCATCGGGATTGGCGACGAGACGCGCGAAGTGCGGCGTGGAGACGTGGTCTTCATCGCGGCGGGTACGCCGCATTGGTATGAAGCGCACGACGGCGAGGCATTCGAGTTTCTGTGCGTCGTCCCGAACCTGCCGGATACGATCTCGCTTGTCGATGGGTGTTGACCGCCGCGCGATCGGTCACGCGGCATCGCGTCGCGGCGACTCGCCGGGCGAGTCCGGGGTCGGGCGCCAGCGCCTCCACGCGTAGAAGGCGGGCGCGCCAAGGAGTACGATCCCGAGTCCGATAGCGGCACGACCGGGCTGGCCGATCATCGTATTGACCACCAAGGCCAGTGCCGAGATCGCGAAGAGGGCCGGCGTCAACGGATACCCCGGGACGCGAAACGGACGAACGGCCTCGGGTCGGTGCCGTCGGTACCAGAACACACTGACCGCGCCCAGACCATAGAAGAGCCAGCCGCTGAAAATCACGTATGTCAGCAGCTGTTCGTAGGTCCCGGTCGCGGCGAGCAGTAGCGCCCACGCCGCGCCGGTCACGATCGCGAACGCCGGCGTCCCGAATCGCGGATGCACTTCGGCAAGCCGCCGGAAGAACACACCGTCGCGTGCCATCGCGTAAAACACCCGCGGGGCGGTCAAGACCACGCTATTGAGCGCGCTGAAGACCGCGACTTCGGCGACGATCGCGATCGCCCGGGCCGCTCCGGGGCCGAACGTCGCCGCCACTGCGTCCGCCGCAACCCGCTGCGACTGGGCGACGCCGGCACCGCCAAGGACGCGGATATATGCGACGTTCGCCAGGAGGTACAGCAGCACCACGCCGGCCGTACCCGCCACGATCCCCAGGGGGAAAATGCGCTGTGGATCGCGTGTCTCCCCCGCCGAAAAGGTGACGTACTGCCATCCTTCGTACGCCCACAGTGTCGCGATCATTGCCAACCCCGCCGTGGACACCAGGGTGAGGATCGGCAGCGGGGCGAGCGTTGGCCCGTCCAACACGCCCCGCGCGCGTCCCGCCACCAGCAACGCGATCGTGACGCCCAGGATCGCGACGATCTTGCCGACCGTCGTCCACGTCGTGAGCGTCGCGCTGTGGCGTGTCCCGCGCACGTTGATGGCCGCGCAAAACACGATGAGGGCGAGCGGCACGACGCGTGTCGCCAGCGCGCTGAGCGGCACCAGCTCGCTCAGGTACAGCGTGGATGCAACGGCCAGCGTGGCCACCGACCCGCTCGCAATCACGAAGAAGAGCGACCATCCGTACAGAAACGCGGGCAGCGGACCGAACGCGTCGCGAATGTACACGTAGATGCCGCCGGCCTCCGGCTTCATCGCCCCGAGCTCGCCGAACGTCAGTGCGCCCAGCAGCGAGAGCACACCGCCGACGACCCAAACACCGAGCGCCACATCGGAGCGCCCGCCAACGGCGCGGAGCACAGTCCCTGGAATAATGAAGACGCCAGAGCCGATGACCGCACCAAACACAATCGCGATCAAATCCCACAAAGTGAGAATTCGTGCCAACTGGTAATTCGGTGTCATGGGGACCGGCGCGCAGCGCGTTGCATCTTGCTCCATATTTGGGGACACCTTCTACAAGTGGAGACACGACGATAATGCGCCAGGCCATCATGGTGGAAGGTGCCGCTCGCCCGGCCGGCGGGTATTCACACGCGGTTCTGGCCAACGGATTCATCTACGTCGCGGGGCAAGGACCTGCGCACCCGTCCACCGGCGTGATACCCGATGGATTTGCGGACCAGGTGCGACAGACGCTGGAGAATCTGCGTCTGGTGCTCCGCGGCACGGGAGTGGATCTCGCGGATGTGGTCAAGGTCAACACATATTTGAGCGACCTGACGCGCTTCGCGGAATACGACGCGATCTACCGCGAATTCTTCCCCACGGAACCGCCGGCGCGGACCACCATCGGCTGTCAGTTGAAAGCGATTCAAGTCGAGATCGACTGCATCGCGGTGGCGCCGACCGACAATCGGCCCCCGGTGACGGCGCGATGATCGGAGTCGATTGGGGCATCAGCAGCGTCCGTGCCTATCGACTGCAGGAACATCATGTCCTCGAACGCCGCGAGGAGCCGAAAGGGATTCTCACGGTTCGGGACGGGCGTTTCGACGAGGCGCTGCGAGCCCTCGTCAGTCCGTGGCTCGCGGACGGCGAGGACCATGTGCTCCTCTCCGGGATGATCGGCAGCCGAAATGGGTGGCGCGAGGCCGGCACCATCAGCTGTCCGGCCGGCATCACCGCGATCGCGAAATCGCTCACCAACGTTCCATTCGAGGGCGCACAGGTCTTCCTCGTCCCGGGTGTGGCGGACGCCGATGCCGCGGGCACACCCGAGTTCATGCGCGGCGAAGAAACGCAGATCATTGGCGCGGACATCGGGACCGGCGTCGCCTGCCTGCCGGGGAGCCACAGCAAGTGGGCGCGCGTGGTCAGGGGCAAGATCACCGAGTTCGCGACCTACGTCACGGGTGAGGCTTTCGCCGCGTTCCGCGACCAGACGATTCTCGCCCGTCAGATGCGTGGCCGAGCGGTCGGGGACGACGCGTTCGATGCCGGCGTGGCGCGATCCGCGGACGCGGGGGGCCTGCTCCACCATCTGTTCGGCGTCCGCTCGATGGGACTCGCCAACCGGCTCAAGGATGCCGATGCCGCGTCGTACCTGTCCGGGATCATGATCGGACACGAGGTGCGGGACGCGCTGCGATCCGCGGACACGGTGTGTGTCATCGGGTCGGCAACACTGTCGAGTCGCTACGCGCGCGCCATCACCGCATGCGGTGGCGCGTCGCGCATGGGCGATACCGATTCGGCGGCGCGCGGCCTGGCGATGATCGGCGATCGGGTGACCTGGACCTGACGACCGGGTTGGACGAATCCTCGCTGTGACGAAACGGCCGGATCCCGGCCGACGCCCGATGCTTGCGCGGCCGCCGGGCGCACGCGATGATGGACACCATTCGGAGCACGTCTCCACCCGCCGAGGGATTCGCATGGTACGACCGGCTGTGCTGCTCATCGCGATGGTATCCGTCGGCGCCCCCGCGCTACGCGCCCAATCACCCGTCGATTCGGCACTGGCGTCGTACATCGCGGGCATCAAGGCCATCGACAATCACGCGCACCCGCTCCTCCCGGTGGTTCCGAGCGGGCCGGCCGACACGGATTACGACGCGCTGCCCCTGGGAGCCATCCCGCCGTTTCCGCTCCCCACCGGCCTGGGCTCCGACAATCCGGCATCCATCGCGGCGTGGCGCGCGCTCTACGGATATGCATACGACGACGCGAGCGACGCCCATGTGAAGGAGTTGCTGCAACTCAAGGCACGCGTGGCAGCCGAGCACGGTGACCGCGCCGCCGAATGGGCGCTCGACCAGATGGGAACCGACGTCATGCTCGCCAATCGCGTCGCCATGGGCCGCGGACTCGGCCCGCCCCGATTTCGGTGGGTCGCGTTCGTGGATCCGCTCCTCGTGCCGCTCAATACGACGCGCGAGGGCGCGGCGAGCCCCGACTACCGGCCGGTGTATCCCAGAGAGGAGCGGCTGCTGCGGCGGTACCTCGCGGCACTCCAGGTGCCGGCCCTCCCTGCAACGCTCGGAGGCTATCTGGCAACGGTCGTGACGCCGACGCTCGAGCGGATGAAGCGGGAGGGGGCGCTCGCGGTGAAGTTCGAGGCCGCATACCTCCGGCCATTGAATTTCGGCAATCCCCCGCGTGCCGCCGCGGACGCGATCTACGCTCGATACGTTCGTGGCGGAACGCCGACGCACGAGGAATATCGGACGCTCGAGGATTTCCTCTTTCGCTTCATCGCGCGCGATGCGGGCCGCATCGGACTCGCCGTCCACATCCACTGCATGTACCTCGCGGGCGGGTTCTACCGCGCCAGTGGCAGCCGCCCGATGCAGCTCGAGGACGTGTTCAACGATTCGACGCTCCGCCAGACCCACTTCGTCCTGCTCCACGGCGGCTGGCCATTCGTCGGCGAGACGCTGGCCATGATCGGAAAGCCCAACGTCTACACCGACATGTCGCTCATGACCAGCGTCCTGTCACCGCACACGTTGGCCGGCGTGCTGCGGGAATGGCTCGAGGAGTACCCGGACAAGGTGCTCTATGGAAGCGACGCGTTCGCGGACCACAACGACGACCCCGTCGGCTGGGGCGACGAGGGGTGGATATCGGCGCGAAACGGTCGCCGGGCGTTGGCGATCGCGCTCACCGGGATGATGCGGGACGGCGACATCTCGCGCGAGCGCGCCGAGCACATCGCGCGGATGGTTCTCCGCACCAACGCCGGCACGCTGTACGCGATCGATACCCCGTGACGCACAGGGTGATGCGGGGCGCGACCATCCCCGTTGAGCAGCTGTCGATCATCGATTCGCACACCGAGGGCGAACCAACGCGCGTCGTGCTCGATGGCTGGCCGCCGCTCGCGGGCGCGACGATGGCCGAGCGACAGCACGACGTGGTGGCGCGCTTCGAGCACCTGCGGCGCGCCGTCATCGGCGAGCCACGAGGCAGTGGTATCGCGGTTGGCGCGCTGGTGACGCCGCCCGTCGAGCGCGACTCCGCCTGCGGCGTCGTCTTCTTCAATGACGTGGGCGTACTCGGCATGTGCGGACACGGCACGATCGGACTGGTCCGCACCCTCATGCACCTCGGGCGGGGCGCCTCTCGATCGTTCCGCATTGACACGCCGGTGGGCACCGTCAGCGCGGAAGTCCACGACGATGGCTCCATCGCCGTGGAGAACGTCCCCGCGCGCGTCCGCGCCCTCGATGTGCGGGTCCACGTCCCGGGGCTGGGATGGGTGACCGGAGACATCGCGTGGGGCGGCAACTGGTTTTTCCTCGTGCACGACATCGGGCATGGTCTCGCGCACGACCAACCCGCCTCGCCCGGTGGGCATGTCGCCCCGCAACCCGCGTCGTATCCCGCGATTCCCCTGACGCTGGCGCAGGTGGGCGCCCTCACGCAGCGCGCCATGGGCATCCGTGACGCGCTGCAGTCGGCCGGCATCCGAGGCGAGAACGACGCGCTTATCGATCACATCGAGTTTGTTGGCCCTCCCAGCCGAGCCGACGCGGACGCCCGCAACTTCGTCCTGTGCGCGGGCACGGCGTACGACCGCTCGCCGTGCGGGACGGGCACCTCGGCCGCCATGGCGGTTCG
>Ga0302324_100024161_pt1 | contig 11725 bp, 9 predicted proteins | sample Palsa_T0_1_FD_201949 | JGI IMG/M metagenome (GOLD analysis project Ga0302324, IMG submission 201949) | Peat permafrost microbial communities from Stordalen Mire near Abisko, Sweden - Palsa_T0_1 | ecosystem: Environmental > Terrestrial > Soil > Palsa > Peat permafrost | place: Sweden: Abisko... | reverse complement strand
CCGAAATGCCGGATTGGCAGAGCAAGGACCTCGCCTCGCACCTGCTGCTCACGGCCGCGCGCTGGAAGGTCGACGCCAACATGCTTGCCGCGATCGTGACGGTTGAATCGAGTTGGCACACCCACGCTGTCTCGTACGCCGGAGCAATTGGCCTGGGACAGCTCATGCCCCGCACGGCGGCGACACTTGGCGTCAACCCGCGTGATCCGGCGGAAAATCTCGAAGGCGCGGCGCGTTATCTGCGTGGCTTGCTGCAGGAATTCGGCTCGAATCCGAACCGCTACGCACTCGTCTTTGCGGCGTATAACGCAGGACCGCTTGCCGTGCAACGCTACGGCGGCGTTCCACCGTACTACGAAACGCAGCACTACGTGCTCAAGGTGCTGCGCGCGTGGAACGTCTTGCGCTCCACCGTCCACCTTCCGAGCAGCGCGTGGGCGGCAACCGCGCCACGCGAGCATGCACCCGACGTCGACTACTGGGTGGGTTCGACTCCGTCGAACCTGTAGCGTTCGGCCTACGGCCGATCCGCCCGCGTAACCAACTCCACTGCCTGTTCGAGCGACATCTCCGGACCAAGACGGATCGCGAGTGAGCCGGCGTTACGCGCCGCCTCGACGTCGCTTTCTTTATCACCAACGACCACGATCTGCGCGGGGGCGACGCCCCACGCGCTCGCCGCATCTAAGATTAACTTCGGTTTGGGTTTGCGGCAGTCGCAATCCTCATCGGGCGCATGCGGACAAATGAACCAGCCATCGAACGGCCCAAGCAGTTCTTCCACACGCGCGTTGACCGCGTTCATTTGTGCCTCGGTAATCAACGCACGCCCGACGCCGCTCTGATTGGTGATTACGCCGACGCGCATGCCCGCGGCACGAAGCGCATCGAGGCCACGCTTGGCATCCTCGAGCGGTTCGACACGTTCCGGATCGCCATTGTATGGAACATCGACGATGATGGTCCCGTCGCGGTCGACGAGGACCCCCTTCGACAGACTCAGTGCGATACGTAGACCTCCGCTCCGCTTTCTAAGAACTCTTTGCTCTTTTCGGCCATCCCGGCTTCGGCGTATTCGCGCACCTCTTGCGTGATCTTCATCGAACAGAAATGCGGGCCGCACATCGAGCAGAAGTGCGCGACCTTGGCGCCAGGCGCGGGCAACGTCTCGTCGTGGAATTCGCGCGCCGTTTCCGGATCGAGCGAAAGTTCGAACTGATCCTCCCAACGGAATTCGAAACGCGCTTTGGAAAGCACGTCATCCCAGTGGCGCGCGCGCGGATGCCCTTTAGCCATGTCGGCAGCGTGGGCGGCAATCTTGTAAGCTATTACCCCGTCCTTCACATCCTTTTTATTCGGTAATCCAAGGTGTTCTTTTGGCGTGACGTAGCAGAGCATTGCCGTGCCGAACCACCCAATCATCGCAGCGCCGATCGCGCTCGTGATGTGATCGTAGCCCGGCGCGATATCGGTCACCAGCGGCCCTAGCGTGTAGAACGGCGCTTCGTGACAGATCTCGAGCTGCTTGTCCATATTCTCTTTGATCAAGTGCATCGGCACGTGGCCGGGACCTTCGATCATCACCTGCACATCGTGTTTCCACGCTACTTGCGTCAACTCGCCGAGCGTTTCGAGCTCACCGAATTGCGCAGCGTCGTTGGCGTCGGCGGTACAGCCTGGGCGCAGTCCATCGCCGAGCGAAAAGGCGACATCGTAGGCCTTCATGATCTCGCAGATCTCTTCGAAGTGCGTGTAGAGAAAGTTCTCCTGATGATGCGAGAGGCACCATTTGGCGAGAATCGATCCGCCGCGTGAGACGATGCCGGTTACGCGCTTCGCGGTGAGCGGCACGTAGCGCAAGAGCACGCCGGCGTGAATCGTGAAATAGTCGACGCCCTGCTCCGCCTGTTCGATCAGCGTGTCGCGGTAGAGTTCCCAGGTCAGCTCTTCGGCTTTGCCGTTGACCTTCTCGAGCGCCTGATAGATCGGGACGGTACCGATCGGCACGGGCGCGTTACGCAAAATCCACTCGCGCGTTTCGTGAATGTTTTTTCCAGTCGAGAGATCCATCACCGTGTCAGCGCCCCAGCGCGTCGCCCACGTCATCTTCTCGACCTCTTCTTCGATCGTCGAGGCGACTGCCGAATTCCCGATGTTGGCATTGATCTTTACGTGGAAGCCGCGGCCGATGATCATCGGCTCACTCTCGGGATGATTGATGTTCGATGGAATGATCGCGCGGCCGCGCGCGACTTCATCGCGCACGAACGACGGCTCGACGCCCTCTCGGATCGCGATGAACTCCATCTCAGGCGTGATCTCGCCGCCCCGCGCATAATGCATCTGCGTGACGTTCGCGCCGGATTTTGCGCGCCGGATCGGCCGCGCGGTTTCAAACCGAAAGAGCGATGCCGGCCGGTTGAGTGCCTCGGTATCATCGCGCGTTTCGATCCAACGTTCGCGTAGCGGCGGCAGGCCAATGCGCACGTCGAGATCCACCGCGGGATCGGTGTAGGGCCCGCTGGTGTCGTAGACGGTGTGCGAGGAGCCGTCGGTAAGCGCAATTTCACGCACCGGCACGCGAATCGAAGGATCGCCGCCTTGGATGTACCGTTTCATAGTGTGTCCTTTTCTATCCCAGCATTATCTGGGTAGTGGGGGCTACAAAAAGTACGCTTTGCATACTTTTGCGTAGCCCTCTGCGGTCGGTCTAGGGACCCTCTCAGCCCGCGCGCTGCGCGAGCTCCCGCAATGAGGGGAAGGCTACGACACCGCGAGGCGCCTTCCCCCACGGTACGGTCACGGCCGAGTTTGGAACAAACTCGGCCTGGTGGGCCAAACGACTGAAGGGGGCGAAAGCAGCCAATCGAACGGGTGACTAGACTATTTGCCTTGCTCAAGGAGCACCCCTTATGAAGGCCCTGTGCGCTTCGTTAATCACCGCGCTTATTGCCCTGCTCCCGGTCGTCGCGTCGCCGGCTGACAGCGACCGGACGCTGCAGAACGTCAAAGGCACGGTCTCCTACGGACCCGCCGGGGCAAAGCCGCTTGCACCTAAGGCTTCGACCACGCTCAGCGACAACGATAGGGCCGCGACCGGAGCCGATTCACTCGCGACCTTGACGCTTCCCGACAGTTCGCAAATCGAGATGGGCTCGAATAGCCAGCTCACGATGCAGTCGTTCTCGCAGACCGACGTCGCGCACGCGAAGTTCCTTGTGGTCGGGAAGATGCGCTTCACCGTCAATCACCCGGCCGGTGCGAAGGCTGATTATCAATTCAGCACCTCGACCGGCCAGATCGCTGTGCGCGGTACCGTCGGCGACATCTTCGCCAACCCGGCCGGAGGTCTCCAGGTCAATGTGTACGCGCTGAGTACTCCGTCGCTACCGGTGCAAGTGACGCTGGTGAACGGACAAGTCTTCACCCTCGCTGCGGGCCAATCGATGGTCGTGACGGCCGCCGCAGGAGCCGTTACCGCGTCGGTAACCAGTGTATCGCAAACGATGTTCACCCCGTTTAGCGAACTCGGCGCTCCGGTCAACGCCGGCTCGTTCGGTATCACCGGAGCCGCGGCGGGCGCGGGCGGTGCGGCTGCAGGCGCCGGTGCGACAACGGGAATTGTTGCCGGAGCCGTAGGCGCGGCCGCCGCGGGAACAGCGATCGTGACCGCCAACAACGCCGCCTCGCCGTCGGCCGCACCCAGCACTGCGCCGACGCCAACCCAATCGCCGACGCCGACGCCGCAGCCCAGCACGACCTCGGTGCCGATCACGGTGACCAAGGCCTCGCCTGCGCCCATTCGGAGCATACCGCGGCCCGGATCGCGGCCCACAGCACCACCGGCCGACTAAGCAACGCTGCTTCGTTATCTGATCCTTGGCGGCGCCCAACTTGCCGTGGGTGCCGCCGCTATTTTTGCCCGGTTCGCGCTTACGGGCGCAGCGCCGCTGGCTGTTTCTGCGCTGCGCCTCTCCATTGCATCAGCCGTGCTCCTGGCAATTGGTGCTGTTCATCGCGAGCGCAAGGCCACGATCTCCCGCACGCAACGCACCATCCTGTGGGTGGCCGGCATTGCACTCGCGGTGCACTTTGCAACGTGGATCGCGTCGCTTGAATACACGACGGTCGCTGTTTCCACGCTGCTGGTTTCAACCTCGCCGCTATGGACGACACTGTACGACGCGATGGTGCGCAGGCGCCGCTTTCCGTTTGTTGTTCCGCTGGCATTCATCACGGGCATCGCCGGACTCGCACTGGTGACGAGTTCGCATCGGGGCCTTCCGCCGCAGCCCGGTCACGCCGTGCTCGGCGCAGCGCTCGCGCTCGCCGGCAGCGCCGCGTTCGCTGCGTATCTGCTCCTCGTGCGCGAAGTTCGTGCGGACCTGAGCACCCGCGCGATCGTCACCACGACGTACACGACGGCAGCGGTCGTGCTGATCGTCGCAGCGCTGGCCGCGCATCAGGGACCGCCCTCCCTGCACGCGTCCGGCGCATGGGGCGGGATCCTCGCAATGGCACTGGTCTCCCAGCTACTCGGCCACACCGGAATGAATGCGGCGCTGCGCTGGTTCTCGCCAACGGCGGTCTCGTTCTCGACGCTTCTCGAACCGGTGATCGCCGCGGTCCTCGCGCTGGCCCTTTTTGGTGAAACGCTCAGCACGCTCGCCGCCCTCGGCGGAGTAATCTTGCTTGGATCGATTGGGGCCATTCTTTGGACCGCTCCGGATTAGTAATCGGATCAGGCCAATAGCAAGGGATTCGCGTTGAGCGAGGAATGGCCGGGGTCATGAGACACGATCCGGATCCGCAAGAGACCCAAGAATGGCTCGAATCGATGCGCGCCGTTCTCACCGTCGAGGGCCCCGATCGCGCGCGCGATTTGCTCGCGGATCTGGTTGATGAAGCGCAGCGCGGCGGCGCGCATGTGTCGCTCGGTCTCGAAACGCCGTATCTCAATACGATTCCGGCGGACAAGCAGCCACCGATGCCGGGCAATCCGGAACTGGAACAGCGCTTGCGCCATTACGTTCGCTGGAACGCGATGGCAACCGTCGTGCGCGCGAACAAAGAGAGTTCTGAGCTCGGCGGACACGTAGCGACCTTCGCGTCAGCGGCGACGCTCTACGACGTCGGGCAAAATCATTTCTTTCGCGCGCCCTCGGAAAATTTCGGCGGCGATCTCGTCTTCTTCCAGGGACACAGTTCGCCGGGCATTTATGCACGCGCATTTCTCGAAGGACGCATCAACGAGGAGCAGCTCGGAAACTTTCGCCAGGAGGTCGACGGCAAAGGCATTTCGTCGTATCCACATCCATGGTTGATGCCGGAGTTCTGGCAATTCCCAACGGTCTCGATGGGCCTGGGGCCGATCATGTCGATCTATCAAGCGCATTTCATGCGGTACGTGCACGATCGCGGTTTTCGTGATACCGCGGATCGCAAAGTGTGGGCCTTCGTCGGTGACGGCGAGACCGACGAGCCCGAAACCCTCGGCGCAATCTCGCTCGCCGGGCGTGAGAAACTCGACAACCTCATCTGGGTGATCAACGCAAACTTGCAGCGCCTCGACGGGCCCGTACGCGGCAACGGCAAGATCATTCAAGAACTCGAGAGAGTCTTCAAAGGCGCGGGCTGGAACGTCATCAAGGTCATCTGGGGCAGCGGTTGGGACGAACTGCTCGAGAACGACAAGAGCGGGCGGCTCGTGCAACTGATGACCGAAACCGTCGACGGCGACTATCAGACGTATAAATCGCGCAACGGAAAATATGTGCGCGATGAATTTTTCGGGCGCTATCCGGAAACGGCGGCGCTGGTCGCGGAGTGGAGTGACGATCGCATCTGGGGCCTCATGCGCGGCGGCCACGATCCGCTCAAAGTCTATGCCGCCTACAAGGCCGCGGTCGAACACAAAGGTGAGCCGACGGTCATTCTCGCTAAGACGGTTAAGGGTTACGGCATGGGCGAGGCGGGCGAAGGACTCAATATCGCGCACCAGGCAAAGAAGATGGACCTCGACGACATGCGCGCGTTTCGCGATCGGTTTGCGGTGCCGATTCCCGACGATCAGATCGCGAAGATTCCGTTTTATCGCCCGCCCGAGGATAGCGACGAAATGCGCTATCTCAAGGAGCGGATGAAGGCGCAGGGCCCGTTGCCGGTGCGCCGCCGCAAATCGGAGACGCTCGCCGTGCCCGAACTCGCCGCGTTCGACGCACAGTTGCAAAGCACGGGGGATCGTGAGATCTCAACGACGATGGCTTTCGTGCGCATTTTAAATACGGTGACACGCGATGCGACCATCGGCACGCGCGTCGTGCCGATCGTCGCCGACGAGTCGCGCACCTTCGGCATGGAGGGTATGTTCCGTCAGCTCGGCATCTACTCGTCGGTTGGACAGCTCTATCATCCACAAGACGCCGAGCAGCTGATGTGGTACCGCGAGGACAAGCACGGCGCGATTCTTCAGGAGGGCATCAACGAAGCGGGCGCGATCTCATCTTGGATTGCGGCCGGCACCTCGTACTCCAATCATGACCTGCCGATGGTGCCGTTCTACATCTTCTACTCGATGTTCGGCTTCCAGCGCGTCGGCGATCTCGCGTGGGCGGCGGGCGATTCGCGAGCGCGCGGCTTTTTGCTCGGCGGTACCTCGGGACGTACAACGCTCAACGGCGAAGGGCTTCAGCATGAAGACGGACATAGCCAAGTCTTCGCCTCGTTCATTCCCAACTGCCGCAGCTACGACCCGACCTACGGATACGAGGTCGCGGTCATCGTTCAAGACGGTTTGCGCCGGATGCTGACCGAGCAAGAAGACGGGTACTACTACATCACGCTGCTCAACGAAAACTACGTCCATCCGGCGATGCCGCAGGGCGCTGCCGACGGTATCTTGCGCGGGATGTATTTGTTACGCGACGGAGGCCCTTCGACAGGCTCAGGAGGCCCGAAGAAGAAGCCGCGCGTGCAGTTGCTGGGCTGCGGCGCGATCTTGCGCGAGGTGCTCGCGGCGGCCGATTTGCTGGCCAACGATTGGAACGTCGCAAGCGACGTGTGGAGCGTGACGAGCTTCAACGAACTGGCGCGCGACGGCGTCGCCTGCGCACGTGAGAATCTCTTCCATCCCGAAGCCAAGCCGAAGGTTCCCTATGTGACGAGCGCGCTCGACGGGCACAGCGGTCCCGCCATCGCGTCGACCGACTACGTCCGCCTCTTCGCTGACTCGATACGGCCGTATATCACCGATCGCCGTTACGTTACGCTCGGCACCGACGGATACGGGCGCAGTGACTATCGGCGTAAGCTGCGCGAGTTTTTCGAAGTCGATCGATTCTACGTCACGATCTCGGCGCTGCACGCCCTCGCGCAAGACGGCACGATCGAAGCGAACGTGGTGAGCAACGCCATCGCGAAATACGGGATCGATCCCAAGAAGTCCAACCCGGTGACCGTGTAGTCGTGGCCGACACGATCGACGTTCGCGTTCCGGATCTCGGCGATTTCAAAGACGTGCCGGTCATCGAGGTTCTGGTGAAGCCCGGCGATCGTGTCAAGAAGAACGACGCGCTCGTTACGCTCGAAAGCGAGAAGGCGTCGATGGAAGTGCCCTCCGACATCGACGGCATCGTCAAGAACATCGGCGTTAAGGTCGGCGACAAAGTCAACAAAGGCTCAGTCTTACTTACGCTAGAGAGTGCGGATCGGCCGCAGGCCGAACGCCAAGGATCCAGCGCAGCTGGATCTGGTCAGGATGACAACCCATCACGTCACACTGAGGTGCAACCTGAAGGGTTGCCTCGAAGTGCGAGCACCAGTGAAACCATCGAACTCAAGGTACCCGATCTGGGCGACTTCAAAGACATTCCGGTGATCGAGGTGTTGGTCAAACCCGGCGATCGCATCGAGAAAGAGGCGCCGCTGGTAACGCTCGAGAGCGAGAAGGCCTCGATGGACATTCCGGCCAGCGCCGCCGGCACGATCAAAGATGTGCGCATCAAATCCGGCGACAAAGTTTCCAAAGGCACCGTCATCGCAACGATTGAGAGCACGAGCGACGGCACACCGCAAGCTGCGCAAACGTCGCCGCCGCCACCGAGTAAGCCGCAGGATGCGGCTGAAGGTCCCAAGCCCACGATGGGCGACCGTCCGAAGGACGGTGGGACCCTCGTCCATGCGAGTCCGGCGATTCGTCGATTCGCGCGCGAGCTTGGTGTTGATCTGCATGGCGTGAGCGGTAGCGGGCCGCACGGGCGCGTCACCCGTGAGGACGTGCAAGGCTTCGTCAAGCGGACGCTTTCACAAGGCGTCGCGGGCAGCGGAACCTCGTTCGGCGGCTTGCCGCCGTGGCCGAAGGTCGACTTTGCGCAGTACGGCCCGATCGAACGCAAGCCGTTGCCGCGTGTGAAGAAATTCTCGGGGCCGAACTTGCACCGCAATTGGCTGGCGATTCCGCACATCACCAACTACGACGAGGCCGACGTCACCGACCTCGAGGCGTTCCGCAAAGACGTCAATGCGGAACAAGGTGCGAAGCTGACGATGCTCGCGTTCCTGATCAAAGCCTCGGTCGCCGCGCTCCAGAAGTTCCCCGACTTCAACAGCTCGCTCGACGGCGATGAGATGGTGTACAAGCAGTACTACAATGTCGGCTTCGCCGCCGACACGCCGAACGGCTTAGTCGTCCCCGTGCTCAAAGACGCGGACAAGAAAGGCCTGCTTGAAATCGCGCGCGAGACCGCAGAGCTTGCGGGGAAAGCGCGCGACGGCAAACTCGGGATGAGCGATATGCAGGGCGGTACGTTCACGATCTCGTCGATCGGCGGCATCGGCGGGACGCAATTCACGCAGATCGTCAACGCGCCCGAGGTCGCGATACTCGGCGCAGCGCGCGCCGCGACCAAACCCGTGTGGGACGGAAACGCGTTCGTTCCGCGGCTGATCCTGCCGCTTAGCGTGAGCTACGACCACCGCGTCATCGACGGCGCGGGGGCGGCACGCTTCCTGGTATTCGTCGCGTCGCTCCTGCGTGATTTCCGCCGCGTGTTACTCTAGAGGCGATGGACGAGCCCTCGGATGGCATAAGCTTCTTAACCGAACGTATTGACGCGGTCGAGCGCGAGCGCGATGCGCTGCTCGAGCGCTCGCAGCTCCTCGAACAACTCGTGCGCTCCTTCGTCGACATCATCGCTGCGCGCGACGAGCGAGAAGTCGCCTCGCAAGCCATGCGTGCGGCGGTCGTCGGACTCGGCTTCACGCGCTCGCTGTGGTTCAAAATCGAAAACACGCGATCGATCAGCGCGATCTTCGAACTGGACGGTCCCAGCGTTGTCGAATCGGAATACGGCGGAACGCTACCCGAAGGATCGACACTCTATCGGATCACGACGGGTGACAGCGACATCGTCACCGGATGGGCGGGCGACGACGATTCACCTCTGTTCGATACGCGCCGCCGTTTCGCGGCGGCATCCGTGCGCGCCACGTCGGGCGACGCCTATCTCTTTTACGCCGACGGATCGAACGACCGGGCCGGATCGAGTTGGAATCTCAATTCGATGCGCGAGCTGGCGCTGCACGCGTCGTTCACCCTCGAGCGTATGCATCTTGCCACCGAACTCGAGCGCCTGGCGATGCACGATCCGCTTACCGGCCTGTTCAATCGCCGCGCGTTGACCGAACGTCTGGACGTGGAGCTGCGGACGGCGAGACGCACCAGCGAGATGCTAGCGTTTGCGATGCTCGACGTCGACGATTTCAAGATGATCAACGATACTCGCGGGCATGCCGGCGGCGACGCCGCGCTCGTGACCGTCGCCCAGATTCTCCGCTCGTGCACCCGCGAGATCGATCTACCGGCGCGTTTCGCGGGCGACGAATTCGCGCTGATTCTTCCGCGGACCGATCGCGCTTCGGCGACGGCGGTCATGGAGCGCATTGTGACCGCGCTGCGTGCGAATGGCCTCTCGGCATCGATCGGCGTCGCCTTTACCATCGGCACGATCGACGCGACGTCGTTACTGCGTCACGCCGATGAAGCCGTCTACGCGGCAAAGGCCGCGGGAAAGAACGGCTACCGGCTCGCGAGCGGCTCGTAGCGTTCGCAAAGCGCTCGCGCTCGGGCAAGGATCGGCTCGCAGAGTGAGAGCGGCTCGATCAACTCCACCTGCATGCCCCAGGTCATCAAGTAGCTGACCGCTGTCGCTTCGCTCGAAAATTGAACGCACAACGCGCGTTCGCCGTCGCGTTCGATCGATTCGGTGGGCCAGAAACTGGCGATCATTTCGATGGCGTCGGGGTTTGCGCGGAGCACCACCGCGAAGCGAGGACGCACGTCGCGGAACTGCGAGGCCGACTGGCGCCAGTGCGCATCGAGATCGAAAGCGGGGTCGCGTTCAAATCGCTCGTTGCGCTCGCACACGTCACGCATGCGCTCGACGCGAAAGCTGCGATAGCCATCAAGCGTCCGCGCCACCAAATACCAGACGCCGGCCTTCGAGACGAGCCCGTAGGGATCGACGACACGGGTCGTGCGCGCCAATTGCCGGTCCTCGTACACGACGTCGAGGCATCGGTCATCCCACACCGCGCGACGCAATAATGCAAGGCGTTCCACCGGAGGATCGCTCTGGTACCAGCGCCGCTGGTCGATGTGAATCCGGCCGCGCGCTTTTTCAGCGGCCTTGCGCTGCACATCCGAGAATCCGCCGCGCAACTTCTCGAGCGCCCTGTCCAGATTGGCGCCCAGGCCAAGGTCGGCAAGAATCGCCGAGCCGGAAATAAAGAGCGCGCGCACTTCGTCTTCAGCGAAGTGGGTCAGCGCCTTGCGGTAGCCGTCCGCAAGCGCGATGCCGCCCGCCGGGCCGCGCTCGGTGTAAACCGGCACCCCGGAGGCGGAGAGCGCGTCGACGTCGCGATAAATCGTGCGCTCTGAGACCTCGAGCTTCGCGGCCAAATCGCGGGCGGTGCGGCGCTGGGCCGACTGCAGGAGCAAGAGCAGCGAAATCAGCCGATCGGATTTCATATGGCGAGCCTCGCAAACCTGACAGCGGATGTCAAGTAGGGCTGTTACGATCTGCATATGACGACCGATCAATCGACCGCGGTTCGGGGTATGGACTGCGTTTGCTATCTCGCCAAGGACCTGGACCGGGCCCGCGGCTTCTACGAGGGCGTGCTCGGCATGATCCCGGCAATACGAGGCGACACGTGGGTCGAGTACGAGTTCAACGACGGATCGACGTTCGCGCTTTCCAAGCTCCCGGGCAGCGACTGGTATCCGAGCGGCGGCGCGATGTTTGCGGTACACGACCTCCAAGCAGCGCTCGAGCGCGTTCGCGGTGCGGGCGCAAACGTGCATAGCGACGCGATTGAGACGCCGGTGTGCGTCATGGTGTGGTGCACCGATGTCGAAGGCAACGGCTTTGCTTTGCACAAACGGAGATTTTCATGAGTACAAAAGCGACCGGCATCGACGCCATCTATTTTTCCGTGAGCGACGTTCCGCGCGCAGCGGCATTCTACAAAGCACTCCTCGACGTCAAAGAGACGACCTGGGAAAACGAGCACGGCGCAGAGTGGATACTCGACGACGGATCGGCCTTCGGCATCGGCAAACTTCCGGGTGCGCAGCCCGTTCCCTCAGGCTGCGTGCTCTTCGCCGTTCCGGACGCCGCAGCGCTGACGTCGCGCGTCACCGAACTCGGCGGGAAACTCACCGGCG
>Ga0302324_100024158_pt1 | contig 11726 bp, 7 predicted proteins | sample Palsa_T0_1_FD_201949 | JGI IMG/M metagenome (GOLD analysis project Ga0302324, IMG submission 201949) | Peat permafrost microbial communities from Stordalen Mire near Abisko, Sweden - Palsa_T0_1 | ecosystem: Environmental > Terrestrial > Soil > Palsa > Peat permafrost | place: Sweden: Abisko... | reverse complement strand
GGCCAGCTCACCGGTTAGCCAGGCGTACAGATAATCCTTGGCCGAGGCGATGGTCGCGGTGGCGGCCGCGCGGCCGGGATCGACCCGGGCGATCCGGCCGAACATCGGCAGCATGTAGCGGCCGTCCACCCACTGGCCGGTCAGCCGGTACAGCTCAGCGGGGCCGCAGTGTTCGCGGAACTCGTCGCCCAGGTCGTCGGCCCGGCTGTCCTGCCAGGTGACGGCGGGCCCGTTCGGCTGACCGTCCGGGCCGAGGGTGACGAGGGTGGGGATCATGCCGGACAGGCCGATAGCGCGCCAGCGCCGGGCCGGGATCACCTCGCCGATCTGCGCCATCGCCTGCTCCACCGCGCGCTGCCAGTCGCCGGTGTCTTGCTCGGCCGCGCCGGCGGCCGGCCGGAGGGTGGGGTAGGCCGCACCGCCCCGGGCGAGGATCGCGCCGGTGGCGGAGAGCGCCACCGCCTTGAGCCCGGAGGTGCCGAGATCCAGCCCGATGTAGACGTCGCGGGCGTCCTGGCCGGGGCCGCCTGAGGTCATGAGAACGGAGGCTCGGCGAGTTCCTCCTCGACCCGGTCACCGTAGCTGGTAGTCGGGTCGGAGAAGAAGCGCGACTTCCCGACGTAGGAGGACACGAACGAGAGCACCAGGCCGACCGCCGCGAGCCCGAAGCCGAAGCCGAGCTCGACCCCGTTGAGCTCGTCCTGCTCCAGCGTGTAGACGATCACGAACAGCATGAACGCCGCGCCCAGGCCGGGCAGGAAACCGCCGAGGAAGAAGTCCGACACGCTGCTCATGATCCTCCGACGGTAGTACCAGACCGCCGCGCTCGCCGTGAGCAGGTAGAAGATCGCCGCGATCAGGCCGAGGGTGCTGACGATGTCGGACAGGGCCTGGCCGATCGAGCCGGCCAGCGTCGTGCCCCACAGGAACAGGATGTTGAGCAGGCCAAACAGGATCGTGGCGTTCCACGGGGTGCGGAACCTGGGGTTCACGTTTGCGAACCAGCGCGGGAACGTGCGGTCTCGGCCCATGGCGTAGGAGATCCGCCCCGCGCTCACGATGGCGGCCAGCAGGGAGGCCAGAGTCCCGCCGAGCACCGCGACGATCATGACGTTCCCCCAGCCGGTGCCGCCGATCAGGTCGCCGACGTAGGCCAGGATGTTGGCCGCGTTGTTCTGCATGGCCTTGTTGGGCGCGACGCCCTGCAGGCACAAGATGACGCCGGCGTAGATGACGAACAGGATCAGCACGCTGGCTATCCCGGCCCGGCCGGCCTGCTTGCCCCTGGCCTCCTCGCTGACGTAGGCGGCGGTGTCCCAGCCGGAGTAGAGGAAGATGGCCAGCAGGCAGCCGGAGACCAGCGCGCTGAACCCGCCCGCGCCGCTGATCGTGAACCACGAGCTGGAGATGTGCACGGTGCCGTGCAGGCTGTGGCTGTGGCCGTAGATGCCGAACAGGGCGGCAATGGAGAAGCCGACCAGCAGCCCGTACTCGAAGATGGCCCAGCCCCACGAGAACCTGGCCGACAGCTGGATCCCGACCGCCGCGATGATCAGGACACCGATGTCGAATCCGGAGCCGACGGCGGCGACCGCATAGACGTTGTTGGGCAGCGTGCTGCTGAAGAAGGTCAGCATGTAGGTGCCGAGCGGGACGGTCAGGCTGGTCGTTCCGACGCAGTAGTACATCAGCAAGATCCAGCCGGCGAAGAAACCGGCGTGCGGGTCGAGGGCCCGGCCGACCCAGGAGTACGTCGCGCCCGCGCTGCGCTGCCAGGCGTTGAGCCGCTGGTAGCCGATGGCGATGCCGAGCATCGGGATGAGGCAGATCACGATGGGCAGGAAACTGGCGTAGGCGACGGTCGACAGCAGGACGGCCAGGGTGACCGCGATGCTCTGCGTCGGACCGGAGCTGGCCATGGAGATGACGACGATGTCGCCGAGGCGGAGGGCAGCATCCTTCAGGGTGCCGCCCGCCTGGTCAGGGGACTGCTCCCCCGCCGAAGCGGCACTGCCGCTGGCTTGCGAGGACATTACGGATCTCCGTCTCGATCGGGAGGGCTTCGCAACGCTGGGAGACCACGTGCTGGCTACTGGGCTAAAGAGCATTTCACCCAAAGACATACTGTGTATGTTCAGTATGTCGTTAGACCCTAGGGGATCGCCGACGGTGACGCAAGAATGTCACGTAAATCGGGAATATCACAGTATCGGGGCAAACCGCTTAGGTCAGGGGAGCGCGTCCGGCAGCGCGCGCACCTCCCAGTCATGGAAGCCCGGCGTCGGGAACAGCTGCCGTGACGTACTGCCGGAGATGGCGAAGGCGAACTCGGTGGCCCGGTAGAGCTGCTCGAAGCAGTCGAACGGAGTCCCCGACTTGTCCATGCTGAGCCCGCGGATCCGCACCACGGGCGTCCGCGGCGGGATGCTCAGCAGCCGGCACTCCTCCTGGTCCGGCATGATGACAACCTCGAGGTACTGCTCCTCGTACTCGTCCTCCAGCTTGCACTCGCGGGCCAGCAGGTCATACAGCGAACCGCCCCGCCGTTCGACCAGTTGATCCAGGTCCGGGGCGAGCGCCACCGGGATGATCGACGTCTCGACCACAGCGGGCAGGCCCTCGATGAGCCGCTGCCGCCGCAGCCACCACACCAGCGCGTCCGGCTGGATGCGCAGCGCGCTGGCTACGTCGGGCGAGGGCAAGCCGCGGCGCATCTCCAGGATCCGGGTGTCGATCGAGTCGGCCGGCGGGCCGGTCTCCCCCTGCCTCAGCGTGCCCAGCAGGCTGCCGGCCCTGGCCGATTCGGTGACGATCCGCGGCCGGGCCAGGAACGTACCCAGGCCCTGATGGCGGCGGACCCGGCCCGCCCGCTCCAGCTCATCCACCGCCCGGCGGACGGTGATCAGGCTCACCCCGACGCTGGCGGCTAGCTCGGCGTAGGTGGGCAGCAGGTCGCCGGGCACCAGACCGCGCTCGGCCACGAGTTCCTCGACGTAGGCCACGACCCGCTCATAAAGCAGCGGGGAGCCGGACCTGCCCCCCCGGCGTCTGGCGGGCGGGCCGGCGGGTCGAGCCCGGCTGCCACCGAGATCCAGGACCATGGACGCTCACCCCAGCCGTCGGCGCCCGATGACGGCGAATGCCTCCTGCGCGGCGTTGAGCATGTCGTCGACGTCCTCGGTGGTGTGCACCAGCGACAGGAACAGGTTCTCATACTGGCTGGGGTGGAACAGGACCCCCCGCAGCAGCATCTCCTGCCACCACCGGGTGAACAGCTCCTCGTTGGCGTAGCGCTGCGCGTCCCGCCAGTTCCTGATCGGCCGCTCGCTGAACCAGACCTGGAAGACCGTGCCGAGCCCTTCGACGATGACCGCCAGGCCAGCCTCGGCGGAAAGCTTGCGCAGCCCGTTCATCAGCGTGTCGCCCAGCTCGCGCTGCCGCTCGTACAGGCCAGGCTCGGCCAGCACGTCCATGGTCGCGCTGACCGCGGCGCACGCGATCGTGTTGGCGTTGTAGGTACCCGAGTGCGAGTAGCGGCCCTCGGCGATCATCGACATCGCCTCGCGGGATCCGCCGATGGCCGCCACCGGGAAGCCTCCGCCCAGCCCCTTGGCCATCGTGGTGAGGTCGGGCGTGACGCCGAAGTACTCCTGCGCGCCGCCGCGGGCGAACCGGAAGCCGGTGATCACCTCGTCGAAGATGAGCAGCGCGCCGTGCCGGCGAGTCTGCTCGCGGAGCAACTCCAGGTAGCCGGGCTCGGGCAGGATGCAGCCGGTGTTGAACATCGCGGGTTCGGTGATCACCGCGGCCACCTGGTCGCCGTGCTCGGCCATCACCGCCGCGAAGCTCTCGGGGTCATTCCAGGTCAGCACGATGAGCGTAGCGGCCAGCTCGGCCGGGACGCCCGGGCCGGAGGCGACCGGCCGGGGCGAGCTGGCCGGGCCCGCCAGCTCCGGGTCGACGTGATTGCTCCAGTACACGGTGTCCTGCCAGCCGTGGTAGTGCCCCTCGAAGCGGATGATCAGCCGGCGGCCGGTATGCGCGCGGGCCAGCCGGACGGCGGTGCCGACGACCTCGCTGCCGGAGTTGGAGAACCGGACCAGCTCTACCCCCGGTACCGCCTCGGTGACCTTGCGGGCCGCCTCGATCTCCAGCTCATACGGCAGGCCGAAGCAGGTGCTGAGCTCGCTGACGGCGGCTGTGACGGCCTGGGTAACCGCCGGGTGCCGGTGACCCAGGATCATCGGGCCCAGGCCGAGCAGGTAGTCGACGTAAGAATGCCCGTCGACGTCGCGGACCCGGGACCCGAGGCCCTCGGCCAGGAACGGGGGGTACGGCTTCCAGCCGAACTTGGTGGTACGAGCGCTGCTGCCGGCGCCACCGGGAATGTAGCGGCTGGCCTCGGTGAACAGCTCTCCCGAACGCTGTGCCCAGGGCCGGTAACGCTCGTCAAAGGTCCGCTCGTCCAAGGTGGCTCCCGCTCGCTAGCTGCTTAACGCCAAACTCGGAACCATACTAAGCATGCTTTGTATGTTCAATGGAAGGCCTGAAACGCCAATTGCGCCGCGGTGAACGTGCCGATCCCCAAGGCCCGACTCGACCGGCACGGGCGAGAACTGGCCGCTGCCGAGGTGACCTAAGGTCGCAGCGCGACGGCCGGGCGTGCCTCCCAGCCAGTCCACAGCGGCCGGTATCCCATCCTGCTCCAGAACGGCACGGACAGCGGGTTCAGCTGACTGTAGTGCAGCAGCGTGGTCGAGATGCCGCGGGCGTCGAGTTCGTCGTGGGCGCGCTTGACCAGCGCCGCGCCCAAGCCGCTGCCGCGCTCATCTCGCCCTACGAACATCGCCTCCAGGTAGGCCGTCGTGCCCGGGCGGGTCATGACCGCGATCCAATCCGAGGACGGCGGCGGCTGGACGTGGACGAGCCCGACGAGCCGGCCGTCCCGTTCCGCGACCCAGACCCAGCCCGGCCACTCGGTCAGCACCTGGCGGATGCCCTCGCGGACGAGCGCCTCGGTGGCCGGGCGGATGATGGCCGTGCCGAAGTGCGCATCGTACCGGATCACGCCCATCTCAAGCTCGGCCGCGGCATCGAGATCGTCCGGTCTCGCCTCGCGGATGAGCACGCCAGGGAAGGCCCGGGGAGCGTCCCCGGCGAGGATCGTGCGGCGGGCGGGACGCACGGCGATCACGACCAGCGGCTGCATCCTGTGTTTCAGCAGGGCATTGACGCCGCTGATGTCACGGGACGGCCAGTTGATCATCGCCGCGGACTCCTCCCCGCTTGCCTCCGGCAGGGCAGCGAGGTGCTCGCGCCACTGTCCGAGCAACTCGTCAAGAGCGGCGGAGGTACGCAGCCGCGGGGTGAGGTCGAGCCGGGTTTTCGTGCCCCAGACCTGGTCCAAGACGTCGTCCGCGATGTGCAGGTGACGGCAGAGGCCGATCCCCGCCGGACGGCCGTTCGTCCCGGGGACCATCAGCGACGCCCCGCACCCGGCCTGAAGGTGGCCGGGTGCGGGCAGCATCGGGTCGATGGCCCGCCAGGAGCTGGCTACCGCCTCGTTGAGGTCATCGACGGCATCCGGACTGAGGCAGGGCAACTTGTGTCAGGCCTCCTTGGTGGCGCTCTCCCGGGGGATCTGGAAGAACGTCGACCGCAGGACGAAACGCGCGATGAACATCAGGATCAGGCCGGCCACAACGATGCCGACGATCGACCAGACCTGCGAGGCAGGCGCGGACGCCAGGCTCTTCCAAATGATCCAGATCAGGAACGCGCACGAGCCCAGCGGCAGGAGGCCGACCAGCAGCGCGTCCCAGGCATTACTGAAGACGCGGCGCCGGTAGTACACGATGGCAGCAAACCCGGTGAGGATGTAGAAAGCGGCATACAGCAGGCCGGTCACGTCGATCACGTCGCTGAAGACGTTCGCAAGCCCGGTGGAGAGCAGGTACGCCCAGGTGGCGGCGATGAGGATCACGCCGACCACGATGCTGGCGATCGCGGGGGTGGCAAAGCGCCGGTTCACGTTGCCCAGGACCGGCGGCAGCACCCGGTGGCTCGCCATCCCGTAGACCATCCGGGCGATGACCACGATGGCGACCCCGGTGGAGGCGATCACCGACAGCGCCAGGGACAGGGCCATGACCTTGGCCCACCAGCCGCCGCCGATCGAATTCGCGATGTAGACGAGGATGTCAGCCGAGTTGGCCTGCATTTTAGCCGGCGATACGGTCCCGGCCAGGCCCATCTCAGACGCGGTGTAGATGATCGCGAGGAAACCGACCGCGTAGACGGCGGCCCGGCCCGGGTTGCGGCGCCGGTGCTTCACTTCCTCGTTGACGTACACGGTGGCGTCCCAGCCGGTGTACATGAACACGGCGATCAGGAACCCCGACGCCAGGCTGCCTTTCCCGCCGATTCCGCTGGGCTTGAACCAGTCCGCGGTGATCGGGAAGGTGCCGTGATGATGGGTGAGCACCAGCACGAAGCCCGCGATCGTAAAGCCGAGGAGAATCGTGTACTCGATGGCGGCCAGGCTGACCTGGGTGCGCGCGGTGATTTTGATGCCCACCACCGCGATCACCAGCATGACGAAGATGACGGCCGTGCTGATGAGGATGTTGGGCCAGGTGCTGGTGGCGCTGGCATTGAAGACGGCCAGGACCGACGGGGAGAGAATCACCACCCCGGAGACCGCCCCGACCAGGCTGCCCGTGATCATCAGCCAGCCGGTGATGAAACCAAGGTATGGGTTAATCGCGCGGCCGACCCATTCGAAGGAAGCGCCGCAGTTCGCGTTCCACAGGTTCAGCCGGCGATACGCGTTGGCGATGATGAGCATAGGTATCGCCGTCAGGATAATGACAGGTCCGACGGCATAGGCCGCCACGGCGACCAGTGTGGCCAGCGTCAGCCCCACCGATACGGTCGGGGCGGAGTTGGCCATGCCGATGACCGTGTCCTGGGCCGCCCCGATCGCATCCGGCTCGAGCCGGGCCGGCGGCGACGATGTCATTCCTGGGACGGCCGCTACGGGTCTATCCGTCATCCTGTTCTCCAGTCGTGGTGTGGCTCGTGCGAATAGATGGTCGCGGGCAACAAAGAGAAGCTCTCACGTTGCTTATGCTCCGGTGCTTAAGGGCCAGTAGGCGGGGGCATCTGCTCCGCGGCTTCCCGCTGCAGCGCTCCCCTGGTTCCTATCTCACGTGCGGTTTGGCGCCGCCAAACCCGGCGCCAACACGACGCGGGCGGATCAGAGGCGCCGGACCACCAGGCGCATGCTACACCGGGTGGCACAGCCCTTAGCTTGGTCACTTGCAAACCATACGGTCAAAACCTCGCATCAGGTGACAAGGACGGCTAAATTGCCACGATAACGGTTGCGGCCAAGGACCACGTCAGGACTCGTCCTCTCCGTCAGGACTTGCCGTTTCGCTAGCTGCGGCCCGGGCTTCGCCGACACCCCGCTGGAATCCGGCGAGCCGGTCCCGGGCCGCGGCCGCCGACCGGTTCGGCAAGACGGTCTCTGTGGCCGGGATCGCGCCGGGGACCAGATTGGCGTTCGGCAGCCGCTTCGGGAGCCCGGCCGACGTCGCGCCGCCCGAGGAAGGCGAATCGACCGTCTTGGCGGCATTCCAGCCTTCGTCTGCCGGTGACGACCAGCCGCTTCCGGCCGCGGCGGTGAGACCGGAGGAGCTGTTTGACCCCTCGCGACGACCCCCGAACCAGTTCGACTCGATCGAGTCGAAGATAGGCAGCCTGCGCGTCTCGGGGGGACCTTCTACGGGCGGTATGATCACGCCGCCCTGGGCGGAACTCTGCCCCTGACCCGAGGACGCCTGATTGGCCACCGGAATACCAGCGGATGGCGGCGTGTCGCTCCGCCACTGCGAGGCGCGGCCGGACAGCGGGGCGGCAGCGAAGGCTCCGCTCGAGAGGTCCTCGTCGCCGAGGGGGTGGGCCTGCCGGCCAGAGACGCCAGCACGTTCGCCCTCCGGGTCGGGTAGCCCAGAGCCGGACGGCCCTACGGTGGCAGGCGGCGGGATGGTGGCAGGCAGCCCGGCGGTGGCAGGCCCGGCGGTGGCAGGCGGCCCGGTGGTAGCAGGCCCGGCGGTGGCAGGCGGCGGGACCGGTTGGAACGTCGGCCGGGGGCCGCTGGCCGTGGAGCCGGGGAGCCGGCCCGCGTCAGCCATCAGCCGCCGGCCGAGCGGCGCGGGCCGGACATCCTCGCGCGGTGGCACGAACTCCGGCGACCTCCCCGCGGTCACCCTCTGCTCCGCGACGGCGTAGCCGGGATCGATGGCCGGCTCAGGCAAGCCCGGCTCAGGCAACCCCCGCTCAGGCACACGGCGCCTTGACCCGGCGCTGCCGAAACTGCTGAGCCGGGACGGCGGAGCCGCGCCTTGATCCGTGAGTAGTTCACCGGGGAGCCAGGTCATGGCGGTGAGACCGCCGAAATCTGCCTGTTGCAACCGGACCCTGATGCCATGCCGCGACGCGAGCCTTGCGACAACGAACAGACCCATCCACTTAGGGACATTAATATCCGCCGCCGGCGGGTGTTCCAGCCGCCAGTTCGCATACGCCAGCTCTTTCGGGGCCATTCCGACGCCCCGGTCGGTGATGTCGATCAAGGCGCCGCCGCTGGTCAGCAGGCGGCCAGAGATATCGACCTGCATGTCCCCCGCGGAAAACGACGTAGCGTTCTCGATCAGCTCGGCGAGCAGGTGTACCACGTCGTTGACGGCGGTTCCGGACACCGCGACGTCCGGCTGCGCAGTCAGCGAGATACGTTCGTAGTCCTCGACCTCGGACACCGCGGCCCGGATCACATTCACCAGCGCGATCGGCTGGTTCCAGTCGCTGGGCACCTCGTGACCGGCCAGAACCAGCAGGTTCTGCGAATTGCGGTGCATGCGGCTCGCGATGCGATTCATCTTGAACAGGTCCGCCAGGCGCTCGCTGTCCTGCTCCCCCTGTTCAAGATGCTCGATGAGACGGATCTGCCGTTCCACCAGGGACTGGCTACGGTGGGAAAGGTTCACGAACATGGCGTCGAGCCTGCCGCGCAGTGCGGACTCGTTGGCCGCCAGCCGCAACATTTCGCTGCGCATGTGGTTGAAGGCGCGGCCGACCTCACCTATCTCGTCGGAAGAATCCACATCGATGGGTTCGACGTCGGGCGGCACGCCGCCCTCGCCATTGTTCTCGCTGACGCGGCGGATCTCATCGGGCAGCCGTACCTCGGCCACCTCCACCGCCCCGGCCCGAAGCTTGCGTATCGGCCTCACGACGGACCTCACCAGGACCGCCGTCAACCACAACGCCAGCGCCAGGACGATAATCGCGACCACGCCGGCCGCGATCGCCGACAAGATATCCCTGTCGCGTACCGAACTGCCGGGCGCCTGGGCCGACGCGCTCCGGGTGGCATCACCAATGCGGACGATACAGAACGCAACGACGGCGACGGCGACGGAAGGAATGATGACGAGCAGCAGCAAACGCGAGCGGACACGCCAGTCTTTCAGCCCGCGACGTGGTCCGCTATGCCCCGCCGGCCTGCCCTCGCGTGAACGCTGGCTGCTTCCGGCGGACGGACTGACAGCGCCCGGGCGCAGGCCGGGGCCGGCCTCTGGCGCGGCGGCAGGTACCCCGTACCCGGCGGGTTCCCTGACGAACACGGAGTCATCGTGAGCCTCTGCGATGGTCCTTGGGCCGGCGTCATTCGCTGGCCTGTCGTCGGACCAGTGCCAACTCTCGCGCTCAGTCCTGGAAAAGTCCCCGATCACGAGGAGGGCAGCGATGATGACGAGGACAGCTATCAAGATTCCGGGCAGCATGGCCACTCACATCCAGCTGGTGACGGGGGTCATGCGCGCGATGCGGCGCATGCTGCGAGACCGATAATGCCCGGCCGCTTCGGGATCGGCGCCCTCGGCTTCCAGGGCGACCCAGAGCCGATGCAACGGCGGAACCGACATAACGCGCCTTCCCGGTAGCTTGTCCTGCGACCACATCACATTGCCGACCTAACTCTAATAGCTAACCGGTCGGTGCACGCGGATTCTCATTTAGAGGGAAAAATCGGCATTTTACCGTGTTAGCTCATGAAGTATGACTTATCGCCCGTTTTGATGGATTAACAGTGGTTATGGTACCTTAAGTCCCTTTTGGTGGGACCGGCACGGTCTGGGTCAGCTCTCCCCCAGGTTGGCCAGGCTCTGCCGGACGGCACGCGTCAGCGGGTCCCCGGCGGGCAGGACCCGGTCACAGCGCACGGCGGTGTCGCGGAGCAGGGCCACCGCGTCTCCTACCCGGCCGACGGCATAGTACAGATGCGCCAGGTTCGCCAGGCGGGCCAGCGTGTCGACGTGCTCAGGACCGAGGGTCCGCTCCGAATCCGCGCAGCACTGCTCGGCGAGCTGCATCGCCGCGGGCATCCTTCCGGCCGCCTGATAAGCCGCGCTGAGGTTCGCGGCGGCCGCGATCGTATCCGGATGGTCGCGGCCGAGCACCTTCTCGCGGTCGGACAGCACCCGCTTGAATTGCGAGACGGCGTCCTTGATCCTGCCTCCGGCCAGGCAGGCCGCAGCGAGACGGTCCCGGGTGGCCATGGTCTCGGTATCGCGCGTGCCCTGCGTCCGCTCGCGGTCGCCCAGCGTTCGGGTCAGCAGCCGGATCGCCTCCGCGGTATCGCCGACGGCCAGGTGGGCGGCGGCGAGCTCGTCACTGACGTTCAGCGTCTCCGGGTGGCCGCGTCCGCGGAACTGCTCGCATTCGTTGACCGCGCGGTGCAAGACGGAAACCGCGTCGGAAGGCTCGCCCGCCATGATCAGGGCCCGGCCGAGGTTGACGCGCGCCGCGATGATGGCAGGGTGCCCGGCGGCAAGCTCGCGGCCCCGCTCGGCCAGCACCCGTTGATACCAGGTGACCGCGTCGGCCGCATACCCCGCCGCCAGGTAGGCAGCCGCCAGATGAGCGGCCACCACCAGTGTGTCGGGATGGCCCGGGGCCAGCTTGCTGTCGCAGCGGGCGGCCAGGTCCCGCCAATGCTCGACGGCTGGCCCGACCATACGGGCGCCGTCGAGGCTACGGCCGGCTCGCAGCAGCAGCGGGTGGCATCCGTCGGCCCACAGCACGTCGGTGGACGAGCCCTGCAAGCTAGCCGCGTTGCCCCGGAGGCTTTCCGCCGTCCACGGCTGCGGCTCCTCGGTCGGCCATGCTTCCAGCAGCGCGCTCGCGGCGGCTCGGGCCGCGGGGTCCTGGACCTGGGCGGGGGCCGCCAGCCTGATCGCCCCCTGGAGCACCGAGCTCATGAGGATCGTGGGGGGTGCATCGGCTCGGTTGATGGTGATAAGGCCGGCCCGCTCGATGGCAAGCAGCGCGTCCCAGGCCGGCTTGGTGTCGACCGCGGTCGAGAACGGGGTCACGGCGGCGCCCAGGTACCTGGCCACGGCCGACGTGCTGAAGATCGCTCCCGGAATCTCGTGGCCGTCGAGCAGCGCGACCAGGACCAGCATCGCCCGGACCGAATCACCCGGCAGCAGCGATTCCGCCTGTCCCAGGGACAGCGTCCAGGTGACCGCGGCGGCCGACGGCACCTCTCCGGCCGCGACCCCGATCTGCTGCCGTCTGCGGGCGAAATAGTCCCGGTACTCCCGGCAGGCCAGGGTCGAGTTCGCGACCACCGCGGAGGCCTGCGCGAGCGCCAGCGGCTC
>Ga0302324_100024157_pt1 | contig 11726 bp, 12 predicted proteins | sample Palsa_T0_1_FD_201949 | JGI IMG/M metagenome (GOLD analysis project Ga0302324, IMG submission 201949) | Peat permafrost microbial communities from Stordalen Mire near Abisko, Sweden - Palsa_T0_1 | ecosystem: Environmental > Terrestrial > Soil > Palsa > Peat permafrost | place: Sweden: Abisko... | reverse complement strand
GGTGATCACCGAGTACGCGATGAGCAAGTATCGCCAGCAGCCCAGTCTGAACGGCTGGCTGATCCAGGCACCGGCGCCGCTCACCGCCACGCAGATCAGCGCCGCGCGTCACCTCGCGCTCGCCTACCAGGTGACGGCCGAGACCAAGTCCAATGCGCCGAGTCTCGGCGAGTTCGCCGACGGCGCCACCGCGCTTGGTATCGTCATCGCGTTCGGCGTGCTGGCCGCGTCTGTCGGCCTGATCCGCAGCGAGACCGCGCGGGACCTGCGCACGCTTACCGCGGCCGGCGTCGGCGCCGGGACACGGCGGGTGATCACCGCGGCGACCGCCGCCGCACTGGGCCTGCTCGGCGCGATCCTCGGCATGGCCGGCGCGGTGATCGCCGGGCTGGCCTGGGCGCACAGCAGCCTGTCCGCCATGCTCGGCGACCTGCCGCTGAGTGACGTGCTGATCTTGCTGGCCGGGCTGCCGCTGGTCGCCGCGGCCGGCGGCTGGCTGCTGGCCGGCCGCGAGCCGCCGCTGATCGCCAGGCAGCCGATTGAGTGAGGCCCGCGAGAGCGGACCTCGCCAGCGACCGCGCTCTTACGGCTGGCGGAATTGTCGGCGCAGCCCGATAAGCCGAGCTACCCGCGAGCCGACCCGCACCGACCCAACGCCGAGCTGGAGGCCGTTGTGGACGCCGACCTGGACACCCTCGCCACCGCACTCTACGTCCGTACCTCGCGGATCAACCTATCCCCGCATGCTGACTCCGCTCGTTCCGGGATGAGGTGACGGGAGCCGTGCCCCCGTACGTTATCGCGCTGTTGGCCGCCGCCGCCTGTTTCGACGCCTTCTGCCTGGTGAGCCTCACGCGCAACGAGGCAGACAACCTGCCCAAGTGGGCATGGGCGCTCATCATCTGCGTCGCGTCCCCGGGGGGTGGGCTCGCCTATCTGGCCTTCGGCAGGGCGGGCAAGCCCGTTGAACCGCCGGAGTTTCCCGGTCGGCCTCTGGATCCGCCGGGTGCGCTCCTGGACCGCCTGGCGCACGCGCCGCAGCCTGCCGGGTACGGTCCGGTCATGATCGAGGTAGACGCGCTGACGAAGCGGTTCGGCCCGGTCACCGCGCTGGACGGCCTGAGCTTCACGGTCCGTCCCGGGCAGGTGACCGGATTCCTCGGCCCGAACGGCGCAGGGAAGACGACGACGATGCGGATCATCCTCGGCCTCGACTCCCCCACCGCGGGACGAGCGCTCGTCGGCGGCCAGCCGTACCAGGGGATCGTCCGCCCGCTGCACCAGGTCGGCGCGCTGCTGGACGCCGACGCGATGCACCCGGGGCGATCCGCCTACGCCCATGTGCTGTCGGTCGCGCAGAGCAACGGCATCGGGCGGCGCCGGGTCACCGAGGTGCTCCGGCTGACCGGGCTTGAGAGCGTCGCCGACAGGCGCGTCAAGGGGTTCTCGCTGGGCATGCGGCAGCGGCTCGGCATCGCCCTCGCGCTGCTTGGCGATCCCCCGGTGCTGATGTTCGACGAGCCGGTCAACGGCCTGGACCCGGAAGGCGTCCACTGGATCAGGCGGTTCTTCAAGTCGCTGGCCGCCGAGGGCCGCACGGTCTTCGTCTCCAGCCATCTGATGAGCGAGATGGCGCTGACCGCCGAGCACTTGATCATCATCGGACGCGGCAGGCTGCTCGCCGACATGCCCACGGCCGCGTTCATCGAAGCCAATGCGAGCAGGGATGTGCTGGTCCGGTCGCCGCGCCCGGGTGATCTCGCCAGGCTGATCACCGCGCACGGCGCGACAGTCACTCCCGAGGGCGACGACGGGCTGTCCGTGCGTGGCATGGACGCGCCTGCCATCGCCGGCCTGGCCGCCGGGCACGGCATCCCGGTCCACGAACTCACGCCACGGTATGCCTCGCTGGAAGGGGCATACCTGGACATCACGAAAGACAGCGTCGAGTTCCACGCCCGGAGCCAGGCCGGGGAAAGGACGGCCGCGCCATGACCACCGCCAATCTCCGCAGGGACGACCAGGCTGACGCGCCAGGGTCGGCCGGCACGGCCGGCCGCATCGTGCGCGCCCGCGATGTGCTCATCTCGGAGTGGACCAAGCTCCGCTCGGTTCGCTCAACGTACTGGGCGCTGATCGTCGCGGCCGTCGTGTCCGTCGCCGGGAGCATGCTCGCCGCGTTTCCCGCCGGACGCGGAGCCAACCTGCCGGACCCGGTCGCGTTCAGCTTCATCGGCTGGGCGGAGTACCCGGTGCTGGCCGTAGGCATCCTCGGCGTCCTGGCCTTCACCTCGGAATGCGCCACCGGTCAGATCCGCACGACGTTCACGGCGGTGCCCCGGCGCCTGACGGTGCTCGCCGCCAAGACCGCGATCGTCGCAGCGCTGGCCCTGGTCTTCGGCGAGCTGCTCGCTGTGGCGTCGTTCTCGCTCACCCAGGCGATCCTGTCCCGTCACGACCAGGGCGTATCCCTGTCCCACCCCGGGGTGCCCGGAGCGGTGCTCGCCGCTGGCTTCGTCCTCGTCGTGGTCGCCGTCACCGGCGTCGGGCTGGGCGCGGCCATCCGGCACACGGCGGGCGCCATCGCGGTGCTGCCCGTGGTGTTCTACCTGCCGCTCGCCCTGCTTGGGCTGCCGTCCCCGTGGAGCCACCGGATCGACAGGTTCACGCTGCCCGTCGCCGCCTACCAGGTCGTGGCCCAGCATCCCGCGACGAACCTGCTCGCCCCGGCGCTGTCGATGCTGGTCCTCATCAGCTGGCCCGCGATCATCCTTGCCATCGCCGCCATCCTCGTCACCCGCCGGGCCGCATGAGACGAGAGGCCGAGCGGCACGGGCACATTACGTGCCGACCCGCGACGTGGCGGAACTGTCAGGACCGCGCGCAACATCGCCGACGTGTCCGGGTGTGCCTACGCCGACGCGCTCCAGGGCGCGTAACCAGATGGCTCAGGCAACCGCCGCACAATGGCCCGACGCTGCCGCGTTCGCCACGGCATTCCTGGATGATGCGGTCACACCGGTCCGCGCCCAGCTGCGCGTCACGGGGATCAAGATCACGAGCATGGACCAGGTGGATCGGGTAACTGCCGCCTACGTTCGCGCGATGCGCGCTGGGCGCGTCACGGAGGGCTCTCTCCCGCCCGGCACCCGCGCCGCGTATACCGCGCAAGCCACCGGAAAGCGCGGCAGGCGGCCTGGACGCCGCCCTGACGTCCCACGCGGGCACCAGGGGAAGGGACGGTAGACGGCTAATCGCCGAAGACGCGCTCGATGACGGCGGCGTTCTCGGCTGACCCGGATCGGAAGTACCGGGCCGCGCGGTGTCGATGGAGGCTGTCCGAGCAGGGCCTGGGCGCGCCGGGACAGCGGGACGAAGCGGACCTCGTCGCCCTTGCCGTGCAGGCGGACCTCACATAGGCCAGGCCTGTGGCGTCGGCCAGTTCGCGGATGGCCTGCTCGCGGTCTTTGTTCTGCGTCATGACGTTCCCGTCCCGTGGCGGGGCCAGCCCACGCGCTTCCCGCCACCTTGGTCATGAGGCAGCCGAGTAAGAGCGGTCAGTGCTTATCCCGAACGGCGAGTCACCAGGACCCTTGTCCTCGGCACCGCCGACGGCGTGGGCGTCGGGCGGCGGGCAGGCCGTGCGCTGCCAACTGCTGTCCGAAATAAGGCCGGAGTACGACATTTCAGCCATACCTTCGCCTGACCTGCGTAAACGCCACAGGTGGCGGTAGGTGGTAGCCACCTTACCAACAGGCCGACTACGCCGAGCACGAACTCGAGTCGCTCATCCAGGCCGCCGAGTTCATCGGCGGCCGCTCCTCGATAGCCTCCCCGGGGATGCTGAGCCGAAGGCTCGACATCAGCTACCAGCACGCCAGGGAGGTCCTCGACCTCCTGCACGCCGAAGGGATCGCCGGGCCGCCCGGTCCGGGTGGAAGTCCGAGGTGCTCGGGACAGCACGGTCGGGGCTGCAGAAGCTGCGTGCCCGGCTGCTCGAGGACACTGGGCCTGAGCCTGCCTGGCAGCCTCAGCAAGCCAATCCTGAGCAGGATGGCGGTAATCGCCGTGCCGTCCGCCGACCCACATCCGAACCGTCCCCGGCGGTAACGCGGCGGCGCCCGGCTCACTAACGCCCAAAACGGTTCCGTTGTGGGCCAAGCCCGGTTTACTGCTTACCCGAGGTGAGCTGTCCCCCGCACGTCACCCTGGATCACGCTGACTTCCTTCTTCGTGGCGTGGATCAGGAACCCGTGCGAGGTCAGCCACGCGCCGCGCTCGGACACGGGGAGAGCTTCGTAGATGTCGGAGTACAGCTCCGCGGTGAGCTGTTCTTCCCACTGGTCTGGCTCGGCGGGCAGGGCCTTGAGCCGGTCCCGTTCGGCGCGCAGCCTGCGCACCTGCTCGTCGAACTGCTCATCGGACATGACGTCCGGGTCCAGTGCCCTGATCCGGTAGCTGATCTCTTCCAGCTGGTCCTGGTAGTCGGTGCCCTTGACCAGGATGAGCCGCTTAACCCGGACACGGAACGTGGTGGCCATGATCTCGTCCACCGCCGCGTCTGCCACTTCCATCCGCACCATGTTGCCGCACCCCTTGCGGCGGCTCCCGGTGCCGGTGCACCGGTAATAGGTGTAGGTCCCGCCGCCGTGCTTGCTCGACGCCCGGCAGGTGAGCTTGTTCATGGACGAGCCCTCGCAGTCCGGGCACTTGATGGCGCCCTTCAGCATCGCCCGCGTCTGCGGCTCCCCCCTCGGGCCGCGCTTCTCCCGGCCCGCCAGAGCCTCATTGGCCAGCCGGAACCGGCGCGCGTCGATCAGCCGCTTGCCGTTCTGCGTCGCCCAGAACTCGATCCGGGTGAAATCCTCCTGGGTACCCCGGGACCAGCGGTCGGTCTTGTACGCCACCACCGCGTCGTACATGGCCATCTTCTCGGACTCGGTGACCCACGGCTTGAGGTTCTTGCGGTCCCACGGCGCGACCGTGCCCGACTTGGTGTCGGCCACCACGTGGATGACCGTCATCCCCTCCCGCTCGCAGAACGCGCGGGACTTCTCATCCTGGGTGTCGATCCCGATGCCCTGCTGCCCGCCACGCTGAAGCTTGCTCAGCCTGGCCGCGATCAGCGCCCGCACCGGCCGCTGACCGGGATGCACTACCGGATGCGCCGCTGGTGCGTCCTGGGTGCGCGGTAACGTGACGTTATAGCTGATGGAACTCACGGCACTTTCTCCGCTCTGATGCGGGCGCTGCGAGGAGTCCGCAGTCGGGGTGGCGGGCCAGGGGGATGGCTCCCGGCGTCACCTGTCGCGGCTGCTCGTCAGCCGTGGCTGATCTCGATCTCGATTGTCCCCCAGTAACTGCTCCCGCCGAGGCTCGTCGTGATCCCGGCTGCGGATGCGGAGGAGCTGTCCCAGACCCCGTGCACTGTGCTGGCGGGCACGTCGAGGACGGTGTAACCGGTGGGGGTGCTCATCGACGTCGTGGTCGTCAGCACGGCGAAGAACAGCTCCCCGTCGCTGGCGCTGGCTCCGGATAGCGCCCCGCCCGTGACCGTGGCACCGGACGAGGACGACGCGCTGACCGCGGACTGGACGATGGGGCTGGCGGTATTGTCGCCGGACAGCTGCACCACATCGATGCTGGTGCTCACGTTGTTCGAGGCACTGAAGCTGACCGTGGCAGTGCCGTTCGACTTCCCGGTTCCGGTGGCATAATAGGCCGCTACCTCGAAATTGCTGTTGGTGGGCGCCTGGCTGGTGATGGCGGTGGCAGTGCCGCTGATGGCGGAGCCGGATACCGAGGTGATGCCCACGTCGCTGGAACCCTGGCGGAAGACGAGGACCAGCAGGCCAGCGCCGCTGATGGTGGTCACCCCGGTCGCCGTCGAGGACGAGGTTCCCCCTGTGCCGTCCGTCGCTTTCCCGACCAGGGTGAATCCGACAGTGGACATCGTCGTCGCGCTGGCCTGGACCGATGAGCTCAGCCAGTTGTTGTAGGCGGCCTTCAGCGTCCAGGTGTAGGCGGTATGCGACGTGAGGCCGGTGGCGGTGCAGGAGGTGCCCGAGGGGGTGGCGGAGCAGCCGGCCAGGGTGCCAGCGGACTGGGAGAGCGTGTAGCCGGTCAGCGTAGGTGGAGCCGTCCACGACAGGTTCACCGTCGTGGTAGAGGCTGCCGTCGCGGTGAAGCCGCCCGGAGCCGAGATCGTGGCGGCGGTCGCCCTGGCGGTCACCGCCGGGGGGGCCGAGAACACGGCCAGCGCGGCGCCGGGCACCAGCGCGATCGCGATGCCGACGACGATGCCGACCCAGAGGACCTTGCGGTGAACTGGCCTCATCTCAGCTCCAACTGAACGAGCCGCTTGGCGTGCACGGCAACCCGGCGGTCGGCGTCGCCGCGCAGGACAGGGTGTTGCTGGCCGACTGGGCGGCGTGCGTGGTCACGATGACCTGCGCGGCGCCGCCCTGGTAGCCGGTGGCAGAGCCGGACGGCAGTTTCACCGAGACGCTGAAGCCGACCGCCGCGCTGGTCACGGCGCTCGTGCTCACCAGGTCGTTGTCAAGCTCATAGCAGGCCGAACCCGATGGGGCACCGCCAGGGCACGTCGTGGCGGTCGTGGGCACGCCGTAGGTAACCGAGGGGTTCGATGACGTGATCGTGACCTGGAGGTCGTTGGCGGAGTCCCCCGGGTTGTAGAGCCTTGTCCCGCCGCCGCCCGCCTGCGTCTCGATGAGCACGTTGACGGCCAGGTACGCAGCGGCCGACCCTGTGTACGTGGCCGTGAACGTGCAGGCGGTGGCGGTGCCGTTGGGAAGAAGATTGCTTATCGGGCAGTTCGCGACGGCGCTGTCGGTGAGCGTCACGGTGCCTGCGGCGAGCGAGTTGCTACTGCTGCTCATCGACGTGCTGAGCAGCCCGAACGTAGCGCCGGTCACGAGGAGGGAAGCAGCGGCAGCCGACACCGCCAGGCCGGTCACGGCCAGCAGCCGGGGCCGCCTGACCAGCTGCGCGCCGACCTGGCGTATGCGCGACACGTCGCTCCCCTCGGGACTTGCGGCTCGGGCGGGGGAGGGAAGGGTCCGGCACCCGCTTCCCTCCCCTGGGTCGTTAGCTCAGCTCCAGAGGAACGTGCTTGTGCCGTTGCACTGCTGGCCGCCCAGGCAGGCACCCGTCACCGGGTTGTTGGCGGCCTGGACGGCGTGGAAGGTCAGCGTCACCGTGGCGCTGCCGCCCTGGTAGGTGTTGCCGGTCGCGATCGGAACGGCGTAGTTGAGCGTGAAGCTGACCGCGGTATTGGTTGCCGCCGGCGTGGTGCTCACCAGCAGGTTCGCCGTTGTACCTATCGGCAGCGACGCCGAGGTGCCGCCCTGCGCGGTGAAGGTGGTGCCTGCGGTGGGTGCGGTGCTGGTGAGGTAGGTGGTGGGCGTCCCGTCCTTCAGGTAGAGCTGAAGGCCGGTGGCGGTGCCGTCGTAGAGAGGTATCGTGCCGTTGCTGACCGCCACGTCGACGGCCAGGTACGCGGTGGCGCTGCCGGTGTACTTCATGTTGTAGGTGCACGCGGTGTCGGCCTTGCCGCCGATCGGGGCGCCTGCCGACGAGTCGCCGGGCACCATGTTCGTGATGCTGCAAGTCACGGACGTGGGAGTGCCGGCCGCGACCGTGACCGTCCCGCCGGTGAAGGTGTTCGCGCCAGAGGCTCCGCTGGCGCTGAAAAGCCCGAAGGTGATGCCCCCCGCCAGCGTCGCCGCGGCCGCGATGGTCGCCACGGAGCCCCCGATAATAGCCAGCCGCTTCTTCTGCTTCTTTGACATATTCATTTTTGCCCCCGGTTAAGTACTATTTTTGCTGATATCGGACTGAAATGCACCGACCAGCTAAAACCATCATAACAGGAATGCTTTTTCAGGAATTTTCCATCCGGGTGGCGACCCAGAAAAGCAGCCCGGCCACGATCCAGAGCAAAGCCGACGCGAGAAGCATGACGATGACCCGGGGAGTGTGCATGGCGACGAGGACATAGCCGCCGCGCGGAATGGGAAAGCGATATAGCCCGATAACATCGGATGCCGGGCGCGGCGTCGAGTCCGCGGAGTTGTTCGCGTCCCCCTTGGTGATGTAGCTAACCGCGCCGTCCTGGACCCGCACCGCCACGATGCGGTGGGTGATGATCTCGGGGCTTCCGGGAGTGGCACGGAAGCTGATGATCTGGCCGACATGGAAGTGGCTGGCCTGCGCGGCGGTCACCGGGGCGTCGACGACGATGTCGCCGACGGCGATGGTCGGGGTCATGGAGCCGGAGATGATCGTCATCACCGGCTGCCCGAAGACCACTCGCTGGCCGTCGGCCGAGGTCCGGGAGCCGATGGCGATGGCGACGGTCAGCACGGCCACGAGCGAGATCAGGATGGTCACGGTCGTGGAAAGCGCCCGGAGGTACCAGCGCCGCGGGCTCCGTACCTGGCTGGGCTTGCTGTCCACCGGGAGAGTGGCGGGTACCGGTGCTGTGGTGACGCTCATCTGCCTGCTCCTATAGGGTCGCTGCTTCGATTTCTCCACGCTCGCGTGGGACCGTGGCAGCTCGATCTGCCTTTCAGGTGCAGCTCAGTTGCAGGCATCCGGGGGTGTCATGCACAGCCGTCCGGCCCGGTCCGCTGGGAGGAGAGAGCGTTGCACTGCTGGCCGGGATGGCAGCGGGTGGTCCCCGAACCGCACAGCGTGGAAGGTCAGCGCCATCGTGCTGCTGCCGCCCTGGTAGCCGTTGGCGGCCGCAGGTCAAGGGCCGAGCGAGAAGCTGACCGCGCGGCCGGCGCTCGGACCCGGTGCGGCGGTGCGCGGCGGAGGGGTAGTCGTGTTTCTGCCTGGTCTTCGCCGCGATCTCGGGGGGTGTCCCCATGTTCTCTGTCAAGCCGGTTGGGGCTTCGGGTCCAACTACTTCGGGGTCCAGCTAATAGCCGCCGGATCGCATAGCCGAGCGGCGCGGCTATCGCCTCGAGAAATCACGGCGCCGCGACCCCTGCGCCACCGACTATGGCCGCTATCAGCTCATCGATGCGGTCACCAGCACCGTCGCCTCGATCGGCGGCCCATGGCTCACCCTCCATGAGGTCGAGCGGCAGCTCGATATCCTGTCCGCGGTCGACGACCCGAACGCCGTGCGGCTGATCCAGGCCGTCGCCAAGCTGGCCATGGCGCTGTCACCGCTCGCCGGGCTAGATCCGCGCACGATGGCCCGGCTGGCCGGCCCGGTCACCGCGGCGGCGAACCTGCTCGGCGACGGCACCACCGAGGACCTGGCGACCGAGGTCCGCAAGATCCTCGGCGCCCCGCCGATCGCGCCCCCTGACGTCATGACGATCGGACCGCTGCTCGACGAGGTCATAGCCGCGTTCAGGGCCTATGAGGCGAGCCGCGGGCGGCTGCCGAGGCCGCTGGTGGACGTCCCGCGGGTCATGAGCCGGTTCGAGTGACGCCCAGGAACGGCTGAGGCCCCGCCCCGACCGGATACCGGAACGTGGCGTCAGCCGGCCAGGTCTCCTTGTTTGGTCAAGCCAGTCAGGCCGCGCCGGCCAGGTCTGGTGCCGTCCGGGCGGGCTGGTAGGGCTGGCGGGTGCGGAGCATGGCCAAGATGACGTCGCAGCGGCGGCGGGCCAGGCAGATGAGGGCGGCGTTGTGGCGTTTGCCCTCGGTGCGCTTTCGGTCGTAGAACGTTTTGGACGCGGGGTCGCGTAAGGAGGCGAACGCGGCGAGGAACATGGCGTTCTTCAGCCGGTGGTTGCCCCGCCGGCTCTGGGACTCGCCGTTGATGGACTTGCCGGACTGGCGGGTCACCGGGGCCAGGCCGGCGTAGGAGGCCAGGCGGGCACCGTCAGCGAAGCGGGTGCCGTCGCCGATCTCGGCCAGGATCCTTGACCCGGTCCGCGGCCCGATCCCGGGCAGGGTCGAGAGCAGCTCACCGAAAGGGTGCGCGAGGAAGGCCTCCTCGATCTCGCCGGCCAGCGCCTGGCGGCGGGCGAGGACCCGGTCCAGCTCAGTGGCGAGCTCGGCGATCACCCGCCCGGTCGCGGCCTCGGCCGGGACGGTCACTGACTGGGCGCCGAGGGCCGCCATCACGGTGCCGGTGACCGTGACGGCCAGGCGCGGCGAGCGGGCCTTGATGACCTTGGTGATCTGGGTGCGGCCGGCGTTCCGCAAGGCGGTCAGGGTCGGGTAGCGGGCCAGCAGGTCCCGTACCCCGGCCTGGGACAGGCGCTTGCCCAGTGCCCGTTCCAGGGCCGGCGAGACGCTCGTCAGCGCATCGCGGAGCCGGTTCGCCAGGCGAGTCTGATCGGCGGCAAGGTCAATGCCGGACCCGTTGAGCACCCGCAGCTGGCCCAGCAGCTCATCGGAGCCGGCATCCAGCCAGTGGACCTGCCGGCGCCGGGTCCGGCCGGTGTCAGCGATGATGAACGCGTCTCGCTTATCGGTCTTCGCCTCGCCCGGGTAAAGGTCAGCCGCCCGGCGCATCACCAGGCCCGGGACATACGCCACCGGTACCTGCCTGCGGGCAGCGACCGCCAGCGTGAGCTGGGCGGTCGAGCCCGGCTGATCGATCACCAGGCCGGCGGTCCCGTGCTGGCCGGCCCGGTCAAGAAGCGCTTCTAACGCCGCCTCGTCGTTGGCCACCCCGCGGCCGAAAATCCGGTCCCCCGCGTCGTCGAGAACCTCCGCGAAATGGTCCTCCTTGCCGAGAGCGGGACGAGCCTCTTGCCGTCAGTCTTCGTGATCTTTGATTCGGCAGCAAGAAGCGCATTAGGGCTGGATGGTCGGTCGCACGATTACTTCGCCGATGTCGACTGAGTCTGGCTGGGCGATGGTGAAGGCGATGGTCTCGGCTACTGCTTGCGGCGGCATTGCCATCGCATCACGACGGGCGGTCAGCGACGCGAGTTCGCCGGGATCACGGGTAGAGGAGATGAAGCCGGTGTCGGTGAAGCCCGGCGAGATGAGCGTGCAGCGCAGACCCTCGGGAGCTAGTTCCTGTCGCATGACCTCGCCCAGGCGCGTACCGCGGACTTGGTGGCGGCGTAGACGGCCTGGCCGGGAACCCACTTGGAGGCGGCGGTGGATGTGACGGTGATGAAGTGACCCGATCCTTGGGTACGGAAGACTGGCAGGGCGGCGGCGATACCGTGCAAGACGCCGCGCAGGTTGACGTCGATCATCTGGTTCCAGTCGTCGAGCTCGCCTGAGTTCAGGGGGGCATTGATCGCCACTCCGGCAATGCTCGCGAGCACGTCCAGGCGTCCGAACCGCTGGGCGGCCAGGTCCACCAGCGTGCGCAGATCCTGTGGCTGGGTGACGTCAATGGACTGGTAGGCCACCTCGCCACCGCTGGCTGCGATGGCATCGGCGGTGGCGGCCAGCTCCTTTTCGCTCCGGGATCCCAGGACGACCCGAGCTCCCCGAGCTGCCAGCAGCCGGGCGGTTGCCGCGCCGATACCGCGCCCGGCACCAGTGATCGCCACCACCTTTCCAGCTACCCGCCTGCCTTCAGTGCCGACCACTGAACCCTCCTTCGCGCTCCATGCCAACCGACCTGCGTCGACGCTATCCGCCCAGCCTCAGACCGGGCACAACGCCCGCTCATAGCCGCGCCGGGTACTTTGTGGGCTTCGCGATGGCCGGAGCAGGCGCAGTGTCTGGGCATGATGAACGACCCTCGCCAGGCGAACTCATTCTGCTGCCGC
>Ga0302324_100024154_pt1 | contig 11727 bp, 9 predicted proteins | sample Palsa_T0_1_FD_201949 | JGI IMG/M metagenome (GOLD analysis project Ga0302324, IMG submission 201949) | Peat permafrost microbial communities from Stordalen Mire near Abisko, Sweden - Palsa_T0_1 | ecosystem: Environmental > Terrestrial > Soil > Palsa > Peat permafrost | place: Sweden: Abisko... | reverse complement strand
CCAATCGGGCGACGAAGACAGGAGCACTGGCTGCGAGGCTGAAAGTAGCGTCACCACCGTCTGGACGACCGAGGAGAGCTGTGGCAAAACCTGAAGAAGTCAACCGATTCGTCCTTCCGATCCACGACCGGCAGCACGTTGGTCTGACCACCTACGACGCCAAGGATCCCGAAACGGCGTTTCCGCCGATCAATGAGGTTCATCCACCCGAGGGATCGCCGAACGTTCTCATCATCTTGCTGGACGACATCGGATTCGGGGCGGCAACAACCTTCGGTGGGGCCATCAGCACGCCCACCGCGGATCGCTTGGCCGCCGGCGGACTGAAACTGTCTCGGTTCCATACGACGGCGCTCTGCGCGCCAAGCCGGCAGGCGCTCCTCACCGGACGAAACCACCATACGGCCGGCATGGGAGCAATACCCGAGGTCGCCACATCTGCGCCGGGCTACAGCTCCATACGGCCCCAGACCACAGCCCCGCTGGCCCAAATCCTGAAGCTGAACGGTTACTCCACTGCTCAGTTCGGAAAGTGCCACGAGGTCCCGGTCTGGAAGACGAGCCCTATGGGACCCTTTGACCAGTGGCCATCGCACAGCGGGTTCGACTACTTCTACGGCTTCATCGGAGGGGAAACCAACCAGTACTACCCGGCCCTCTTCGAGGGGACAGCACCAATCGAGCCACCCAAGACGCCGGCGGAGGGCTACCACCTGACCGAGGATCTCGCCGACCGGGCGGTCACGTGGATCCGTCAGCAACGGTCGCTGATGACGGACCGGCCGTTCTTTGCCTACTTCGCCCCAGGTGCCACTCACGCCCCCCACCACGTGCCGGCCGAATGGTCGGACAAGTACAAGGGTCGTTTTGATGCCGGCTGGGATGCCCTACGAGCTGAAGTGTTCGAAAGGCAGAAGGAGCTGGGCGTCGTTCCCGACGATGCAGAACTCACGCCGCGCCCAAGCGACATTGACGCTTGGGACGATGTGCCAGCCACCTTGAAGCCGGTCCTGGCCCGTCAGATGGAGATCTATGCGGGCTATCTCGAGCACGTCGACCACCACGTGGGACGAGTCATCGACACGCTCGAAGAACTCGGTGTTCTCGATGACACTCTGATCTACTACATGATCGGCGACAACGGGGCGAGCGCCGAAGGTACGCCCAATGGAACGTTCAACGAGATGCTCTCGCTCAACGGTGCTGCCGCCTTCGAGACGCCCGAGTTCCTTGCTGCCCACATCGACGAATTCGGAACCCCGGCCGCCTACAACCACTATGCGGTGGGCTGGGCCCACGCCATGTGCACGCCCTACCAATGGACCAAGCAGGTCGCCTCGCACTTCGGGGGGACCCGCAACGGAACTGTTGTCCACTGGCCCAATGGCTTCGAGGCAAAGGGGGAGGTCCGGGACCAGTTCCACCACGTGATCGATGTTGCGGCCACCGTGCTCGATGTCATCGGCATTCCCGAGCCGACCTTCGTCAATGGTGTCCAGCAGCTGCCGATGCATGGCGTCTCCATGGCCTATCTGTTCGACGAGGCAGATGCGCCTGAAAGACGAGAGACGCAATACTTCGAGATGGTCTGTAACCGCGGCATCTACCACAAGGGCTGGACTGCCGTCACTCGACACAGCATTCCTTGGCTCTTCGGAGCGACGTTGCCGGCGCTCGATGATGACGTCTGGGAGCTCTACGACACCACCACTGACTGGACTCAAGTCCACGACCTCTCGGCCGAGCATCCCGAGAAGCTTGCCGCGTTGCAGCGCTTGTTCCTCATTGAGGCCGTCAAGTACAACGTTCTTCCGCTCGACGACCGGCGGATCGAGCGGTTCAACTCCGAGATTGCCGGTCGCCCCCAACTGGCCAAGGGTCCGTCGCAGATCTTCTTCGGCGGGATGTCGAGAGTGACCGAGAACACCGTCTTGAATCTGAAAAACAAGTCGTACTCAGTTACCGCGGAGGTAGACGTACCTGACGGAGGCAGCAACGGGGTGATTGTGGCCCAAGGCGGAGCGTTCGGCGGTTGGTCGCTCTACCTTCTCGACGGTGTACCCACCCACTGCTACAACCTCCTGGGACTGAACATGGTCAAGGCCACCGCCACGGAACCCCTTTCGGCCGGAACACATCAGATCCGTGTGGAGTTCAACTACGACGGCGGCGGGCTGGCCAAGGGGGGCGACACCAAGCTGTACGTGGACGGCTCCCAGGTGGCGTCGGCCAGACAGGAGGCCAGTATCCCGATGTTGTTCTCGGGCGACGAGACACTTGATCTCGGGGGTGACCACGCCACCTCGGTCAGCGATGACTACACCCCAGAGACGAGTTCCTTCACGGGGATCGTCAACTGGGTGCAGCTCGACCAGGGTGACGACGACCATTCACATCTTCTCTCTCCCGAGGAGCTTCTTAAGGTGGCGATGGTCCGCCAGTGAGGTACCAGAAGGGACTATTCAATGAGCGCTGAGAGGCGTCCCTCCGTCTTGTTCGTGTACTTCTCCTACACGGGTCAGACGCTCAAGCTGGTCGAAACAATGACGGAGGTGCTGGAAAGCCGGGGTTGTGATGTCACGCAGGCGCCCATCGAGTTCACTGATCCTCGCTACGAAAGCCGGTTTGAACACTTTCCGATGAAACGGCCATTCCTTGAAGTGGTCGCGATGATTCCAGCCGAGCTTCGCCGCAAACCGGCAAGGATCGGCATCCCCGACATAGTGAGCGCGGGTCACTTCGACTATGTCGTTGTCGGAGCTCCTACCTGGTGGCTGTCCACGGACGTACCGATGCGTTCATTCCTGGAGTCGGCCGAAGCAGCCAAGCTGCTCAAAGACACGCCGTTTACGGCTGCGGTCACCTGCCGCCGTTATTGGAAGCACAACATCAAGACCGTGCGCCGCCTCGGCACGAAGCTCGGAGGGATCTACTCGGAGGGGATCCATTTCCGTTACCAGGGTGGACAGGTGCGATCCCTGTTCTCGCTTCTCAGCTTCCTCGGCACGGGGGAGTACCGGGAGCGCTATCACGGGGTCAAGATCCCGCCCACGAATCTTCAGGAATACCATCTGACGGAAGCGAAGGCTTTTGCCGAAAAGGTGGCCGGCCGCCTCTCAGGGGCTGGCGAGACACGATGAGGTCGTACATCAAGCATTGATTTCTGCCGTGAACGAGCTCGTGGCGGGTGCCCCGTGATCGTTGGCTCGGGGCGACCCTAGAAACAGCCACGCCGTGCCGAACTGCTGATCGAGATCGTGGTCGTCTCGCTGCGATGGAGAGGGCCCCCCGGGGCCTCCACTCCGCTCCGTGTCCTCACTCCGCCACGGCGGCCCCGGGCCGGTCGGAGCTACGAGCCATGCCACCGTCATGCAAGAAGCCCGACGGATTGCCACGGACGCCAGCACACCCACCTGCACCATGACCTAGGGGGATGTACTGACACGCACGGCCATAGGACCAAAAAGGGCTCCTGGACAGCCCCGTACGGCGGTTCGATTCCGCCCGCCGCCTCGAGTTGGCGACCCTCGGGTCGGTTCGACCAGACGGCCATTCGGGCCTTTAGTCATCGAAATCGGATGCCGATAATGGTCGTGTGGCGGGGGATCAGGCGAACGCGCAGCCCGATAGAGGTGTCGAGGTAGTCGGCACGTACCAATGGGTGGAGGGCCCACCCACCAGGAGCGCTCGTTCGTCGGTTCCTCCTTGTCTCCGACGACCTTCTCAACGGACCGGGCGGAATTGATGATTTCGCCGGACTCGGCATCCGCGCGCCCCGAGACGCATGCCCGTTTCGAATTGCAAGGCGGACCGCCGTACTCATTGGATGCGATTCTCCACGTGTCCCGCTACGTTTGGGCGGCGCAACTCTTCGTGCAGCCCGAGGATTACGTGCTCGATTTTGGTTGTGGCACCGGATTCGGCGTGGCACTCCTATCGCCCCGATGTGCTGAAGTCGTAGGGATCGATCTCGATCCGAACGTCGTTGGCCTTCGCGAAAGATTTCAGCTGAGCAACGCACAGTTCCTGTGCGCCAATGCCTGCGAGGTCAATCTTGGTGTTGCACTCGGTATCGGTGGTGTCGATGTAGTGCTCTCCATGGAGACGATCGAGCACTTGGAGGACTACTTCACCTACGTGGAGAACGCGGTGTCCATGATGAAGCAGACGGGCACGTTCGTGGTGGGCACCCCGAACCGCACAATGACCTATAACCGCTATGAGGACCGACGCCATATGGACCCGTCCCACGTCCAAGAGTTCACCGCCCGCTCGCTGGAACGGACCCTCGGGGGTTACTTCGACCAGGTCGAGATGTACTACCAGTACTTCCCGAACTTCTGGCGGGAGACTGCCGAAGGGATTCCCCGAACGCTGACCTTCGAAGACGTCGCTTTCCAACGCATCGAAGATGTTCCGCACGAGGCCACCGATGCCTTCGCACTGGTCGCCGTGGCCACGCAGCCCAAGTAGTGCGCGTACTTCAGTAGGAATCGAGCTCGGTGAGTACCTCGCCGATGATCTTCGTAGCCTTGTGCGCCGGCAATGGCTCGCCACCTTCAGCCTCGGAAACCTCGACGGCGAAATCCTCGACCGAATGGACGCCGCCGACGAGGACGTGGCGCAAGGCTTCGCCACTCGCCTCGGGGTCGTTGATCGCCTCAATTGCGGTGCTCACGTCATGCTGAGGGGACTCGGCCACCGCGTGAACGAGGGCCATGGCCTCTTGCCGGCCGCTCGGAGTCGACACCGCCGGCTCGCGGTCGGGATTCTGTTGGAGGTCCCACTCGACCAAGGCCTCGTCATAGCCACCCTCTCCGGGGTGAAGGACGCGAGTACTGTCCGCGGTGACCTCCGTCGTCTCGTCGCCCGCTACCTCTTCCTCATCATGACGGCGATCTGGGCGCACGGGGACGACCAGGGTGCCGTCTTCGTTGCGAACGATCGTCATGGCGCTCTCCTTTGCGGACGCGGGCGCGATTCGGCCCGTGAAGCTTTATACCCAGACGAGCCTCCTCCCACCCATGGGGCCCGAGCCTGACGTGCCCATCGAGCTCTCGTCAGAGCGTCGCAAGGTCGAGGGTGAACTCGGATCCGTGGCGCCCCTCGACCTCGGTCGGCCCGGTCAAAGTGAATCCAGCCTTCGCGAGAACCCTCTGAGATGCGACATTTGTGTCACTCGCAGCGGCTGTGAGCATCCGCAACCCAAGGTCTTCATTGGCAATTCGGCACAACTTGCTCAACCCGAAGGTGGCCACTCCTCGGCCCGAGACGCGCTCGGCAACTCGATAGCCAACTGATGCTGTCCCAACCTGGACGTCATACAGGTTGAAGCGACCCACCACTGCTTCATGCTCATCGACGAGCACGTAGAAAGCGGCCTCTTGCGACTCCTGGGCGGCCAGCAACTCTCGATGCTGCTGAGAGAACTCTTCAAAGTAGCTGTCACCGCGGTCGCTGATCGACGTGGCGAAGTACGCACGGTTCTCTCGTTCGAAGGCCAGAACCGCCGCCTCGTGGTCACCGCGAAGACGCTGCAGCTCAAACATCCGGCGAGACTATTCCGACGCACGATCAGGGTGACTCTGTCGCAAATAGCCAGAGGGCAGCCCGAGCCAGCGAGTGCGGGCCGAAGTGCTCAGCTGTGCGATCTCGCTCGCTCGATAAGGAGCCGCACGCTCTCGGGATTTTCTGACGGCGCTTGCCGTGGCTACCGGTCCTGGCCCGTGCTCGGTCACGTGCTCGCTTCTCCGGCTGTTCCAAACCTCTGTTGCGCGGCCTGTCTCGTGATGCCCAACATGAGGCCGATCGCGGCCCAGGAATGCCCGTTCCGCCGGGCCACAGCTACCCGATGCCGCAGGTTCAGCTCGGCCATACTCAGCTCTCTATGGGCCGCCTTGACCAGCGTGAGGTCCTTGTCCCATTCCTCGTAGCGCCCCGGCACGATGTCAATGATGCCTTGACACTCATGGAGGTACAACTTGCACTCGGGCAAGCAGGATCGGGATCGTCCTGTTCCAGGCTCAGGACCGATCGACAGGACCGCCGGCGCTGGCTGGAGGCGGGTCGGTGCCCGGGACTCCGCCGTCGGTGACGTGCTCGGTCCATTCGGATCCCGACCAGTACCTCCGTTCGTGGCGGCCCGAGGGATCGATCAGCCAGCCAGGGGCGATTCCTGTGAAGGTGACGCTGCCGGGTGACCCGTCGCCGCCATCAGAGGCGTGATTGGCCGACGCGGCGCCGGTGAAGGAATTCGTCGTGGTCGAACCTCTTGGCTGCCGTCGCCGGCCGCGCCGCGACGGCAACGCCCGCATCGCGAAGAACGCAGCGAAGACAACCAGGAAGAGCCAGGAACCGTGACCGTAGAAGTACGTAACGGCAGCCTATGGGCCCGGATCTCGGAGCGGACGGCGGCTGCCGCACCAGGCCAGTTGATCCAGCTCGTCGAAGGGGAAGGCGGCCAGACGGCCACAACGCGGGCCGGGTCGCTGAGGTCTTCACGACCGGGAAGAAATGGGAGCAACTGGCAGTGCCCGGCGGGAGTTGTGGGGGGGTTGTGGTGCCAGGGTACGAACGGCCCTATGGACCATCGCAGACGCTCGGCACAATCGGTGGCAGGGCGGCCCGGCGCACCACGGTGGTGCACTTCTGATCCTGACCCTTCGAGAGATCGTCATGGACCAAGAACGAGAGATTCAGCAGTGGCTCCTGAAGGCGGGTGCGGACCTGCGTCGGGTGACCAACGCCGAGACGCGGTTCTCGGCGGCGATGAGCATGAACCACGTCACCATGCTGGCAGCGGCGGACGAGCTCGAGGCCGCCACGCGGGAAGCGATGGCATGGATGGCCGGCAATCCCTGCCCGGACCGGGAGGTCGCAGGACGCGTGACCCTCATGCTCAGCACCTGCGCCGAGGTCGCGTTCACCGCCGAGATCGCTCTGACCAGCTCGTGCCCCGACATCGAGGCCGTGTTCGGCCGCCTGGGCGACCTTCTCGCCATCATCGACTTCCACTCCGAGACGCTCAAGGCCTGGTGACCGAGAACATCCATCGAGCTGTCCTCGTCACGACCCGCCGAGCGAATTAGCTCTTCAGGGCTGTACCTGCAGGTCGAGCACCACGGGCGGGAGCGTGACGCCGCCGGCGCTGCTCAGGTTGATCCGCAACGAGGTGGATCCTGAGGCGGTGCCGGGAACAGTCACGCTGAGCGATTGCATGGTGGGAGCGGGGGGCGTGCAGCCGAGGGGCGTCAGCGTGAGGGTGCCCGAGGACGGCGTCACCGTGAGCCCGCTCGGGCCCGGCGCAGCCTGCCAGTGGACCGTCGTGGCCCGATTCCCGGCTGCGGCCGCCCCGATCTGGATCGTCGCCGGCTGTCCGGCTGTCACCGTCGTCGCACCACTCGGCGACGAGAAGCCGACGGCGGGGAGCTGATCGGAGCCGAAGGACGGTGGACTGGCGTCCGGGGCTGAGCCCCAGCCCGCGTCTGCCCTGCCGGCAAGGATGTAGTGGAGTGTCCCGCCCGTGCTGAGCACGGAGGCGGGCAGCCAGGGACTGTCCCAGGTCCCGGCGGGGTCGTGGGGAACGGGTGCTCCGGCACACGCGGGGTTGCCGGTCGCAGGACGTGTCACCCCGGTCACCGTCAGGTTGTGGACGTAGGGGCGCGAGGTGCCGGCCGTCGGGGCCACTTCGACGAGGCGCCGACCGTCGGGCAGCGTGACGGTCACGGAGGGAAAGAGAGGACTGGCGAGCGCCAGGTTCGCCGTGCCGGGGGTCACAGGGAACATGCCGAGCGTCGCCCAGACGTACCAGGAGGCCAGGGCGCCCAGGTCGTCGTTGCCCGGTTCGTCCACCGGGGCATCGGCGTACTCGTCGTTCGCGATGGCGCGCACGAAGCGCTGGGTCTCGTCGGGCGATCCGAAAGAGTCGAACTCCCACGGCGCCCACTCGCCCGGCTCGTTGCCGGACCAGTCCTCGGGAGCGTCGCGGCTGGCGTTGAGGGAGCTCATGAACGTCTCGAGCTTGGTGGTGGCGCTGGCATCGCCCCCCATGAGCGAGGCCAGGGCCGAGAAGTCCTGCGGGGTGTACCAGGTGTATTGGACTGCGTTGCCCTCTTCGAACCCCAACTGTCCGCCCGGTTCGAGCTGTGACGCCTCGAAGGCCGCCCCGGGCGGGAAGCTGCCGTCCGCGCCGCGGGCCTGGATGGAGCCGGTGGCGGGATTGAAGAGGTATTCCCAGTTGGCGGCGCGCCGGTTCATGGTGGAGGCCAGAGACGGGTCGTGCTCGGCTGTCGCGACCTGGGCGATGGAGAAGTCGTCGATGGCGTACTCGAGGGTGACGGAACCGCCGATCGAGTAGTCGATGGAGGTCAGGTCGAGCGACGCGGCATTGACGTAGTGCTGGGACAGGTACTGGCTCAGGTACTGCCGCTCGATCTCGAGGCCATGGCCGGTCTCGTTTTCCGTCGCACCCTTGACCATGTACCTGAGGGCCGAGCCGACGTCGAAGTTGTGCACCCCCATGGCGAGGGCGTCGGCAATGATGGGATCGGCCGAGTCCCCGTTCATCTGGGACTCGTCCCCGCCGACGATGGCCCATTTGGGGAGCCACCCCGTCTGCTGCGCATCGTCGAGCAGCGACTCGACCATGTCACCGACGGCGTGCGGATCGAGCAGGGATTCGAGCTGCACCTCGCTGCGGTAGATGTCCCACTCGGAGAAGTTGGCGTACACCTCGCGGTTCCCGGCGCGGTGGACCTTGCCGTCGCTTCCTTCGTAACGGCCGGAGACATCCGAGACCACGTTCGGAAAGAGGAGCGAGTGGTACAAGGCCGTGTAGAAGGTGTGTTCCTGGGCGGCAGTGCCACCGTGGACGGCGATACGGCCGAGGAGGGCGTTCCAACGATCGTGCGCCTGCGTGCTGACCTGCTGTAACGACCAGCCCGGATCCTCGGCCCGGACGTTCTGCATGGCGTCCCGCGTGCTGACGAAGGAGATGCCGACCTTCATGAGGACCTGCCGCACCTTGGTCGTGTCGAAGGTCGCGAAGGCTCCACAGGTGGTGCCGGAGCACTCGTCGTTTCCGGCGAAAACGCCCGCGTTCCCCCATGTCCCGGCCGACGAGAACGGCCGGTCGAAGAGCGCGACGAAGTGGACCGTGTAGCTGGTGCCGGTCCCACAGAACTGCCCGCTCGATACCCGGCCTTCGACCTCGTCGCGGCCGATCACGTGCACACGTGCCGCCGTGACCGGGTTGATGCTGTCGGCCACCTTGAACAGGACGTTCGATGCGGTCGCGGGCGGGAAGTCGAAGCTCGAGATGCCCGAGCGCGTGGTGACGGCAAGCGACACCGAGATGGGCGCCTGTTGTCCGAGCACGACCTGATAGCTCCCAGGTGAGGCGTGCTCCCGTTGGTGCGAGAAGGCGGCGACCGTCGTGGCGGGCGAGGTGATGGCGCCCTCGGTCGGGAGTATCGGGACGTCCTGGTACGACGGACAGCCTGTTCCACTCAGGTGCGTCAGGCTGAAACCATTGATCTCGGAATCGCCGTAGCTGTAGCCGCCCCCGGCTTGGACTGCGTTGGGGCTGGTGTCGGGACTCCACTGCATCATGCCGAACGGGACGTCCGCTCCGGGGAACTGGCCCACGGTGCCCGGGTTCACGGGCCCGGTCCCGGTGCCGTCCAGCGGATGGACGAGGGCCGCCGGGTCGGCGCCGGCGGTCGCGCCCGGTGAGGAGCCCGAAGCGGGAGGCGGAAGGCCGACAGCGACCGCGCTGGTCCCCAGCATCGAGAGGACGGCCGTGCCGACAACGACCGCGCCTCGCCTGCGGGGGCGGGCCGCGCGGGTCATCCGGATGACCGTAGCAACAGGGACTGCGACGCGGCGGGCCGACGGGCTCGGGGGGCGGTCGCCGGGCGGGAGCATCCGCCGCTGTGTGACAGCCCGCTGCCATGCTCGGCTGCGTGGGTGCATGGCCGGCCGGCGAGTTGCTCGGTCTCGACTTCGAGACGACGGGGATCGATCGTTTCAACGACGTCCCGGTGTCCTACGCGCTGGTGTCGGTGGTGGAGGGCGTCGTGATCCGGAGCTGGTCCGGCCTCATCGACCCGGGCCGTGAGATCCCGCCCGAGGCGACTGCGGTCCACGGCATCTCGACGGAGCGGGCACTCGACGAAGGCATGCCGCTCCGTGCGGCGATCTCCCTGGTGTCCGATGCGGTGATCGCTGCGTCGACGCGGGGCGTGCCGTTGGTCGGGATGAAACTCGACTACGACCTGACCATCCTGGAGACACAGGCGCGCGACCTCTGTGGGTCGGGGCCCATCGAGCGGGGGTGGTGCGGGCCGGTGCTCGACGCCGTCGTCATCGACCGCCATTTCGATCCGGATCGCAAGGGCAGACGCACGCTGGTGGATCTCTGCGCGCACTACGGGATCGACATCGGGAACGCGCACGACGCCTCGGCCGACGCGACCGCCGCCATCGAGGTCGTCTTCGCCCTGGCCACGCGTTACGACGCGTTGTGGGGCTGCGATCTGGAGCGCCTTCACAACGACCAGATCGACTGGCACCGGGAGTGGACAAAGAACTACGACTTGTGGCGCCGGGCCGAAGGGATGATTCCCATCGACCCCCGTGACTACGTCTGGCCGGTCGCCCCCGTCGCGCTACCGGCAGCCTGAGGCCGATCAGGTCTTGAGCAGATCCCAGACCATGTCGACCCCCTCGTCCTCGGCGAGGACGACCTTGGCCGGGTGTTTCTTGTCGATGTGGCCGACGAGGCCGTTGTAAACCGAGTAGCCGATCAGCTCTTGGAGTCGGCGGGGGAAGGTCTTCACCAGGGCCGGCGGGATCCCCAGCTGCTGGTTCTCCTGCTGGCGGATGTAGCCGGCGCAGTAATTCATGGCGATGCCCACGCGGCGGGTGGCGGTGCGGTTGGCGCCGCCCCCGTGCCAGAGGCTCCCGACCCACACCAGGACGCTGCCCTTGGGCATTTCGGCGGCGATGGTCTCGTAGTGCTCGAGCGGGTTCGGCGGCTCGTCGCGGAGGTGGCTTCCGGGGACAAGGCGGGTGGCCCCGTTGTCCTCCGTGAAGTCCGTGATGGCCCACATTGTGTTGCAGATGATCGGCACGTGCGGTCGCGTCAGCGGGATGAGTTGGTCGTCGGCGTGAATCGGCTGGGCCTGCTCGTCGGGCCCGATGGCGATGGAGGACAGCGACGAGATCAAGAGGCCCGGATCGAGCACCGCCTCCACCACGGGCAGCACGCCGGGGTGGACGGGGATCTTCTCGAAGGTGGGGCCGTGGACGAGCAGGTTGTACACCCGTATGGTCCGTACCCCTTCGAAGAGGTTGTCGGCCGGGACAGTGCCCAAGTCCTGCTCCAGGTCGAGGAGTGCCTCGCCGATTTCGTCGACCAGTTTCGGTTCGATGGCGTCAGGCAGGATGGTGTAGCCGTCCTCGGCGATGCGGGTGAGGTGTTCCTCGAGATGGGGGAGCGGGTTGACGGTTTGGCGATTGCCAGTTGGACGCTCGGTGTGGGTCACGGTCCCAATTGTAGGGACGATCCTGCCGTTTCGCCGGGGTGGGAGAGGCGGCGGGCAACCCTGGGGCGAATTGGCCCGGTGGTAGGGTATTACTCCACGGGCCGTTGGCGCAGTCTGGTAGCGCACTTGCATGACACGCAAGGGGCCGCAGGTTCAAGTCCTGCACGGCCCACCAGGTCAG
>Ga0302324_100024152_pt1 | contig 11727 bp, 8 predicted proteins | sample Palsa_T0_1_FD_201949 | JGI IMG/M metagenome (GOLD analysis project Ga0302324, IMG submission 201949) | Peat permafrost microbial communities from Stordalen Mire near Abisko, Sweden - Palsa_T0_1 | ecosystem: Environmental > Terrestrial > Soil > Palsa > Peat permafrost | place: Sweden: Abisko... | reverse complement strand
GCGACGTTACTGGTAACAACGATGTCGAGTGCGTAAGCCGCAACACCGAACGGGAGCAGCTTGGGCGGTAAATTGCGTACGACGAACGTCAGCGTCAGAGTGTAGAAGGCTCCCGATGACACTCCTGCAATTGCCTGTAATGCGAGCATTGCCGCAAGGCTGGACGAGAAAGGTAGCAGAAACGACGTCAGGGTGAACAAGGCTCCGGTAACCATCAGTACGCGGCGGACTCCGTAGGCGGCCCCCAGAAACACGGCAAAGACCCCGATGAACATCATGCCCATGTTGAGGACGGTCGGAATCCAGGAGGCTTCATCGAATCCGAAGCCCAGCGCGCCGCGCAAGTCCGGCAAGCCGACACTCACTAGGCGGCCATTGAGGGTCGCCGTGGCAGCCCCGAGAAAGACTCCGAGGATGCCGATATATGGGTGTGTCGCGACCGGCGCTGCTGATTCCGGCGCTGATTGGTGCACGGCTCCAGTCATCTGGATTGACCTTTGGTTCGGATCGTGGCCACCACGGAAAGGCCCGGCCGCAACCGTTCGGTTCCGCCCTGGCGATCGTCAAGAATGATCTTGACCGGCACGCGCTGCGTCACTTTTGTGAAGTTGCCCGTCGCGTTGTCCGGCGGTAGCAAAGCGAACTGCGAGCCGCTGGCGGGGGCGATCTGCTCGACCCGTCCCTTCAGCACCAGACCGGGAAACGCATCAATGCGAATCTCCGCGGGATCGCCCGCGCGAATATGCCGGAGTTGCGTCTCGCGATAGTTGGCCTCTACCCATACCTGCTGCTCAACAAGCGAGACGATCTGGGTACCCGGACTCACCAGTTGTCCGGCGCGGACCTTACGTTCTCCGACAATTCCGTCTTCGGGGGCGACGATCCGGGTGTAGCTCAGGTTCGTCCGCGCCAGATCGAGAGCAGCCTGCCGAGCCTTAAGGTCCGCGTGGAGCATTTGCTCCTGAGAATCAAGCACGGAACGCTGCCGACGCTGGGCCTCCAGTTCCGCACGGCTGCTTTCTATGTGCGCACGTGCGCGACGCAGGTCGGCTTGGCGGCTCGCCAGTTGCGCGCCGGCAGAGTCAATCTCCGCCAATCGGCTGGTGCGCTGCGCTTGCAAGCGTTCCTCGTCCGCGACCGCCTGTTCAAGCCTCTGACGTGTTGCAGACTCCGCTGCTACAAGTGCTTCCTGGCGTTTGCGTTCGAGGGAGGTGCGTCGAACGTCCGCTTCTGTCGCCACCAGTCCGCTCCGGGCGTTCGCAAGTGCCGAATTAGCGGCCTGAATCCCCGCTTCCGCCGCGGCGACCTCTGCTTCAGCCGCAACTATGGCTGTCTGCGCCTGCTGGATTCTGGCATCCTGCAGTTCTTTTTGGCGTCGATTGTTGACCAACGCGCTGTCTCCGCCCTGAAGCGCGGCTTCAGCTTGCGCAACTTGCGCCCGAAAATCGTCGTCCTGCAAGCGAGCCAATAACTCGCCCGCCTTTACGGGCTGATAATCGGATACCTCCACCGATGCAACCAGTCCGGCGGCCTTCGTGCTGAGAGGCGTGACATCGGCGCGCAAATACGCATCGTCCGTTTTTTGCTCCTCACCAGAGCTCGCCCACGAAGTCCAATTCGAAGAGAGGAAGAAGATGAGGCCAAGCGCAATCCCCAGGATCGCAATCGATACGATCCAACCTCGGACTCTTGTAGAAAGTGTGCTAGCCATGTCCGCATCACCAATTTCGTTATCTATCGTCCTGGGGTTTCAGCGGGACATCACTGACTTCGTGCGGTTCCCCAATGCGAATCTGCTTCACGTGGCGAAGTTGAGTTTCTGAATCCGCTCCGAAGGGAATGTAGCCAGATGCCTGTTGGTCGATATTCACTTGGCCCATGATGGCCTGTTCCTAACACAAGAACATCGTTCAATGGTCCGATCGGCAAATTCCCCTTAACGTCGTGCCGCGCATTCCCCTTTTGGGGTATCTCGATATCGATCGCGGGCACATCTGCCAGATGAGGGCACAGACATACTCCATCAATCCGGCTTCGCCGCTGGCTTCCGTCCCGCGCGGATTTGAAACAGATCGGGACTTGGTGATTCACGAAACGCTCAGACGCTGAAGCGTAGATTCCATTCACTGCGAATGATCGGGGAAGAGAGAAGGGCATGACCGATCGTTACTGGGCCGCCGCGGCATGTTGGCTAACCGGCCATTCAAGGGCGATTCGAGGTTTCCTCGCCGGGAAAGCGGATTACACGGTGCCCGAAGCGGCGCGCGTCAAGCGAATACGCGCCCGGCCCCAGCATTGCCAAGGCGGCTGCATCCAAACTAGATGAAAACGACGCCACAATACTCTGATGATTCATGAACACTCCGCTGACAAGCTCAAATGCGCAGCCAATGGCCGCAAGAAGAGGGGTGAAGATACCAAGACAGAGGAAGAGACAATGAAGCACCAGGACCAGCAGCACCAGGACGGGTACTTGGGAGTTCCAACCCGTCGCGAGGACTGTTGCCGACACGCCGACTCTAAGCAACAGCAGTGCAATACCAGGCAGGCCCGCGGGGAACATCGAGAACAAGCGCAGCACGACTGATATTAATCAGAGACGGATGTGACGCACAATCCGCAAAACGACGACTGGCGCATTCCCCTTCCGGGGGATGGAAAAAATGCCACGAAACGTCACAATATTGCTTTCCGAGCAAGCTGGAGTTCTCGTGGTGTATTCCGCGTTGACGATATCACGCCAAGTTGGGAGCGTTGAGAATCGAATTTGGCTGCAAAGATCGGCGTGTTCGCAAGGGTGAAGGATTCGGCCCGAAGCTCCGGGATGAGTCGATTCTTGATCGGGAATAGGCGCCGTAGTGACAGATCGAGTTATTTCGTGGGAGCGGTTCTGAGTGGATTTCGTCCAACAGTCCCGACAATGTGGTTCGGTGGCGCCGACACTGCAGCCGGATTCAGCCATTTGTTCCGACTTTTATTCGAGGGGTGGGGCTTCGCAAGAACGAGATCGGCCAGCTCATAAGTGTCATCAGTGTTGGCGATCTCGCCGTCCACCGTGACGTCAAAAGGAACGCCTGAATAAAGACTCAGAATGCCATTCAGTTGCCGTTTGCCCACGAGAGCATTTAATCGTGGAGTTGGTACTCGATATTTGTTGCCCTTTTCCGAACGGCAAGCTCCCAATTCCAGCTGGCTCCGATTCTGTGGAACGTCGAAGCCCGACACGCTTCGATCAGGATTGACGTCATACGAATTTTGTCACCGGCATCCCTCTAAACCGTAACTTCCGGAGCGGGCCGACATCGATTGACTTCGACCAGGTAGCCGTCTTGCCGGTTCAGCCCCTACTCCGTGCCAAACAACACAGGCCCTGATCGTCCTGCGCAATCGGGGAGACTCTTCTTTGCGAAACCCCGTCAATCGTCGAGAGGCGCACGAAACGATTGTCTGTCGCATCGATGACCGGAAGCCTGATTAGCCGAGGATCGACGCGCGCCTGCGGTGCCGAGCCAGCAATGCTGAGGTCGTCGGGTGGCACTTGGGAGCTTGGGTTACGCTCGAACTGAGTCAGGAAGCCCATGAACAGAATCGCCCTCGTAGCTTCTTTTGGTGAATCTTCGTTCGCATCAGAATTGAAGAACCGTCAGCCCGGTAACGCTGGTATCCATTTGCTTCTAGAAGATAATCTTCAAACCAAGCCTGAAATACCTCTCGTCGACCAACCGGCCTTCCGGATTGACGTCGGTAATCTGCGTGAATCCGTTCAGGTTCAAGGTGCCATTGGAATTCACCTGCATACTGGAGACATTGGCCCCAGGATTGGAAAAATGGGGCGTGTTAGCCACGTTGAAACACTCAGCTCGAAACTGAAGGGACCAGTGTTCCTGAAGTTTGATAGTGCGGAAAAGCGACGCGTCCAGATTAACGGTACCAGGTCCACGCAGAGTGTCAAATCCTGCTGTGCCGAAGCGCGCGGTAGTTACAGAGGCGAATGCAAGCGGATTAAACCATTCATTGATGTTGCCAGTGTATCCCACGTTCGACAGTACCTGATCCGCACGTTGAGTGCTTCCAGGGGCATTCAGCGATGTCCCGTCCGCGGTTACTGAGAACGGAGATCCTGAGAACATCGACAACACGCCGCTGACCTGCCAACCTCCCAGCCAAGTTGCTTGCAAGCCATTGCGCGCGAAGTGTTTCCCTCTCCCGAATGGTAATTGGGCGATCCCGGTAACGTGGAAAACGTTGGGCAGGTTACCCGGCTCCAAGGCATAGTTGAGCTTCGAGTACTGCGGAATGGGAATTGCCGGCTCGTCGTCGCCGTTGGTATCGCAACACGTGCCTAACCATTTGGAAAATGTATAACCAGCATTGACTTGAAACCCGTTTGCGAAACGACGCTGTGCCTGAATCTGAAGCGAATCGTACCGAGAGTTCTCGTAAGGCAGAATCTCGTAGACTGCGTTTGTCAGTCCATCGAGTTGGTAGAGCGGTTGACTGGGCACCCCGCCTCCTACCTGGCCGTAGTTGATGTCGTATCGGGTGTGCTGGTGAAGTGAAAGAGTACCAACATAGCCCGCTTGCAGCAGCCATTGGTCTAGCTTCTTCTGGACCGTCAGATTGTAGGACTGAATGAAGCCGCGGTGAAACTTCAGCGGGTCCGTCTGAAAGTTGATCCCTGCGGGAATCGGTATGATTCCGCTGCTAAGGTTAGGCGGAGCGATCGTTGGAACGCCGGCGCTCAACAAACCCACCGGAACAAACGGATTGATCTGGCTCGCGCTGTATCCCAGCGTCTCCGGATAGTTGTAAATGCCATCACGCGCCATATTGATCTGTTCCGGTGAAAGCGCATAGCCCGCGCGAATTACCCATGTTCCCGAAGGACGGTATGCGAATCCGACCTTAGGCGCAAACAAATCCTTTGCCACACTGATCCCACAATCCTTGGGAATGCTACCGTATCCGCAGACTTCGTAGACATTCGTCGCGGAGTTGTAGAGCTCCGGGCCATAACTGCCATGAGTGGGAACGGGGAAGTACTCCCACGAAGCACCGTAGACCATCGTCAGTTTTTTCGAGACTTGCCACGTGTCCTGGAGGTAGAGAGCGTACTCCCACGACCGCAGCTTGCTCACTCCGAACGGCTGGAACGCATTGCTCCAACTGCTCGGCAGGCCCAGGAGAAAATCCGCATAGCCGTTGAACTGGTTGATCTGCGGCCCGCCGTTGAGAGCCGTTACCCCGCAACTGAAAGAGAACTGATCAGAAGTGACCTCTGTGTGATTCATGTGCTGCTGGCTGAGATTAATCCCAAATTTGATGCTGTGCGAACCCGCAATTCGGGTCGCGTTAGCCGCATATTGAAAAACCGGATCGAGGTACTTCAGATAGGGATACGAGTATCCATAGCCGGTGTACCCGTTGATATTGAATTGCGGCAGGCCACCACCGGCAGGAAGTGGGCTGAGATTCACTCCCGGAATACCTAGAGTACTCGATCCGTACTTCACCGCATTATCAATCGGAATCAAATATTGCAAGCTCCTCGTTAACCCCAACGATCCGCTGATGATGAACTTCTGGTTTTTCACGAATGTGGCGGATCCGGTGAAGGCAAAAATCCCGTGTTGATTGGCGGTCGGATAGCCGGCGCCGCTGCTGGTACCCAATATGGGCCCGAAGATCGGGACCTGTGTCTCGATGTAGGGATCGTCGTCGATTCGGCCGGTCACCCTCAACCGTGAGCTAACATCGAAGTCAACTTTTGCGTCGATTTTCTGCAAGTTGTAGCTAGTGGGGAGATTTCCGTAGAAGTTATTCACGTTGGGGCCAAACTGATCCGTGTTCGGCGCCGGAACCATAGCTGCCAGTTTTTGACTGATCGGACTGAGCAGGCGAGACGGGATCTGATCACCTTGGAAAGGCATCCTGCCGGTACCGTCCGAATTGCCGGTGAATGGATCGTAAATCGTAGTGCCCGTTTGTGAAAAGTTGCCGTTCAGCATCGCGGCAGTAGGAACAGTGCCGAACTGGCCAGCTGCAGACCTGGTGAAATCTCCTTCGTAGCTGGCAAAGAAAAACAATCGATTCCGAATGATGGGGCCGCCCAGGGTCCCTCCGGGATTGTTATCGATATTCTTAGGTTTCCTTTGACCGGGGGGAAGGAAGAAGGGTCGAGCCTTCAGAATGTTGTCTTCATGGTATTCGTAGAGCGAACCGTGAAATGAATTTGTCCCGCTCTTCATCTGGAGATTGATCGCGGCACCTCCGACCAGAGTCTGGTCGGCCTGCGATGCCGCCGTCACCATGTTCACGGTTTCAATCGCTTCGATTGAGGGGACGGCAGTCGAATAGAATTGAACCCACGGGTTTACAGCGCTTACGCCCTCGATCCGGACGTCTGTGCCGCTCAAGCTGGTGCCGTTGGCTTCCAGCGACATTGATCGTACAGGGTTATTGGTACCGCCGGAGCTAGCGGAGGGTGGACTGACGCCCGAAATATTTCCGAGCAGGCCCTCATACGTCCTTGTAGGTTGCGGCAAGTTCGTGAAGTCGTGCGACGTGACATCCGCGTGGACATCAGCCTGATCCGTCTGCAACATGGCTAACTCGGCGTTAACTTCCGACCGATCTGACCGGGCACCCACCGCCAGTTGTGCGTCCACGCGAACAGCAGTGTTTAGTCGCAACTCTATGTTCTGAGCGGCGAAATCGCGAAATCCCTGTTTGGTTATGGCAACGTTGTAAATTCCCGCTGAGACCGTAGACAGCGTATAGATTCCCTCGTCATTTGTTGTGGCTTCGCGGGTGTCGTTAGTCGCGATGTACGTGATTTTGACTGTGGCCCCTGGAACGGCCGCCCCAGTCGCATCTGTTACGTTGCCCACAATGGAGCTATACAGCACCTGCGAATCGAGTTGACAGATGGGGATTAAAGCGGCAAGGGCGCCGACCAAGAAGGTGCAGAACCTTTTTGTCAGATGTCTAAATCTTCGCTTCTCCGGAAAAGTCGTTTCTGGTATAGCTGGCGCGAGCGAATGAGTAATTTCTCGCTGGTTCATGGAGCCTCGTTTGTTGGATAGCGTCTGCTTCCGCAAGGACTTGCAACCGATTGCGCTTTTGGCTGCTACCTCGCCCGGCCGCGCCGTTCATGTATTCCAGCACCTTTCAACTGATCCTATCGCATGGGGGGCGCGCGGAGGGGAACGCCCACCGTCGCCGTGCGGCTTGGTACTCATCTCGTCCGCATTCTCGTCGGAAATACCGACGTCCGTGACATAGAAGCTCGCCCAACACGCGCAGTTTGCGTGCGTCCGGCTGATCGAAATACGAATTCTGTGGATTTCGCGCCGATGGTTCGCAGCACCCATTGACCGAGGTACGCGCATATTCCGTCTCTTAGCAGATGGGGCCTCAACTGACGGGGTTTCCAGCAAGCGGTCGAGGGAGAGCGGTGTAGAAGATCACTTCAATCTGAATTCGGCGTGAAATAGGTGTCCAGAAGTGCCCAGAGGCCCGCTAACACGGTTTGAAGCGTTTTGGGGAGTGCCCGATCGCCAAAAACCTTCGAATCGCCTGTGATACAGGAGGGGTGACGGGCTCTGGTGGCGTCTGTTTCCTTCGTGAATTTCTGCGAGTGCGGCAGATCAGGCGTTTCCTGGCCAAAAATCTCGCCTATGCGGCGCAAACAGCGCTACAGTCTGGCACAGACGACTCTGGCTTTTAGTTCTGGGTCTCGATCGCATGCAAACCGCGTCATTCTTACGCTCCAACGGTGCTTTTCAATATCTGACCGGTCGCAAGGCTTCCCTGATCACCCGGCCGCTCCACCGCTTCCTGCTCCAGGCTCCCGAGTCGTTCCGGCGCCAGATGCACCGCGCAAATGACCGACTGCTGCAGAACTTCATCGACCTGCCGACCACCGATCCCGCCTGATCCTGGATCTCGACCGTAGCGCGGTCACTTTTTTTGGGCGTCAGGAAAGTGCGCAGGTTGGCTACAATCCTCGTTCTCGCGGCAAGCGTTCGTACAACCCGTCGCTGTGCATCGAGGCCAAATCTTCCGGTCGTCGGGATGCCGACCTGGGGTCCGCCGCGAGAGCCATGTTGCGAGTAACATAAGAGCTGCATGCGAAGGCCGCGTCATTGTCATCGCGCCGACTCTCGGATTGACTTCAAGATCCTGCAGTATCCCCTGACGTGTGAATTTCGGGTTCTTTGGATCTGCTTGTTGATCGTACTCCGCTGCGCCCCGGCGTTCGCTCTCGACACCGATCGAAGTATTATGCAATTCCATCACACGGCCTGGAGCGAGACCGATGGTGCGCCGAGCGAGATCAGCGCGCTTGCCCAAACCGAAGATGGCTATTTGTGGATTGGCTCAGCACGGGGCCTATTCCGCTTTGACGGCGTTAAATTCGAGGAGTATAAACCACAGCCCGGAGTGGAGCTACCCTCTCACAGTATCTATTCTCTGATGGCCACACCTGATGGAGGACTATGGATCGCGTTTGAGCCAACCGGATTAGGTTTCTTGAGAGACGGCTCTTTGACCGTGTTTACCCGGCCTGAAGAATCCCCAGATTCCCCCATTCATAGCTTTGCCCGCGATCATGATGGAAGGATCTGGGCCGGCACCGAAACTGGGTTGGTCCTGCGCGAGGGCACGCGATGGATCCCCATCGGGCACGACTGGAACTTGGCCCCTGAGGTGATAAGGGCCCTCTTCGTCGATCGTGAGGGAACGCTCTGGGTAGCGACCATGAAGATCATTGCCTTCCTGAGGCGAGGTTCGAAAGCATTCGAACTAGCCGGGCCAGTCTGGCGGGGTGTTACGTCATTGGCGCAGGCCAAAGACGGGCGAATGTGGTTTGCGGACGACAATAGATGGGAGGTACGGCCAGTCCCGATTACGGGACACAACTCGGATGCGGATCCGGCGGTCGTCGAAAATGGTCTGCATGATTTGCTGGTGGATCGCGACGGCGCCTTGTGGATCACACGCATGGACTCCGGAATAGTACGAATCAGATATCCCGAGAGATTGGGAAATCGAAAGCTTAGTGCCCATGATCACGAATTGGAGTCGTTCGATGCAAAGGACGGCTTCTCTGCGGGCTTCGCCTATAAGCTCCTTGAGGATCGTGAGGGCAACATTTGGGTTGGCTGTTCCAAAGGACTGGTTCGCTTCCGCCACAATCAAGTTGTTCCAGTGAGTCTACCGCGAGGCTATCAAAAGCTGGTGTTGTCCGAGGGAGAAAACGGTGAGATCTGGATCGGGGCCGTCAATGGCGGACGCTTGCTGCGCATTCGTGGTGAAAGCCTTCTTGTTGAAAAAGTAGGTGGACGGATATCCAGCGTCTTTCGCGGCTTGAACGGTGACGTCTGGTGGGGCTGCGATACGGGAATCTGGCGTCAGAACGACACGAAATTTGAATACTCTCCTATACCCAAAGGCGCTGAACCGCCGGACTTTATATACGAGATCTTCGCCGGTAGAGACGGTGGCGGGTTGTGGGTTAGACTCGGAGATTTTGGAACCGTTCGCTTCAAGCAAGGTGTCTGGAACCTTAGTGACAGGCTCAAGGGAGTTCCACTCGCGGGACCCAGCGCCAGTTATCATGACCCGTCCGGACGAGTCTGGCTCGGTTCTGACGCAGGCCAAGTATATGTACTTGATGGAGAACAGGTTACCGCTTACTCGCGGAACGACGGGCTCGATGTAGGTCGAATTAAAGTCATTCGCGGCCGTGGGCAGCACATCTGGGCTGGCGGTGAACTGGGGCTGATGTTTTTCAGCGAGAGGCGCTTCCGAAGAGTGACATTTGCGGCAGACGAGCAGTTCGGTGCGGTCTCAGGAATCATTGAGACAGATGACGGGTTGTGGTTGAACGAGATGAAGGGGATTGTGCAAATTCCCCCGGAAGAGATCCGGCGATTCATGGCTGATCCAAATCACCGGGTGAAGTATCGGCGATTCGACTATTTGGATGGGCTGCCGGGTGCGCCGCAGATGAGCTTCACGAATTCGACTGCTGTCGAAGCCAGCGACGGAAGGCTCTGGTTCGCCACAGATAACGGACTCGCTTGGATCGATCCTAAACATATTGTTAGGAACGGCGTGCCACCGCCTGTTTCGATTCTATCCATCGGCAACGAAGAAGGTCGTCAGCCGGTTTCGAGCGCGGTCAAGTTTTCCGCCGGCACGCACGCGGTTCAAATCGACTATACGGCGTTGAGCCTTTCCATCCCTGAGCGAGTTGAGTTTCGTTACAAGCTGGAGGGCTCGGACAAGGCTTGGCGGGATGCGGGGACCCGTCGCCAGGCCTTCTACACTAACCTTGGACCGGGTTTCTATCGGTTTCGCGTCCTCGCTTCCAATAATGACGGTGTCTGGAATGAAACCGGAGCTACCCTTGGTTTCAGTATCGCTCCTGCCTTTTACCAGGCAATCTGGTTTCAATTGCTCTGCTGGGCGAGCGGCGGAGCAATCGTGTGGTTGTTGTATCTTCTCCGGTTGAAGCAGGCTACCGCGCAAATTCAGGGCAGGCTCGAAGAGCGGCTGGCGGAACGGGAGCGTATCGCGCGCGAATTGCACGACACGCTTCTCCAGAGCATTCATGGCTTGATATGGCGCTTCCAGGCCGGGGCCGACCAGATACCGGTCGGAGAGCCCGCTCGCCAGTTGCTCGAAAGCGCTCTCGACCGTGCCGACGAGGTGATCGTCGAAGGGCGGGATCGAGTCAAGGGTCTGCGAACAGCGGAAAAAAATATCGACCTCTCCGAAACGTTCGCGCTGATGAATGCTGAACTTGCAAAGGAACACGCGATACCGTTTCAGATCACTTTGCAAGGCGCTCCGCGGGCCTTGAATCCAATTGTCTGCGATGACGCCTATCAAATCGGCCGTGAGGCATTGGTTAACGCATTTCGTCATTCGCTCGCGCAAAAGATTGAAACAGAAATTACGTTTGCCCGGACCGAGTTGCGGTTGCGCGTTCGCGATGACGGCTGTGGCGTAGATTCGAAGATTCTTGAGGGCGGCGGGCGGCCAGGACATTGGGGAATGACGGGCATGCGCGAGCGGGCGCGTAAGATCGGTGCACGACTGGATATCTGGAGCCGGCAGGGAAACGGCACCGAAATTGACTTGAGAATACCTGCCTCAATTGCGTACCGGGCCAGAGTGAAAGGGTGGCGCTGGCCGTGGTCTGGCCATGCAGCCCATAAGGGAAATAGTTCATGACATGCAACGGGCCGATTAAGGTACTCGCCGTCGACGACCATCCCCTCGTGAGGGAGGGAATTGGAGCCGTGCTCGCGAGCCAACGAGACATTCTGCTGGTCGCGGAAGCGGCAACCGGTCGGGAAGCAATCGAGTGCTTTCGCGCTCATCATCCCGACGTCACGCTCATGGATTTGCAAATGCCACAAATGAGTGGACTCGACGCAATGATAAAGATACGCGAGGAGTTTCCGGTCGCGCGCTTCATCGTACTGACAACGTACCAAGGTGACATACAGGCACTCCGCGCCATCAGGGCCGGCGCTGCGGGATACCTCCTCAAGAGTATGGTCCGAAAGGAACTCGCGGATACTATCCGTTCAGTGCATGCGGGAAAACGCCACATTCCAGCGGAAATCGCCGCCGAACTTGCTGCGCACGTGGCTGATGACGCTCTGTCCCAGCGGGAGATCGAGGTATTGCGGCTGGTAGCGATGGGAA
>Ga0302324_100024150_pt1 | contig 11727 bp, 8 predicted proteins | sample Palsa_T0_1_FD_201949 | JGI IMG/M metagenome (GOLD analysis project Ga0302324, IMG submission 201949) | Peat permafrost microbial communities from Stordalen Mire near Abisko, Sweden - Palsa_T0_1 | ecosystem: Environmental > Terrestrial > Soil > Palsa > Peat permafrost | place: Sweden: Abisko... | reverse complement strand
CTCCAGCGAGAGCGACCTCCCCGCCCGTTTCGACGCCTCCGTCGTGGCCCACCACTGCGACGACCTCGGGCGCGCTTACGAGGAATACCGGCACGGCTGGGTCGACGTCGCCAAGCCCTTCTTCGCCTCCTTGCGCCCGAAGGATCTGCCGCGCGTCGTGGTCTACCCCTTTGGCGGGGGCGATCTGGTGAGCGCCCTGGCGACCTTCCCCGACGCCACGGAGATCACCACCATCTCCCTCGAGCCGGCCGGCGACGTGCGCCCGGTGGACTCGCTGGCGCCCGATCGCCTCGCGCACGAGCTGGCGGTGCATCGCAGCCACCTCGAGCGCCTCTTCGAGAAGGCGCACTCCCGTACCGACAACCTGGAGAAAGAAGCCAGGACCGATCTCCCCGGGGAGCTTCTCTTCGCCCTCGCGGCGCTCGTGGTGCACGGCGAAGAGCCGGTGAGCCTCCGCTATTTTCGCCTGGGACGGGACGGATCGGTGAACTACGTCACGCAGGCCGAGCTCGACGACACCAGCGGCCCCAAGAGGGCCGGCGAGCGGCGGGCCCTCTTTGCCAACGCGGAGCTCCGCTTTCGTCGTACCGGCGATCCTGCCGCGCCGGTGCAGGTACTGCGGCACGTGAGCCATAACCTCGACGACGCGCACCTCACCGCCGATCCCGGCCTTCTCGCCTATCTGAACACGCGGGGCAACGTGGCGGCGATGACCAAGGCGGCCACGCACCTCCTCTGGAACGAGCATTTCAGGCTCATCCGGGGCTGGCTGGTCGACCACACTGACTGGATGGCGTCCGACTCGACCGGCCTCCCCCCGCGCATCGCCGGACCGGCCGGCTACACCCAGGACACCTACGGCACCTTCGACGGCCCGTCGCCCTTCGGAGACCCCGATCGCGCCGACACCGAGGACGTAAAGCGCCTCTTTGCGTCCCAGCCGGTGCGCCCCCTCCCTTTCCGCTACGGTTACCCGGACAGCCACGGCCACGCACACCTTATCGTGACGCACCGCCCCCCCCGCTGAGCCTGCCGGGGTCCGGCTTCGCGGAAGGCTCTGCCGTACCCAACCGGGCTCTTATGGGACAGAAAATGATGGAGTTTTTCTTGCGTGGCAAAACCTCTGCCCGTGCTTAACGTACACCCCCCTGGGAAGGCCCTGACGTGATGGCGTGTTGCCTACCGAGGGGAGCGACCCTAACGCCTTAGCCGGCATCTCAACCCCCACCAAGATCGTGACTCTACCCAACACAGCCCTCGCCCCTCAGCGAGAGGATCTCGAGCGCGAGCCCCTCGGGCTCGAGCCACTCGCCGCCGACCGTGCCGTCGCGAACGACGCGGTTCCTGCGTCCGCCACACGCCAGCCCCTGGGTGCCCCGCCGCGCCGCCGCCGCGTCCTGACCCACGAGGAAGAGGTGGAGCTGGCGCGCCGCATCGAGAGCGGCGAGCGTGACGCGGTCTTTGCGTTGCTCGGCGCCCCCGCTTCCGCCGGCGCCTTCCGCGCGCTCGCCGAAGAGGTGCGTGCGGGTCGGACGGTCCCGTCCGCCCTGCTGCGCAACGCCGAGGAGGACGCGGACACCCCTGCGGGTGCCGAGCGCCTGGCGAAGATGCTCGACCGCGCCCACAGCATCGCCGCGCTGGCCGCCCAGCCCACCCGCGACGAGGGCACCCGCGAGCGCCGCCGCCGTCGCCGAACCCGCGTCGCGGCCGAGGTGGCCGACGCGCGGTTCGAGCGTCACGTCCTCGCTCAGCTGGCCCGCGACGCCCGCGGTCGCGGCGCCGACGAACGCGCCCGCCGCGGTTTCGTCCGCGGGATGAACGAGTCCACGCGCGCCCAGCACGAGTTCGTGGGGGCGAACTTCGGCCTGGTGGTCACCTACGCCCGGCGTTTCGTCGGTCAAGGGCTCGACATGCACGATCTCGTGCAGGAAGGTCAGCTCGGCCTCATTCGCGCGGTGGAGAAGTTCGACTGGCGCCGCGGCCACCGCTTCTCGACCTACGCCGCGTGGTGGGTGCGCCAGGCCATGGCGCGCGCCATCGCCGACCAGAGCAAGACCATCCGCGTCCCGGTGCATCTCCTGGAGAGCCGGCACAAGCTCGAGCGTGTCCGGCGCGCCCTGGCCCAGGTCGGTCAGCGCGACCCCAGCGACGAGGAGCTGGCGCGGGAGAGCGGGCTTCCGCTCGACAAGGTCCGCGCCATCCGTGGTCTCGTGCGCGAACCGCTGCGTCTCGAAGCCCCGCTGGGCGACGACGGCGACGGCGGGCAGCTCGGCGATCTCGTGGCCGACCCGCGCTCTCCGGCCCCGGACGAAGAGCTGTCGCAGCAGCGGATGCAGACGCAGACGCGCGCGCTTCTGGACCTGCTGAGCCCTCGCGAGCAGCAGCTGCTCAAGTTGCGCTTCGGCATGGACGGGGGACCCGGACACACGCTGGAAGAGGTGGGAAAGTCGTTCAACCTGTCGCGCGAGCGCGTACGGCAGATCGAAGCCGCGGCGCTGAAGAAGCTGCGGGCCGTGTCCGAAGAGCGCGAGCTGGGGTCGTACATCGGTAAGTAGGCGCCTGCGACGACGGGGGGCCGGCGCGTACCCATGGCGGAGCTGGTCTGGCGCGGGAAGGGCCGCGCGCGACACGCGGCCCCGGCGCCGCTCCGCACGGACGAGGCACATGGCGGCGCGGGGGGCTGGCAGAACCGGCTGATCCACGGCGAGACGGAGCGCGTGCTTCCCGGGCTGCTCGGTGAGCTCGCCGGCAAGGTGGCGCTGGTCTACGTCGACCCGCCGTTCGACACCGGCGGCACCTTCGACTATCTCGCCGCCATTCCCGGCGTCCCCGAAGGGACCCCGCGCGTCGCTCTCCCTGCCTACCGGGATGCCCGCGGTCTCGACGCCTGGCTCGCCTGGTTCCACGAGATCGCCACGCAGCTGCGCGACCTCCTGGCCGAGGGCGGCAGCCTGTACGTCCACCTCGATGCGCACGCCGTCCACTACGCCAAGGTCCTCCTCGACGAGGTCTTCGGCGCAGGGGCCTTCCAGCGCGAGATCGTCTGGCGCATCGGCTGGGTGAGCGGCTTCAAGTCGCGCGCGCGCGGCTGGATACGAAACCACGACACGCTTCTCTTTTACGCCAAGGGCGGGCGGCCCGCGACCTTTCACAAGGAGTACATCCCGTACCCGAGCGGGTACGTCCGGCGCGACGGCTCGCCTCCGCGGGGACCCGGATACCCCTTGGAGGACGTGTGGAACGCGAGCGAGCTCGATCGCCTGGACAGCATCCAGATCGTGTCCTTCTCCGGGGAGAAAGTCGGCTACCCCACGCAGAAGAACGAGAGCCTTCTTTCCCGCATCGTGAGCGCTTCGTCGAACCCCGGCGACCTCGTGCTCGACGGCTTCGTGGGGTCGGGGACCACCGCCGTGGTGGCCGAGAAACTCGGCCGGCGCTGGATCGCCTGCGACGCGTCGCCGCTGGCCATGCACGCGACGCGCAGGCGCCTGCTGGGTTTGCGCGAGCCGAGGCCGTTCGTCGTGCAGTCCGCCGGTCGCGCGGCTCGCTCGCGCGGGAAGCTCGGCGCCCGGGCCGTGGTGGAGGGCCGCGCCTGCACCCTCGCGCTCGACTCGTTCGCCCTGGAGACGCCCGGTGTCCCGCCCGACCTCCGCGCCGCGGTGACCCACTGGTCCCAGTGGCTCGAGGGCTGGTGCGTCGACTGGGAGCACCAGGAAGGGCCCATGCGCTCGGGCGCGTGCATCTGGCGCGGCCGCCGCGGGCTGACCCTCTCCGCCACGCACGCCTACGAGAGGCCGGGGCGCTACGTCGCGCTGGTCAAGGCTTTCGACGTCCTCGGCGGCGCGACCACGCGCGCGCTGCGCGTCGACGTGAAAGAGTAGTCCGAGGAGACTCGCCATGATCAACCTCGCCGCCCAGCCCGCCTTCGTCGCCTACGCCGTGTCGCTCCTCGTCCTCAGCCTGAACCTCCTCGTGCTCTGGGCATACAGCGGCGCGGTCCGGGCAAAGACCCGGACGACCCCCAACCGGGAAGACGTCGGGACGGTCGCCAAGAGCGCCCAGCTGGTGGAGACCGACCCTCCGGAGGTGGCGCGGGTGCTGCGTGCGCACAAGAACGCCCTGGCCAACAGCGTGCCCTTCGCCATCCTGGGGCTGGTCTTCGTCCTGGCGGGAGCATCGGGGACCGCCGCCTGGGCCATCTTCGGCGTCTTCACCGTCGCGCGCATCGTCCATTCCGTCGCCTACCTCCGCGAGAAGCAGCCCTGGCGGACGCTGTCCTTCGTTCTCGGCGGCGCGACGACCTTGGTTCTGATGGGCTTCATCGTGCGCGCGCTCGTTGCGGCGGCATGAAAAAGGAGAGCGCAAGCCGGGCAAGCTCCGTCGAGCGCGCGCCGCGTGAAGACGTCATACTGCGCCGACGATGACCTATTGCGTCTCCCTGAAGGTCGACGCGGGTATGGTGTTCGCGTCGGATTCCCGCACCAACGCCGGGTTCGACCAGATCAGCACCTTCCGCAAGATGGTGGTCTACGAGCGTCCCGGCGACCGGTTCATGGTGCTGCTCTCCTCGGGCAACCTGTCCATCTCGCAATCGGTGCGCGAGATCCTCCAGGTCGAGCGAGTCCACGGCGAGAGCGCCGAGCCCACCACCATCTGGAACGCCACCAGCATGTTCGACGCGGCGCGCGTCCTCGGCCACGCCGTCCGGCACGTGTACGACGTAGACGGCCCCGCCCTGCGCGCCGCCGGCATCGACTACGGCAGCACCCTCATCTTCGGCGGCCAGATCCGCGGCGAAGCGATGCGCCTCTTTCTGGTCTATTCCACCGGCAACTTCATCGAGGCCACGCCCGAGACTTGCTATTTCCAGATCGGCGAAGCCAAGTACGGTAAGCCGGTGCTGGACCGCATGCTGCTGCCCTCGACGCCGCTGGCCCAGGCGGCCAAGTGCGCGCTCGTATCCATCGACTCCACGTTGAAGTCCAATCTCTCCGTGGGCCTGCCCATCGATCTGGTGGTCTACAAGGCTGACGCGCTGCGCAGCGACGACATCGTTTGCATCGACGAAGCCAATCCCTATTTCCGGATGATCCGCGACTCCTGGGGTCAGCGTCTGCAGGAGGCCTTCGACAGCATCGACGATCCCAACTGGGAGGCGTCGCCGGTGAAGCACCCGCTCCGCGTACGATCGGATCGCTACGACGTCCTTCGCAAGATTGGAAACCCCGACGAGAAGATGGTGTGACCTGCGGCTCGGCTTCGCCGCGCCGGCCGTCTACGACGCGACGCGTCCCCAATCCGCAAGCGTGGAGGTCACGCCCTTGCCCACATTTGCGGAGCGATCGTGCGTGCTGAGCTGCATCAGCCCTCGACGGGAGAGGCGGCATCACGTTTAAGAATGGGAGAGTGTTCGTGCGTCCCCTTTCGAGAATGAGCCGTCGCGCCGTTTCTTCGCGTTCCCCGAACGGTGGCCGCTTCGTCCGTTCCTTCGTCGGGCTGGCCGGCGTGCTCGGCGTCGCGGCATGCGGCGCCGTCGCCACGAGCGGCAAGGGCTCGGAGTCGGGTGGCGACAGCGCGGGACTGGTCGGCGACCCGGCGCCGGATTTCAGGGTCAAGGTGGTGACCGGCGGCACGGGCGACGTCTCGCTCAGGTCGATGCGCGGGAAGGTGGTCCTGGTCGACTTCTGGGGGACCTTCTGCGAGCCCTGCAAGAAGTCCTTCCCCAAGCTGCAAGAGCTCGAGGCCAGGTACGAGGGGAGCGGCCTCCGCATCGTCGGCATCAGCGAGGACGAGGCGGACGACGAGGACAAGATCCCCGCCTTTGCCCACAGCTACGGGGCCAAGTTCACGCTCGGGTGGGACCAGGACAAGACCATCGCCCGCTCCTACAAGCCGGACACCATGCCTTCGACCTTCGTCATCGACAGGAAGGGCGTGGTTCGCTACGTGCATGTCGGCTTCCACGACGGCGAAGAAGTGGAGATGGAGAAGGAAATCAAGGGGCTTCTGGAGCAGTAGCGGAGGCGTGGGCAGCGTGGTGGGGCGTCGGGAAAGGCGGAGAAGGATGTCGGACGGGGACGGGAGGCGTTTGTCGAGACGCACGCTCTGTGGCGTTCTCGCCGCGGCGGCCCTGTGCGGGGCTCCTCGCCTCGCCCTTGCCCAGGATGGGAACGGCGCGCTCCACGACCTCACCGACTCCGGCGACTTCCGCGTTCGCGTGAGCGCCGCGCTCTACCTCGGTTGCACCCATCCGGCGGGAGCGCGCGGGGCGCTGGAGCACGCGCTCTCCGACGCCCACCCCGCCGTGCGCGTCGCCGCCGCTTCCGCGCTGGGCTCCCTCGGCGACCCCTCGGCCATCGCCGCGCTGGCCCGCCGCCACGGCGTCGAACCCTCGGCCAGCGTCGACGCGCAGCTCCAGTCCAGCATCGACCAGCTCCGCCGCGGCGATCCTGCGGAGCCGTCGGGGGGCGCGGGCGGCAAGCTCGGCCCCAACGTGCGCTACGTGGTGCGTCTGGGGGCCATGCGCAACCCCTCCGGCGTGCGGGGGGAGGATCTGCGACGCGTCCTCCAGAGCGCGGCGCGATCGCGGGCGCGTGCCATCCACGGGATGGCGGTGGTCGATGCCGATGCGGCCTTGCTGGCTCAGGCCGTCCGGCGTCACCTGCCCGTGCTCACCCTCGACGGCTCGGTCATGCAAGTGAACGAGTCCCGCGTGGAGGGCAGCGTGCAGGTCCAGGCGCGCGTCGAGTTCGCGGTGCGCCGCGAGCAGACCCTGAAGGGCACCCTGTCCGGCGCCGCCACGACCTTCGGCACCGGTCAGACCCTCTCCGATCAGGGACGACGGCGGCTCCAGGACGATGCGGTGGACGGCGCCGTGCAGAGCGCGCTCCGAGGGGCCGACCAGGGGTTGATGATCGCCGCGCTTTGAACGCGACCCGCCTGCCGCACAGGCTAGAATCCGCGCGCCATGGACGCCGCCGAGCCCGTTCTTCGCGCCGGCTACCGACTCGACCGATACGAGCTTCTTTGCCCCATCGCCTCCGGCGGAATGGCCACGGTCTGGCTGGCGCGCCTGCGCGGCAAGCGCGGCTTCGAGAAGCTCTTTGCCGTGAAGACCATCCGGACCGAGCTGGTCGACGACGCCCGCTTCCAGGAGATGTTCCTCGACGAAGCGCGCATCGCCTCGGGCATCCAGCACCCCAACGTCGCGCAGATCCTCGACCTCGGCGAGCAGGACGACGTTCTCTTCATCGTCATGGAATGGGTCGACGGCGACTCTCTGGCGAAGGTGCGAAAGCTGGTCAGCAAGCGCGGCCACCGTCTCCCGGTCGGCGTCGTCCTCCGCGTTCTCGCCGACGCCTGCGCCGGCCTTCACGCGGCGCACGAGATCCGCGACGAGACAGGGGAGCTGCTCGAGATCGTGCACCGCGACGTTTCCCTGCACAACATCCTGGTGGGCACGGCAGGGGCGGTGAAGGTCATCGACTTCGGGATCGCCAAGGCCCATAACCGCATGCAAGGCGAGACGCGCACCGGCGTCGTCAAGGGCAAGATCCACTACATGGCTCCCGAGCAGGTGCAGAAGGCGCGACGGGTCGATCGTCGCGTCGATGTGTGGGCCCTCGGCGTGTGCCTGCACGAGCTGGTCACCGGCAAGCTCCCCTACGACGGCGAGGACGACGTGGAGGTCATCCGCAAGCTGATGACCGACGAGCCTCCGCCGCTGGTGGAGGGCTTGCCGGAGGGCGTGCTGCGCGTCCTCGAGCGCTCGCTGGTGCTGGACGTCGACCAGCGCTTCCCCACCGCCGCGGCGATGCAGCGGGCGCTGGAGGCGGCCATGAACGAGATGGACGAGGCCACCACCAGCGAGGACGTGGCCGCGTTCCTGCGGTCGGAGCTGCCGGAGCTCGCGCAGAGGCGCAAAGGCATCGTCCAGAAGGCGGTCGACGAGGCACGCGACCGCGCCGCGAACTCTGGAGAAACGCTGGTGGTCGAGGGGGACGTGGCGTTCGCGCCCACCGTCATGAGCGAGCGTCAGACCCCTCCCTCCACCCGGCGCGAAGGCCGGCCGACCGCCTCGAGCGCGCCGGACCAGGAACCCATCCGCATCCCCAAGACGAGCCGTGCGTGGCTGTGGATCACCCTGCTGGTCCTGGCCGGAGGCGGAGCGGCGGCGGCCCGCTGGCCCGCCCTGGCCCGTGGATGGCTGGCCCGCATAGGGATCGGCGAAGGACCGGTCGTTCCCGCGACGAGCGAGACCGCCGCCGTCCCGAGCGCTCCCGCAGCGGAGGCCCTCCCCTCCGCGAGCGCAGCCGCCGCGCTGCCCCCGCGGGTGGCGACCGCGCCGTCGAGCGCCCCGCCGCCCCACCCCGAAGTGAGCGCCACGCACCACACCTGGCCCGTCGGCCGCGATCTCCCGCCCCCCGCGGGCGCAGCCGTTTCCGCGCCGCCCTCGGCCGCGCAAGCGCCGACCAGCCCGTGGTCTCCCTACAAGAGAGCGCCCTCGCCGGCCGAGTCGGAGGGTGCGCCAGAAGGTCCCGCGCCTCCGTGAGACGGAGGGTGAGCGTGCTATACGCACGCTGCCATGTCCGGCCCTTCTTCGACCGAGGTTCGCAGCACCTTCCTCGAGTTCTTCCGCCGTCACGGGCACGAGCTGGTACCGAGCTCGCCGCTGGTGCCGCAGAACGATCCCACGCTGATGTTCACCAACGCCGGGATGGTCCAGTTCAAGGACGTCTTCGTCGGCAAAGAGCAGCGCGCCAGCAAGCGGGCGACGTCGGCGCAGAAGTGCATTCGCATCAGCGGCAAGCACAACGATCTGGAGAACGTCGGCGTCACCGCGCGGCACCACACCTTCTTCGAGATGCTGGGGAATTTCTCCTTCGGCGACTACTTCAAGGAAGAAGCCATCGTCCTCGGCTGGGAGTTTCTCACCCGCACCGTCGGTCTCGACCCGTCGCGCTTGATGATCACCGTCTTCGGCGGCGCGGAGGGGATCGCCGCCGACGACGAAGCGCGCGCCCTCTGGAAGAGGGTCTCCGGCCTGAGCGACGAGCGCATCCTCGGCCTGGGAATGAAGGACAACTTCTGGCAGATGGGCGAGCTGGGGCCCTGTGGGCCCTGCACCGAGATTCACTGGTTCAACGGCGACGCCTCGCGCGGCGTTCCCTACGGCGCGTTCGGCGACGAGCCGACCTCCGGCGGACTGGGCTGGACGGAGATCTGGAACCTGGTCTTCATGCAGTTCGAGCGATCCCTCGCGCCGGGGGGGGAGGCCACGCTGGCGCCCCTCCCGCGTCCCTGCGTGGACACCGGCATGGGCCTGGAGCGCCTGGCCAGCGTGCTCCAGGGCGTGACCAGCAACTACGAGACGGACGTCCTCCGTGCCCTCGTGGACAAGGCCAGCGAGATCAGCGGCAAGCGCTACCACGGCTCGCAGGGGGACGACGACGTCTCCATGCGCGTCATCGCCGATCATGCCAGGACGACGGCGTTCCTTCTGGCCGAGGGCGTCTTTCCCGATCGTGCCGGCCGCGAGTACGTCCTTCGCCGGGTGATGCGCCGGGCCATCCGCCACGGGCACCGCCTGGGCATCCGCGAGCTCTTCCTGCACGAGGTCGCGCTCGAGGTGGTGCGCCTGATGGGCCACGCCTATCCGGAGCTCGTCGCCCGGCGCGATCTCATCGCCAACGTCGCGCGCCAGGAAGAGGCGCGCTTCCGCGAGACCATCGAGCGAGGCCTGAAGATCCTCGAGGACGAGGTGGAGGCGCTGCGCGTCGCCGGCAGCCCGGTCATCCGCGGGGAGACGGCCTTCAAGCTCTACGACACCTACGGCTTCCCGCTGGACTTGACGCAGGTCATCGCCCACGAGCGCGGCCTCTCGGTCGACGAGGAGGCCTACGAGCAGGCGCTGGAGCGGCAGCGCGCGCGCAGCGAAGGCTCCAAGCTCAACGACGAGTCGACGGTCCAGCACATCTGGCACGAGGTGCTCGAAGCAGTCCAAAAGCGCGCTCTCGCCGGCGCCGGGTTCGTCGGCTACGAGCGCGAAGAGGCGGAGGCAAAGGTCGTCGCCATCCTCAAAGGCGGGCAGCTGGCCATTCGCGCCACGCAAGGGGAAGAAGCCATCCTGGTCACCGACGTCACGCCGTTCTACGGCGAATCGGGCGGCCAGGTCGGCGACCGGGGCATCATCGAGGTGCGCGGCGCCGAGCCGATGCGCTTCGAGGTCCAGGATACGCAGAAGCCCATCGCCGGAGGGGGCGTGATGGTGGTGGCCCACCACGGGAAAGTGACCCGCGGCGGCGTGGCGGTGGGCGACGTCGTACACCTCCAGGTGGACCACGCGCTCCGCACGGCGACGCGCCGCAATCACTCCGCGACGCACCTCCTCCACTGGGCGCTGCGCACGGTGCTGGGCGAGCAGGCGACGCAGAAAGGGTCGCTGGTGGGACCGGACCGCCTGCGCTTCGACTTCGCGTCCGGCCGGGCGCTCACGCGCGAGGAGACCCGGCGCATCGAGGAGCTGGTGAACGAGAAAGTGCTCACCGACGCGCCCGTGCTCACCGAGGTTCTCCCCATCGACGAGGCGCGAAAGCGCGGCGCGGTGGCCATCTTCGAGGAGAAATACGGGGACGTGGTGCGCATGCTGACCATGACCCGCGATTCCGTGGAGCTGTGCGGAGGGACGCACGCGCGCTCGCTGGGCGAGATCGGGCTCTTCAAGATCCGCAGCGAGCAGGGGCTGGCCGCCGGTGTGCGCCGCATCGAGGCGGCCACCGGGTTGAACGCGCTGCACTGGGTGCAGGACCTGGAGCAGCTGGGCATGGATGCGGCGCGCGCTCTCGGCACCGCCCCCGATCACCTCGGCCAGAAGGTGCAGAAGCTTCTGGCCGACCACAAGCACCTCGAGAAAGAGATCGCCGACCTGAAGCGTCAGGTGGCCATGGGCGACGGTTCGGGAGGGGCAGGGGGCAGCGGGATCGACCAGATGCTCCGGGGCGCTCGCGAGGTGCCGGGCGGGAAGGCGCTGGCGGTGAAGGCCGCGGTGGACGACCCGGCGACGCTGCGGGAGCTCGCCGAGAAGCTGCGCGACAAGCTGGGCGAGGCGGTGGTCCTGGTAGGCGCCCCGGGGAAGGAGAAGGCGATGCTGGTGCTCACCGTCTCCAAGGGCATGACCGCGCGCTACCGAGCGGGAGAGCTCATCAAGGGTATCGCCCAGGTGATCGGCGGATCGGGGGGAGGCCGCCCGGACATGGCGCAGGCGGGGGGCGCGGACGTGGCCAAGCTCGACGAGGCGCTGGAGAGTCTTTACGCGCGACTGGCTTGAGAGAGAGGGGAGGCGGGGCCGCGGAGGGTCGTTATAGAGCCGAAACAAAGCGCGTGGTACTCGGTGTTGGCGCCCATGGCCCAATACCACGTCGAAGTCCGCGTCTCCCGGCAGACCTTCCTGGAGAACATCCAGGCCATACGCAAGCTGGTCGCCCCGGCGAAGCTGTGCGTGGTCATGAAGGCGAATGCCTACGGACACGGGCTCGAACCGCTCGCCCCGGTGGCCGTCGAAGCGGGGGCCGACTGCATCGGGATATGCACCAACCCCGAGGCGGAGAAGGTGCGCAAGCTGGGCCTTCGCGTTCCGCTCCTCCGCCTGAGGATGGCGCTCCCCCAGGAGCTCGATCAGTCGGTCTCGGAGCTGGAGATCGAGGAACAAGTCGGGTCCGTCGAGGCGGC
>Ga0302324_100024149_pt1 | contig 11728 bp, 10 predicted proteins | sample Palsa_T0_1_FD_201949 | JGI IMG/M metagenome (GOLD analysis project Ga0302324, IMG submission 201949) | Peat permafrost microbial communities from Stordalen Mire near Abisko, Sweden - Palsa_T0_1 | ecosystem: Environmental > Terrestrial > Soil > Palsa > Peat permafrost | place: Sweden: Abisko... | reverse complement strand
TGGCCGCGGCCGAAGCGACGCGCACGCAACTAATTCGGCGTCCGTGCTATATTCGCTCGACCCCTGTGGCCCAGACTGATCTTCAACCGCGTACTGCGCTGATTGTTCTGACGGCGCTGAACCTGCTCAATTATGCGGACCGTAATGTACTGTTCGCGGTCCAGCCGCTGGTGCAGGACGAATTCCATCTGTCGAACGCCCAGATCGGCTATCTAACCAGTGCATTCCTGGGTTTCTACATGATCGCGGCACCGTTTGTGGGCCCGCTTGCGGACCGCTACTCCCGCAAACTCATCATCATTTTGGGGGCGCTGTTCTGGAGCGCGCTGACTCTGCTCACCGCCGTTACGCACACCTATACAGAGCTACTAGTTCGTCACACACTGGTCGGGATCGGCGAGGCGACCTTCGTCACCATCGCGCCAACGTTCGTTGCCGATCTGTTCGCGGAAAAAATCCGCGGGCGGATTCTGGGCGTATTTTATCTTGCGATTCCTGTGGGTTCCGCGGCTGGATATTTGCTGGGAGGATATTTGGCGCCGCATCACGGCTGGCGCTTTCCATTTTATATTGCGGCGGGTCCGGGATTTCTCTTAGCGCTGGCAGTGCTCTTTCTGAAAGAGCCGGAACGGGGCCAGTTTGATTCGGTGAAGGATACTTCCCCACCCGAGAGCGTTTGGAACATCATTCCGCGCTTGGCGCGTAACCCGGCATTCTTGACCTCAACCCTGGGGATGGCAGCGATGACATTTTCTCTGGGCGGCATACAGGTGTGGATCCCCAAATTTCTCTACAGTGAGCGGCACTACACACTGGAAACGGCGAACCTGGCGTTCGGGATCATTATTGTCGTAGACGGAATTGTTGCCGCGCTGGCGGGCGGCTGGCTGGGCGATTACCTGTTGCCGCGAATGAAGGGTTCTTACTACCTTGTGTCGGCGGCCAGCATGCTGCTTGGAATGCCCGTCATGATTGTGGCGCTGTTCGTGAAGGGGCCGCTGATGATACCGGCGATTGCGGTCGCGGCGTTCTTCCTGCTTTTGAATACCGCTCCACTCAATGCAGCCGTGATCAATTCCGTGGGAGCGCACATTCGGGCTACGGCGCTGGCGGTGAATATTTTCATCATCCATATTCTGGGCGATGTGCCTTCACCGACCATGATGGGATGGGTCGCCGATAAGCGTTCGCTGCAGGCGGCGTTTATTCTGCCGGTAATCGCGATGGGGATTTCTGCAGCGATCCTGTTTTACGGGATAAAGTTTGCGCCACCGATCGCTGTCGACGGCCCTGTCCGGGCTGGGAAGACTTAATCGGGATGTTTTATTTTTATTGGATTGCGGGAACGATTCTGGCGCTGGCCTGGTTCTCCCGCATTGTAGACGCTGCCCTCGGGATGCCTTCGGTAGCTGATGTTTCGCGGCCGGAGTGGGATCGTGATCCCATCTCGCCTGCCGGAAATCCTCGGGTTTCGATTATTGTTCCGGCACGCAATGAAGAAGACATCATCGAGCAGGCGCTGGGCACTCTGCTCGCGCTTGATTATGACAACTATGAAGTCATCGCGGTGGACGACCGGTCTGATGATTCGACCGGGGAGATCATGGAGCAGGTCGCGCGAGGTCAGAATCAAAATCAAAATAAAGTTCAAAATCAAAATCAAAATCAAAGTCAAAGTCCCCACCCTGTCGCAGAAAACGCGACAAGGGTGGGGCACCCTCGGTTACGGGTAATTCATCATCGCGAATTGCCGGCGGGGTGGCTGGGTAAAACTCACGCTATGTGGACTGCTGCGAGCCTTGCTACCGGCGACTGGCTACTGTTTACCGATGCGGATGTTCTATTCAAGGCGGACTCGCTGCGGCGGGCGCTGGCTTACGCGGAGTCCGTTCCCGCCGATCATGTGGTGTTGTTTCCCCGGATGATCATGAAAGGGCCGGGCGAGTTCATGATGATTGCGTTCTTTCAGACCATGTTTACCTTCGGGCATCGGCCATGGAAAGTGGCCGATCCGAGCACGAACGATCACATGGGCGTGGGAGCGTTCAACTTGGTGCGACGGCGCGCATATGAGGCGGTAGGCACATATAAGGCCCTTCGCATGGAAGTAGTCGACGACATGAAACTGGGGAAGGTCGTGAAGAAAGCAGGTTTTGCCCAGCGCAATGTCTTCGGCGCCGACCTCATTTCCATAAGGTGGGGCCAAGGGGCGATGGGGATCGTCGACAATCTGACTAAGAATTTCTTCGCGGTGCTGTCATTCCAGGCGTGGCGTGCCGTGATCTCGGCGATTGGGCTGGCATTTCTAAATTTCGGTCCGTTCCTTGGAGTGTTTCTGGCGCATGGATGGGCGCGGCTGCCGTATGCGGTTGCGCTGGCGTCGATGTTTTCAATTTACGTTGGGATGTCGTGGCGGTCGGCGGTGCCGGCCTATTATTTCCTGATGCATCCAGTGAGCACGGCGTTGTTTATCTATACGCTGCTGCGGTCGATGATTCTGACGTTTTGGAATGACGGAATCGTGTGGCGGGGAACGAAGTATCCGCTGGAGGAACTGCGTAAGGGGATGGTTTAGGTAGGTCGAGCATCCAGAGCGGCCGTCCGTCGCGCGGCAATGACGAGAAGAACAATCAAGCCGGCAACAAATATGGCGTTGCCAATACGAAAGCTCAGTCCAGCACTGCCGACTGCTGGCTGCTGAATGAATGCATGCCAGCCGTAGGCCAGCGCCGCGCCGCCGGCAAGTGCCAGTCGATGTTTCGCGTTCCATCCTTCCCGATGGGACCACACGAAAACAGCTCCGATCAAAGCCAGGTCCATCAAGACGTAGATGGCGACGGCCAGCCACGCCCAGGCCTTGGGAACTACGAGAAAGATAGAACCGGCGGCCAGCGCGATTGTGCCGACAAGCCACGGGTTCGGAACCCATCCTGATATGCGGGGCGTCGATCTGGAAGGCAGTAGAAATGCAGCGATGATCGCCAAAACACATACCACCGCGGCAGTCACGAACTGCGCCGGCGAGGCCACGAAGTGATCCTGCTTTATTTCAAAACGGGTCGAAGCGATGGCGGCGAGCACGAAGAGAATACCGGTCACAGTCAGGCCAATCGATCCTACCCATGGAGTCGTGGCACCATCCGGTACGAGCGCTTCCACTAACCCGATCGAAACCGAGATACTCCAAACGGTGTGCAGGGTGAGCACGAAAATAGTCCACCAGATCCCGATGCCCAGGGCAGGAATGTAGGCTGGTTCCAGGAGGTGCAGGTTGAGACGCAGATAGTTGGGATTGAACAACGTCTGAGTAGTGAATGCCTCCTCGAACACAGCATAGGCAAATGCTAGAACGAAAATAGTTGGCCATCCCCGGCCGGTTCGCCGCGCTACTTCGCGGATGAGCAATGCACCGCCGCCGTACATCGGCGCCAGAATGACCAGCGTGCCCAGCATTTTGATGGGCAGATCGCCGAGCAGAAATTCAGCAACCAGCGGGGCAACGAAGAAGAGTCCAATCGCGGGGGCAATGCGTCTTGGTCCGGAAATCGGCATACCTGAATTTATACCCGGCCGAAATTCGGGGGCAAATCGGCAATGCGATACGGCAAGTCGCTAGGGGGGAGGATCCTCCCCGTCGGCCTCGCTGCCATAGGTGGCGGTAGTGTTGGGCAGGCCTTTCACCTTGGCGGGCTTCTTCGTAGGCCGGAGGTGCCCGGCGCTGTAGTGTCCCGTTTTCTCCACGTCGTACTCTTTGGGAAGCGGCGGGATCAGCATGGACCCTCCAACCACTTGGCTGATGCGTTTGAGGACGATTTCCGCCCGGCTGTCGTAGAGTTTGACCGCTCCACTGACCTCGATCGTATGACCCTTGAGCCGGCGCACGTCGCCTACATCTTTCAGGTCAGCCGGAAAAACGACTACTGTGAACGGGCAAGCCATCTGGTCTTCGCAGAAGTCCAGGAAGTGCACTCCCCTGGTTCCGACTTTCACACGGAGGACTTTGCCGATAATGCACTTGGTTTCGCCTACGTGTTGATTGGCTTCGCGAATGGGGATGCAGTCGGCGGCGGAGAGCAGAGGAGTGGCCAGCACCATCATCAGCACCGCTGTTGTTAATAGAGCACAGCGCGCCGCCGGGCTTCGCCCGGCCGGACAGCCGGGAGCCTGCCCTGAGCTTGCCGAAGGGGCGGCTGTCCCCACATGAACTGCGCGCTTTACGCGGCATCCTCGCATTCCCTGATTCTAGGAACGAGTGCGGACGGACTCTGTGACTGAGGGAAATAAATGCGGGAACTGTGCCGGAACGGAACTGAGAACTAAGTCCCCCACTTCTCGCAAGAGACGCGAGAAATGGGGCACCCGAAGCTGGATGTGGGGGAGACCCTTACTTGAACGACTTTACCGCGGACGCTTCATCGTCCTTTACGTCGAAGACAGTGTAGAGCTTGGTGATCTGAAGCAGGTCGTTGACCTTCTTGGTGAGGTTCAGCAGCTTGAGTTCGCCGCCCTGATTCTTGGTGGTAGTGAAAGCGCTGACCAGTTCTCCGATGCCGGAGCTGTCAATGTAGTTAACGTCCTGGAGATTCAAGACAATCTTTTTGTTGCCCTTGGCCAGCAGGTCGCGCACGGTGTCGCGCAAAACTACACTGCCTTCGCCAAGGGTGATGCGCCCACTGCAATCCACGATCGTAACTCCATCCACCTGCCGACTAGAAACCTTCATGCTCACTGGGAAGCCTCCTTGCCGCCCGCGGTTGGTCCGTGGACGTGCTTGATTAATTTAAGTTCGGTGCCTGTTTGGGAAGGGCGAATTTCCACCGCATCCATAAACGAGCGCATAAGAAAAATTCCGCGTCCGGAGGTCTTCAGCAGATTCTCCGGCGCCAGCGGGTTGGGAATCTTGTTCAGGTCCAATCCGCCGCCCTGGTCGCGAATAGTGATGATGAGATCGTTGCCCGTTCGCTCAAAGGCAAGCGTAACTTTCTTGTCCGGGGCATAAGCATTGCCATGCAGAACGGCGTTGACGGCGCCTTCCCGCACGGCCATTGAGATCTGCATGATCTCGTCGTCGGCAAAGCCGAGTTCTGTGGCAATGCGAGTTGCTTTCTCCTCCGCACTGTCGATCGTCTCCAACGAGGAGTCAAGCGTGTAAGAGACCCGTTGCTCGGTCATGGCCATGGACTTGAGTAAGAATGATTGTCAGCCTGAGGCAGCCGGCGCGGCGGCAAGATCGTCCTCAGACGCTCGCCGGAAGCATTTCCCAGCGAAGGGGGTAGTTTGCCTGTCGGATGGTCAAGTTGTCAATGAGCGATGCGGAATGGTGGGGGCAGCTTGAGGTCGCTTTGAAAGGGCACGGCTTTCAGCCGTGCCGTAAGCCACGCAGAATCGATCCGGCTTTTCAGTTTGCTGAAAAACTCGTTTTTGGGTGGCGCAGCGCTTTTAGCGCTGCGATAACGTCACGCTTTTCAGTCAAGCCTTCAGCCCCCGAGGGCGCTGAAGTGGGCTTTTTCAGCAAACTGTTTAGCCGCTGGGGCGATTCATTTCTCAGACCGACCCACAACCCGGGAAGCCGGGGATGCGGCACTCCTGGAGCTGGGTGCCCGTCGAAATGTTCGCTAGCGGACAAACGCACCCATGGGACTAAGAGCGAAAGCATATAATCTGGCCTCGTGAGTGCTTCTCCCCTCAGTCTCCGGGCGCGATTACGGCGAATCTTCATCGGAACGGTTCTTGCCGTGCTCGGGACGGCTGCCCTGGCTTACGGCCTGGACTTTGCCGTTTTCCGGCTCCGAGCCGCGACCCATCGAGATGCTTATGGTACGGTCGTAGTCAATCACTATTACGCCGTGCTGCAGAAGAACGGAAAGACCGCGCTGACCTTTGATCCGCCGCAACCCGAAACCTGTGTGAACGCTCTGTTTCCGCACGCCGGCTCGCTCCCCTGCTGGTATCTAAGCCGCCATCCCGACCAGCGGACGGATATCTGACACTGTAGCGCTCCCATGGCCGGCAATCTGACACCACGCGAGCGTAGGCCGATGAGTGATGTGGCGATCTATCGCCAATCGGTGAGCCAAAGAGCTGCTGCCCTGAATCATCGGCTCCGCTAGCCGGAAGCCTCGTCCTAACTTTTTAGCCTGAATTACCGGAATGCGAATCGAGTCCTGGTCGCGCTCCTACGGAAGCGGAAACTGGTCATATACCGCCAACTGCAGCGGCGGGCTGGAAACAGAAACCGTTCCGCCGGCACTAATGGCACCGCTGCTGTTATCCACGTTCACGATCTCAATGCTGCTGGCAGTGGTGTCGGCGGTATACAACTGGCTGTACGACAGAGCCGACGCGGGGCGGAAGGCCATGCCGCCGCTGGCGGTACCCACGGCGACAGGCGATCCGATCGGCGTGAGCACTCCATTGGTCGCGATGTTGAACGCCTCGACGGTGTGATCGCCGGTGTTGATCACCAATAATTCGTTGGCGATTGGGCCATTGAGAAGCGTGCCCGGTCCTTTGCCCGCCGTAAATGGAGACCCTGGAACCGGAATTAGTGCACCTGTTGTATTGTCGATGCCAAATCCCGCAATCTGGCCAGCGTTCGACAAAGAGACGAACAAGAATTGGTTACCTCCGCTATTCGCGGTGTTGAGAAGATACGAAGGCCCGGCATTCGCAGCGGTGGCGAAGGGCGAGCCGGCGATCGGAGAAAGCGATCCATCAGAGGCGATGGCAAACGCAAGAATCCCCCCGTTCGAGTTGCCTGAATCGGAGGCATAGAGCGAGCCAGCGCGCGAACTTGAACTCGTCAGGAAGGCAATGGCCATCTGGGTGGGAGCAATACCCGCGGCATACGGCGAGCCGGGAAGAGCGGTCATCGGCACGGCCCCAGGATCGCTGTAGCCGACAATCGTCCCATTGGGTTCGCTGGCGTACAGGTTTCCGCCTGGCCCGGCCGGTCCGACCAGGATGCTGTTCGGACCACCCGGAGCGGAACCTAGGGTGAACGGCGAGTCGGGAAACGGCGTCAGGGCTCCGGTGGAGAAGGCTACCGATTCAACTACTACCTCGTTCGACGAGCTATCAGAAAATAGCACCGCCCCATACACGCCGGCGGTGCTATGTGAATTTGCCGGACCTGCTGTCGACGCTATTGGGGTCAGCGCCCCCGTGGAGGCGATGGAAAAGCCCAAAATCTGATTGGATGTGGTCGTCGCATAGAGAAGAGGACTGTCTTGGGAGGAAGTACCACATGCGAGGCCGCAAAAGTGGGAGCTGCCGTTCCCGCATCCCCAGAACGTCATGCAGAGCCCTACGATCAGAAAACAAAGAAGGAACTCAGGTGAGCGCTTCGCCATGTTGGCCTCCTGGGAGCACACAACCATTGCAGCAACCTTTTTAGAACCCAGCTCACTGCCGGAAGTTGTATGAGTGCGCTGATTTGCCGGGGACGGTCCCAATCTTGAACGTACTTAGCGCACTCGATGTTTCCGGATACCCGTGATAACTGATATGACGCCGACGCGCTCTTGAAAGGCAAGAGTCCGAGGGGAGCGTGGGATACTAACTCCCCGACAGGAGCCATTTTGATGATTCTCATCTTGCAACGCGAGTCAACGTCCAAGGCAGGCGACCGTGCTCAATGACTCTTGATGGTCTCCTGACATGGGATAGAATGTCTCGGCACCAATCTACGCCGAGGACTTCATGCCAAGCAACTTCTCTGACTGCATCCGCGGGGTAGCGATCCTGCTCACCTTGACTTGCACAGCCTTCTCCGCCAACCCACCCGACGCGCGCTTGCAGAAGGCTTACCGCTTCCAGCTAGGGGGATGGACTTACGTCCATCTTGAAGGGTCGCCCTCGCAGATGGGATATCAGCACGGGTACCTGCTCGCGCCCGAAATCGCGGATGCACTGGAGGCCATCAAGCTGTTCGACACGCGCCAGACGCAGCGCGACTGGGAGTTCTTTCGCACCACAGCCCGACAAGTACTCTGGCCGCACATCGACGCGGAGTACCAGCAGGAGTTGCAGGGAATCGCCGACGGAGTGAAGGCGCACGGAGTCGATCTCGACGTCTACGACATTGTTGCGCTAAACGCTTTCGAGGAAGTTCCCGACTACTACGTTCCGTGGCTGAATAAACAAAGCAAGTCAGCCAAGGCGCCGAAACTGGCCGCTCCCGGCAACTGCAGCGCGTTCATCGCCACCGGAAGCATGACCAAAGACCACCAGATTGTGATCGCACATAACAACTGGACCAGTTATCTGGCCGGCGAGCGCTGGGTGATGATCTTCGACATTCAGCCTGAGCACGGCAACCGGATTCTGATGGACGGCTTTCCCGGAGTCATCACCAGCGACGACGATTTCGGCGTGAACTCGGCCGGCATCATGATTACCGAGACTACCATCACGCAGTTCGAAGGATGGGATCCGAACGGCAAGCCCGAGTTCATGCGTTCGCGCAAAGCATTGCAGTATGCCAACAACATTGACGACTATGTGCGCATCATTAAGGAAGGCAATAACGGTGGCTACGCCAATGATTGGCTTATCGGCGATCGCAAGACGGGTGAGATTGCCTACCTCGAGCTAGGGTTAAAGAACACGCCACTGTGGCGCACCAAGGAGGGATATTTTGTGAGCTCGAATTTTGCCCGCGATCCCAAGTTGATTCAGGAGGAGACCAGCGGCTTCGATCCCAACGATGCCTCTTCGTCGATGAATGCGCGCCATGCTCGTTGGGAAGAAATCATGCAGCAGTCCAAGGGGAAAATTGACGTCACGATGGCGGAGCAGTTCTTGTCGGATCACTTCGACAGCTTTGAAAAGACGGCTTCCAGTACGGAAAAGGAACAGCCTAACGAGCGCGCCCTGTGCGGACACGTGGACACCTCTCCGCGAGGCGTAAAGGAGTGGGACTGGCTGCCCTACAATCCTGGTGGCGCGGTTCAGGGCAAAGCCGCCGACAGTGCCATGGCTGCGAAAATGAGTTTTGTTGCGAGGGCGGGCCACCCTTGCGGCGCGGATTTTGTGGCTGCGGATTACCTCGATCGGCATCCGGAGTTTTCCTGGCAAAAGCCGTTGTTGCACGACATGAAGGCGGGACCCTGGACGGTATTTACAGCGGGGCAGAAGCAGTAGCGAGTAGCAGAAAAAGGCAGATTCCTCCCTCGCCTCCGCTCGGGAGTCGCAATGAGAACGCTTAAGGGTTGCTCAGGCTTTAAGGTTAGGACAGGCAACCCGAAAACTGAATCGGTGGCATAGGGAATTTCGATTGGACTCCGCGCAGTGAGCCCTCTAGAGTCCTAGGGTGCCGCCTAGCCGGACACGAACTCGCGGACTTGTGCGCCGGATGACCCCACCTGAGGCCCCGCTTACGCTGTTTCGTCCTCCATTCCGTAATTACCAGTTCGATACGGCCTACGACGAGATGTTCGCGTCTCCCGGAGTGCCGCGTCCTCACTATAAGGCATTGTTTCAAACACTTCTGGAGCTTCCGCCCGAGGAGTTGCGCAAGACGCAGCAGGCGGCCGACCTGTCGTTCTTGCATCAGGGTATTACCTTCACGGTATATGGCAATGACGAAGGAACGGAGCGCGTCTTTCCCAACGATCTGCTGCCCCGGATCATTCCCCACCTGGAATGGCGCAAGATTGAGGACGGGCTCACCCAGCGCATTGCAGCGCTGAATCTCTTCCTCGAGGACATTTACCACCACGGCAGAATTCTCGCCGATGGCGTCGTTCCCCGCGAACTGGTCTACAGCTGTCGCCACTTCCGGCGCGAGATGCGTGGTCTAACGGTCCCGCGTGGAATTTACGTGAGCATCTGCGGCACTGATCTTGTGCGCCTGCCCGACGGAAGCTTTGCCGTGCTGGAAGACAATCTGCGAGTGCCCAGCGGCGTCTCTTACATGCTGGCCAATCGCAAGGTGCTGAAGAAAGTCTTCCCGACTCTCTTTCAGGACTACGGCGTGTCCCCCGTCGATAACTATGCGCAGGCGTTGCTGGCGACGTTGCGGGCGCTGGCTCCGGCGAATTCTACGACTCGGCACGAGCCCAAAGTGGTTCTGCTGACGCCGGGAGTTTTTAATTCCGCTTACTTTGAGCACACCTTCCTGGCCCAGCAGATGGGCATCGAACTGGTTGAGGGCCGCGATCTGCTGGTGCACGACAATATTGTCTACATGCGGACTACCGCCGGCCTGCGCCGCGTGGATGTGATCTACCGGCGAGTCGACGACGATTTTCTGGATCCGCTCTCTTTCCGCAGAGATTCTGGTCTCGGTGTTCCCGGACTGTTCAACGCGTACAGGGCCGGAAATGTGGTGCTGGCAAACGCCATCGGAACCGGCGTCGCCGACGATAAGGCAGTCTACGCGTACGTTCCGGCGATCATTCGCTATTACCTGGGAGAAGATCCAATTCTGGCCAATGTTCAGACCTACTTGCTCAGCGACAAATCGCAACGCGGCTATGTGCTGGAGCATCTTGACGAGTTGGTCGTGAAAGCCGTCGGCGAATCCGGCGGATACGGCATGTTGATCGGCCCCCACAGCAGCCAGGAGGACAGGGAAGACTTCCGCCGCCGGATCGAAGCCGAGCCCCGAAACTATATTGCCCAGCCCACGCTGAGCTTGTCGCGCGCGGCCTGCTTTCTCGAAGGCGAAGTGCAGGCGCGGCATGTGGACCTGCGGCCTTACATTTTGTATGGCGAAAACGTCACGCTGGTGCCGGGAGGATTGACTCGGGTGGCATTGCGGCGGGGATCGCTGGTGGTGAACTCGTCACAAGGCGGCGGCAGCAAGGACACTTGGGTTTTGCGGGGATGAGGATAAAGGCGGGGACGAGAGCAGGGACTAGGGGCAAGGGTCTAGGGAGTCAGCCCTTTGAAAGAGTGCCCAGGTGTTCCTGGCCCCTAATCCCTAAGCCCTAGCCTCTGATTAAAAATGAATGAACGCGGACAAACTGCAATGCTTTCCCGGGTAGCCGACAGTCTGTACTGGATGAGCCGCTACCTGGAGCGCGCCGAGCATACTGCGCGCCTGCTCGATGTGGACCTGCAACTCCGGCTCGACCAATCCCCCGAACAAGGCGCCGGACGCTGGTTGCGGCTGCTGGAGGCATCGCAGGTGGCGCCGCCGGAAGATGGCAGGATCGACGTCAACTCGCTGACCCATATTCTCACCCTCGACCGCACGAATTCATCGTCCATCCTGTCCTGCGTGGCCGCGGCTCGCGAAAATTTGCGCCAGGTGCGTGAGCAGTGCAGCACGGAAATGTGGGAGCAGCTCAATCGCCTTTATCTGCAGGTTAACAGCACGACTGCCAGCGAGGCCTGGCTGCTGCATTCTTACGTTTTCTTTCGCGCAGTACAAGAGGGCGCTTACCTGTTTCAGGGCGTGACCGACTCCACCATGTCCCACGGCGAGGGATGGCAGTACATTCAGCTCGGGCGGTTTGTGGAGCGTACCGAGGCATTGGCGCGGCTGATCGGCACACACTTTCGAGGGTTCTCGCATCCCCTCGATCAGGCGGTAGAGAGCGAAGAATATCTCGAGTGGGTGGGATTGCTGAAGTCCTGCGCGGCATTTGAGGCTTACTGCAAGGCCTACACAGCAGAGCTTCGTCCGCTGCGAGTGGCAGAGTTTCTGCTGCTGAACCCGGAGTTCCCTCATTCGGTTCGGTTTTCAGTCGACATGGTGCATGCGGCTCTGACTGCCATT
>Ga0302324_100024148_pt1 | contig 11728 bp, 7 predicted proteins | sample Palsa_T0_1_FD_201949 | JGI IMG/M metagenome (GOLD analysis project Ga0302324, IMG submission 201949) | Peat permafrost microbial communities from Stordalen Mire near Abisko, Sweden - Palsa_T0_1 | ecosystem: Environmental > Terrestrial > Soil > Palsa > Peat permafrost | place: Sweden: Abisko... | reverse complement strand
TGGGGGCTTTTTTTTTCTTTCGGCCCCACAAACCCCGATGGATAACCCCCGCGCCACAAAGAACCCACAGCCTGAACCCTGCTCCACAAACCCCCCGCACGGCGAACGTTTCCATCTATAATCGCTGGGACGAATGCACCGCCGGTTCCACACCGGCGTGGACGCATCCATTGCGAATGAGCGCGCCCGCAGCCAGCGAACCTGTTGTTTCCTTCGAGGATGTGAGCATTGCTTTCGACAAAGGCAACATCCTGGATAGCCTTTCGTTTTCCGTTGCCTCCCGCGAAACAAAAATCCTGATCGGAGAGAGCGGGTCAGGTAAAACGCTCATCCTGAAGTTGGCCGCGGGCCTGATTCAGCCGGATTCGGGTACCGTGCATCTGCTGGGCCACGATCTGGGCCACATGACGGAAAGGGAACTGCTCGCGTTCCGCAGAAACATCGGCTTCGTATTCCAGGAGGGCGCGCTATTCGATTCCTTGACGGTCGCGGAAAATGTAGCCTACTGCCTGCGCGAGGAACACGTGAGCGAGGAGGAAATCGAGCCGCGCGTGCGCGAATCCCTGCGATTCGTGGAAATGGAAGGCACAGAGCAGGAACTGCCCTCCGACCTTTCGGGTGGCATGCGGCGGCGCGTCTCCATCGCGCGCGCCTTGATCAGCAAGCCCCACGTAGTCCTCTACGATTCGCCCACGGCAGGCCTCGATCCGGTGACTGCACAAACGATCATCACGCTGATTCTGCGCCTGCGCGACACACAAGGCGTCACCTCGCTGATGGCCACGCATCGCTTGCAGGACGCTTTCGGCCTGGCCAATTACAGGTTTGACGGCGCAACAGGCCGGGTGGTGCATACCGCCCCCAACGGGGCCTCGCGACCATCCGTAGCGGCGACGAACTTCGTCGTGCTTCGCGACGGAAAAGTCTATTTCGAGGGCAGTCCGCCGGAACTCGCGGACACTCGCGACGCGTACTTGCGGCGCTTTTTGTTGTAACTTAGGGGAGGCTGTACGGCAATTCGTCGAGGAGGGGGAACCGATGGCGCAACACAAACAATTGACGTGGACCGAGCTCCGAGTGGGATTGTTTGTCCTGGCGGGAGCCGTTTTGCTGGCCGTAGTCATTTTCTACGTGACTGGCGGAAGCGGGTTTGGACCGAAATACCGGCTGCGCGTGTTCCTCCCCGAGGTCGACGGACTGACCATCGGCGCGCCCGTCCGCGTGGACGGGGTGGACGTCGGCAACGTTGAAAAAATTGAGATCGCCACGTTGAAGCCGGGTGAGCCGAAGCCCAAGGACCGGAATGTTGAAGTCGATATGCGCATTCAGAAGGCTTATGAATCGTATATCCGCTCGGACTCCACGGCCGGACTCATCACCGAGGGACTGCTCGGGAACCGGTATGTGGACATCGACCGCGGATATGTCGGCAGCGTCTTGACGAATAACCAGGAAATACCGGGCCGGGAAGAGACGGCCCTGAAGGAAGTCGTTGAGCGCAGCGCCGATCTGATGACTGACCTCACCTCCATCACGAAACAAGCCAGCGCCGTACTGACGGATGTGCGGGAGGGACACGGATCTCTTGGCAAGTTCATGGTTGACCCCACTGCGTATAACCGTCTCAATGCTTCCCTAGGAAACCTCGACCAGGTGATGGCCGGCATCCAGGCTGGAAAGGGAACGCTGGGAAAACTCGTCACGGATGACGAATTGTATAATCGCGTGGATTCCGTTGCTGGGCATGTTGACAACGTGGTGGACGCCATCCAAACCCAAAAGGGCACGATCGGGAAGCTCGTCTACGACTCCAGCATGCAAGAGAGCGCGAAACGGCTGATCGACAACAGCAACGCGTTTCTTGAGGGCGTGCGGAGCGGCAAAGGCACACTCGGAAAACTCGCCACGGATGACTCCTTGTTCGCCACCTACAAGCAGGCGGGCGAAAACCTCTCCAGCGCCACGGCAAAATTCAATTCCAACGAAAACACCATCGGAAAATTTTTTGACGACCCGAAATTTTACGACAACTACACGGCTCTCGCCGGAAACATGAGCCTGCTCGTCGGAGATTTTCGCAAGGATCCGAAAAAATTCCTGCACGTGAAATTCTCGATCTTTTAGGTCGATTCTCGATCGCGCGCGGAAAATCCCCCGCCTCTGAAGAGGCGGGCTACAGCAATTCCCACCGCATGATTTTGACTGCGCGCCTGGAAGCTTTGTAGCCCGCCTCTTCAGAGGCGGGGGTTTTTCGCGACCCCAAAGCCAACATGAGGATATGCTGCCTGGCAAGATTCCGGACCGCCCGCCGCTACCGCGAATCCGGCAGCAGAAAGAACGCGTAAAACGTGGCCGCGAGCGTCATGACCGCCCCCGCGAGAAAAATTCGGCCTGGAGCAAGGTGGGCGACGGAAGACAGCGCAAAATAAACCCCCGCGGCGAGGAACACTCCGATGAAGGAAAGCAGATTCGCCGCCGCGATCACTCCGCCTTTCTGTTGCGAGGCCGGGCGATGCTGGATGAGCGCATTGAGAGGCACGGCGTAGAATCCGCCAAAAAGTCCGAGCAAGCAAAGATCCACGCGCACCGGCCATACCCCAAGGCCGTGCCGCGAAACGAGAAAGCCGAACACCGTCATCCCCAGCGCGCCAATGGGAACCAGGCGTTGCTCGATTTTGCCGCGCGAAAGGTAACCCGCGGCGAGGCTGCCCGCCCCGATGCCGATTCCCACCGCGGCCTGCAAATAGCTGATCTCCGTTTCATCCACGTGCAGCACGTCGTGGCCGTACACGACGATCACGAATTGCAGCAGCGCCGCCAGAAACCACAGATAGGTGTTGCCCACCACCGCCCAACCGAGGACGCGATCCTTGGCAATGACGCGAAGTTGCCCGCCAAAATCGGCCAGCGGATCGACGCGAAATTTCCGCGAAGGATCGGCGGCAGGCACACGCGAAATGCCCAGGCTCGCGAACAAGCCGATCATCGTCAGCCCCAGAAATATTATGCCGGACCAAAAATGGCGCCCCCGAAACGCGTCCGCCAGAAATCCAGCGAACATGACCGCGGTAATAGACGCCAGAAACGTGCCAAGTTCGATGACCCCGTTTCCCCAGGAGAGCTTGTTTTCCGGAAGCAGCTCGGGCAAAAGACCGTACTTGGACGGACCGAACAGCGCCCCCTGCGTGCTGATCAGAAATACGGCGCCCGCCTCCATCGGCAGATTCCCGGCAGCGAGAGCGGCGATGGCGAAAAGCCCCACGCCAATCTCAAAAAGTTTTGTGCCGATCGTGACGGTGCGCTTGCTGTAACGATCGGCAAAATATCCCCCCGCCAGCGAAAACAAAATGAAGGGAATGGCGAACAACGCGCCCACCAGCAGAATGAAGCGATCGCGCACCTCCGAAGGCAAATTGCGCTCGACGATCAGATAAATGACCAGAAACTTCAGCCCGTTATCGTTAAACGCCCCCTGAAATTGCGTGACGATCAGGCTCCAGAACCCGAGCTGCCAGTGTGGAGGAGGTCCAGGCTCTTTCAAAACCGAAACGCCCCCGGATGCCGATTCCGTGTGGGCAGCCGCCGCGTCTTTGGGAATGCTGGACATATGGTTGCGCGAGGAATCGCCCCCTGGATCGTTTCCCGGATCGGGCGGCCTTTTCTCCTCGCTTTCAGTTTAGACACGCAACGCCCGCCGAGCAAGGCTTTGGCCTGCGCCGCGCCTCGTGTAGAATCTAAACCACGCCGGAGTGGCGGAATGGCAGACGCGGCGGACTCAAAATCCGTTGGTCGCAAGGCCGTGTGGGTTCGACTCCCTCCTCCGGCACCATCGCTTTTTGTTTCCTTGGAAGTTCTCGTGTCTTTTGGCTGAGCTGCAGGCAACGGGAGAAAAAATTAAACCCGGCGCCCCCTCGAAAAATGTCGAGGGATCGGCCACCCGAATGTCAAACCCGAAAAATCAATCCCAGAGATTGCGCCACCTATCATGCTCATGGCTCAACTATTCCGAGCTATTGGACGACCGAGGATCGTTCGCCAAGGCAAACATCAAGTCTTTTTCACGGATGTTGGGGTGAATGGAACTCCTCTTCGGGTGCCGTCAAGGGGAGATCTTTTGGCACTGGCTGCGGCTTTATGAATCCGAGTTGCTTTGCGACCACGGCGTCGAGCATTCTCGCAGGAAGAAGCCTGGGTAAAGTCCAGTTCTTGAAACGTTGCTTGATGACTGCGTAGCGTGCCTTCGGTTTTTCCGTGCTGAGTGCTAGATGGACGGCTTCGCCCAGACGCTCAGGGGAGAAACCCTTGCGTCCTTCGGCGACGATGAACTTCTGAAAGTTCTGCACCGCGTTCCAATACTCGGTCGGCTTAAACTCACTCAGATCTTCTTTTTCGCCCTTCTCGTACATCGTCGTGTTAACGAAGCCCGGTTCGATCATTACGAGGTCGATGCCAAATAACATTAGTTCCAACCGCAGCACGTCCGACATTCCTTCAAGCCCACATTTGGAGGCGCTATACGCACCGAGAAGGGGGATAGGAACTTTTGCACCGCTAGAGGTGATGTTCACGATGCGCCCGGCGGGACCCCGCCGCTTCTTATCTGTTCCCAAAAGAGGAGCGAAGGCCTGGATTACGACAAGCGGAGCGATCATGTTGACATCCAGCTGCCGCCTGTACTCGCTGGGCCTCAGATAAAGCAGGGGCCCACTCACCACAATTCCTGCATTGTTCACCAGGCCAACCAGATTCCTGTTGCCTATCATGGAGCCGACCTTCTGGGCAGCTTGATGTACAGCGTCGGCGTCCGTAATGTCCATCATGAGAGGCACGAAGCCTTCACCGAACTCTCTTTGCACACGATCGGCGTCAGCCTGCTTGCGTACAGAACCGAACACGCGAAATCCCTTTGAAACAAGCACCTTCGTAGTTCCCCAACCAATTCCGGTGGAGACCCCGGTGACCACGACATCTTTGCTGTTGGCCATCGCATTCCTCCTAAAATGATCACTGTCCATAATATGTCCATCGTACCGTTCGTGAAGAACCCGAGGTAATCCGATACAATTTCCCAGCAACCGCTCACGTTTTCTGTCCTCGTTTTTTAACTGTGTTCTTCTAGCGACCTTCTTGCTGTGCAATAGAGCGCATCCTTAAGAAGCTAAACGGTGGTACATTCTCGACAATGCCAACTCAAATAGGGCCTCTTCGTCGCGAGATCCTCGTGGTGACCGGTGCTTCGACTGGCATCGGCGCCGCCACCGCCCGCGAGCTTGCCAGGCGCGGCTTCCACGTCCTCGCCGGCGTGCGCAGAGGCACAGACGCCGACGCGCTCCGGGCCAAGAACCTAGAGCCGATCATGCTCGACATCACCAACGAGGCTGAGATCGCCCTGCTCGTGAAGCGCATCACCGACGATCCTGAGCGGCGGCCACTGCGCGCCCTGGTCAACAATGCAGGCATCGGGGTCAATGCGCCCATAGAAGCGCTGCCGCTCTCGGAGTGGCGCCGGCTATTCGAGGTCAACCTCTTCGGCCACATCGCGATGACGCAGGCGCTGTTGCCCGCGCTCATCGGGAGCCGCGGGACCATCGTCAACATCAGCTCCGTCGGCGGCAAGGTGGCGATGGCGACCTACGGCCCCTATGCCGCCTCGAAGTTCGCCCTCGAAGCGGTCAGCGATGCATTGCGCCGAGAGGTCGAGCCGCTGGGAGTGAAGGTCATCGTGGTCGAACCGGGCGCCGTCACGACCGAAATGACCGGGCGGGTCGTTGTCACTGCCGAGCGCATCACCAGTGGAATGACCGCCGAGCAGCGTGGTCGCTACGCCGCGCTCATGCATTCCATCATCTCGCAGGCCCAGTCGTATATCCGCAAGGGACTGTCTGCCGAGGAGGCAGGTCGAGTCATCGCGGACGCGATCACCAGCAAGCGCCCTCGTACTCGCTACACCGTCGGCCGCGACGCGGCGATTATCATCTTTCTCGCCAGGTGCCTCTCAGACCGGATGCTCGACAGCTTTCTCGCCCGCAGTCTCAAGCCGCATAGGAGGTCCGACCTTTAGGTCGGACGAGTAGAGTCGCCTTTACGTGGCCTTCAGGCCCTGGAGCTTCAGCTAAAGCCCCCGGATGTGCAAGCCTAGTCGTCCGGGCTGGAGCCCCGACCTCCAAAACGCCAAGATCTTAAAGAAGATTTTCAACTTAGGAGATTACTGCGACCGGGGATATCCAGATTAAGATTCCTTGGCCTTCTTAATCAGGGCGCGGGGTGAATACGCATTCGCTTTGTACTGGCTCAGCATGCGGTGGGTGTTGAAGAAGCTGGCGTTCAGGGAGATGCACGCCCTCATCACGTGCGCGTAGGCTTCGGGCGCGCGGTAGAACATGGGAACGATCTGGTGTTCGAGCTTGTCGTACAGCGAAGCGGCTTCGGCCAGCGATTCGTCGCCGACGATCTTGCTGTCGAAACCGATGGCCCAGCCCGTGACGCCCTCGACGCAGCCCTCGACCCACCAGCCGTCCAGCACGCTCAGGCTGGGAATGCCGTTCAGGGCCGCTTTCATGCCGCTGGTACCGGAAGCTTCTTGCGGGCGTTGCGGCGTATTCAGCCAGAGATCGACGCCGGAAGTGATCATCTTGGCCAGCGCCATATTGTAATTTTCAAGGTACACGATCTTGATGTTTTCGTTTAACCCGGCGGCAGCTTGGAACACGCGCTGAATTAAGGCTTTACCGCCAGCATCATGGGGATGGGCTTTCCCGGCATATACAATCTGGAGCGGCCCCGCCGAGTGTGCAATGGCCTTCAGGCGTTCGATGTCCTTGAACAGCAAGTCCGCGCGCTTGTAGGTGGCTGCGCGGCGGGCAAAGCCGATGGTCAGGAGCGAGTCATCCAGTTGCACGCCGGATCGTTTCTGCACTTCCTTGATCAGCGCCGTTTTGGCGAGGCAATGCGCTTTGCGAACCTCCTCAATAGGAATCCCAACCGCGTAACGCATATAGGCGTTATCGCGGCGCCATTCCGGAATTTCGCGGTCGAACAACTCTTGAAATGGCGGCGACGCCCAAGTAGCCGCATGCACCCCATTCGTAATCGCGTGGATCGGAAATTGCGGGAACATGTGCTGGGAAACTTCGCCGTGGCGCATGGCCACCCCGTTCACGTACCGGGAAAAGTGGATGGCCAGATCGGTCATGTTGAGCATGTTCGCATTGGCGAAGCCCGCTTGCTGCAACAGGCCGGTCCGGTATTCGCCGAGCACCTGGTGAACCAGGTCCCAAGGAAACCGGTCGTGGCCCGCTTCCACCGGCGTGTGCGTCGTAAACACGCAGCGGCGGCGCACCACTTCGATGTCCGCTTCCACGGCCACCGTGTATTTGCGAACCTTCAACTGCTCCTCGAGCATCGCCAGCGTGAGGAACGCGGCGTGCCCTTCGTTCATGTGGTAGCTGCCAATGTGCGATACATTCAGGTGCCGCAGCAAGGTGATGCCGCCAATCCCCAGCAGCACTTCCTGGCAGATGCGATAGCGCTGGTCTCCGCCATAGAGCGAATCGGTCAGGGTGCGGTCGTAATCGGAATTTTCGGGCAAGTCGGTATCCAGCAGGTAGACGGGCACGATGAATCCGGACAGGCCGTGGACGCTGTAGCGCCACGCGCGCACATGGACATCGCGATCCTCGATGCGTACGGTAAACGCCACTTCGACGGAAGGAAGCACGTTTTCCGGCTGCCACGGGTCGGGTTCTTCGACTTGATTGCCTTCTCGATCGATGCGCTGCCGGAAATAACCGTTTCGGTATGCGAGCGAAATCGCCACCATGGGTAATTCCAGGTCGGCTGCCGACCGCAGCATGTCTCCCGCAAGGATGCCCAAGCCCCCGCCATAAGAAGGGATGGAAGGGTCTAAAGCGATCTCCATGCAAAAATAGGCGATCTTCGGTGTTCCCTTTTCCGTCACCATAGGTGAATCATAGCACCGCGGCATCCCTCAAGACGCTAGCCGATCTCGGCCCACGTTTCCTAACTTGCATTGATATCCAAGAGAGGAACGGCAGATGAAAAGTGAGTAAGATTTGCGCCTCGATTCGGCTTTGGACTCTGTGTGGGAACTGGATTTTGGTCCTTGTAGCGCCGTCTGCAGCGGCGGACGGGCGAGGCTTGATTGCAAAGTGCCCGCCTGAAGGCGGGCGCTACAAAAGCAGACGAGGTTTCAAGACCGCGGAAAAGAGGGGGCACATGTATTTTGCAATTGTTAGCGGGCTGAAAAATCTCCCGGATTCGTTTTGTCGAGAATCGTGTGAAGCGTATAATTTTCCAGCTAGGGGGCCATCTGATCATTATGCTTAAGCATCCCGAAGTTCTCTTCCCATCATCCAAACGGGCCTGAATGCGCAAACACCTGTTGACGATATGTTCGATTCTGATCTTTGCCTCGGTTTCCTCAGCGCAAACGGCCGCGCCGCGATGGGAGCTGATGGGCGGATACACGGAATATTTGGCCGGGGGTGAATTCTCGACTAATCCGTCGGCCGTTGAAACAGGCTCCGAACCGGGACAAATCCCCACGGAAGGGTTTCAAGTCGGATTATCTCGATCGATCAAAAGTTACTTCCGGGTAGTGGGCGAATTCAACGGCGTTTTTGGAAAGGAAACGCTGGCCGTCGAGCATTTGCCTCCCGGCGGCCAATACAATTCCGGGGGCGAAGTCATGGCCATGTTCGGACCGGAAGCGGTGGTGCGGACGCAAAAACGATTCGATTTCTTTGCGCATTTTCTAATCGGGGTAGCGCACGCCTGGGACAACCAAACGCCGGCGCTTTCCAATGACGCCCGGAATTCCTGGAATTTTGGGATGGGGTTTGGAGTGGACTTAAAGACAAGCCATCGCTTTGCCATTCGCATCCTGGAAGCGGATTGGATCACTTCGCATTTCCCGAAACAAGATTTCGACGCGGAGGATAATTGGCGCTATTCCACAGGGCTGATTTATCGCTTCGGCCAATGAACGTCTTTATTTTGACGGATAGACGATCTCCTTGGCCGGCTTGGGCGTTGAGAACGCGCTGGATTTGCAAATTGCTCTTGCCGGCTTGTCTGCTCTTGTTTTTCTCTCCGTTCTGCTTCGCCCAGGATTTCCCGCGTTGGGAGCTTTCCGGCGGAGCTTCGTACTATCTAGTGGGCAGGCAGCCTGGCCAAACGATCACGACCACGGCGCACGGGGCACAAGCCGGCCTCGCCCGTTCGTTCAATAGGTACTTTCGGATCGCGGGAGAGTTTGACGTCGGCTTTGCCAATCGAATCATTGATCTCGCCGTCCCGCCTCCGGGATGGATCCACTATAACGACAAGCTTCTGCTCGGGCTCGTCGGGCCGGAATTCGTTTATCGTAAGCCGAACCGAAAATTTTCTGTTTTCGGCCATTATTTGACCGGGGTCGCCTATGCCCGGGATAATCAAATCCCCAGGACCGGATCCCCAACTGGACTTGCTGAGGTTCCCGCCGTCACGGGTTCGAGTTGGCTCAATGCCCTAGGCTCAGGATTGGACATGAAGATTCCGCATCAGGTTTCTTGGCGCGTGCTCGAGGTGGACTGGATGAGGACCGATTTCCCCAACAATCCGCATTCGAACTGGCGTTTCGCCACCGGCGTCGTTCTTCGACTAGGGCAAGGGGAATGATGGCTTGCCGGGCGCCCCAATTTTTCAGCACGGATTTGAATTTTCGGGCGCCGTACCCTTCAATGTCTTTGTGAAGGGTGCGGGTTTTTGTTCGTTGGTGGCGGGGAAGATCTGCGCGGTGTAAGTTTCTGCCTTTTGCTTTCCTCTCTGCTGTGCGGCGGAAAACCGACAGGCTGAAGCCCGTCCTACTAAACGTAGCTAAAATCTTCGCGCGAGATTAGAATACCCTCCAGCATGGAAACTCCCAGATTCGTTCACCTGCATCTGCACACGGATTATAGTTTGCTGGACGGGGCTTGCGACCTCGAGGAAGTGGTCGACGAGGCGGCGCGCCGGAAGATGCCGGCGGTGGCTGTCACCGATCACGGGAATCTTTTCGCGGCGGAATCGTTTTATCACGCGGCCAAGACGCGCGGCGTGAAGCCGATCATCGGCTGCGAAGTGTACGTCGCGAAGGGAAGCCGGCTCGATCGCGGCGAAACGCCGCAGCGCGATGCCGCGAGCGGCCACGCCAACCCCGCGGCGGCGGAGCCGGGCCAGCGCGGGGTCAACCACCTTGTGTTGCTCTGCGAAAATGCGGAAGGCTACCGGAATTTGGTCAAACTCGTCTCCGCAGGCTACCTGGAAGGTTTTTATTACAAGCCAAGGATCGATTACGACCTGCTGGCGAAACACAGCCGCGGGCTGATCGCTTTGTCGGCGTGTTTGCGTGGCGCGGTCACCGAACACCTGGTTGAAGAGCGCCCGGAGCAAGCTCGCGAAGCCGCTTACCGGCTGCGCGACATTTTCGGGAAGGGGAATTTTTTCCTGGAAATTCAAGACCAGGATCTCCCGATTGAAAAGCGCGTCAATCCACAGATTGTGGCGCTCTCGCGGGAGACCGGTATTCCGCTCGTGGCCACCAACGATTGCCACTACTTGAAACATTCCGACGCGCACGCCCAGGAAGTGCTGCTCTGCATCCAGACCGGCAAGACGATGAGCGACACGCACCGCATGAAATTCGCCACCGACCAGTTTTTCTTCAAGACCGCGGAAGAGATGGCGCAAGTATTCGGCGAGATCCCCGAGGCGCTCGAACGCACCGTGGCGATCGCCGAACGCTGCAATGTAAAAATCGACGCCATGCAAAATTCCTTTCCGGATTTCCAGGTGCCCGAAGGCCACACGGTGGACACGTATTTCGAGGCCGTCTCGCGCGAAGGTTTCGTTTCCCGCGTCTCCGTGCTCGATGCGCGTGCCAAGGCCGGCATGCTGCGAAAGACGCTGGCCGAATATGACGCGCGGCTGACGAATGAAATTCGCATGATCCAGCAGATGCGCTACGCCGGATATTTTCTCATCGTCTGGGATTTTATACGGCACGCACGGGCGCAGGGGATTCCCGTTGGACCGGGGCGCGGATCCGCGGCGGGGAGCCTGGTGAGTTACGCTCTGCAAATCACGGACGTCGATCCGCTGCAATACGATTTGCTCTTCGAGCGTTTCCTCAATCCCGAGCGAGTGTCGATGCCCGATATCGATATCGACTTCTGCATGCGCCGCCGCGGTGAAGTGATCGAGTACGTCACAGGGAAATACGGCCGCTCGAACGTGGCGCAGATCATCACGTTCGGAACCATGGCGGCCAAGGCAGCGATCAAGGACGTGGGCCGCGCCATGGACTTGCCTTACGGGGAAGTGGATCGCATCGCTAAATTAGTTCCGGCCCAGCTCAATATCACGCTGGACGAAGCCTTGAAGCAGGCCCCGCAACTGAAAAGCCTGATCGAAGGCGACGCTCGCTACACGGACTTGATGGCCGTAGCCAAACGCCTCGAAGGCCTCGCGCGCCACGCCTCGACGCACGCCGCGGGCGTCGTGATTTCGCCCGAGCCACTCACCAACATCGTCCCGTTATACAAATCCAACCGAGATGAAATCACGACGCAGTACGACATGAAGGGCCTCGAGCATATCGGCCTGCTCAAGATGGATTTTCTGGGGCTGACGACGCTCACCGTGCTGGACGACACCGAGCACATGATCCAGCAAAATCGCGGCGTGCGCG
>Ga0302324_100024143_pt1 | contig 11729 bp, 11 predicted proteins | sample Palsa_T0_1_FD_201949 | JGI IMG/M metagenome (GOLD analysis project Ga0302324, IMG submission 201949) | Peat permafrost microbial communities from Stordalen Mire near Abisko, Sweden - Palsa_T0_1 | ecosystem: Environmental > Terrestrial > Soil > Palsa > Peat permafrost | place: Sweden: Abisko... | reverse complement strand
GAAAGAAGAGGTCGACGAAGAGGATATTGCCAGGATCGTAAGCAAGTGGACCGGCATTCCGGTTTCGAAAATGCTTGAGGGCGAAGTCAAGAAGCTCGTCGCGATGGAAGGCCGCTTACGCGAGCGAGTGGTTGGGCAGGACGATGCGCTGACGACGGTTGCGAACGCGATCCGTCGTTCGCGGGCGGGTCTGAGCGATCCTAAGAGGCCGATCGGCTCGTTCATCTTCCTCGGGCCGACTGGCGTGGGCAAGACCGAGACAGCGCGGGCACTGGCCGAGTTCCTGTTCGATGATGAGCAGGCGATGGTGCGCATCGATATGTCGGAATACATGGAGAAGCACGCCGTTTCACGCTTGATTGGCGCGCCTCCGGGTTACATCGGCTACGACGAAGGCGGCCAGCTCACTGAGGCTGTGCGGCGCAGGCCGTATTCGGTGGTGCTCTTCGACGAGATCGAGAAAGCGCATCCCGACGTGTTCAATGTGCTGCTGCAGGTGCTTGATGATGGCCGCTTAACCGATTCCAAAGGCCGCACGGTCGACTTCAAGAACACCGTGCTGATTATGACCTCCAACCTCGGAGCGCAGGCATTGCAGGGCGAGAACCTTAACAGCGAAGCGGCCTTTGACCATGCGAAGGATGAGGTGATGGACATCCTCCGGCAAAGCTTCCGTCCGGAGTTCCTCAACCGCGTCGACGACATCGTCATCTTCCGTCCGTTGGGCGAAGAGCAGTTGGCTCACATCATCGATCTGCGGCTTGCTGATCTGAAGAAGCTGTTGGCCGACCGCAAGATCACTCTCGAACTCACCGATGGCGCAAGGCATCAGCTGATGCTCACCGGCTATGATCGCGCCTATGGAGCGCGACCGTTGAAGCGCGCCCTGCAGCGGCTCATTCAGGATCCGCTCGCGCTCAAGATCCTCGATGGTGAAGTGCTGCACGGAGACCATGTGCTGGTCGATGCGGACCCGTTGAACAATCGCTTGAAGTTTAAGGTGAAAAAGCGGAAGGCGGTTGATTCTGCCGCGAGAGAAGCGGTTGCGGCGAAATAGTTTGCTCGATCGCCTAATAATTGAAAGCCGGAAGCAAAAACTGCTTCCGGCTTTTCTGCGTCAAGGGCGTTGTGCGATGACGACTCGAGGGATTCCCTGGAGATCATTGACGAAGCTGATTTCATTCCAATCTATTAGTAACTGTTGCAGTTCCAATTGCTGACCTGCTCCGATTTCGAGGAGGAGCCAGCCTTTTTTGCACAGTCTTTGCGAGGCCTGCGGAATGAGACGCTCGTAAATTTCCAGTCCTGTCGGACCGGCGAAGAGTGCGGTTGCGGGTTCGTAGTCTCTGACTTCGACGGCGAGGGTTTCGCGGTCAGCTTCGGCGATGTAAGGCGGATTCGAGACGATCATGTCGAACGTCTCTTCTCCGACAGCTTCAAGCAGATCGGATTCTACAAAGCTGATGCGGTCGGCTACCTTATGATCGGCCGCATTTGTTCTTGCTACTTCAAGCGCCGCTGGTGAGATGTCGAGTGCTGTGATTCTTGCCAGCGGCCTAGCTATGGCGATCGCGATCGCGATGGCTCCGGAGCCGGTGCCGATGTCAGCGATTTCGAATTCTTTGTTGAGCGGGATATGTTCGAGGGTGGCTTCGACGAGGTGTTCGGTTTCGGGGCGGGGAATTAGAACATCGGGCGTTACGGTGAAGCGTAGTCCATAAAATTCGCGTTCGCCGAGGATGTATTGCATCGGCTCGGACTTCTTTCGGCGTCCGAGGAGTTCCCTGTAGTGACGCAATTGTTCGTTGTTCAAAAGCTGATCGGGGCGAACGATGAAGTCAATCCGGCTAAGCTTCGCAATATGTAACAGTAACTGTTCGGCATCGCGGCGTGGGGTTCGATTGCCGTCTGCTTTGAGTTCAGCGACGCCGTAGGCGACAGCGTCCGCGAGCGTTTGGATGGCATTCTGTTGAGACGACGAAAAGTGGGGATCGTCCTTCACGATGCTCAGTGCTTAACCGCGATCGCGGTCATCTCGATCTTTGCGCCGCCGATCAAGCCCGCGACCTGGACTGTGGCGCGCGCCGGCTTCGGGTCGGGCAAGAGCTTTTTGTAGACTGCGTTCATGGCCGGGACGTCGTCGAGGCTGGTGACATAGATGGTCACGGAGACGATGTCGGCCATGCGGAAGCCGGCGTGTTCAACTACGGTCTTAACCGTCGCGATGGCGCTCGTGGTCTGCTCCGTGATGTCGGTGTCTTTGATGTTGGCACCTTGCTGGCCGGCGACGTATAGAGTGTTGCCAGCGATGTAGCCGTCGCTGTAGTTTTCGCCTGGAGTAAAACCGACGGCCTTGTTCTGCGCGAGAGCGACAGCAGTGGTGCCGACGAATCCAATGACAAGAAGAGCACGCAGTATCTGGGGCGGATGGGTCGTCTTCATCGCTGTTACTCCTCTAACGTAATCATTGATTTAGGCCGCGGTCGCAGTTTCGGCTTTGAGCTGTTCGGCCTGATAGTGTGCGGTCAGCGCATCGACGATCGGCTGTAGCTTGCCGAGCATGACTTCGGTGAGCTGGTGGATTGTGAGGCCGATGCGGTGATCGGTGAGCCGGTTCTGCGGAAAGTTGTAGGTGCGGATTTTTTCGCTGCGGTCCCCGCTGCCGACCTGCTGCTTGCGCTCCTTGGCGAGGGCTTCGTGCTGCTTCTCCATCTCGACTTCGTAGAGCCTTGACCGCAGCACGCGCATCGCTTTTTCGCGGTTCTTGATCTGCGACTTTTCGTCCTGGCAACTAACAATCGTCCCCGTCGGCAGGTGAGTGATGCGGATCGCGGAATAGGTAGTGTTGACCGACTGGCCGCCCGGGCCGGACGAGCAGAACGTGTCGATGCGCAGGTCTTTGGCCTCGATCTTGACGTCGACGTCTTCAGCCTCGGGGAGCACGGCGACGGTGATCGCGGAGGTGTGGACGCGGCCCTGCGTCTCGGTCTCCGGGACGCGCTGTACGCGGTGGGTTCCGCTCTCGTATTTCATCTGCGAATAGACGCGGTCGCCCTCGATGATGGCGATGACTTCTTTCATGCCGCCGACGCTGCTCTCGGACTCGGAGAGGATTTCGACCTTCCAGCGATGCTGCTCGGCGAAGCGGACGTACATTTTGAAGACCTCGGCGACGAAGAGCGAGGCCTCGTCGCCGCCGGTGCCGGCGCGGATTTCGAGCACGACGTTCTTCTCGTCGTTGGGGTCTTTGGGCAACAGCATGACCTTGAGGTCTTCTTCGATCTTAGGCAGGCGGGCTTGCAGCTCTTCGAGTTCTGCCATCGCCATCGCGCGCAGGTCGGGATCGCTTTCGCCCATCAGGGTTTCAGCATCGGCGATGCCGGTCTTGACCTGCTTGTAGTCGCGGAACTTGTTGACGACGGCTTCAAGGTCGCGATGCTGCTTGGCGATCTTCTGATATTTTTCGTGGTCGTTGGTGTTCTCGGGCAGGGCGAGCTGCGCGCCGAGGTCTTCGTAACGGGATTCGAGTTGTCCTAAACGGTCAAACATGGGGGGTTCCTTTCGCGGATGCTTGTCTATTGATATTGAGCGAGTGCGGACGTGCAGGATCGGCGGCGGGAGCCGCTAGACAAGAGCGCGGAAGGGGAGAAGGTGGCGCATCAATCTATTTTAACTGATGCTAGTTGGGGTTGGTAGGGTGCGAGGAAGACGGTAGTGGGTCAGTTGGCGATCTACTATATATGTATTACATCTACTGCCGCGTACATCAGACGTTGCGCGTGACCCCGGCGATGGAAGCTGGACTTGCTTATCATTTATGGACCGTGGAAGACCTTGCAATGCTTCTGAACTCGCAGTCAGTCCTCTACGGCCTTAAGAAATCGGCTTAAATTTAGCGTGCCGGGATTTGGCTTGCCAGATTTGTTAACCCACGAGCGATTTGATTGACCATTGCTCCATTTACCCGCCATCCGACGGAAGGAACCTTGTCTAGAGCGGAAATACTTCGCATAATCTCTTGCAGTTCGGTATTTCTTAAATTCACTTTAGCGAAGTCCTCCATGATTTGCCTAACTTGGACATCGTATAAATCAAAATATCTTTCAGACATTCTGACAACAGCTTCATGCGAAATTGCCTCCGCCGTTGAAGGAGTAGCGCCAGCACTTTTCTCCTGTATATCCTGCTGCTCTTCTCCCACCAAACCGTAAAGCTGTTGCGAGAGTTGAAGTGCGCGCTCACGCAGGTTTCCGTAGGGGGTCTTAATTACCACGACTCCCGGCGATGGTGGTGCTGCTGCGCTCTGTGGAGGCGCATGAACCGACTGCGACTGGATCGTGTTCAATGATTTGGTAAGCGCCGATTCTCTTGACGTAATCGAATCAAACGACAACTGAATGTTTTTTGCCATCCCCGAGAGCGTTTGCCCTTGTTCGCCTAGAGTTGTTCCTTGCTGATTGAGGGCGTTGAGGAGGGTTAACGCCTGCGCGTTATGTTCGTCCCGATCTGTATAAAAATTTCGGATTTCCGACGACATGATAATCGTTAACAGCACTATCCATGCTGCTTTCTCCAAACGTGATGGTCTATCCCTTAGCGTCACGGCTGCTGCCAGTACGCCCAAAAAAACGGTGAGTACTCCAACTGGGAGACTGTGACCGGGTTTCGCAAGGTAGTGAGGGGCAAACTCGGCAATCGGCCATAAAGCCACAGCAAACCATGTCCAATAATGGATTGGTTGAAACCACGACCGCAGTTGGATTTTCCACCGCTGGAGCACCAGCGATAGTCTGACTCTGGACATGCCCGCAAGTGTCTCATCGGGCACCGCTTTGCGTCGAGGCAATGTTCTTGCCAGATTTTGCGCTGTGGATTGCACCTGACCCATTATTAGGAAGACAGAGGCCTGGTATTGGCGATCTTCGTTGCCCCTAACCCATGACAATCCCAATTCCAGCGTATATATTTCCATGCCAGCCGGAGCACCACATTCCCGGCATCTCTGCAAATGAAAGCGCAAGAGGTGAAAGACATGAAGTTTCTAGCGACGTGGACGGTTCGACATGGATGTTGGCAAGAGGCGGCGACTCGGTTTCTGTCGGGGAAAGCTGACCCAGGGCAGGGGATCAAGCTGCTGGGTCGATGGCACAATGCGGATCTGAGTGGAGGATTCTCGCTGATCGAGGCCGATGATCCTGCGGCGATCTACGCCTTTTCGGTGCAATGGTCCGATGTTCTGGAAACGCATTCGCACCTTGTCGTTGAAGATGCCGAAGCAGGAGCGGCGCTTGCCAAGCGATACGGACAATCGAAGTAGACTTAGTCCGCCGACGCGTCGATGGAGAATTCCGGCGCTCCTCGCATGTTTAAGTCGTTCCGTCACCCTCTACACGAACTGAGGTGCGCAGTCGTGTACGGGTCAGCGCATTCCCGCCGCACGCTTGCGCCAGGTGTCCAAAGCCAGCCGCCCGCTTTCCAAAAGCAAGACGATGAAGACGATTGCGCAGACACACGACAGACTCAGATGGATCGACCGGTTGACCATCTCAACGGTTCCGCCGTACTGCACCTGGTCCAATTCCGGGTGCTTGAGCGTGAGGTATATGTGATTGGGGAGGGTGAGCAGGAAGAGCAACGGGATCATCCCGATTGCCTTCATTATGATCTGGTCGACTCGCCTCCGCTGCTGCCATGCTCCGCGCCAGAGATCCACACAGCGCCATGCCAGCTGCACCACGTTCACGATAACCAGGAACCAGAAGAACTGGATCCAGGTGGGCGCAGGCTGGAATGGCGACGTGTGCAGGTAGATGACCCCGGGTCCCAACCATAGGAACGGATAGCGGGGAACCAGCAGGAGCCATATCAGAAATAGAAAGCCGAATATCACTTCGGCAACTGCTTGGGCGTAGCTGCGCGGTTTCTTCCCACCAGCTGACGTCTTCTCGACCGGGGGCAAGGTACTGGGAGTCCAGTCAATGGACGAGACGGGGGAGAAGACGGCGAGCGATGAGTATTTTCCCGGGTAGTGAACGGCCGCGAACTCGATAGCCGCGAAGGCAAGAGTGACCCACCCGGCGGTGATCATCAGAACGATCGGCAAGCGAAACACCGCTTCGAGCACGGCGATCGCGCTGGGGCTGCCTCCGGAAACGATCAGCACCACGTTCACGATCGAGTAAATGATTGATGCCCAGAAGAATGCCAATCGGAGCACGTACCAATACGTGGGGAAGACCGCTGGCCCAATCAGGTATTGCTGCGGCTGGTAGCGCGCGGCCACCTGGATCGGCGGCCCCACTTGCTTGAGCCAGGCTTCCGCTTCGCCAGTGGTGAGCGGACGGCCCAGCTCAGCCTCCTTGTCCTCGAGTTGCGATTCGAGGTTGGCCCGGAGTTCGGCGAGGATGTCGTCCTGCCGCTGCCAGGGCAGGTGCTTCTTTACGGCTTGCAGGTAACGATCGAGAAGTTCCATGGCGTCTTCCTTTGGGGTCTGTTACAAAATGCTGTTGATGGATGCGTTGATCTCTTGCCACTCCTGCAGCAACTGGCCGAATATCTGTTCGCCGTCGCTGGAGAGGCGGTAAAACCGCTTATTCCGCTTGTCTTCTTCGCGCCATTCGCTAGTGAGCAAACCCTGGGATTCGAGACGGCGCAGCAGCGGGTAAAGCGTGCTTTCGTCGATCTCGAGACCGCGTTCGGCCAAGGCCTTGCGCAGGGTGTAGCCGTAATGCTCCTGGCGTAGCTGGGCAAGAACAGCCAGAGTGAGGCAGCCGCGTCGGAGTTCCAGGCGAAGATTTTCGAAGACGTTATCAGCGAGGGTCATACTGTTCCTCGTACACTGTATATCAACTACTGTATAGCATACAGTGTATGGCGTCAAGTACTATTTGATTTTTTTGAAACAGTTGCCAGCTGGGTGGCTTGGCGCACAAGGCGAGGTCAGATTTCGTGACGGGGCTTATTCCACGAGGGGCAGATGCAACGCAAAAGGGACACGGCCGCCGAGGTTGGCAAGGTCTATCGATGAAGGATGGAGTCGCCGATTAGCGCTTCAGCGCCACAAGCGCAAACGACGCTCCCTGCGGATCGAGGGCGACGACGATCCAGCTGCCTCCGGGGACCTGGTGCGGGTCTTGCATGATTTTACCGCCAAACTCGGTGACCCGAGCTACCGCTGCGTCGATGGCGTCGACGTTGAAGTAATAGAGCCAGGACGGAGCTGGCGCCTCCGGCATTTTGGTCATCATGCCGCCGACCGGCGCGCCTCCGGTGGCGAAGGTCTGGTAGATGCCCATCGGGCCCATGTCGACGGCTTCGGCCTTGGTCCAGCCGAAGAGGCCGGAATAGAAGGCCCACGCGGAGTCGAGATCGTCGGCGTGGAGCTCGTTCCAGCCGACGTGGCCCGGCGTTCCCGGCGCGGCGGCCGGCGGCATCTCGCCCGATCCGCTGAAAAGCGTAAACATGGCGCCGTGCGGATCCTGGGCGACGGAGAAGCGACCGATGTTGGGGATGTCTTCAGGATCGCGGCAGATGGAGCCGCCGGCTGCTTTGACGCGTTCGGCGTAGGCATCGACGTCGTTGACACCGATGTAGCCCATCCAGTTGGGTGGAACTCCGGCAGCGTGGGGCGGAGTGGGCATGAGCCCGGCGACCATGGTCGCGCCCGCCGAAAGGAGGGTATAGGATTGCCCGGGCATTCCGGAATCCTTCGCCTCCCAACCAATTACGTTCACGTAGAACGATTCTGCGGCGTTGGCGTCGCTGGTCATCAGTTCGTGCCAGACAAACTGGTTTGGAGTTTCAGGCATCGGAGATTCCTTTCCTTCCGATCGAAACACGGCGCAGGTATCGACTTTCGACCGGCAACGCTACGGTAGTTGAGTCGGGGGCAGTGGCGCAAGTCAAAAATCGGCCAAGGATCGTGCCGGGGCGGATCTATATTCGAGACTGTGAGCGGAACCTTCCTTGAATTCGCAACGCTGTGCGATGCCCTCGCCGCGACCACAAAGAAGCTGAAAAAGCGGGCCTTGATTGCCGACTGGCTGGAGAAGCTCGTGGTCGAGGATGCGGCGCGGGGATCGCTTTACCTTGCCGGGCAGGTCTTTGCGGAGACCGACTCCCGGGTCTTGAATCTGGGCGGAGCGATTCTGTCGAAGGCGCTGGCGCAGCTTTCGGGAGCGAGCGAGGGGACGATGCACGCAGCCTATCGTCGGCATGGAGATTTGGGCGCTGCGGCTGAGGATCTTCTGGCGGGCAAAGATGCCAGTGCCGGGTGGCTCACGCTGGCCTCGGTCGAAGCGCAGTTGGCGCAGATCGCAGTCGCGAAGGGACCGGCGGCAAAGCTAGCGCTTGGGGTGGCGTTGCTCGGATTGGCGACTCCGATAGAGGCGAAATACCTCATCAAGCTCGCCCTCGGTGACATGCGGACTGGGGTCAAGCAAAGCCTAGTCGAGGAGGCCATCGCCACTGCTTTCGGCGCGGAAGTGGCCGCCGTTCGGCGGGCGATGATGCTGGTGGGCAGTCTGCCGGAGGTGGTCCGGCTGGCGGCCGCTGGGCGGCTGGATGAGGCGCGGATGTCGCTGTTTCACCCGCTGGGGTTTATGTTGGCGAGCCCGGTGGAGAGCGTGGAGGAGGCGCTGGCGCGGTTTGCGGTGGAAGTGGCGGCGGAAAAGGCAAGTGTTTCGGAGGCACTGCCAGCAGAGAGCCAGACTTCTCCGATAGCTGATGCGATGAACGCCGTTGACCCGGAATCGGCCTTGAAGGAGGCACAGATCGAGGACAAATACGACGGGATTCGGGCGCAGCTGCATTGCGGCGATCCGGAGCAGCCAGGGCGCGTGGCATTGTTTTCGCGTTCGAAGGACGATATGACGGCGGCGTTTCCGGAGCTGGCTGACGCCTTTTCTTCCGCCGGAAAGTCGATGATTCTGGATGGGGAAGTACTGACCTGGGACTTCGCGGCGGCCCGGGCACTGCCGTTCTCCACCTTGCAGAGCAGGATTGGGCGAAAGAAGGTCGCTGACGCGATGCGAGAGCAAACGCCAGTCGTCTTCATGGCTTTCGACCTGCTCTTTTTCGATGGGGAGCTGCTGCTGGAGCGTCCTCTGGCGGACCGGCGGGTGGCACTGGAGCAGTTCGAGGCGGAGCAGGGCGCGGCGATGCAGGCGGGTTTTCACGAACTGCGCACGGGACGAGCCCAGGCAAGCCTGTTCGCGGAAGAGGTGATGCAAGGGCCATCGCGGCTGGTGGTTTCCCCGACAATTGTTCTCACCAGCGCGGAGCAGCTCGATCAGGCATATATGGATGCGCGGTCGAGAGGGAATGAGGGCGTCATGATCAAGTCGCGCGCCAGCGCCTATCAGCCGGGGAGGCGCGGACTTGCGTGGCTGAAGCTGAAGCGCGAGCTCGCGACGCTCGATGTCGTGGTGACCGCCGCGGAGTTTGGCCACGGCAAGCGGGCTGGGATTCTGAGTGACTATACCTTCGCCGTTCGCGATGGCGAGGAGTTGAAGAACGTTGGCAAGGCCTACTCGGGCCTGACCGATGCGGAGATTGGCGAACTCTCGCAATTCTTCATGGACCATACGATCGAGGATTTCGGCTACGTGCGTAGCGTCGAGCCGGTGCTGGTGCTGGAGGTGGCCTTCAACAACGTCATGCGCTCCGACCGCCATGCGAGCGGGTTTGCACTGCGGTTTCCGCGAATCTTGCGAATTCGCCGCGACAAGCCTGTCGCGGAGATCGATACGCTGGCGCGAGTGGAGGAAATTTATGGATCGCAGCCGGAATTGAAAGAGCAGGGCACAGAGCTAAGGGCACTGGGCGAGGGCTAAGAGGTTATGAATTAGTGCGAGTGGCTATGTCCGGGGCCATGAGAGTGGCTGTGGGCGGAGACCGTTTCGACCGGCATCACGCAGCCGTGGGCGATCTCGCATTCCACATTTTCGAACTGGATCGTGGTGTGGTGTACCTGAAATTTTTCGCGCAATGTCACCTTAATCTGGTCCAAAATCAGGGCGCTTTCCGATGGCGGAATGTCGGCAATCGTGACATGGGTCGCGAGCGCGTGGGTCTGCGAACCGAGGCTCCAGACATGCAGGTCGTGCACGTCTTCGACGCCGGCGATCTGTTGCAATGTGGTGCGAATTTCCGGCAGCGAAATGCCTTTGGGCGTGCCTTCGAGCAGAATGTTGAGGGTTTCGCGGACGATCGACAACGAACTCCATAGGATCAGCGCGGCGATAACGATCGAGAGTGTGGGGTCGATCCAGGTGGCTCCGGTAAACAGAATCGCGGCGCCGCCAACAATGACCGCGGCAGTCGACAGCGTATCGCCGAGCATGTGCATGAGCGCGCTGCGGATGTTGACGTCGGTGTTCACCCGCGACAGCAGCAGGGCGATGAATCCGTTCATCAATACACCGGCTGCGGCAACGTACATCATCAACCTGGGTTGGACAGCCTCAGGGACGGCCAGGCGATGGACGGCTTCGATGGCGATCCAGACCGAAAGGACAAGCAACGTCGTTGCATTGACGAAGGCGGCCAATACGCCGGCGCGTTGATAGCCAAAAGTCTTGGCGTCGGTCGCTGGGCGGCTTTGGAAGTAGACGGCGACGAAGGACAACAGCAGCGCAAGAGCGTCGGAGACATTGTGGCCCGCTTCGGAGATCAGGGCGAGGGAATGGGCGCGGAGGCCGGCAATGAACGTGACCACGACGTACGCAAGCGTCAGCACCAGCGAGAAGCGGAGGACGTTCTGCATCTTTTTGTTCGCCGACGAGGAGGCTGCGTGAACGTGCATGTGTTCTTTAGTCTATGCCGGTCCGATGAGGCTATCAATTATGCTACTTAACGGCTGCGCAGTTTTTCAACGACGCGGTACCGTCGCCGCCGCCGGATTCCGGCTAGGCCTCCTCATTGGAAACGGTCTGGCTGTATCCCGCAGTCCGCTCCAGTTTTCGGCGACGACGATACTGTTGCTGGGCTGGTGAGAGTCGTAGCGGACGGAGCAGGGAAAACCCAGCCGGCACTGGTAAATGTCGAGGAAATTCTTCAACCCCGAAACGTCCTGTGAACATTCATAAACCACTCCGGCAATTTCGTACTTATAGATGATCAGTTGCAGGCCGCCCGGATGTTCGCTTTCTCCCTCGGTGAGGTCGACGACGTCGAGAACGGTGCCGTCGATAATGCGTCCCGTCTTGACCAGTTCGAGCCGCCGCTCCCGCTCCACTTGCTCGGCGGAAGGCTTGCGCCGCGTCATCAAGTAGAGCGCAAGTCCTCCCAGGCTGACCCCGACGGCGGTCAGCGCTCCAAGCACTTCGGGGTCCCGCATCGAAAGGCCTTGCATCGAAAACTCCGTCGCCGGTTGTTTCGCAAAGGCATTGCCGGTTCGTTCGGCATGGTTATGCCTGGATTCGCGCTCATTTGCGATTACAAATGCAGAATAACCCAGGAGGATCATAGCTGAAGCTCCTCTTTCGCTCGGGTTCCCGTTCCGGACCGTCAATTTGGGCCCAGCCAAATCTTCGGAATCGCAAGAAATGCTGCGATATACTGAGAAGGAACATGTTAAATAGCTCGTCTTCGCAGTCATCCCCCATCCGCGTTTCTTCCTCTCCCGGACAAACATCCCAGGCTCAAGTCTCTGAAGCGCGGGCATCGGAGACGCGGCCCCGCATCCGCTCGACCACTGTGCTTTGTGTGCGCCGGAACGGCAGCGTGGT
>Ga0302324_100024142_pt1 | contig 11729 bp, 13 predicted proteins | sample Palsa_T0_1_FD_201949 | JGI IMG/M metagenome (GOLD analysis project Ga0302324, IMG submission 201949) | Peat permafrost microbial communities from Stordalen Mire near Abisko, Sweden - Palsa_T0_1 | ecosystem: Environmental > Terrestrial > Soil > Palsa > Peat permafrost | place: Sweden: Abisko... | reverse complement strand
CTGTTCGACAACAGAAGGATACATGCCTTTCGAGGTTGAATGCACAGGGCGTAGTTGCCGGTACCGTCGTCATGGCCCTCTTTGAAAAACGCCGCGCCGTAAGGAGTATCGAAGACCCCCCAGCCGATTCCGTAGCCGAGATGTATGCTCTGGTAGGTGTCCGTGGTTGCGTGAGATAGAGTCGGAAACTCTTTGACACTGTCAATAGGGATCTGCCGGCGAATCATCTCGGCCTTTCCGCGCGCGCTCAGGAACTTCCCTTTCACGACTGCGGCAAGGAAGCGCGACCAGTCCCGCGCCGTGGTGTCCATCGATCCCGCGGCCCCCGGTTTTGTATGGCGATTGTGTTTTTCTGCGGCGCCATTGGCGACGAAGACGTCGGCGTCGTCATTCGCGAGATCTTCTCGCCATGTCATTGACGTTCGGCTCATGTTGAGTCGATTGAATACCCGCCGCTGCATTTCTTTCCTCAGGTCCAGACCCAGGCCTTTTTCTAGTACGAACTGCGCGAGTTGCAGCCCCTCGCCGGAATAGTCGAACCGGATTCCCGGATCCCGATGGAACCGCAGCTTCCTGTCGGGCTCGAGCCAACGGAAATTGGCGAAACCGGTTGTGTGATTGAGGAGAATGCGAAAAGTCAGCTTACGCCAACGCTGGTCGTTCGAGAGGTCGTTGTATTCCGGATAGTCTGGCAGAGGCTTCGGAAGATAGTCGGCTATCGAGCGGTCGAGATCGAGTTTCTTTTCATCCACGAGTTGCATCACCATGTAGGCGAAGGTGGCTTTTGTGAGAGAAGCAGCGTACATCACGGTGTCTGGCGTCAGCGGATCGCCTTTCGCGTTGCGGATTCCGAAAGAGTGAAGGTAGACGACGCGTCCATTGCGAATCAGCGCGACCGCGAGGCCCTTAACGTCGTCGGCGCGCATCAGGGTTTCGACGGTCGCGTCGATGGCGGCGGTCGTCAAAGCCCTTCCATCAAGGGTCCTGACAGGCTGAGCCGTGGAAACGGTCGGAAGCGCCAAGCAAGTACACAGCGTGGCGAGGGAAGCCGAGAGGGTGTAAATTGAACTGTGTAAACGGCCATCGAAAGGATCACACTAAGGAGACACGATGGCCATCGACCTCAACCTCATTGACAAATTGCTGGCGGACTATAAGAAGCCGGAAGATATTATCGGCGAGCATGGATTGCTGAAGCAGCTCACCAAAGCGCTCTTGGAGCGAGCCAAGCAGGCCGAGATGACCGATCATCTGGGCTACGCGAAGCACGACCAAGCCGGCAACAACAGCGGCAACTCGCGCAATGGCAAGACCACTAAGGCGCTGAAAGGCGACTTCGGGGAGCTGCCGCTGGAGACGCCGCGGGACCGCAACGGTACGTTCGAGCCGAAGATCGTCGGCAAAGGACAGACGCGATTCACGGGCTTCGACGACAAGATTATTTCGATGTATGCGCGGGGCATGAGCACGCGCGAGATCGCCGGACACCTGCAGGAGATTTATGGAGTGGAGTTGAGTCCGACGTTGATTTCCAACGTCACCGAAGAGGTGATGGAGGAGGTCAAGACGTGGCAAGGCCGGCCGCTGGATGCGGTGTACCCGATCGTCTACCTGGACGCCCTCATGGTGAAAGTTCGCGATGCAGGGCACATTCGAAACCGTGCGATCTACGTGGCGATCGGCGTCAATCTGAAGGGAAACAAAGAAGTGCTGGGGTTGTGGACGGGCGAGGCTGAGGGCGCCAAGTTCTGGCTGCAAGTACTGACCGATCTGAAGAACCGTGGCGTGGTGGACATCTTCATCGCCTGAGTGGATGGTTTGACGGGATTCCCTAAAGCAATCGAGACGGTGTTTCCGCGAGCGCCGGTGCAACTGTGCATCGTTCACCAGGTGCGGGCGTCGCTGAACTATGTGTCATGGAAACAGCGCAAGGCAGTGGCCGGGGACCTGCAATTGATCTATCGGGCGAACACGACGGAAGACGCTTATTTCAAACTGGAGGCATTCGCTGAAAAGTGGGATGGCGCGTACCCCACGATCAGCCAGATGTGGCGGCGGAATTGGGAGCATCTGACGCCATTTTTCGCCTATCCCGCCGACATTCGCAAGGTGATCTACACGACCAACACCATCGAGTCACTGAACATGTCACTGCGCAAAGTGATCAAGACTCGCGGATCGTTCCCCAGTCCGGATGCGGCGTTGAAGTTACTATTTTTGGCGCTGGAGCACATCGCAAAAAAGTGGACCATGCCGGTGCAGAACTGGAAGGCGGCCTTACAGCGTTTCGCGATTCTGCTGGAAGACCGCGTTCCACAAGACGCACTGGCATGAGCCGGAAGGAGAGGAGCAATCCGAACAAAGCGCCACTCAGCCAAGGTTTGAGGATGAGCGCCGAGTTGCGCTCGGTTTCCCGAAGTCCCGGTGCAGATCCGCAAAAACCTATTAATAATTTTGAAAATGAAAACCAAAACGAAGAAGAACTGTGGGCCATGGGAAAGTGGAAATCCAAGATCAGGATTCCCACTTTCCCACCGCCCAGAATGCCTGCGGCGCAAGGAAAATAACGGCCGTTTACACAAAACACTTGACACATCTGAAGCCCGATGCACTACTCATCGCTCTGGAGTACGTAAATGTCTTCCCGGATGTTCAAAGGAGTGAAAGCGCATCACGACTCGACGCCACAGCACCGGCTACACCCCATTTGAATCGGTATCCTCCGCCCTTGTCGCCCAGTGCCCGCCCATCCCCCGGCCCCCGCCGTGGTTCAATGTGGTCTCTCAGAACCACCCGCTAAGATCCTTGGCGATCTCCCCGAAGGCGCACAGTTTTATCGGGGCGGAAACGCGAACTGGGCCTCGGAGCGGTTTATGGCAGGGGTTTCACTGCCGCTCGCCTCCGCGCCATGGAACTGATCACGATCTTAAACCACTGCCATCGTTTCCGGGGTTTTGTCTACCAGCACGCCCAATTCGGTGCCGACAAGAAGAGCATCGAAGTTGCTGTGCGACCGCGCAAGGGTTCGACCGCAGTCTGCTCACGCTGCCATTTGCCGGCGCCCGGTTATGACCAACTCGCCGAACGCCGTTTTGAGTTCATTCCCCTGTGGGGGTTTCTCGTCTTCCTGCTCTACACCATGCGGCGCGTCGATTGTCGTCGTTGCGGCTGTCGAAGAAGTTCCCTGGGGCGAAGCAAACGCACACTGACCAAAGCCTACATGCTCTTCCTAGCCTGCTGGGCGAGGCGACTGTCATGGAAAGAGACGGCGGAGGCCTTTCGCACCTCCTGGGACAAGGTCTTCGACGCGGTCGATCATGTCGTCACCTGGGGTCTGGAACACCGAACGCTCGGCCAGATCGACGCTATCGGCGTCGATGAAATTCAGTCTTCAAAGGGCACAAATACCTCACCCTGGTCTACCAGATTGATCTGGGCGTTACCCGCCTTCGTTGGGTAGGCAAAGAGCGAACCATCGAATCCTTCCAAGGGTTCTTCGCCGCTATGGGCAAGGACGTAATTTCCAAAATCGTATTCGTCTGTTCCGACATGTGGGAACCCTATCTGAAGCTGATCCGTGAAAACTGCTCCGAGGCGCTGCATATCCTCGACCGCTTTCACATCGTCGCCAATATGAACAAGGCACTGGACAACGTCCGTGCCGAGGAAACCAGCCGCATGAGACGTGAGGCCGCGCCCCGATCCTCAGGAAATCCCGCTGGCTGCTGCTCCGTCGCAGTGAGAACCTTGGCGCCGACCAGCACTTCCGGTTGCGCGATCTCCTTCGTTACAATCTCAAGACCGTCCACGCCTACCTTCTGAAGGAAGCCTTTCAGCAACTCTGGGAATATACTTCGCCTGCCTTGGGCGGGAAAGTTCCTCGACGAGTGGTGCCGCCAGACCATGCGATCCCGCATTGAACCCATGAAAAAGATCGCCCGTTCGCTACGCAATCATCGCGAACTCATCCTGAACTATTTCCGCGCTCAAAAGATGCTGTCCAGCGGCGTCGTGGAGGGCCTGAACAACAAGGCCAAAGTCACCATGAGAAAATCGTACGGTTTTCGCACCTACCGCGTTCTCGAACTCGCTCTATATCACTCACTTGGCAAGCTGGCCGAACCGGAGTCCACCCACGATTTCTTCTGACGAACCTAAAATCAGAACATAGAATGTAACTCTCCTCATCCCCTTTACAAGAGATGAAAATCTTCTTTGCCTCGATATCCACATCATCAACGGCAATCCTGGCCAAATCGCTAACCCTGACAGCCGGCATGGGAAAGTAGCCTCAGCATGATCTGGTGTTGCCGAACCCCGACACTCGGAGGCTGAGGCCGCCGAGCCAGCATATAGTTGGCGGAGAGTCACGGGTAGCAAAAGTGCAAAAGCTGCGCCCAAGTGTTAAGTTTGCTGAGAGCGATCTGCGAATGCGCCCGCTGCATCAGCCTCCGGGTAGGTTCCGAGCCGGTCGTGTAGCTTGCCATCGGCTGCGGTGGGGCGAAGTCATCCTGCTCACCTGCTGCTACCAGAAAGACTGATTCCGTCTGGCCATCTTGACTTCGGTGGATTTGGCTCGCGCTCGTTCAGCGGTCCTGCCCTCAGATAGCAGGGGGTCTGTTTTGGACCATCTCGTGCACGGGACCATAAGGGTCTCGACGAACGAAAGAGGCGGCATGAAGATAGCAGATACCGAGATGACCGGGTTGCGAGAGATACTTGAACGAAAACATGGCGAATACTTTCGTCTACGCCGCGTGAATGAGCGTTCTGCGGATGGGCCTTCGCTCACCATTACCGTTGAATTAACCCGCCCGTTATTGCCATGCCAAAGAAAAGGAATAAGGTAGGTCCAAGTCTGAGAATAACATCCTCCCGCATTCGAACTATCGCGTTTCTCGGCAACTACCTGCCGCGCAAGTGCGGCATTGCCACGTTTACGTCCGACCTGCTTGGTGCCGTGGCGGCGCGGCATCCGCAAAGCCAGTGCTTCGCGGTGGCGGTCAATGACATCGAGAAGTCCTATCAGTACCCGGAGGTCGTTCGCTCCCAGATTGATGAGCAGAAACTCGTTTCTTACCGGCACGCCGCCGACTTCCTAAACAGCAGCGAAGTGGATATCGTCTCAGTCCAGCACGAGTTCGGAATTTTCGGCGGGCCAGCCGGCAGCCACCTATTGGCCTTACTGCGCGGATTGACAGCGCCCGTCGTCACCACGCTCCACACGGTTCTCCGCAAGCCGAATGCCGACCAGCGCCGCGTGATGCAGGAATTGCTTAAGCGCTCAACGCGGCTGGTGGTCATGACAGAGCGGGGACGAACGATCTTGCAGGAGGTTTACCAAGTGACACCGGCCAAGATCGATCTTATCCCGCATGGTATTCCCGACGTACCATTCGTCGCACCAGATGATTACAAGCGCCAGTTTGGCGTGAACGGAAAAAAGGTATTGTTGACGTTCGGGCTACTGTCGCCGAACAAGGGCATTGAACACGTGCTCAATGCCCTCCCTGAGATTGTGCAGGAGTTTCCCGACGTGGTCTACATCGTGCTGGGCGCGACGCACCCCAATGAGTTGCGCACACGAGGCGAAGCTTACCGCGTCGGCCTTGAGGCAATCACCAAGAGAAGTAAACTCGAGAATAACGTCATCTTCCACAACCGCTTTGTGAATTTGAAGGAACTAACCGAATTCATTGGAGCGGCAGATCTTTACATTACTCCTTATCTGGACGAAGCCCAGAGTACCTCAGGAACATTAGCTTATGCGTTTGGCGCCGGCAAACCCGTGATATCGACGCCGTATTGGCACGCCGCCGAATTATTGAAGGACCAGCGTGGCGTACTGGTGCCATTCGCAGACCCGAAAGCGATCGCGCATGAGGTGAGCGGGTTATTACGTGATGGAACGCGTCGGAACGCTATGAGGGATAATGCCTACAAGTTGGGCCGCACCATGGTGTGGAGCAGGATAGCGGGACCGTACATGCGCTCCTTTGAACTGGCACGAGGCCCGCTTGCGGCGGCGCCCCGCGAATCTGTTGGCGCGAGTTTCGGCCGTCCAGCCGCGTGAATCGCCGGACAAGGCTGTCCCCCGACGTCCGCTAGCTGCTCAAGGTGGTGCGCAGAGCCCGTATCGTAGAATAACAGCCGAAAGCGTGCGACGCTACGGCAGATGGCTCCGCGAATTGATTCTTTTTGACGCTGTTTTGACCTTTTTCGCGCTACCGTGGGGACGTAAGTTCCGGGTGTGGCCTAACCGTTTCGGCGAGATAATACGGCGGAGACAATTTCGATCGACAAATCACAAGGTGCGCGGCACTCGGCGGCAGCGCGGCTCGATAGGTTTCCCATCGGTTTTCAAAAGCGGGTCATGTGGTTGACCGCCTATGTTTTCTTTTTCGAGCTGGGAGACCTGAATAACTTTGCGTTCGCCGCGCCAGAGCTTCAAAAGCAGTGGGAACTGTCCATTGACACAATCGGGCTAATCACTTCCGCGGCGTTCATCGGCATGTTTGTGGGAGCGATCGCCGGCGGCTGATTTGCCGACAAGGTCGGGCGAAGAAAGGCTCGGCTCCTCACGACTGTGTTTTCTCGAGCTTCTCGGTTCTCAAACGCTTGCGCCTGGGACGTGCCGGGCCTCTTCGTGATGCGGTTTTTTACGGGTATAGGGCTTTCGGCAATGACGGTCACCGCGATTACTTACATCAGCGAGATGTTTCCGGCTAAGAAGCGCGGTACCTATCAGGCCTGGGTCATGACGATCGGCCTCGCCGGAATTCCCATTTCCGCCTTCGTGGCCGGAGAACTCATTCCCAAGGCCATTTGGGGCTGCGGATGGTATTCGTCTGGGGCGCGCTCGGCATGTTCACCTTTTTGTTCTCCCGCAAGCTTGAGGAATCGCCGATTTGGTATCAGAACCAGGGCCGGCTTGCCGATGCGGATAAGGTCTTGGGTCGGATCGAGGCAAGCAGCAAAGCCGAGTCCGGGTCTCTCCCTCCCATCACCGACGATTCGAACCCTCCGAGCACTTGTAAGTTATTGATTTTGTGGTGACCAGGGATGGAATCGAACCGCCGCCGCCAGCCTTTTCAGGGCTGCTTACCGACATCGCTAAGTGGTTCGGAATCAATGGAAGTTCATGGCCTACAGACACTTATAAGATACGAGCTTTAGGATGGTTTGGGATCAATTGGGCTATTCTCGCCCTGCCGATGTTCCCTTATTGTTCCCGCGCGTCGACTGTTGCGGATTCAGGCTGGCAGGGACCCCGCCACGCAGCTGGTCCCGATACCCCAGATTGTTTCGAGAGCCGAGATAGCAATCGTCAAAAAACAACGTGTGGTTTTAGTCATAGCGTTAACCCCTTTCCTTGAGCTCGTCTGACTGATTAGTTCCCAACTTGCCACCCGCAACATCGCGAGTACGAAAAAGCACCGAGACCACCATACGCCCAGGAGACCCCTGCGCGGCCAGCCCTATCAGCCTCAAGCCACAACAGTCTGGCGATTGTACCGCCGTTCCTCTTGTCAAGTGGGGCATAGGCGTGAAGGCCGCCGTCTACACACGCATCAGCACCGCCGATCAGCATAGTGAGCTTCAACTCGGCTAGCGCCCCAAAGTACTTGACGTGGTTTCGTGGAGTTACCTCGGTCTGCATCTCGTTGATTCTTTATGTGCCCTGGGAGTTTCCCCGATTCTCCCCAACACTGTTGCGAACCGTTAACAGTTTGATCTCCCTCTGGCGCAGGTTGGGAGCGATCATCCGATCACGAAAGTTCGTCATCTTCGTTGGCTGCCGCACGACCGCACCAATAGAAGTCTATCGCAGAATCGGCCCGCCTCACTCATCCCAGACAGCCATTCGGAAACCGGCACCGGGCCAGTGGCCGGAAACAGATCTGTCCCAAGTTTCGGTAGAGGGTCAATTTCAACTCTTAATTCGTTAGGACCGGCCCACAGATTGCCGGGCGTTGCGGTTCCGTACCATTCCGCTCTGGCAGGTGATACACTGCCCTTCTGGAGCCGTCGTGACGTTCCCGTTGTCCATCGATATCGTGATCCGTTGTCGCCGCCGGAGCGGGCCGTGACGATAGCCGTAGGCTTCAGGTGCGTTGACGGTATCGTTATTGCTTCCGATACCCAATATACGCGAGGTCCCTTCAAAACCGAAGGGCCGAAAATCTTCACGGTTAAGCCTCCAGCAAGACAGGACCTAGCCCTTCTAATAGCTGGGGCTGGGCATGTCGCTTTCATGAAGCGGGCTATCGAACAAATGGAATCGGCGCTTTCGTCTTGTTCCGCCAACCTGGGCGTTAATGATGTGAAGGTGATCATTGAGGACGAATTGCTCACTTTTTTCACCAAGCATGTATACCCTATTCCGTCATATGAGGGATACGGTTTTGAGTTGTTAATTGCCGTGTGGACGAAACAGGACGGTTTTGGCCTATTCAAGACAACTGCTACAACTATTAGCGCAGTCGCGACGCGAGAAGTAATTGGCTGCGGTTTTGACGTAGTTGAGTATGTGCTGAATTTGCTTTATCTGTCGCCAATAACTGTCGAGGACGCGACATTCGTAGCCGTTACATGCGTTAAAGCGGCAAAGGACTATGTTGATTACTGCGGCGGAAAGACAAATGCCTGGACAATGAAAGATGGCCCAGTGGCTCGGATTAAGCCGGTGCCTCCACCAGAGGTTAACGCAGCAGAGCGGCATTCGAAGGATGTACCTCAAACTTCGATTCGCCCGCCATTTCACCCGACGGAAAATGGATCGCATATGTCACCGAAGGGCACATTTATAAGATGATGATCGAAGGCGGCACGCCCATACAATTGACATTTTCGAACTCCACCGAGTTTAGCCCGGCCTGGTCTCCGGATGGCAAACGAATCGCATTCGGTTCAAATGAGGGTGGATCTCGCAAGGTCTGGATTATTGATGCGGATGGCGGCGACCGACGGCAGTTTGCTAGGACTCAGGTGGACGACTGGGATGACTTCAATGTCACATGGTCGCCCGGTCGCCAAATACTATATCAGCCGCCGGGGGAGCGGAATATAAATGTCCTTGACCCGGAAACAGGAGAGCAGAGGCCTCTGCTTAGGAATGATTCTGTTGGAAGGCAAGTCGCTCCGACGTACTCACCTGATGGCGAGAAGGTTGCAGTGTTTGCCGGGCGACCGCCAGGTCTGTCAGTAATTTCGATGGTAGACAATTCGGAGACTTCCTACGAAAGGCTCTGTAATCCCGTCGGTTGGTCGCCAGACGGAAGGTCTATTTACGCCTCCATCGGCAATAAAATGCTGTCGATACCAGTGAATCCCTCGGGCCGCAGCGCGCCACGGACTATCTTTACGGCTCCCGGAGACATCGGCGCCGCCAGCGTTAGCTCGGACGGGAGAAAGTTCGTTCTTCGGGTGATGGAAGCGAAATCGGATGTGTGGGTGGTAGAGAACTTCGATCCAGCCTATCGCAGGTAGCGGCGGTAGAGATGAGCGCAGGGATGATTCCCGAGCGGTAGCAACGCCCCAAGTCTCTGTTCGTGCGGGCGCTCGAACAGGCGCGGTCCACGCCCGGCGCTCTGCTGCCGTTCGGTCTCTGTCGATTCAATCTTCTCGCTCGGCGCCAATTCACGGGGTAGCGTAAAGACGACGTGGCAATAGGGGACCGGTAGAATCTCGGCAGCCCGATCGCGCAACCATTCATCCCGTGATCAGAGAGCGCTGCATATTACCTTCGCACGCTGTGCACCTTCCGACATCGCTGAGGGCAGAGCCCGCAGCGCAGCAGTCGCTTACCCAGCCGGTCAATGGGGAGCATCATCTCCCCCTCGATCTCCTCGACCTTGGTCACGGTATGCGCCTTCAATCCAGGTGCTTTTTGGTCTCGTGAGGAAAGCACTTCGCCGCTACTGCACAGCCATCGTCACGGTATTCGACGGCGCGTTGCCAATGGAGATCACCACCGGCACGGCGATGCTATACGGGACATTCTGCGGCACCAATACGTTCACTTGATAGAGACCCACAGTGCCGGGCGCCAGTCCGGAGAATTGCACGGTGGCCGGAACCCCGCCGATGGTGACAGTGGGCGTCGTGGTAGTCAGCGCAGGCGGATTGCTCGGGGCGGGCGCGCCCGTCGCGGGCTGGTTACTCACCGGCCCTAGACCGGTACAGAAGATCTGCGCCACGGTAGTGCCGGCGGCCGCCGGATTGATGGCGTCCAGCAGGCGGTAGTTGGTGTCCAGGATGGCGCCTTGCCCGGAGCCTTGGCCATTGATGGCGAAGATCCCGGGCGAATATGGTGACAGGTATACCGTCTGGGGCGCGCTGGTTTGGCCGTTGTAGCTGGCGGTGAGGTTGGTTTGTGCCTCGCCCTGCAGTTCCCACGGCACTTGGGCAGTCACCTGCGTGCTGCTGGCATAGAAGAGTGGAACGGGCGTGCCACCGAACTGGAAGGACAGGCCGCCGAGCACATCCGGGATGGGAAAAGCGGTAGCGGAGACTGGAGCAGACAGCAGGAAGTTGCCCGCGATAGAGATCAGGCTGCCGGGGACCGGCGCTCCAGGCATACCCCCGGTGGTGCTGGTGGAAGTGCCGGTGGTGGAAGCGGTAGTGGCAGAGGCAGTGGCAGTGGTCGTACCGTCGAAATTGCCGGCGGCATTGGTCACACCGCCGGGATTGATAAGCAGGACGCTGGAGGCCTGACCCACCGGCAGGCCAAGGCCGGCGACAGAGATCGTGGCCGAGCGGGGATCGCCGGAATTAGGGGCAATCACCAGAGTCGTGGTACCAGGTCCCGATCCGGAGACCGGGCCCGTCACCGTGATCCAGTCCGGCAGGTCAGAGATGGCCCAGGGACATCCGGCAGTCGCGGTAATGGTGATGCTGGCACCTGCCCCGGCGGCGGAAACGGGGAGTCCAACCGTTGCTAAGGAAAGTGAGTAACTGCACGGCGAAGCGACTGGGGTAAGCAAGCGTACGTCGTTGTTAAGCGAGTCCGCGATGTAGATATCGCCGCCAGCGTTGACGGCCACGCCATATGGCTCATTGAGCTGAGCTTCGATGGCCAAGCCGCCGTCACCGGAGTAACCGCGTAAGTAGCCGCCGGCTACGATGGTGACGGCTCCCGAGGCCGAAACTTTCCGGATGCGGTTGCCGGCCGCCTCGGCGATGTAAAGGTTGCCGGCGGCATCAACCGCCACGCTGGTAGCCTCTATGAGCGGGGAGATCACTTGGGTGCCGGCATCGGCCGTAACGAGAGCCGTTGGAATTGTGGAAATGACCCCGGCTGTGGAGATCTTGCGAATCTGGCCGTTGCCAGTATCCGCAATGTAGAGATTGCCGCTGCCATCCACGGCCACACCGGATGGAGAGTTGAGCAGCGCATCGTACGCCGGATCGCCGTCGCCGGAGTAGCCGAAGGCACTACCGCCGGCGATGGTGGTGATGATACGCTCGGCGGAGAGTTTCCGGATGCGGCTGTTGTTAGTATCCGCGATATAGAGGTTGCCTACGGCATCGACCGCTACTCCATTGGGAGAGGAGAGTTGCGCACTGGTGGCTGGACCGCCGTCGCCGGAGAAGCCCGAGATACCGTTGCCGGCTACTGTCGTAATTGTTCCTGCCACGGAAACTTCCCGAATGACGCTGTTGAACTCATCCGCTATATAGAGATTCCCGCGGGCATCAATGGCGATGCCGGTGGGGTTATGGAGCTG
>Ga0302324_100024141_pt1 | contig 11730 bp, 9 predicted proteins | sample Palsa_T0_1_FD_201949 | JGI IMG/M metagenome (GOLD analysis project Ga0302324, IMG submission 201949) | Peat permafrost microbial communities from Stordalen Mire near Abisko, Sweden - Palsa_T0_1 | ecosystem: Environmental > Terrestrial > Soil > Palsa > Peat permafrost | place: Sweden: Abisko... | reverse complement strand
GCCAGCGCCACATAATGCGCCTCCGCCGGAGTCGCCATGCCCGACACACCGCCCGCGAAGATCGCCGCTGTTGCTGAGTCCGCAGCTACCACCAGGTATCGTGAAGACCCGAAAGCCGCAAACGCCAACAACGGCAACAGCAGAGAATAAAGTCCAGTGATCACAGGCATGCCAGCGATCTTGGCGTACCCCAATACCTGAGGAACATCCATCGCCGCCAGCACAACCCCCGCCAGTACGTCGCGCAATGCACTTGCACGCTGCAACGGTCGTAAGCCTCGAAACAGATTCACGATCTCAAGACTCCTCTAATCCGTTTCCCTGCGCTTCCCCTGAACCGGTGGCCTGCGCCGCATCGCTCTCGCCTAGAACCTAGTTCGCGACAACCACTGGAAGCTCGATGGTGCTGGCCTCGCCGGGGGCGTGATAGATGCGCTGCGTGGCCTTCTGGTAGTCGCCTGGCTTGGCCCAGAAAATGTTTGGGACGAATGTCTGCGGGTTGCGATCGTAAAGGGGGAACCAACTGGATTGAACTTGCACCATGATGCGGTGTCCGGGCAGGAAAACATGGTTGGCCGGAGGCAGGGCGAACCGGTAGGTGAGCGGCTTGTTGGGTTCGATCGGCTTCGGGTTGGCGAAGCTCTCGCGATAGCGGCCGCGGAAGATGTCCATGGCGATGGGAAGCTGGTACCCACCGAGGTTGGGATGGTCAGCCACCTCGTCGGGGTAGACATCGATGAGTTTGACCACCCAATCGGAGTCGGTTCCGCTCGTGGATGCTACCAGGTTCGCGATCGGCTGGCCGCTGATGTGAACAGGATCGGTGAGTACATCCGAGGTGAAGACCAGCACATCCGGACGTCCGGAGGCTTCGCGCTGGTCATCGACCAGCCACTGAGCCCAGGTCATCGGGGCGTCGTAGCCTATGGGTTGAATGGGACGTGCGCGGAAAGGAACGGGTTTGGCCGGGTCTGAGACGTACTCGTCAAATGCCGTCACGGATGATCCGGGCGCCGTGAAGCCCAGCTTGAGACCGGCCTCAAGGTAGAGAGGTTTCGTCGCGGGTGCCGCCGGCCATGCAGGGAGGCTCTGCCAGCGGTTTACGCCGGTCTCGAACGCCGTCACTGGCGCAACCTGCGTCTTCGGCGCATCGTCCTTCAAGTAGCGATCCAGAAACGGCCGCAGAACGTTCTGGCGGAACCACGTCCCGGTATCGGAGCCAAAGCGAATGGCTCCCAGCGCGTCAGCATCCTCAATTTCCTGTCCATGATGCCACGGCCCCATGACGAGAAAGACCTTGTCGTTGCTCGTGTCCAGCGGCTTGATCGCCTTGTACACAGCCATCGCACCGTAGATGTCTTCCTGATCCCAGAGGCTATGCACCAGTAAGACAGGAACCTTGAGCGGCTGTGCGGCTAACACCTTGTCCACAGCTTGATCGCTCCAGAATGCGTCGTAGCTTGGGTGGTCGAGTATCTTGCGCCAGAAACCCATCTGCTCCAGGCCATGTCGGCGGCCCAATTCACCCGCCGAACCGGCCTGCATGTACTGGTCGTAATCATCGAAGTTCGAGGTCCACCACTTGGCGTCGTTCGACCGCGTTGCCTCCTGCTCATAGACGTACGGCATGTTCTGTTCGCGGAAGGCGCCGTTGTGGAACCAGTCATCGCCCATCCAGCCGTCAACCATCGGATTCATGGGCACGGAAACCTTGAGGGCCGGGTGCGGGTTGATCAGCGCCATCAAGGGAAGGAAGCCATCGTAGGAGATGCCAAGGATGCCAACCTTGCCATTGGTTTCGGGGATGTTCTTGATCAACCAGTCGATGCTGTCGTAGGTGTCTGTGGATTCGTCAATGAGCGTAGGATTCTGCGGCCCGTGGATGGGACGGTTCATCACGTAGTCGCCCTCCGAGCCGTACTTGCCCCGAATGTCCTGGATGACGCGGATGTAGCCGCCTTCGACAATCACGTCGGTGGCGTTGTCATAGCCGTACAAAATCTGCCCCAGATGGGAACTGGCGGCATGGCTGGTCAACTGATTGGCGCTGTATGGGGTACGCGTCAGCAGGATCGGAGCGCTCTTGGCGCCCTTGGGCACGAGGATCACGGTGTAGAGCTTCACACCATCGCGCATCGCGATCATCGCCTCGCGACGCACGTAATCGAAGCTGCCGGTTGCGGGCGCGAGTTTCGCAGGTGTCTCACTCGGGTAATCGGACTTGGCAGACTGAGCAGCAATCGTGGGATTGACCTGTCCGGCCACGCAGAAGGCGAGAATTGCGAAGGCTATTGCGGTGCAGGGATGGCGGTTGATCATCGACGAACCTTTCTTTCGGCAGCAGGTGCTGGGTTGATATCGAGAGTAATGTCTTCGGGTAGAATTGGGAAAGGTCATGCGTTTCCTGTTGGCAGTAGTCCGGCAGTGTAGACCGGCCTTGCGGCCGCTCCATTCGTAGTCCTTGCAGTCGTGAGGGCTTCGAGCTTGAGAAACGTTTACGTAAACTGGACCCATGAAGAAGCCACGCTCGCCGTTCTACGTGACCACGCTGATCGCCGGGTCATTCTTCATGGAGTTGTTAGACGGAACCATCATCGCCACAGCACTGCCTCAAATGGCCCGCAGCTTTCATGTCGGACCAGTCAGCCTCAACATCGGCATGACTGCCTACATGCTTACGCTGGCAGTGTTCATCCCCATCAGCGGCTGGGCTGCTGACCGGTTCGGTTCACGCTCCGTCTTCGTCACCGCCATCGGCGTCTTTACCTTGGCTTCAGTTCTCTGCGGCGCATCCAGGACCCTCCACCAGTTCATCCTGATGCGCATTCTCCAGGGCATCGGCGGAGCCATGATGGTCCCCGTCGGCCGGCTCATCGTCCTGCGCACCGCACCGAAGGAGAAACTCACCCAGGTTCTCGCCTATATCACGTGGCCAGCGCTCTCCGCACTCGTGATCGGCCCTCCTCTCGGCGGCTTCATCACCACGTACGCAAGCTGGCACTGGATATTCTTCCTCAACTTGCCAGTCGGCGTCGTCGCCCTCGTTCTCGCCTTGCTGTGGATCGAAAACTTCCGCCCAGACGAAGTGCACCCTTTTGACTGGATGACTTTCCTGCTTGGCGGCTTCGCCTCTGCCGGAACCGTCTACGCCATGGAGTCGCTCGGGGGTGAAGAAGAACACTGGCAGTTCCCCGCCGCAATCCTTGCCCTCAGCCTGCTCAGCGGAACTGTCGCTGTCCTCGTCGCCCGTCGTCATCCTGCCCGCTCGCTCATCGACTTCGAATCGCTGAAGCTCAAAACCTACTCGCTTTCCGTCTACGGCACAAGTGCCTTCCGCATCTCGGTCGGGGTGCTGCCGTTCCTGCTTCCGCTCATGTTTCAGATCACTTTCGGGCTCACCCCGTTCCAGTCAGGGCTCTACTTGCTGGCGCTGTTCGCCGGCGATCTTTCCATGAAAGCCCTTATCATCCCCACTCTGCGCCGCTTTGGGTTCCGCCGCGTCATCATCGTCAATGGCATCATTACGGCTGCGTCGATCGCCGTATGCGCCACTTTCTCCCCAGCTACGCCGCCTGCGCTCATCATCACCCTCCTGTTCTTTCATGGGGGCTTCCGATCCATGGAGTTCACTTGCACCACGACGCTCGCCTACGCTGACATTCCGCCTGCTAGGATGAACCGCGCCAACGGCTTCCTCAGCGCCATCATGCAGCTCGGCTCAGGCATGGGAGTCGCCGTAGGCGCCATCACCTTGCGCCTCGTCGCCCACGCCCGAGGACATTCCGCCGCGGCGCCCCAGCTCCGTGATTTTCAATTGGCCATCCTGATCATCGCGGTTCTGGCCCTCGGCCCCGTCCTCGACAGCCTCGGACTCCCAGCCGATGCAGGAGCCAGCACCAGTGGCCACGCGCAACGAGAACTCGAACCCGCCCATTGATCGGGAACCGCAAAACTCGGAATTGATCGAACACTTTGCCGGTTAAAGCATGCTGGTGGTCCGTCATCCTCGATGAATTGAGTGCAGATGAAGGTGTGTTGGCTGGCATCAAATGGGTCCTCGGAGTGCTCGCTCGGACTCCACAATGGGCCGTCATGAAAATTGGAGGATTCATCGCAAACTTGCTGGCGGCGAGTTCACCTCTGAAAGTCTCTTGAACAGATCATCCGGCAACGTGATTCCCGCAGCCGCAACGTTCTCTTCCACATGAGCGGCCGATGATGTTCCCGGAATCGGCAGTACGACCCTGGACCGCCGCAGAAGCCATGCCAGCGCTACTTGCAGCGGGGTTGCGCCAATCTCCTCGGCGGCCTTTTCAAGCTCCTCGTTGGCCAGCCGGTTCTGTCCCATGGGCGCCCAGGGAATGAACGCAATCCCGTTCTGCTCGCAGTGGTTCAGCAGGTAGTCCCATTCGCGGTCGGCAAAGCTGTAGCGATTCTGCACCGACACGATCGGCACGATCTTCCGCGCCCGCTCCAGATGTTCCAGTGTCACGTTCGACAGCCCGACGTGCCTGATCTTTCCCTGCTCACGCAGCCGGGCCAGGGTATCCATTGACGCATCAAAGGATACCGCCGGGTCAGGAACGTGAAGTTGGTAGACGTCGATCCGTTCCAGACGAAGTCGCTTCCGGCTGCCTTCCACCGCTGCCTCCAAGTGCTTCGGGCTGGCATTGTGCGTCCATTGTCCCGGACCCACTCGCTCCCATCCACCCTTGGTGGCAATCACCAGGCCCGGAGGATACGGCGCCAGCGCCTCGGCGATCAACTCCTCTGAGGCATTCGGACCATACGAATCAGCCGTGTCGATGAAGTTCACCTCAAGCTCGACGGCACGCTTGAGGGTTGCAAACGCCGCATCGCGATCCGCTGGAGGTCCCCAGACGCCCTTGCCAGTGATGCGCATAGCGCCGTACCCCAGGCGGTTCACCGTGATATCTCCGAGTTGAACAGTGCCGGCGGCTGCGGCGGAGGTGGTCTGCGTGTTCTGACTCATGCTGTGAATCTCCTCCTTTCTAGGATGACGGATGAGCCCTGGTTGGTTCTGTTGAAAAACCTTGTGGCCAATCCCGTCTTTATCTGGCGATGAACACAGGCCGGCCGCTGTCCCGGCTCACGCGTGCACGAGGATCGAATGGACAGACATCGCAGAAGCGATCGCGAAGTCCCATGTGCCCTCGATCTCCATGCTGAACACCTCGATCGGGATGTTCAACGTCAACGCCCCGATCGAGGCCACCTTATCGTTGACCAGGTATCGACCCTGCTCGATACGCTCGGCAAGGCGCTCCTGGAGGGACGAGCCCCCACGCGTCGATTGACGCGTCCGTACGTTTATGGAAGCAGCCACAGATTTTCTTGAATGGACGAAAATAGAGGACCGAGCACATCCGAACAGTGGTCGAAGAATTGCTTCGAGCTTGACCGGCGCTAAGCAGTTCTTCAGGGTTGCGCCCGTTGCCCGGATCGATGAAGGGGAAATCGAAGGCGATTAGGTCTGGCGCGGCACCGAACACAAGGTGTGCGATGTGACCATTCGCCATGATCTCCATGCACTCTCCATGTTCTTGAAATACGCGATCAAACAGAAGTGCACACGAGAGAATCCGATTCGTAACCTAAAAACTCCCGCTGATCCTGACGCTGTTCGGATTCACGTGATATCTCGCGAGGAGGAAAAGGAGTACTTTAAGCGAGCTGCCAAGAACCGGAACGGGGCCAGCTTCACATTCGGACCGGCAAATCGAAGGCAGCTCGCCGGACTCTTGACCTCACAACTGAGAGCCGATGCATTTTGGCGACCAGGTGCCAAGGGCCATCAATGCGAGTTTTCCCTTCGGGTCGAAAATCCGGCAAGCACATCGTACGCATGAACGGGGCCCACGATTCAGCATGTGCCGAAACAAAGACATAGGTACGCCCTCCATTTCGTCCTCTACGACTTCAGGCACGCGTTCGCTACGCAATTGGCCCAAGCAAGGGTTGATCTCGCCACATTGACGGCCATCCCCGGTCACAATTCAATCCGAATCGTGGAGAAATACGTGCACCCCACAGCCGAGCATGAACAGCAGGCCATGCGCAGATTTGAAGAGAGCCAATTGGCAGCGGACATCCTGACCCTCGGACTAGCCGGAAATAGGATCAATTGAATCCCAGTCCGATTCTGGTCCGACATTGATGCCAATTGTGACCGATTTTCAACCGATCCAGAAATGGCACCTAAGCCATTGATTTTATTGGTAAAGTACTGAAGGCTTGGAGGCGCGGGTCGGGATCGAACCGACGCATAAAGGTTTTGCAGACCTCTCCCTTACCGCTTGGGTACCGCGCCTTGGCGGGCAGCCTTTTTTCGGTTCGCTCCAAACCACCGTAGCCAACCCGGATCTTCCCGGAGGGCGGAATGGAGCGGGAGACGAGATTTGAACTCGCGACCCTCGCCTTGGCAAGGCGATGCTCTACCACTGAGCTACTCCCGCTTGTTGCAGTATTGAGTATACCGGGCGCCCGAAAGCCGGTCAAACCGCAGCCGCGTCCGATTCCGCGCCCGTCGAAGCCGTTCCTGGACCCGATGAGGACGCAGGCAATGTGCCGGGCAAAACCGAATCGCGCCCGTTTCCCTTTTCTTCCCGCACAATCTCCCCGTCCCGCATGTACAGGATGCGGCCGGCAATCGCCGCCGCCTCGGGATTGTGGGTAATCATCAGCGTCGTCTGGCCCAATTCCTGGTTCGACTTGAGCAGCATCGCAAGCACCGCATCGGAATTCTTGGTGTCAAGGTTGCCAGTCGGCTCATCGGCCAGCACAATCGCCGGCCGCGTAATCAGCGCCCGCGCAATCGCCACCCGCTGCTGCTCGCCTCCGCTCAACTCCGACGGCCGATGGTCGAGCCTGCCCTTGATCGACAGCAATTCGCTCAAATGGTCGAGATATCTGAGATCCATGGGCTCTTTGCGTCCGCTCACGGTGTAGGCAATCTCGATGTTGCCCATCGCCGAGAGCGTCGGCAGCAGGTTGAATTTCTGAAACACAAACCCGATGCGGTGCTTGCGCAGCCGGGTGCGCTCGGCGTCGCTGAGCGAGGCGAAATCAACGCCGTCAATCACCACGCGCCCGGTGGTCGCCTGGGTCAGCCCACCAAGCAGGTAGAACAGCGTGGACTTGCCGGAACCCGATGGCCCCACAATGGCCACAAATTCCCCCGGCTCGACGGCCAGCGAGACCCCGCGCACGGCGGTCACCTGGAGCCGGCCCGCAGCATAAACCTTGGTCAGTTTTTCAGCGAGAATGATGGGGGGAGGCGCTTCGGTCGGCACAAAGCTATTGTAAATGCGGCATCCGGCCGCCGTCGCGACCCAGTCCGCGCACTGTCCCGGGACCCTCATTCTTAAGCCGCCTCGGAAGAATTCCAAAACGGTTCCAGTCTTTCCGTGCCTCCCTTTTTGGGACCAGCGAACCCCATCCAGGGAGCGCGGAACCGCGCGAGGATTGCTCCTTGCGAGAAGATACTCCTCAAGCGAAGCGCCCCAGGCCTGAACTCATGCTCTGGCGCGAATTTGCGAAAGCAGATTTGGAATTCCAAACGATGTGGATGGATTCCATTCGATGCGCCCGTCGCTATCATGCTGGAGGACAACTGCCGGTAAGTGCCAAGGCGTCCCGCAATGCCGAAAACGATCGAAATCCTGAGAAACGCGACGCGATCGCGCCATGCGCATCTGGCTTCCATCCCCGCCATGTCACGACTTTTTGCGGTCGACTATACGGTTGCCGAGTATCGATCCCATCTCGGCCGGGTGCTGGGACTGATTGAGCCGCTCGAACGGGCCGCATCCGCTGCGGCCAATTCCGGCCATCCCCCGGATGTACCGGAACGATCGAGGGATCTGCGGACCGACCTGCTCGCCATGGGCACGACCCAAGGTGAAATTGACGGCATCGAGCGATGCCGCCAAATTCCATCTTTCTCAGCGGCCGGTCTGCGCGGATACACCTATGTGATTCTCGGCTCCCTGTTGGGCGGAAAAATCATCGTCAAGCAACTGCGCGCCGTTCTCGGTTCAAAGGGAAGCTACAGTTTCTACGGCGGCGGCCAAAGGCAATACGAAGCACAATGGGCATTCTTCTGTTCGGATCTGGAAGAAACCAAAGAACAGGATGTAGAGACAATTTGCGCAACCGCCGTGGCAGTTTTTGACATGTATGCGGCGTGGTTGTCGGAGCCACTTCCGCAGCGAGGGAACACAAATGAATGCCTTGCCTGACAAACCTGCCGCTTTCACCCATGAAAGATGCGACCTGGAACAGGTTCAACTCATTGGACGCATCCAAGCTCATGGACTCCTGTTCGCGCTCTCCGAGCCGGATCTGATTGTGCGTCACGTCAGCGCCAACGTCTCCGCCTATCTTGGCATTCCTCCGGAGTTGGTCCTGGGCGGCTCCTTCGAGGCCATTTTGCGAGCGCCGCAGTTTGCAGGCTTGCAGGATCGTGTTCTAAGCGGGGAACTGAGCGGCTCAATGTTGCTGAGCCTTCCAGCAGGCAACACCGCAATCGCGATGCAGTGCACCATTCACCGCCAGGATGGCGTGCTGATTGTTGAAATGGAGCCGGCAGAGGAAGCCGATAGCCTGCAGCCTTTGGACATCGACATCCATGTCCGCGTGCCCGCTTCCCGCATCGAGGCAGCAACGAACGTCCTGGAATTGTCGCATCTGGTTGCGTGCGAAATCCGCAAGCTGAGCGGTTTCGATCGCACCATGGTCTACCGCTTCGATGAAGACTGGAATGGCGAAGTAATCGCCGAGGATGTGATTGGCTCGCCGATCTCTTATCTGGGTTTGTGGTTTCCCGCCGGCGATATTCCGGCCCCGGTGCGACAACTTTTTCTCATCAATCGCTTGCGCATGATCGCAAATGTGGGCGCAACGCCAGTCGAGATCGTTCCGGCAATCGGGCCGCTGACGCGAAGGCCGCTGGACCTCACGCGGTCAGTCATGCGCAGCCCCGCCCCTGTTCACCTTGAATACCTGCGCAACATGGGTGTGCAGTCGTCTTTGACCGTTTCCATTCTCGTGGAAGGCCGGCTTTGGGGGATGATCGCCTGTCATCATCCATTGCCGCGTCGCGTGGATCACTCGATTCGCTCCGTCTGCGGATTTATTGGAGACGCATTCGCTTCCCAGATCAATCTGCGCATGGACAACGAAGCTTTGCAGGCGCGATTGGAGTCCCGCAAACTGATCGAGAAATGCATCGCCGAAATTGAATCGATGGCCGCTCACTTCATTGCTGGGCAATTTCAGGGTTCATCGATGCTCGAATTGCTGGATGCGGATGGAATTGTCTCCAGCATCGACGGCGTCCTCTGCTGCCAGGGCGTCACCGTCGAAGAACAGTTGCTGCTGCCCGTCATCAGCGGGCTGCGGAATCTTTCATCGAATGGAATCGCCGCTGCCGATAAACTCAGCGACCTCGACTCCGCTGCCGCATCCTATGCCAGCCTTGCGGGCGGAGCTCTCTACATCGGCCTGACCGAGGGCTCGAGCGATTATCTGCTCTTTCTGCGCCGCGAGCTCGTGGAGACAATTCGGTGGGCCGGAAACCCCAACGAAGCCGTCTCTTCAGACGAGCACGGGCAACTGCATCCGCGCGCGTCGTTCGCCGCCTGGCAAGAGACCGTACGGGGCCGGTGCCGGCGTTGGAGCCCGCTGCAACTGGAATGCGCCGGGACCCTCCGTGAGCGGCTGCTGAGGCTGCAAAGCGCTCATAAGTTGCAGGAGGCCCAGGTGCGGATCCGATACCTTGCGCATCATGACACGCTGACGGGACTCTTCAATCGCCACTCCCTTTGTCTCAAATTGGACGAATGCGTACAGCAGGCTTCTGCCAGTCATTCATCCTTCTCCGTCCTTTTCATCGATCTCGACCGCTTCAAGCATCTCAACGATTCCCTCGGACATGCCGCGGGAGACAGAATCCTGAAGATTGTCGCTGAGCGCATGAAGCACCAGATGCGGGCCGACGATGTGGTTGGCCGCCTGGGAGGGGATGAATTCGTAATCATCCTGGCAGGAGACCATGACGAAAGCTTCTCCCCGGTGATCGCACGTATCCTCAACTCGATCAGCGAGCCAATGCAGATTGACGAAAACACTCGTGTCGCGATAACCGCCAGCATCGGAATCGGCCGGTTTCCCGTTGACGGAGTTGACGGGGATGCGCTCCTGACTCGCTCCGATACAGCAATGTATCAGGTGAAGCGAAAGGGCGGAAACGCCTTCGATAGCTGCCTGGTTGATTCCGTGGCCGGCGACGCCTGAGATTGAGAACCGGACGAGCCTCTCAGAGCGACTACCCCGGAAAGGCCGTGGTCGTGCCATTTCTCTAACATCGTTGCGACGAATGAGGCCCCACCATGGGCCGCCTTCTGCAATTCATCCCGCGTGTTCAAGCCATGGACTAGAATAGGGTTTGGACCGATTCTCAACGCAGGATGCCCCCAATGACCGTCGAAATGAAATCCACCCTCGCCCCTTCCGTTCAAGCAGCAGCATCCCAGGCCGGCCTGGTTCTCGTCTCAGCCACCCAGGGCGCTGACTTTCACGGCCAGCCTACCGCTCTGTTCCAGCTTGGCCTGCCGGACGCAGAAGCCGCAGGGCGGACTGTCCGGCTCGAACTGACTGACGCTTTCGAATTCGACAAGCCGGACCTGCTTCCCACCCTGTCCGCGCATCTGGCCGGGGAGGCCAAGCGTCTGCGCAATCCCCGCCCGGAGTGCTACGTGACCCTGGCCGGGCTGCCCATCGCTTTCGGAAAATTTCAGTGGCCCTTTCATCGATCGACATCCGGCGCGGACACCTATATCGTCCACGGCGAAATGCACCTGGCCGACGGCGGCACGCACAACCTGCACGCCAAGCTGGCCGCCTCTGTCACCCTCACCTTTGCCGAGATTGTGCCCGCCATGGAGCAGCCCTTCGCCGAGAGCTTTGTCTATAACGCGGTGCGCAAGACTGTCGACTACGGCCAGCTCGAATTCGTCAAATCGGGCAATCGCCAGCCCGTCCCCGTCACCACCCGCTACTATAGCCGCTGGCAAAAGCGCTTCCTGTTCACCGAGACCACCGATGCCGAGCGCCTGGACTACCTGCTGCGCAAGGTCTATTGGCTTTCCGGAGTGCTGGGCGAAAGCAAGCCGGTGTGGATCGCCGACCCTCGCGACGCGCAATATCTGAATACCACCGAGCAGGATTTGCTGCGCATGGCCAGCCACGAAGCCGGCGAAGGACTGATGGTGCTCGATGGCGAATTCGCCGCCGCTACGCCCGCGCTGCTGGCCCGCGCACCGGAGTACCAGGCGAAGCTGGAAGAAGCATTGAACTTCACCAAGCCGCAGTTCAACGAGTCGATGCGAAGCGGACACGCGAATATGTAGATGGGTAATTCCTGGTGGGCGCCGTGGACGCGAGTGCTCCAGGTCCGGCGCATTTCCATCGCGCCTAACCTGGGAATTCTTTCCTCAGGAACCTCTGATGAAGTATCTCGGTGAAGCAAACAATCCGTCAGGGGCTAAAGCCCGCATTCATTTTGCTGCCTTTACGGCACGACTGAAGTCGTGCCCTTTTAAAGCGGCGACTTAATCAGAGGTTCCCTAAAGCTTCCCATAGTTTTTCGCACCTTCAACTCGTTGTCACAGCGCCCCGCCGCACCCCGCGCAGAAGCGCGCGCCCGCC
>Ga0302324_100024140_pt1 | contig 11731 bp, 8 predicted proteins | sample Palsa_T0_1_FD_201949 | JGI IMG/M metagenome (GOLD analysis project Ga0302324, IMG submission 201949) | Peat permafrost microbial communities from Stordalen Mire near Abisko, Sweden - Palsa_T0_1 | ecosystem: Environmental > Terrestrial > Soil > Palsa > Peat permafrost | place: Sweden: Abisko... | reverse complement strand
CACTCGCCACCGCACCGGCCAAGGTGCTCGCGAAGACGACATAGCAACTCTGCGTCGCGTTCAACTGCACCGCATAGGTCTGAGGACCGGTGGGGTTCGTCGCGGCCACCGAACCCGCCGCTGTCGTGATGTTCTGAACGACCGGAAGGCCAGTCGCGGTCTCGCCCGCCGAACTGATGTTCGAGGGCTTCAACGGAAAACTGTTACGAGGCATTCAACGCTCCCTTATAAAGAGCGCCCCGAGCAACACACTCGGGGCGCAAACGCGGGTGGGATAAAGCCCGCGGGGGATGAATCAACCGGTCGTGTCGTAAATCGCACCGTGGGCGTGCTCGTTGCCGACCTCGAGCGTGTACTCGACCAGCAACATTTTCTGATCCGAGTCACCCGTCTTCGCGAGCGGGATGGTCTGGAAAGGCCGCAGGTAGGCAACACGCAGATAGTTCGGGTTGATGAAGTACATGTCGTGAGACTTCGCCAGGAAAATGTCGGGGACCATCTTCACTTCGCCGAAATCGCTCTCATAGACATCGACCTTGGTCATCAAGGTGGAGTCCTCCACTTCGATGAAGCGGGTACCGGGGCCGGTGAAGGCCGACACGTTCTGCTTGTTGGTCGGCGAGAGCAGGCAGTACTCCGGGCTCTCGCCCGAATTGGTATAGACCAACTGCAGCACCGTCTTCATCTGGGCTTCCGTCACCGCCGTCTGCGTGCCGTTGTAGGTCCGGGCAGTCGTGCCGTTGTAGAAGTTCTCCGAGCCGATGGTCGTAAAGCCAGAGGGCTGTGCGCCGGACGAAGAGTTCTGAAACACATCGTTCGTCGCGACCCATGCCGGCATACCGGCCAACTGGCGCGCGGTGGACGAGGTGCCCACAACCGCCGCTTGGTTCAGGGTCAAGATGCCTTCCATGTCGCGCTTCAGCTCCTTCGACTTCTTCAAGAGCTGGTAGCCCATCTTGTTGGACCCACCGGCCGCAATCACCGACTGAGAGGTGCCCGAGATCTGGATCGTCTTGTTGGAGATCTGGGTGTAGTTGCCGACCTTCGCGGTCGGAGTGAGCGCGATGTTGGTCGGGTTATCGCCTTCGACCGCGGCATTGGCGGTGTTCTGCGCGGCGAGTGCGTCGATGTCCCACTGATGGTAGGTCTGACGGGCTTCCGCCTTTTTCGCCATGTTGAAAAGCGGGGTTTTGAATGGATCTACGTTATAGATCGCGTCGATCAAATCCTCGCGGATGTTGGTCTGGGTATAGATCTGAAGCGTATTGGTCGGGACGGTCATGATTCCTCATCCAAGCGTTCCGAAGTACTTCGCGGCAGCCTCTTGGTCGCGCGGATTCTTCTTGAACGCCTCTCGAAGTTGGGTTTGCTGGACCGCTTTGGGGTCCCGCTGTGTACGTGCTCCGGGTTGTGCCGCAATGGGCGCGGTGCGCACGCGTTTGACCGCATCGGGTGCTTGAGCTTGGAGCGCCACGTAACGACTCGCGAGATCCAAAGCGATCAGGTAGCGGTGGTCGTAGACTTGGGCCAGCTCTGCATCAGAGAACCCGAACTTGCGCGCGGTGCTCATCATCTGAGTCCGCGCGGCTTCAAATTGCTTCTCATCCCGCCACTCAGGGCGGGCGGATAGGAGCTTCTCGCGCTCGGCGGGCAGGAACTTGGTCATCAGTTCCTGCTGCTGCTCCTGGGCCAAGCGCTGCTGCTCGGCCTGCGCTTGGTTGAAATGCTGCTGAATCTGGCCGATGCGCATCTGAAAGCGCTGCTGCTCGGCGGCAAAGCGGCCAGGGTCTTGGCGGTAAAGCTCGTTCCAGTCGACCCCTTGAAACTCGTTCAGCGCCTGCTGATTCGCAAGGGATAGAAGCTGCTTGGCGTTCTCCAATTGCTGGTGATAGGTCGCCTTGAGCTGAGCTTGCTCCCCTTCCCACGCGCGGCGCTGATCGGCCAAGGCTTGGGTCTTACGGGTGTAGTCCGCTTCCTGCTGATAGGACTTGAGGACTTCCGCAAGGGGGACATCTTGTGTCTTGCCGTCCACCTTGATGGTGACGGGCATCTTGTAGAAGGAGTCGGCCTCAATCTGGGACTTGCTGAGGTAGTCCGAGAGGTTGACGTACTCCGGGCCTTCATCAGCCGGCGCCACGGGCGCGGTCTGCTCGGCGAGCGGTGCCGTTTCGGGCGGGATCTTGGCGGGCGTCTCGGCCTCGTTCGAACTGGGCTCGAACGCCCCGGCATCGAACAGGCTCTGGAACTTGTTCTCGGCGACCGCTTGATCGGACAGGCCGTTGAATGGATTGACAGCGGTCGGATTCGCGTTCGGGACTGCGCTCATGGTGTAAATCCCACCATAGGCGCACCACAAATGTGTTCCGAACTAGATGTTGCGCCCTCGCGCCTTGAACAAGGCGAGCCCGTGATCCAAGAAGCTCCTGCGCTCCTCGGCCTGCCGTAAGGTGATCTCGGCCATCTTGCCGGTTACAGCGATCTGCTCGAAGTACTCGAAAAAGTTCGCGGTGAGCTGTTCAAGCAGAATCAGCCGGGTATGCATATCGGCGTCCTTGATCGGGGCAGCGCGCCGCGCGGCGGCCATTTGCGTCTCGAGGTTCGCGCGCGCGGCCTTGAAGATGGGCATATCCAGGATCTGGCGCGCTTCACCGGCGCGGATGACTTCTTCTTCGGGACTCATTGCATATACCGCGGGGTTTTCACTGGATCTGACTCCCGGCTGTCGCCACATCAGGCCCCAATTCAGCCGCACTCGCCTTCTCAGCCGCAAGAATTTGCGCCAGGGCCGGTATCAGCTTCAGGATGATCTGCAAGTGATTTCCATCGAGTTGCACCTCGCGATCCTTGTGCCCCTGCACCGCCTGATGTCCGCGGTCATTGTGCTGCTGCAACGCCTCATGCACCATCTGATTGTGGGCGATCTGCTGATCCGCCTTCATCTTCAAGGCTTCGCGCGCGTTCTCGGCCTGCTCCTGGCCCAAGGTCGCTTGCGCCTTGATCTTGGCGACTTCGACTTGAGGCTGTGGCATCGACTGCGCCGCTTGCTGCTGGGCCTTCTGGTACGCGATATAGGCGGGATTTTGCGGATTAGGGTCGATGGCAAAACGTTCCGGGCTCGTGAATCCCAAGGACTCGCAGGCCATCTTGAAGAAATCATAGGTCTGCTGCGGACCCACAGCCAAGCCCATGGCCTTCAGTTGCCCGATGGCTTGCCCGAGCAGTACCACGTTTTGCCGCATCTCATCGCGATTGCCGCTCCCTAAGCCTACATTCGGCTGCACATTCGAGCGGTGCGGCTTCCAACTGCGGGGGTCGATGTTCACCCACTTACCCGACACCTGGAACTCGAGCGGCTGATCCTGATGGCGGATTAGGATGTTGCGGATCTTCAAAAAGATCGGCTTGACGCCCTCGGCCAAGAGTCGGGCGAGCATCTCGGTCTTGAGAGCCGCTTGTGCCAAGTTCTGCGCGTGCGCACCCTTGGTGACGTTTTGGAGCTCGTCCGGATCAACGGCCATCGCCGCTTGGCCGATGCCGGTACGGCTCATTTTCTGCTGGTCGAGATAATCGAGCGCCGGTAGCACCTGTTGCACGAGGTTCGATGGGCTCTCAATCTCCATGATCCAATTGGCGGGCGGTCCCTTGCCGCGGACGACGCCGCCGGGGCGGGATGTCAGAAGGTCATCGAAGTTCGCGCTTTGATAATCGACCGCGACACGCTGGTTATTCGAGATCGCGAGATTATCGAGACCCTGCCGCCAGAGTGTTGACTTGATGATCTGCAAGTCCATCAGTTCGTCATAGAGCGATATGCCCGTATGCCGGTGCGGCATGCGCTTGGGCACGCAGGAGGCGAAGGGCGTTTCCTCGATCACCTCATTCTCGAGAATCTTGTCCCCGGCAACGATGATCTGACGGAGTTCCGCTACCCCGTCGCCGTCGTAGTCCACCCGCATGATGGTTTCGCGCACCTCGATTTCCTGCATGGCACGGTCGGCCGGATTCTCGATCGAGAGTTGGTCGACGGTCTGATTGCGCGCCAAAGCATCGATGTCGAGCCAATTCGGGCGACCCGCTGATAGCAATTCGACATCGCCCCGGTCATAGCCATCCGCGATCAAGTCCGAGCGCGGCCGGTTCGTCATGTGCATGGCGAAGGCTAAGTCCTCCATCCCTTCCCGCGCTCGGGGAGTGACGCGCATCTCCTCGGGAGGAATACAGTCAACGCAGACATGCCCGCGTTTCGCGGTGCGGCGAATCTTCAGATCGAATACGGTCAACGGTGGGACGGGCTGTCCCGGCTGCATGGGAGGGGGAGCCATGGGATTTGGGATCGTGTACTCGCGCTGCTCCAAGATGTCGATTTGCTCGTTGTCGCTCTCTTGCAGGAGTTCGGGTAGCTCCATCTCGGTGAGGGCGGTGTAGCGCGACACTGAAGTCTGCTTCGTGTCCTTCCAATACACCTTCACATAGCCGTTGCGCATCAACATCGCGTCTTTGAAGAAGTCGTGCAGCACGAAAAATCCATTATTCTCATGCATGAAGACGTGATTGACGGTCGCTGTCTCGACCTTTGCGCCCTCATCGTCCTTGGCCCCTTCAGCCTCGAAGCGCACCGGGCTCGAGGTCCCCATGAAGATGCGCATCAACTGCGGCATGATCCATTCGATCGTATCTCGAAGCTCCGGCAGCACCACTTGGCTGCGGTTCTCCACCTCGTTACCCAAGGGACGTGCGAAATAAGCGTTCAGGGCGTTGTAGCGGTCTATCTCAAGCGTGGTCATCGCCTGGTTGCTGGGATAGACCGTGGTCGAGATCGTCGCTCCTGCGGCCACCTGGGAACCCAGGGAGGCAAGCTCATACTGACGAATCAGCGCAAGCAGATCCTCGTCCGACATCTCCTTGCCGCCCGGACGCTGGACGCCTGCGGGCTCCGAGTTATCGGACTTCGAGACGTTCATCTGCGAGGAGGAGGCTTCGCTCACTTTTTCTTCTTCAGTTCCATGATGAGGCGCGCGAGGAGAGAGACCACCCCACTCCACCGAGCCTCAAGCTCATCCTGGCAGTCTGAGCGGATGCCGAAGCGCTTCTCCCCGTCAACCGCATGGCGCAGGGCTTTCACCAGCTCACTTTCGGTTGACATTGGGTTTCTGCAACGCCTGCAAAGCGTTCGCCTGATGGTGGAGGGCTGCCGCAAGTTGGGTCACTTGCTCTTTCAGCTCAGCCACTTGCCGCTCGAGATAGATGACTTTTTGATCGATTGCGATGCTCACATGATCCTACTGACCGGCATGACGCCGGCGAGACTTAAGACAAGGTTGGAATTATTGGTCGCGCAGCTCACCTGCACCTCGTAGAAGGTGCCCGAAACGCCCCCAAAGACCGGCACCACCACTTGGGTCTGTGTGGAGTCAAACCCCGCGCGGCCGTTCAAGATGGAGGCAGGGCTCGGGTCTGAGCCCTGGATCACGGAGACATTCACCGACGGGGTGCCGAAAAGCTGCGTACCCGTGGGTAGATCGGGGGCGAAGTTGAACGTGAGCATGACGCTCTCGCTCGGGTCTTTGACATCGAATTGCTGCATCGTTATGGCCGAGATGGTGAACGGCCGGGGACGCGCCAAAATGATGTACCGGGGGCCGAAGGTATAGGTCGGCGTGACAACGGGACCGGCTTGTCCATTGATCCCGGCCGCGAAAGTCTGAAGCGCCTGAAGTTGCCTCTGATACTCATCGATCCAGGCCGCCTGTCGTGCCCGAACGGTGTCGGCGGCGAAGTTGTAGACCGTGAACGCTTGCTCTGCGGCGGGAAATGCTCGTTGCGGCTGAAGCTGCTGCTGATATTCATCGACCCACTTCGACTGCTTGGCCCGCACCATATCGATTGCGGGGTTGTAAACGATGTAGCGATTGGTCGAGACCTGAAAGAACGGCATCGGGGGAGACCACCAACTCGTCTCGAGCGGCGGCCAGCCTCCGATATCCATGCCCGACATGACATCGGCTGAGTCGGTGAAAAGACCGCTACCGTTGATCGCGGCAGAGCTTCCCCGTTGTGCGCGGGAATGCCATGTTTGATCGATCCCCACGTAGCGGGTCTGTCGACCGCCGCCGGTCTGGATGATGGTCGGGACGAAGCCGTTCGCACCACCGACGGAGCCCCTGAGGGGCTGAATTTGAGTCTGATACTCATCCCAATAGACCGTCCGCTTGATCGCGGGCATGCCGATTGCGGCTGTCCAGGGTCGGCCATTGATCGCGGCAGAGGAGCCGCGCATTGGCTTCGACCAGGACAGCCGATCGACATTGATCCAGCGATTCATAGCCGGTCACCCGGCCCTCGCTTAGCCGAACTCTTCGAAATTCAGCGTGCCGTTCAAGTTGAACGAAGTCGCGGGCGAGGAAGGAATGATGAATGCCCACGCCTTCGATACCGGGATTTCGTCCTGAATCTCAAGCATGCCTTCGAGCAGGTCATACGGATTGCACGTCAACCACTGATCGGTCCATTTGACGGTGGGAGTCGTTCCCAGGGTCGCGGTGCCACAGCGGAAGGTGGTCGTGCCGGTATAGATGCCGGTCAAGCCCTCATCAACTGGGGTGGACGTGGGCGTGGTGCCGCCCGTGCCGGTACCGGTCGCGTAGTAGACCAACTGCAAGGTCACTACCTGTTGAGTGGACCCGTTGTTCGAAGAACCCAATCGCAGGCGCTTGAAGCGCACGGGCTTGGAGGCTGAATTCGTGCCTTGACAGACCACGAAGGGCGAAGTCGGCACGCTGATGAGCGTTCCGCCATCGATCGAAAGCTTCATCGGAATCGGCATGAGTGCTCCTAACTCTGAATGTACTGATCGTTCACGAAAAACTGCGTTGCCGTGAACGGGGGCACGAAAGCACCGCCGATTGAATTAAATACAGCAATAAACGTCACATAGTCGTCCGAAGTTGCACCGGGCGGGGTGAAGGTCGCCGCAATGCCGCCGGGGTTCGTATAGAGCTGGTATTCGCCCGTCGCGATGTCGATGGCGTTGTCCAGCCAGAAGTTGGCTCCAGGGGAGGGACAGATCGTAAAGCCGGTTCCCACAGCGGGCTCATAGGTGGTGTTCTGCTGGGTGTCATTGATGGATACCGCCACCGCGAGCGCTGAGCCAATGCCCGCTTGGACGGTAGGGGAGATAATGGCATTCGCCGCGCCCGTGGCAAGCGTCTGAAGTCCCGCCGCGTGAGCCGCCAAGGAACTCGCCGATGCGCCTTGAATTTCATAAGCGACAAAGCCCAATCCGGCCTCACTCGCCGAAGCACTGATCGTGAGGCCGTTCGCCGTTCCAATGCTGGCGGCGTTTTGGAGCATATAACTTTGGAATATTCCGAAGGCACTCGTATCTTTTATGAAATCGAGCGAGGTATAGGCGCCATTCACCGCATCCGAGAAGCCGGTGAAGGCGTTCCCTCCCAGCGTCGAGCCCTTGGCAACTACAAAAATGGTGCTCCCGGCCAGCGTCGCTTCAGCAAAATAGGCGGTCTCAGAGAACACGGCCGTCCCCGCTGAATTCACGACGCAGGCTTGGCGCACCGCGAGGGGAAGCACGAAGTACTCCGCAAACGCCACGGCAATCGTCGCGAAGTTGTCGTACTGGTTATTGTTGGAGGTGCCGAAGGTGATCGCGGCGGTGCCCGTGCTCGTCTCGCGGATATCCTCCGCTTGAGCAACCTGCTGACTCGAGCCGCCGAGCCACCCGACGGTGCGCCCGGTATACGCCGACCCAGTTCCAACGTTCGGTGCAGGCGCAGTGCCCGCACTCGTGAGGGCCGAAATATCGACCGACAAGCCCCACAGCATGGCGGGGGCCGTCGTGACATTGGGGTTTGATGTCGTGGTGAGGATATTCGCGTTGACGACGCCAAGACCGCCCTGGCCCTGCGATTGGAAAGAGCTCGCAATATAGGCGCTCGTCGCAAGCCCGGAATATTGCCATGCCTGCAGGCCGTAGCTCGTTCCGCTCAAACTGATCGTGAGCGATCCGCCCGTCGTGACATTCGCCCACCAAAGGCTCGTGTAAATCCCACCGATCTGCACCGTCCCCAGATAGTTATAGGTGTTGCTGCCATCGGAGAGGGTCAACCCCGAGCCCGCACCGTTCGTCACCGCGGCAACAAGGAGTGTGTTACCGACGGTCGGCGAATAGCTCAGACTCGCACTTGCGCCTCCGGAGCTGTAGAAAGCTGTGGGTGAGCCGACGAACGCGTAGGCCATTTAAGTCATCGTCCAGTTCTGAATGTACTGATAGGCGAGCGAGTACCCGGTGGCCGCCGTGAAGCCGACATAGGCGCTATTCGCTCCGACCACCGAGGGGATGTTCACCGTCCAGTTGGTTGAATAGGTGCCATGAGTGACGGTATCGGTGATCGTCAACGAGAGCGTCGTGCCGTTGTACGAGAAGGCGAAGGTGATCGGATTGCCGCTCGCCAAGTTCACGCCGGTGATCGCGGTCGAACCGGTCGGCTGCGCGCCGCCGGTGAAAAGGCCCACTCCGCCGTTACTGCCCACACTCAAATCAAGCGCAATGGCAACGCTCTCTTGAATACCCGCGTTTTGCCCGGGACTGCCTGCAAGGCCTGCGTAGCCCAAGCCGTTGATGGCATTCGCCACGGCATTGTTAGACCCTGCACACCAGTTAAGTGCAGTGGGTTGCTGCCCCGAGCCATTGGTCGAGGCGGGGGTCTGATTCTGAATGCAGAACGTCATCCCATAATTCCCGTTCGAGGAGTTATAGGAGTTCGTCGCCTTGTAGGTGAAGGTGCTCGTCCAGGAGCCTGAGATCGTGACTGGCGCACCGAACCAGGCTGCGGCGGTTTCGAATCCACCGCCAGTCCCACCCGTGTTGTTAGCGGTGTCGGTGAACTCGATGCTTGATCCATTGAGCGTCGCGTGGCCGACGAGAATTACTCCATCATTCGCCGCAAACCCGCTCGCGAAATTGATGACATTCGCCGTGCCGATCTGATATTGCGCCTGCCCCACCAAGCTGTCGGTGTAGCCGGTCTGGATAGCGACGGCTTGAATGATCGTATTCGCACTGACCGTGATGGAGCCCGAATAAAGTGTGGATGCACCGGTCGGCAACAGACCATTCGTCGTGTAGTAGATCGAGGCGCCAGCAGGCCCGCTTAAAGTCACAGTCTGAGTGCCGGAATATTCCCCCGATGCCACACTGAAAGTCGGTGCCGCAAGTCGCGTGTTGTAGCCTGGGGCGTGACTCCAGGAATTCACCGTGCATTGGGGCTGCGGGGAGAGCGAGGTGTTTGTGCCGCCGGTAAAGCCCACCCACGCGCTGTTGCCAGCCGTACACGCAGGAATATTGGCCGGCCACACCTGCCGACATGCCGCGCCGCTCACCGTGTCGGTAACCACCATCGTCAGGAGCGTGCCGTCATAGACGATGGTGCAGGACATCAGGTGCCCGCTATAGAGGTTGATCCCATAAGGGTTCATGTCCTGCTGCGGAATGAGCGCATCAGGAGGGCCGCCGTTCATATAAAGGCCGGTGTAGTTCGGGCTGCCGCCGGTCGGATAACTGAGTGATTGACCGGAATTGTTGTTCATGTCGAACTTGATGCCGATCGAGTTGCCGACTCCGTAAAGCCCCGAGCCCCAGTTGGACACATAGGCGCCATACCCGCAGCAATTCGCATCCGAGCCTGCGTAAATCCCCGAATAGGAACCGCCCTCAAAATTGGGATTCGTCGTCGTATTGCTGTTCTGGACACAGAACGTCATGCCTTGCGTCGTGGGCGCGGAGGCCGTGGTGATCATCTTGAAGGTGAACTGCTCGGTGAAGGCGGTGATGTTCTGCTGGGTCTTGTACCAGGCGGCTCCCGCCTCGTGGGCTCCAGTCCCACCGACGACGACTATCACCGAACCGCTATATTCCGCTGAGGGCGCCTGCGCGAAATTGATGGTGTTCGGCGCACTTGAGAAGTTCGCGTACATAAACACCGGCATCACGAGTGAGAAGGCCGTGCCCTGTGGGCCGGTGCCATTTGGGTTGACCATTGCAACCGTATAGTTAACCGTAGCGCCGGCCGTGAGACCTGAATCTGCGTACGTCCCGCTCGTCTGCCCGCTCGCGATCAAAGTGCCGCCGCGATAGATGTTGTAGGTGACGCCTGTGGCAATCGAGCCCGTGAGCGGCGTCCACAGCACATTCGCCGTGGTGGTCGAGGTCGCAACCGCAGCGCACGGAATCCCCGCCATCAGTTGGGTGGGCAAATAGCTCATCACCGCAGGGTAGTCGACGAAGCTCGAAATCGCCGGGCCTGTGCCGTCCGATGAGCCTGAAGCAAGAACGTTAGAGTTCGGCAGGGCCGTCGTCCAGTTCGTCGTGCCTGCGTAGATGTAGCTGCCGCTTCCGGGAGATTCATTCGACGGCCAGGAGATGTTTGCGTAGTTGCTGTCCTGACGCGGAAAGCCGATGTGAGAGGCACGCGCGTACTGGCACGAATTCCAGATCGCGGAGATTATGGCGGAGGTGAAATTCGCGACATTGCCGCCCTGCGCATTCTTGCCCCCGACCGGGCCGCCTTGGGAGTAATCGCCGTTCCCAATGTAGGCGAGGAACTGCATCTGACCGCGGTACAAAAAGCCCACCTGACTCGTCTTCGTACTCGCCGCTCGTGTTACGACACCGCCTGACCAGGTGGGCGTATAGGGCTCGTAGGTGTAGGTGGAATTCGGTCCTGTGGCGTTTTGCGTGTTCTCGTTGTCCCAGCAGCAGCCCATGTAGATGAGACTTGCCACCAAACCATAGGTGTGCGGATCGTTCGCGGGCGTCCAGGCGCTTTGATCGATGGTCTGCGCAGTCGGAATGGGATAGGGCAGGGAATAGGTATTGCCAAACTGATCTTGGCTGTTCATGCCGACCCCACCATTCAGGAGGTTCGTCATGTGGGTGCGCATCTGCGCGATGGTCGAGTAAATGCCTCCCGAGACACCGATCAGATGCGACAGGCACTCCGTGATCTGCATCTGCGTCGCCCCGCCATAGCCTGCCGGGACGGTGACCGCGATCGCACGATTGCCCACGGGGATATTTCCGCCTACCGGCTGCTTCGCGCCGATGTAGCACTGCTCGCGGTAGTTGTATATCTCGGCGACGGTACTGCCGGCTTTACCGGCCGCTTGAGTGGGGTAAAGCACCGACTGATACGGTGTGCCTCCGGTGAAGGCCCCCGTGGCATTCACATACACGCCGCTGTCGATGCCAGGCTGGCCGATCGGACCACTGGTGCCGATGTTGAAGGCCGTTTCATCCCAACTCAAGATCGTCTCAAAGTAAGGGTGATTCGCGACCGTGTAGCCCGCGTACGTGACCCCACTGATCTCGAGGGTGGGCACGACGCAGTTCAGAAGCTGCTGCATCATGTTCAGCTTGCACTGTGCAATGACGGGGTGAAATTCACACCCGGAGACGATCCATACGAAGGCCGAGCCATTCCAATTCGCCGCCCACGCTCCGTACTGGGAGGGGTTCGGAGAGGGGGTGAGCGTCTTCGTATACATCAGCCCATCGGTCGATTGCAGCCACCCGGCGTTCCCTGAATAGTTCGCCTTGACGATATATGAGGGCGTTGGCGCATTCGAGTAGTCGTAAGTTGAGTAATTGGCGAAGGTTGCCCCACCTAAATCGGCATTACACTGAATGACGATCTGATAGCGAATCCCTTGGGGGGCT
>Ga0302324_100024136_pt1 | contig 11732 bp, 9 predicted proteins | sample Palsa_T0_1_FD_201949 | JGI IMG/M metagenome (GOLD analysis project Ga0302324, IMG submission 201949) | Peat permafrost microbial communities from Stordalen Mire near Abisko, Sweden - Palsa_T0_1 | ecosystem: Environmental > Terrestrial > Soil > Palsa > Peat permafrost | place: Sweden: Abisko... | reverse complement strand
TGCCTTTGCAGATGGCTCTGAATGTATTCCAGTTGCTGCTGTTTGGTCTTGCGCTTATCCCATGGTTTGAGCGCCACGAAGAAGAAGCCGGCGTTGGTGCTTTGCACCTGGGTGAGGAGGGAGAAATCGTTGACGGCGATGACGCCCTGTACACCATCGGTTTTGAGCAACGCATCGGTGATCTTTTGCTCCGCAAGGTCGGTGCGTTGGGCAGATGCGGCGTCCGGCAGTTGCAGGGCGAGGAACATGTAGCCCTGGTCTTCCGTGGGGATGAAGCCGCCGGGAAGACTTGTGCCCAGGAAGGCACCCAGCACCGCGACCAGGGCCAGACCGACCATGGCGATGGCGGACTTATGGATGAGCACGTCCGAAGTGTGAACAAAGCTATCGGTGGTACGGCCGAAGAATTTGTTGAACAGCCCGAAGCCCCTACCGAGAAGGCCGGCCTTTCGTTCCTCGTCCTTAGGCTTGAGCAGCAGGGATGCGAGCGCGGGCGAAAGGGTCAGCGCGTTGAAGGCAGAGATCAGCACTGAGATCGCGATGGTAACGGCAAACTGCTGATACATGCGCCCGGTGATGCCGGGAATGAACGCCGTTGGGATGAACACGGCGGCGAGGATGAGGGCGATGGCGACCACCGGACCGCCCACTTCTTCCATGGCCTTGATGGTCGCGGCGGTGGGATCCATGCCTTCGTCGATGTGATGCTCCACCGCCTCGACCACGATGATGGCGTCATCGACCACCAGGCCGATGGCAAGCACCAGGCCGAAGAGCGACAGGGTATTGATGGAGAAGCCCAGTGCGGGAAAGATAATGAAGGTTCCGACGAGCGAGACGGGAACGGCCAGCAAAGGAATCAGCGTGGCGCGCCACCCCTGGAGGAAGATGAAGACGACAATGACGACCAGGCCCAGAGCTTCCAGCAGGGTGAGCACGATCTCGTGGATACCAGCGGTGACGGCCTTGGTGGTGTCGAGGGGTACATCGTAGGTAATGCCGGCAGGAAAGGTCGCCGAGAGTTCTTTCATGCGGGCATTGACCGCGGCGGCAGTCTCGACGGCGTTGGACCCGGGTAGCTGATAGATGGCCATGACGCCCGCGGGCGCCTGGTTGTAGCGGGCAGAAATGGTGTAGGCCTGCTCGCCCAGCTCGACGCGGGCGATGTCACTGAGGCGCACGATGGACCCATCGGGGTTGGAGCGGATGACGATGGCGCCAAACTCCTCGGGCTTTACCAGGCGGCCCTGTGTCCGCACGGTGTAAGTAAATTGCTGGCCCTGCGGGATCGGCTCAGCACCGATCTGGCCGGCGGGGTTTACGTTGTTCTGGGTCTGGATAGCCTGGATGACGTCCGGCGCGGTGATGCCCAGCTTGGCCATCTGGTCGGGGTGCACCCAAACGCGCATGGCGTACTGTCCGCCGAATACCTGCACGCGCGAGACGCCTTTGACGCGGGCGAGCTGGTCCTGCAGGTTGATGATGGCATAGTTGGTGAGGAACTCCTGGCTCAGTTTGCCGCCGGGCGAGTTGACGGAGACGAGCATCAGCGGCGAGGTGAGCGCCTTCTGCACGGTGAGGCCGGCGGTGGTGACCTGGGCCGGCAACTGTGACTGTGCCTGATCGACACGCAGCTGGGCGAGTACCTGGTCGATGTTGGGATCGGTCTTGACATCGAAGTCTACGAAGAGCTGGACCACGCCGTTGTTGGCGCTGACTGAGTCCATGTAGATCATGTTATCGACGCCGTTCATCTGCTGCTCGATGGGCGTCGATACCGACTGCGAGACCGTCTTCGAGTCCGCGCCGGGGTAGGTGGCGGTTACCAGAATTTCCGGCGGAACGATATCAGGGTATTGCGAAGTAGGCAGGCTTACCAGCGACACCGTACCGAGGATCACGGTCACAATGGCGATAACGATGGCAACGATAGGGCGGCGAATAAAAAACTTCGACATCAGTTACCTCCCTGCCGCGTTGGTGGCCGAGGCGACGGTGGCCGGAGCCGGGTGCGGGCTGACGGGAGCGCCCTCGCGGAGCTTTTGCAGGTTGTCGACGATGACTTGCGCGCCCGGAGCAACCCCTCCTTCTACCAGCCAGTTGGTGCCGATTTGTGGCCCGAGTTGGACGGTGGTGAGATGGGCTTTATTGTCATTGCCCGCGACATAGACCTGTTGCAATCCTTGTAGTTCCTGCACCGCCACCTGTGGGATGAGCAAGGCATTGTGGCGCAGTTGCGTCTCGCCTCGGACACGGCCGTACTGGCCGGGGCGGAGAATATTGTTGGGATTGGGGAACGCGGCAGCGATGCGGATGGCGCCCGTCTGCGGGTTCATCTGGCGATCGACAAACTCGATGTGGCCCTTGAAGGGGTAGACCTCGCCGTTGGCTAGTGCCAGCGTGAGGGGAATGGCCGTTTCACTTTTAAGCAGATCGCCGCCGGCGCCGCGAGCCCGTTGGATCAGGGCCAGATATTCCGCGTCGCTGATGGAAAAGTAGACTTTGATGGGGTTGAGCTGGGAGACGGCGGTCAGCACCGACTGGGTGTTGACGAGATTGCCGACCTGCGTGGTGGCCTGGCCGGCGACACCGCTAATCAACGACCGCACATGGGTGAAGCCAAGGTTCAGCTGAGCGTTTTCGACCGCAGCTTCGGCGGCGGCTACTGAAGCCTTTGCGGACTGCACAGAGGCCTCAGTCTGCGCTTTCTGCTGAACGTCGTTGTCGAGTTGGCTCTGGGCGATGGCACGGGCCTGGGCCAGCGGTGTATCCCGCTTGACGTTGATCTCGGCCAGGCCGAGTTGCGCCTGGGCCTGCAGCACTTGCCCCTGGGCCTGGGCCAGCTGGCCTTTGGCCTGATCGAGCGCGGCCTGGAAGGGACGAGGATCGATCTCGAACAGGATCTGGCCCTTGGCCACCTGGGCGCCTTCTCGATAATTCTGCTTGATCAAATAGCCGTTAGCCTGGGGCTGGATCTGCGCGTTGACATAGCCGTCGAGCGTGCCGACCCACTCATTGGAGACGGGCACGTCGGATGGCTCGACCTGAACGACCGAGACGGGCATGGCTTGCGGCGCCCCTGCGGCGGCGGGTGCTTTTCCACAGCCGGTTACGAGCGCGCCCGCGAGCACCAGCATGCTTGCCCCGGGAATACAATTCACTGGGTGGCGGCTAGTTGCTTGGGCCGCGAGTCTAAGCCACTGGATCATTAGGCGTTACCCCTCCACATTTGGTGGTGCAAAAACATTCGTGCATGTATGTTCTATGATCAGACTCTGGGAAGCATATGGCGGATGCAAAAAGAGAGGTTAAACGTGAGAAAGGGCGAGTCCAACGGCAACGCCGCGGCATCGTCACACGCAGCCAACTTATTCGTTCCGCAAGGCATATTTTTGCCCGGGACGGCTTCGAACATGCCCGCGTCGAAGACATTGCTTTGCGCGCGCGGAAGACGCGTGGCGCATTCTACGACAACTTCAAAGACAAAGAGGATGTGTTTCTCGCCATCTTTGAAGAGGATGTGGCTCGGGATTTGAATGAGCTCGGGCCGCTGTTGCTTGCTTTGCCGACCATCAAGGAACGGATGGATGCCCTGGCCCAGTATCTTGGGCGTTTGAGTAAAGATCTTGAGCGCATGCTGCTAAACGTGGAATTCAAACTTTACGCGATACGGCATCCTCACAAGCGCAAGCGGCTGGCTGACCTGCTGCGGGCCATGCGTCTGCGCACGTCGATCCCGGAGATCAGCCGATTGCTACCGCAATTGGATGGGCGATCGACCAGCACAAAACTCACTGACTGCCTGGCGATTTGCGGCGTGATGGACGGACTCGCGTTGAGTCATTTATTTGATCCGGATGGTTTGGACAATCGGGCCCTGGTTCGCTACCTGCGGCTTTGCCTGCAGGAGACGATTCCGGAGGGTGCCCTACCCTGAGAGGACCCTCCGCTCATTCGCTCTTCGCGACGCTCTGTCATGGTCCTAGCTGAGCATTGAATCCGCCTCGATGCCTACTGTGCGTCGACCCGCGCTGCAGCGCGCATTTCCATGTTCAGGTACTCGATCTTCCCTTTCGGTCCAGGAACGCCAAAGACCCGGCCCGCTGTCTTCCCGTCGGCGCTTTTGAAAACCAACCACCCGTCCTCGTCCTTCCGCAACTCTTCGGCTTGGTCGCTCGACGAGTTAGAAGATCGGAAGAATAACTTGCCGTCGCGCTGCTCAATTTGCATCGTCGTCTCTCCGTTGCGATAGGAGCCCACATACTTCGCGAAATCGCTCGCGGGGATGGCGCTCTCCGGCAGATCGCGTGGTGGTGGTGGTGGGCCACCGAGCATCTCCATGATCTTGGCTCTCGTCTTGGGCAAACTCTCCCCCGTACGATTGCAAAGAACGATCATGGCGATGTGCCGCCCGGGCAGCATCTCGATGTCCGAACCATAGCCGGCCCGCGACCCCCCATGACTCCAGACCACCACGCCGCCGGTCTGCTCAAGATCCAGGCCGTAACCGTACTGCGCATGGAAGCCCGGAATATCGGTATGCGGAGTCGTGAGTGCGGTGACCACCTGGGGAGGGAGCACCTGCTTCCCATCCACTTTGCCGCCATTCATCATCGCAGTGACAAAACGCGAGAGATCGATAAGGTTGGAAAAAACGGAGCCCGCTGGCCAGTTGGCTGTGTTGTCCGGCGCGGGGCGCAGCACTGCTGTCTTGTCTCCAACCTGGCCATGACCCTGGGAGAGTAACCGAGTCATCGCCATGGTTGGCCGTAGGGTGGAAGAGGCCATACCGACTGGGGCAAACACCCGCTCTTCCATCACGTCGGCGTACGGCTTCCTTGCCACCGACTCGGCCACGTCGCCGGCGAGCCAATAGCCGGGGTTGGCATAGGAAAAGATCGCTCCCGGCCTGGTGAACAACCAGTCCGGCCGCCACGCCCTGATTTCCTCTCCAAGCGCCGCGTCATCGTGCCGCCCGTTCATCACCGCAGTATCTTTGAGGCCGGCAGTGTGGCTGAGGATCTGATTCACGGTGAGCGCGGCGATCGCTGGATCGAGCCCTTGAATATACTTGCCGACCGGATCCTCGAAGGAGAGCTTCCCCTCGGCGGCGAAACTGGCGACCGCCGCCGCAGTCAGCATTTTCGTCGTCGACCCCAGGCGAAACAGCGTTTCCGGAGTCACGGGCGCGCCTGTCTCGATATTCGAGGTGCCCAACCCATGGGCGTAGACCAGGCGTCCGTCCTGTACGATGGCGATCGCCGCGCCCGGCGTCTTCGTCGCCGCGAGCTCTTGTTTGGCCGAAGTCTCCAGCGCCGGGATGTCAAGACGGAGACTTTGCCCCGCGGCAAGGGCCGATGCCCAAAGCACAAATGGGACAAACCGCAACACTGGCCGATGGATCAGCATACGGGATCGTCCCATTTTCTTGGAGCAAAGACAACTCGCGCCGGCCTGCTCCTTCACTGCGATCGGCTTCGCCCGCCACGCGGACTAGCTGGGCGGCAGCAACTCCGTCCGATACTTCGGAGCGAGTGCCTCTGCTTTGGCTATGAACGCCGCTAACGCTGCTGGGTCAAGACTGGGGGGCGGCGTGGTCCGGGTCGCCACGGGGACGCCGACCTCGCGAAAGAAGTCCTCCATCCCCGAAGGAGAACAGAGGCACAGAAGCCGCGCTGGTTGCGAGGAAGCGTTATGGAAGCGATGCGGTGCATTGGCAGGAATGTGCACGGTTTCGCCGGCCCGCACGATCGAACTTTTTCCCCGGAAGGTCGCCTCGATCTCGCCCTCGAGCACGATGAAGGTCTCTTCGAAGTCGTGGCGATGGGGGCCCGGACCGCCCTGCGGTGGAACGTACATATCGATGAGGCAGAAGCGGCCGGCGGTGTCCGCGCCCGACAGCAGGATGGTGTATGTGTCACCCACCAGACCAATGTGAGGTAGCCGCTGGTTCTGGTCCGGTTGCGCGAGTGTCAGGCTGCGTGTGAGGTCATCCGCCGGAATTGTAGAAACATCCTGCATCAAGTCGCTTGCGCTTTGCTTCATCGTCTCGCCCCTTTGTATTTGGTGGAATACCGCAAGTATGTCCCACGAGCTTCGGTCTTGACTGAGCCGTTTTGCTCAGCTCTCAACCAATCACAGCGAATTGTGTTGCCTTGCCAAGTCCTTCTACTTATACCCCGCGCATTCTCCGTTTTTGCTAAATTTCCCTGGGAATGACTGCGTCCTCCGGCCGAGCTTGGTTTTTTCAGGCCCCTCGTCTTTGCCTCACACCCGGTATTTCTCTCGCCAGGCCCACATCAGAGTTTACCGTCTGTTCAACTTTTGCTGCTCCATTCACCCATTCCAGCTTCAGGAGAAAGACCTATGAAGTTTCCATTCCACCGTCGTGCCGCGCTGCCACTGCTTCTATCGCTTTCATTCAGCGCACCGTTTACGCTCTTCGCCCAGGAGGTTCTTCCTACACAGAAGATATTGGTCATCTCGCGCGAGTTCACCAAACCAGGTAAGGACGGCGCGCCTCATCAGATGGTCGAAGGCGCCTATCCCCGCGCCCTGGCTGCCAGCAAGATTCCCAACTACTACTATGCCCTGGTATCGCTGTCAGGACCGCCGCGAGCCCTGTTCTTTCATAGCTACTCCTCCTTTGCCGACATGACGGCGGCGCACCGGAGCGAAATCACTGACTCGGCTCTCTCCGCCACGCTCGACCGCACTGACGCCGCCGATGGCGATTTGCTCTCGTCCAAGGATTACAGCGTGTGGACCAAGCGGGACGATTTAAGCCTCGATCCGGGTTTTCGCGTCGGAGCCCGCTACCAGGAGGTTCTGCAGTTCGTCATTCGTCCTGGACACTACAAAGAATGGGAAGAGCTGGTCAAGCTGGTGATCGACGGCTACAAGAAGGGTGTTCCCGGCGCCCACTTTGGCACCTACGAGGAGGCTTACGGTTCACCCGGCGGCGCCTTCCTGGTCCTGATCACGGTCAAGTCTGCCGCCGACCTGGACGCTGAGGAGGGACAGGGAAAGCAGTTCGAGGAGGCCCTGGGAGCAGAAGGCATGAAGAAGATGGCCGAGCTTGAGTCCGCCTGCGTCGAATCGAGACAAACGAATCTGTTCGTCATCGATCCCAAGATGAGCTATCCGCCGGAAGCGATGGTGAAGGCCGATCCTGACTTCTGGAAGCCTGCTTCCAAGTAGCACTTCGTGGCCACAAGTCTGAGGGCCACGCCTGCTGCGCAAGCGTGGCCCTCCATTAGAATCAGATTGGGTTACCTCAGCAGAAAATAACACACGCCGACGGTAGCCAATAACAAGACGGATATAACGCGTGGATCACTCACCGCCGTGAACGGCCCTTTCAGAAATGCCAGCGGATGGTCCCAACAAACCTTCGAAACTTCAGCCTCATCCATAGCGGGGGTGAGCAGGCTGGTGATCACGTAGATCGCCACGCAGGCCACGGCAATGATGGGCCCGGCGAGCATGAATGGGATGCCTAAACCTTGGACTGGATCGGTAACGAAGCCGGTGAAATCCGTGAGCCGGTTGGACGGCAAAAACCATCGGCCGGTGCTGGGAAGATCCACCAGAAAATAAATCACGCCGATGAGCGAGCCGAAATAAAGCGTGGCCATCGCTGCTTGTTTCGTTCCTCGCTTCCACAGGACGCCGAGCACAAAGACGGTAGTCACCGCCGGCGCGAAGGTCATAGGAATTTTGTTGACCGCTTCGAAGATGGTGCCGAATTGGTCGCCTTGCGTGGACCACAACATCGCCAGCACCATGATCACCCCCGTGGTGATTCGCCCTACGCGTACCACGCGGGCATCCGTGGCTTGCGGATGGAGACGCTTGACCACGTCGATGGAGATGAGCGTGGCGCAGCTGTTGAGCGCCGCCGCCATGCAACTCATGAGTGCCGCGGCGAGACTGGCGGCGATTAACCCGCGCACCCCGACGGGGACAAGGTAAGCGATCAACAAGGGCAGCATGGTGTTGTAATCCGGATGAGCAGTCCCCGGCACATTGGCGAGATGGATTGCCCCCCGCTGCCAAAGCACATAGCCGATGACGCCGGGGAACACCATGAGGAAGACGGGCGAGAGCTTCAGAAAGCCGGCAAAGAGCGCGCCGTTCTGTCCGTCTTTCAAGCTGCGCGCGCCCAGCACCCGTTGTACGTGGGTCTGGTCCGCGCACCAATACCAGATGCCAAGGATGGGATAGCCAAGCACAACGGCCAGCCAGGAAAACTCATTGAGATGGCCCTGGGCATTGATGACCGGCTGCAGCATGTGCAGTTGTCCGGGCGCGACGGCGTGTTGCAAGGCCGCGATATCGTGCACGCCCACGCCTGGCAGCGCCCGCACCCCGAGGATGGTGATCAGGGTTGCGCCGCCCAGCAGCAGCACGACCTGGATATTTTCTGTCATCACCACTGCCTTGAGTCCGCCCAGAGCCGCGTAGGTGACGGTGAATAGGGACAGTACAACGATGGTGGCAAACATGGGCACGCCGAGAAGACTGGCGAATACTTTGGCAGCCGCGAAGAGGCTGATGCCGATGTGAATGAGCAAGGCGCCGAGGATGCCAATGACAGCAAGGAAAGTCCGCGCCTGGGGACAATAACGGCGCTCCATGAACTCTGGTAGCGTGGCGACGCCGGAGTTGATGTAGAACGGGGCGAACATCAGCGCCAGCAGTATCAGGATGAAGCACGCCATCCACTCGAAATTGCCGATAACCAGGCCGTCTCTGGCTCCGCCCGCCGCGTACCCAACCAGATGGATGGTGGAAATATTGGAAGTGAAGACAGCGGCGCCGACGGTAAACCAGCCGAGGGATTTGTTGGCCAGAAAATATTGCTGGGAAGACGCGTTCCGCCGGTATCCCATCTTGATACCGAAGGCAGTGATACCGACCAGGTAGACAGCGATGACGACGGCATCGAGCGGAGAGATGGCCATGGAATGGGTGGCTAGGCACTTTCACTTCTGCTGTGTACAAAGTAACTGATCTCGGCGCGGCTTTTCCTCAAGAAAAGCCGCTCTACGCTACACTTCCTCGTGTAGCGTAGAAGTGAAAGTGCCCTATGGCCGGAGCCCATAGATGCGAGCGCAGTTCTCGCCCAGGATCGCGGCTTGCGCCTCTGCGGGAAACTGCTGCACGTAATCAATCACGATCTTCATCACCGGGGCGTACTCGCCTGATAGGGTGCACACCGGCCAGTCGGAACCGATCATGAGACGGCTCCAGCCAAATGCAGAGTAGACGATGTCCAGGTAGCGGTGGAAGTCATCGGGTAGCCACTGGTTCCATTTCGCCTCCGTTACCATGGCAGAGAGCTTGCAGGTGACGTTGCCGAGCTTCGCCAGCTGGTGCAGATCCTCTTGCCAGGGAGAGAACAGCCTCTCGGCGATTTTCGGTTTGGAAATGTGATCCAGGACAAATGGCTGCCGCGGGAATTCCTCCACCAGCTTTACCGCGGCCTTGAGGTGCTGGGGAAAGAGCAGCAGATCGTAGGTCAGATCTAATTCTTTCAGCTGTGCGATGCCACGACGGAAGTCCGGCCGCAGCATGAAGTTGTCGTCGGGCTCATCATGAAGTATGTGACGCACTCCGACGAGCTTGGGATGCGGGGCGAACCTCTCCAACTGCTGGCGTAATGAGTCTGATCGCAAGTCCACCCAGCCGACTACTCCCTTGATGAAGTCGTGCTGGTCGGCGAGTTCCAACAGCCATCGCGTCTCCTCCAGATTCTGCCGCGCCTGGACGGCAACGCAGCCATCGAAGTGAATGCTAAGCAGCAACGGCTGCAGATCCTCAGGGAGAAAGGCTCGCTTCAAGATTGCCATCTGGTCGGTCATCCAGGTGTGCTCGGCGGGGTTGTAATGCCAGAAGTGCTGATGGGAATCGAGGCGCATGAGCTCTGAAATGATGAACCATTGCGTCCGTAGTTGGCAAGGTTTGTGGGGCCTGACAGCAGAACTCTAAAGGAACGGACGGGTGCCCCACGTTCGCCAGAGGGTACGTGGGCCGAAAAAGACGGGCGACCCGGATTTCCTGCTACGGTGCCCTCACCAACGTCCACGTGTGCTGTCCCGGCTGGCCGGGACCGCATGAGGCTCGACAACGCCACCAAACTCAGCAGGAAATCGGAGGGAAGCCCACCATAGCTTTTGCCAGACGGCCGCAAATCCACGGCAGGTCTAGGAAAAGCATTCGAAACATATCATTTTCGGCCCACGTACGCTGGTGCGAACGTGGGGCACCCGTCCGTTCTTATTGAGTTGTGCTGTCAGAGGGCGAAAGCCGGGTTTGGTTGATCCACTGAACTTCCCTTCTCCCCTTTAGCTGAGAAATGCAATCATGGGTGCGCCACTCAAGGGGGGTAACGATGAAGAGGATGGTTGTTTCCAAACTGCTTGCCGGGGCCGCGCTTGTGTCGATTGGATTTTATGGTCAACAGAGGCAGCCGGCACGGACGGGGATGCTGATCGGCATCAAGCCAGACCGGATCTCCGCTTACGAGGCACTGCACGCGGCGTCTAACCCGGGCGTCCGTGATTTGCTGGATAAATACCATATGCACAACTTCTCGATTTACATCCAGAAAATGGATAACAGTCACTATTACCTGTTCGCTTACTACGAGTACACAGGAAGCGACCCCAAGGCCGACGCGGAAGCAATGGCTAAGGAACCCCGGAATATCAAGTGGCTCAGCCAGACGGACGCGATGCAGATTCCTCTGCCCGGCGCGAGCGGGTGGACCAAGATGCAGGAGGTTTATCACAACCCATAAGAGGCCGCGCCCGCTCAGGATTTTTTGCTGAGCAGAGCCCGCGCCTCGAGAATGTGATCGCGCATCGCAGAGCGGGCTGCTTCCGCATCGCGGGCCCGGATCGCGGCGTAGATCTTGCGGTGAGACTTGATCGGCTGTTCGACCGAGGCACGCTCTGAGAGCTGGTTCATGCTGGTGAACACGGTGCGGTGAATTCCCTTGAAGAGCAGTTGGCAGATGCGGTTTCCACTGGCGCGGAAAATGGCGTTGTGAAAAGCCATGTCGGCATCAAGGCGATCGCGAATTCCTTTGCTGCGCTCCAAAGCAAGAACAGCGCTGCGCAGGATGGAGATGTCTTCGGCAGTGGCGCGCTCCGCGGCCCGGGCGGCCAGTTCTGGCTCGACAATCAGCCGGGTTTCCAGAAGCTCGTGGTGGGATAGGTCGTCGAGCAGCACAAGAAAGTCGATCGGCTCGTTGAGGATGGTCTCCGCGCTCTCGGAAAGATAGGTCCCATCGCCGACCCTCTGCGAAAGTACTCCCATCATCTCCAGTACTTTGAGCGCCTGGCGCACAGAGGCGCGATTGGCGCCGAATTCCTTGGCCATCTCGCGCTCCGGGGGGAATTTGGAGCCGGGCGAGACGGAGCCATCCGCGATGAGGCGCTTGATGCGCGCGATCAATCGGGCGGTTACCCGAGGATCCTGCTGATCCTGGTTTGCAATGGCTGTGCTCGGCATAGATACACCTGATGCCCGACAAGTGTATAGGAGTTTGGTCATGAGCCGATAGTCCAATGGTCCAGCATTCGTAGGTCTACGCAGAACCGCCGGGAGGACAAAGGGATTGACAAGCGGCGCTTGGGCAGCTTATGTAGATAAGTATGCTGAGGTGAAGGAGTTCACCTTTAACCGCTGTTCTGCCTTCGGCTCGACAGATGATGACTCCTGAC
>Ga0302324_100024134_pt1 | contig 11732 bp, 8 predicted proteins | sample Palsa_T0_1_FD_201949 | JGI IMG/M metagenome (GOLD analysis project Ga0302324, IMG submission 201949) | Peat permafrost microbial communities from Stordalen Mire near Abisko, Sweden - Palsa_T0_1 | ecosystem: Environmental > Terrestrial > Soil > Palsa > Peat permafrost | place: Sweden: Abisko... | reverse complement strand
GGATGACCTCGCCGTCCAGCCCGGTATTGGACACCTCAGGTAGGCCATCGGGACCAAGCGGGAAGCCTTCGCCCCGGCCCGGCAGCATGCCGAGGTAATTGTCGTAGGAGTGATTCTCCATCATCAGAACCACGATGTGCCTGATCTGCGGCAGCAGGTCGGTGCCGGCCGGCCGGTCGGGCCGCGGGAGCGGGCCCGGCGCGGCCGTGCGGAGCCGGGCGCGGCGCTTCATTTCACGATGTTCGAGCACATGCCACATGTCTATGCCGCCTTAGGTCGCGTATCCGTTCATGGGCTACCCGCCCGCCGCGGAGTCAGTCACGGACAAAATCAGATCATTTTTACCGAACGGGCACTGCCGCGTGCCCCCGCCATCTCGTCCGCGGTGCGCCCGCCATCTCGTCCGCGGCGCCCTCGCGCCGAGTCAGTTAGGTGCCGACCACGAGATACATGCGGTCAAGGCGCCAGCCGGCCTGGGTGTCGGGCCGGGCGGCATGGCAGTAGGGACAAGCGTCGTCGAGATCGGAACGGTAAGGAGCGCCGCAGTCGCCGCATATCCGCGGTAGCAACACGGCTCTCGGGTCGGTCCTTTGGCCAGCGGGCCGGACGAAGTCCCAGTCGAACCGCGTGACCTCGTCGGTCCGCCGCCAGTCCGGCCCCGCCGCCCCGGCGATCACCGAGGCCAGCCGGACCGTTATCCGGTCCATCCCCTGGTCACCAAGCGCGATGGTCTTCACCTCCGGCTGGCGCCAGCTGATGTCCAGCACCATCCGGCCGCGGTTCGTCGCACCCGGCCGGTCGCCGGCGTAGCGCCGCCACTCGGCTATCGCCGCGGCCACCGCCTTGCCGTTGGGCGTCTGCCAGTAGCCGGACGTGGTGATGCGCCGGAGCAGCCGGTCGTCTTGCGCCGAGTGGGCCATGGCGTAGGCGCCCACCGCTACCCGGGCGCTGTCAAGAAAGGCCGTTACGTCGAAGCTGGGATCAACCGACTGCAGTCCGGAGATGGCGATGGCTGTATCGGCGGGTGAGCCGGCCCTCCCGGCCCTGCGCACCGCCCCTCGCGGGGCTCCGGCCGCCACTGCGCGACGGAAGACGTCTCGCCCGGCATCTGAACGCCCGCGCGAGACGACGAGCACGAGCCCCAGGAACACGATGAAGGCCAGCGCCACAGCCCAGGCCAGAGCGTAGATACCGAGGATGCCGCCGATGACGTCTTCGACGATCACCATGGCGCTTCCTCAATGCTCCACACGACCCAGTCTCGCCCGCCGGCCAGGACCAGAGCCCGGCAGTAAGCACAGCTTCCGTCCGCCTCGATACGGAGGGCTGCGCCGCATTGCGGGCACCGGCCGCTGAGGACGCCGCCGCTCGCGGGCGTCGTCGCGTCCGCCGAACGGCGGATGATCCAGTCCTCATCCCACCTTTGCTGTCCGTACTGGCCGCGCAACACCACGCCGGCGACCTCGCACCGCTCACCTTGGCAGGCCAGCCGGATACGGAGCTGTTCAGCTAGCCGGTCGCGAGTCGCCGCGACAACCTCGGCACCGACGACCACTGAGGTCCCCTGACGGCGCACGCCGTGGGCGGCACGCTCGGCCTGGAGCAGGTCAAAGACCCTCCATAGACCGTCGGACATGACCTGCCGAGCCGCCGAGGCATCGCCCGCCTGCCGGGCGAGGTCCACTACCTCACGCGCACGCACGACGCCTCTCGTCGTGGCCGCGAGGTCAAAGCCGCCATCACGGGACTTCAGCGTGACCAGCGCGGCCGCGACCACGGCCTGGTCATCAGCGGGCGTGAGTTCTTCTCCCGAACTCCGGGCCCGTGCCCCGGAGTCGGTGGCCGCTTCGCCGCGAAGGATGGCGCCGACATGAGGTATCACCCGCAAGATCATGAACGGCAACCTCAACATTAGCCACAAGGCCCCGGCGCAGCCCGCTCTGTCGGGGGATGCCTGCGTAACTCTTTGGCCGGACATGACAGCATTATCGCTAGCCGGACCCCGTGGGCCAGAAGAAACGGATACGAGACTGTGTAGGCCGGTCAGGAACGGGCAGTGCAGCATGACGACAGTTCATGCCAGCTACTGAAACACCCGCCAGCTACTGAAACACCCGGAGGAGAGATTCTGCCGTGACCGCCATACCCGACATCATGCTCAGCAACGGCCAGAACATCCCGCAGCTCGGCTTCGGCGTCTTCCTGGTCAAGCCGGAGGATACCGTCGCCGCGGTGAGCACCGCCCTGGAAGTCGGCTACCGGCACATTGACACCGCCGAGATGTACGGCAACGAGAAGGAGGTCGGCGAAGCGATCAGCCGATCGGGCCTCGAGCGCACCGACGTGTTCGTCACCAGCAAGCTGGCCAACGACGCGCACCAGCCCGATGACGCCCGCCGGGCCTTCGACGGGTCGCTGAAGGCCCTGGGATTTGACTACCTCGACCTGTTCCTGATCCACTGGCCGCTGCCCACCAGGTACGACGGCGATTACATCTCGACCTGGAGGACCCTGGAAGAGTTCTACCGCGACGGGCGCGCCCGTTCCATCGGTGTTTCCAACTTCCAGCCCCGCCACCTGCGGCGGCTGCACACAGAATCCGACATCCCCCCCGCGGTCGACCAGATCGAGGTCAATCCCTACCTGACCCAGGACGAGCTGCGCGGGTTCTGCGCCGAGCACCAGATCGCGATCGAAGCCTGGTCGCCGCTGGGACGGGGCAACGTTCTCGACGACCCGACGATCGAGGCGATTGCCCGCCGAGTCGGCAAGACCCCGGCCCAGGTCGTACTGCGCTGGCATATCGAGCGCGGCGATATCGTCTTTCCCAAGTCGGTGACCCCCGAGCGCATCAAGGAGAACTACGACATCTTCGACTTCGAGCTGCCCGGTGAAGACGTCGAGGCGATCAGCGCACTGAACCGCAACGAGCGGACCGGCCCCGACCCAGACCACTTCGACGGCCGCTAATCTGCGGCCAAGCCGGTAAGCGCACTGGAAGGCGCACAACCTCCGATCACGTCCCTGACCATCGGAGGGTGAAGTCCACCAGGGTGTAGCCGAGTGCGTTCACCGTCGGCTGGATGAAGTTATCCCGGATAATCTGCCCCGCCTCGGCCTCGGCCGTGCTTATGAGCGGCCGCGTAATCTGCGGATTGGTCCTGACTTGGCTGTATGCGATGCTCTGCGCCTGGGAGTAAAGCACCGCCTCGGAAAACTGCGGACGGATGAGTCCGCCGCAGCCGAATCCGGGATACGTCCAGCTGTGCTGGGTGTCGATCGGATGGGACAGCGTGTCGTCGATGGTGACCTCGTGCACCGACTGCGGAAGCTGCGGTTGCGGCAAGACAACGATGACGCTCACCCGGCCCGGCTCGCCCGTGACCGGGCTGCTCAGGACCTGCAGTTTGTAGTGGCCAGCCGACGGCGCCCACCAGACCGTCCCCGGATTGAGGTCGACCGTAGCCGACGCGTGGCCCACCGCATCGAAGGTGCTCGAGTACCAGCACGGCCAGATGCCGATATTCTTTGCGACTTTATGGGTAAACATGAAGTTGAAGTTCTCCGTGCCGAGCGCCGGCCTCGAGATGCCCTCGATTTTCTGCAGCACCCACGGGCCCAAATCAAGGTTGGTGCTGGTGCCTGAGCTGATTGACTGCCACGGCCAGGAAAGCTTGACATGGGGCAGGTGGACGTTGACCCCCACAATATGCAGCAGCGCGGAAAGCGCCAGCAGGACCGCCCACGCGACGGCCTTACGGAAAATAAGGCCGATCAGGAGAATGACCGCTATCCACTTCACCCGCAACGGGATCCGGCGGCGTCGCCCCACACGCGCCTGAGGGCGTTGCGGGGCACCGTACGGCTGCGGACTAGAGTGCGGCAGTTCTCTCGTACTGGATGAATCCTGGTCCCGGACCGAGGCGAATCTCGGGCTCCCGGCCCGGCTCATCGTAAGCATTCCCAGCAGGAAAATAAAGAAGCGGACCATGTGGTTTCCTTTACGTGCGTGTCGCGGATCATTCATCGACCGCCGGGTAATCCAGGCTCAGCACGACCGGTACTGCCCCGAATGGCGGGCGAAAACGTGAGCCGGGCTTGTCCGGCGCATTCCGCTCCCTGATGTCGGGCCACCGCATCTTTATGTGCTGCGTCGTCAGGCCTGCTACCGAATACGGAAACTCCATGGCGGATATGTGGTGCAGTTTGAGCAGGCCCCCCCACCGGAACGCCGCGAAAACGTTCGCGAGATTACGCACAGAAAGCGTCCGGCGAGCCGTGATGTCAATCCAGTAGACGGCCATCGCGAGCTCTACAAGATCGTTGGCGCACTGTGCCAGCGCCTCCGACCTGGTCCGGTAGACAGTCCCATCGGAATTGGCGGTTCCGAGCTTCTCCCCGTGGACCGGCGAGTTGCGCGGCTGCGCCTGGCACTGCATCCAGTCGCAAGCGGCCAGCAACTCCCAGCGAATGCCGCTGCGGGTGGCGACGTCCCGGTAAAGAGGTTCGGCCCGGGTCAGCGGCGCCTTGGCCGTCGTGATGAAGTCGGTCGTGACCGTCGTGGGGATCTGCGGCACATACCGACGGGTCCCGGCCCGAGCGCGACGTGGCGCGATCCTCGGCGTCGGCCGGCGAAGCCTCCGAGGTTCTCCCGCGGTCACCTCGCGGGCGCTGGCGGGCGTGGCGGCGGACACCGTGGTGTAGGCATCGAGGATGCCGGGGATCGTGGCGCCGCCCGGGCTACTCGTCCCGCCCGGGCTACTCGTCCCGCCCTGGCTCGGCGTGCCGTTCAGGCTGGCCGTCCCATTCGGGCTCGTCGTACTGCCCGGGCTGCTCGTGCTGGCGGCCTGCGGTGCCCCGGGCGTCGCGGCGATCCCGGACGTCGTCGCGTGGTAACGGTACAGGTTGTAGAGCTTCATGAGCGCGATGAGGTTCGTGCCGTAGTCGGGATCGGTGGCGTAGACCCCGGTCAGGTCGGCGGCGAAGGCATCAGGAACGTCCCGGTCGGCCATGGCCTGCTGGTAGCTCGGGTCCGTGGCGAGCAGCAAACTGTGATCGGCGATGCTCTCGGCGAGGTTGTGGTAGACCTTGAACGCGGCGGTCTGGGTCAACCAGCGCCCGTTCTCGTATTCGCGCGTCGGCTGCATGTCGGCTCCGGCCGGGCCCGTTCCCTTGATGCCGAAGAGATTGTGGTCGCGGACCGCGAGCAAGCTCTGACCCCACCCTGATTCCTCGATGGCCTGCGCGATCGTCACTGCGGCCGGGATGCCGTACCTGGTTTGCGCTGCTACCGCGCCCGGCGCGACCTCGCTGATGAATGCCTGCTGCGAGGCCGTGTCGGGCACAGGGGTGGCAACAGACGACGGGTTGCTCCTCTGGTAGTCGGATCCTGAGGACGTGGGTGACCCTGAGGACGTGGGTGACGCCGAGGAGGTGGACGAGGCCGAGGGCCTCGACGATGCCGGCGAACGGACCGGAAGATCGTCCTCTATGGCCTGCACTCCCGGTATCGAGGCGGCGCCGTGGATCCCGGCGGTGCCCTGGGTCGCGGCGGTGCCCTGCGTCCCGGTTGTGGCGGACTGCCGCGGCCGCGAAGACGCGTTCCCGGCCTGCTGGTTGCTGCCGCCGCTGAGCGCGGCCACCAGTGTGCCGGGAATCGCGGCCTGTCCTTGGTTCGCCTGACCGAGCGTCGGCGTTGCCTGCGAGCCGGGCAGCGTCACCACGCTTCCCGTTGCCTGAACGGAGGGGCCGGCCGGCGACCGGCTAGCCGACTGGCTCTCAGCGCTGAGCAACTCTCCGTTGTTAACAAATCCGACCACGCCCTGGTCCGCCAGCGGTCCGCTGTACTGGTGAGCATTGACCGAGAAGTTGGGCAGTGAATCGCCGCCGATCGTGTCCAGCACTCCGCCGGCGTACTTCGTGACCACCTCGACGTGACCGGCGAACAGGACCCAGTCGCCCGGCTGAGGCTGGTAACCGTCGCCCAGCGGGTGCCAGCGGTGCTGACTCTCGGCGTCTTGAAGAACGGAAATGACGTTCGGCGAGGCCGGGTTCGGATCAACCCGCACGTCGGCCCACGAATGCAGCGGCCACGGGTACGAGGTGCCTCCGGTCACCCAGCTTTCTCGGCCGACCGCCTTGGCCGCAAGCTCCAGCGTGAGGCTGGCGAAGGCCGCGCACGATTCGCCGTGGTCGACGCCATCTACGCTGTCGCTCTGCCAGATAATCGCCTCCATTTCGGCTGGTGTCTTGGTCTGCGCCATCCGAAGGTAGTAATTGGCGACATTGACGATGGCCGATCGCAGCGTCCTGTCGCCCGCCAATGCCGACGCTGGTCCTGGGGCCGATGCCGGTGCGAGAGCCGATGCCGGCGCGAGAGCCGATGCCGTTTGCGTCGGCTTCTTGAAACCGAGCAAATGAGCAGGCATGCTCGTCGGCGACGTCATATCAGCCACCGTTCCCTGGGTGAAGGAGAGTCCGGTCATCGCCCCGCACGTACTCAGGCTCACAAGCGCCGTCGCCTGCTGCCAGGTCGGTTTCTTGACGGGATGCACAGAATCACCTTCTTCCCGAGCTTCACGTGGGAGGTCGTTTCCAGCGGAGTGGCTTATGCGCCTGCTGCCAAGCCCCTAGCCGGCCCCGGGCAACGTCTGCAGGATGGCTTGGACCTGGGGATTACCCGGGTCATTCGCGTTCTCGAACAGCACGCTGATGTTCCTCGCGGCGCTGGCCGTGGCGCCGACCACCCACTCCTGATAGACCTCGGCGGCCAGCGCGGCCTGCCCGGAGGTGCTGGTCACGGGCCGGGCGCACACGTCGGGGAACCCTGCCCGAGCGATGACAGCCGACGAGCCCGTGTACTGCTCGCAGTTCGCCGGGCTGCTCTCCAGCCCGGGCTGAACCGTCGGAGCGCCCTTGGCGTTGGTGAGCGTCGCCCCGCCGATGATGTTATTGATCGCCCGGGCCGCGACGGCGATACTGTCCACTGGGTTATACGGGTTGTACGGGTGATGAAGGTCCAAGGACCACGCCACCTCACCGCCTTGGGTGGGCGTAATGGGCTCAAGTCCCTCTCTACCGGTTGTGGGGTCGGTGTAACTGGGATTGTCAGTGCTTGTCATCAGCGCGAAGATCCAGAGGATCTGGCTCGTCGTCTTTCCGCAGGCGAAGTTCACCTGTCCCGGTTCCGACGCCACATTGGGATTCTGGCAGGCGGCGGTTATCTCGCTTTGCACCGTGGCCACGCTCGGAGGCCAGGAAGCGCCATTCCTGAAGACCACTAGTACCAGAACCGTAACCATGGCCACCGCAGTGGCCGTCACGATGGTTATCTTGCGGCCGCGGGACTTGCGCGCCCGATCGACGCTACGCCGCCCGTGGTCTATCAGGGCCCTGGTGCGTTCTTCGGCCGGATGCGGGAGCGCACCGATGGCGGCCCGCGCGTGCCCGTCATCGCTTCTTGCTATGTCACGTACGCCCGAGGTCCGGCCGGCGGCCTGCTTCGGGCGCACATCGTCCTCGCTGGGCCGGAATGCGGACCTAGCCTGACGAGGGACAGATTCTCTGCGATAGGCCGACTCGGCGAGTTCGCGCGCCCGCGACTCGCGCCAGTCGAACAGCTCCTTCTCCAGATCTATGGCCCTTGTTTCTAGTTCGGAGAGCCACTCGTCGTCTTCATCGTTAAAGCTTTCGAAACTCTGGCTCATAGTAATCACCTCCAGCGTGTGGCCTGACTCCGGACTGATGACCGGCGTGAAACGTGCCGACTAGGTAGTTTGCTCCGTGCGAGCACGCAGCAAGGCTGGGCCGAGACGGGCGCGCGGCGGAGCCTGCGTCACCGCCCGCCGGGCGTACGGCCCGCAGGCCGGCGCACGTCGCCCCAGGGCTAGGTCCACGCCCGCACCGTCCGGCCCCGCTCCCGCCGCACCGCTTCGATCCATAGTCCAATTAGAACACACGTACGATCAGATTGGAAGAGGGTATTGTCACAGCTCAGCTGTGTTCGGGTAACGGGATGTGCTGTCAGGCTGTTAGCCTGGGCGAGCCAGCGACGGGACCTGCTGGGCGGGAGGAATCGGTGACGAGCGGCGAGACGCTATCTCGCGCCAACGCCAGCGGCGAAGCCATGGGTGTCACCGGCGTCGTCGTGGTGGCCCATGGTGGCAGGTCGGTCAGTTCTGAGCCCACTACCGCCGTCCAGCCTGCCGTGCTGCGTATGGTCCCGCTGGCGCGGGCCATCCGGCATGCGCTGCGGGGAAGCGGCGCAGTGGTCCTCCGGCCCCGATTCCAGCTCCGCGGATGGAATGGCGAGCAGGCTCTGCCGGTGATTGATCTCAGTGCGATCCTGGACGACATCGGCCGCAGGTTCGGTCCGGCTCCTGTCGTCCTGGTCGGGCATTCGATGGGAGCTCGTGCCGCTATGCGCGTCGCCGGGCATCCCGCTGTGTCGGCGGCTGCGGGCCTAGCTCCCTGGCTGCCGCCCGGGGAGCCGGTCGGGCAGCTGGCCGGACGGCGGGTGCTGCTCGTGCACGGGAGCGCCGACACGACCACGCGTCCGGAGGACACCTGGGCCTACGCGGAGCGCGCTCGTTCGGTGGCTGAGGTATTGGCCGTCGAGGTTCGGAACGGCGATCACGCCATGCTGCGCCGCGCGGGCCTATGGCACAGCGTCGCGGCCGAATTCGCCCGCAGCGTCTTCGGCCTGCCCGGGAGAGGGGGAAAGGTGGCCAAGGTCCTCGGCACAACAGCCACTGATCGGCGTCGCGTGGTGTTGTGAGCAGCTGCCTTCCACGGCAGGCTGGTCCGCGACCGCCAGGGAAGCTTTCTCGCATACATCCAGATATGTCCCTAATTGTAGCTGGTCGGCGAGTCCGAGTTATTACTAAAAGCGCACGATGCATCGCTCAGTGTGCTATATAACAATGAAAAGCAGCTTGCCCCGTCTGCCGGAGTACGGGGGAGGGGTGTGCAAGTGGAAAAGTTAATCCGTGTTCGGCAACAGAAGGCCCCGCTAACGCGCGACGTCCTTCCAGGCGAGGTACCGCCTGCCGGGAAGCAGGCTCGGGTGCGGCATTCCGCCCGGCACGCACGCAGTTCCCCAACCAGGCCAAGCCGGCGTCCGCCGCTGTCGATCCGGTCCGCCGAGGGACGGCGCTGGGCCGCCGACTTGAGCGGTCCGGGCACGGCTGGGCTCGTCGTCTATGGCATTGGCGGTATCGGCAAGTCGACCCTGGCCGCCCAGATCGCGACGCGGGTCGGCCGGATGCAAGCCGGATGTGTGGTCAGCGTCATCGACGGCGAGGTATCCGCGGCCGACCTCGCCGCCGGACCCGTCGAGCCGAACTTCATCATCTTCCATAACTTTGATGACAACTTGTCGCAGGAACCGGGCCAGTGGGCCTTCCGCGACCCGGCGCTGCCGACGTTGCTGGCGAACTGGACGGCAAAGCTGCTGATCACCTGCCGCCATCCGTTCATCTTGCCCGTCCCGGGCGCAGCACAAGCCGCACCTAACGCACCATGGCTGGCATCGTCACGGAGGACGACTGACAAGTTCGTGTTCCGCCAGCTCGGGCCGCTGACCCGTTCCGGCGCCGCCGAGCTCACCGCGGCGCTGCCGGCCATCGGTCGGCTCCCCGACTCCGAGCGTGAACGCGCCTGGCGGCTGACCGCCGGGCATCCGCTGGCCATCGAGTACCTGGACTCGCTCCTCGCGTTGGGCGAAAGCTACCCCGGCGTGGCCGCCCGTATCGAGGCGATGGTCGAGGTCAGGACCGGTCAGCCGCTGCCCGGGACCGAACCCACCGAGTTGCCCGCCCCGGCCGCGGAACTGATCGCCTGCGCCGCGCGCGACCAGATGTTCGGCGAGTTGTTTGACCGGCTCAGCTATGGGGCTAGAGCGCTGCTGGTGCGCGCGTCAGTCTTCCGGCTTCCCGTCGCCGCGGAAGTCGTGGACGGCCGGGCGGGACCGATAGCTGAATGCGAGGCGGCCGGCCTGCTGGCCATCGTTGGCCGCCATGAGCTGGCCGTTCACCGCTGGACCGCAGATGCGGCGCACCGCCGCCTGGCCGAGGCTGGCCTCGACGCCCAGGTGGAGGCGGCTCATCGCCAGGCGGCCTGGCACTGGCAGGTCCGCGCGGCCGGCTCACCGGCGCCTCATCGGGCCGAACTCGAAGCCGGTTACCACCAGCGGCAGGCCCTGCTGGCCGCTGAGGCCGGACGGCCCGCGGGTCGCCAGCCCGGCACCGGAGGGACCAGCACGCGGCGCGCAGTGCTGACCCGTGCTGGCCGACGCGGTGTGACCGGCGCCTTCCTGGCCGGCGCACTCGTGACTCTGTCGGTGGTCCTGACCGTCGAGGCGACCCGGGCCTCGCCCGTCCCGCACCTGGCGTCGGTGCTGGCACAGTCCCGGACCTCGGCGCTGGCACAGTCCCGGACGTCGGTGCTGGCACAGTCCCGGACGTCGGTGCTGGCACAGTCCCGGACGTCGGTGCTGGCGCCGCTGAGCCAGGCGGTCGTGGTCCGCGTTCAGGCGGCGGCTTGGGCGGCCAGCCAGGTCAGCAGCGGTGCCATCATGGCCTGTGACCCGGCGATGTGTTCCGTGCTGGCGCAGCATGGCATTGCGGCCGGGAGCCTGCTGGTGCTCCGCCCGGGTGCAGCTGACCCGCTCGGGTCCGACGTCGTGCTGGCCACGGCCGCGGTGCGCGACATGTTCGGCGCCCGCCTGGTGAGCGTCTACGCCCCGGAGCTTCTGGCCAGCTTCGGCACCGGCCCGGCCAGGATCGACATCCGCGCGATCGCGCCGGACGGCGCCGCCGCCTACCGCGCCGCTATCGCGGCGGATCTGCAGGCCCGCCGGTTGGCCGGCAGCGAGCTACTCCGCGACCCGCTGATCACGTTCGGGCCGGCCGCCCGCGCCCAGCTGGCCACCGGTCAGGTCGACACACGCCTGCTGACTACCCTGGACACGCTGGCGGCGAGCGAGCCGCTGCGGGTCACGGCGTTCCTCGACGACGGCCCGGATGCCGACCCCGGCCTGCCGCTGCGAGCCGCCGAGCTGACCGCGAGTAACACCACCGCACCGAAGATGCTGGCCTTCTTCCGCGCGCAGCGCCCGCCGTACCGGCTCGCCCAGGCGGCCATCGCCGCGGGCCCGGGCGGCGAGTCCGTACTCACCGTCGAGTTCGCCGCACCCGCCCCGCTCGGCCTGCTCCAGCCGCAGTCGTTACCGGACCTGAACCCGCAGAGCCCTTCCCGCCAGGTGCGTCAGCCTCGCCTGGCCGCTACCCTCAGCTATACATGGACGAGGTGACACTGGGAACCGCCTGCGATCCGCGCAGCGAGGAGTTCGCCGGTAACTTCAAGGCCCAGCAGGTGCTCGCCGCGGGGCTGACCGAGCTCCTGCTCGCGGCGCGGGCGGGCGGGCCGGAGAGCTCCCGGCTTCGGCACACCGAGCGGGGCAAGCTGCTGCCCCGGGAGCGGGTCGACACGCTGCTCGATCCCGGCAGCCGTTTCCTCGAACTGTCGGCGCTGGCCGCGCACGGGATGTATGACGGCCAGGCGCCGGGGGCGGGCATCATCACCGGCATCGGCCGGGTATCCGGGCGGCTGTGCGTCGTGGTCGCCAACGACGCGACGGTCAAGGGCGGCACCTATTACCCGATGACCGTCAAGAAGCACCTGCGAGCCCAGGAGATCGCGCTGCAGAACCGGCTGCCCTGCATCTACCTGGT
>Ga0302324_100024132_pt1 | contig 11733 bp, 9 predicted proteins | sample Palsa_T0_1_FD_201949 | JGI IMG/M metagenome (GOLD analysis project Ga0302324, IMG submission 201949) | Peat permafrost microbial communities from Stordalen Mire near Abisko, Sweden - Palsa_T0_1 | ecosystem: Environmental > Terrestrial > Soil > Palsa > Peat permafrost | place: Sweden: Abisko... | reverse complement strand
CTCGACTGGAGATTTGCCGTCGATACGCGCGAGCAACAGGACAGCGAGGAGTCGAGCAACGCGTCGATCCAGGTGAACGCGATCCTCCCAATCGACACGAACAAAATACGCGTCCCGCAGCGCCTGAAATGCAGCCATATAAGACACGACAAATTCGGGATGCCATACGGTCTTCAGAATCAAATGATTGAGACAAAAGGCCAGATCGAAAGCGGGGTCGCCATAGTTTGCGCATTCGGCGTCGAGAAATATCGGTCCGTTCGGTCCTTTGAGGATATTCTTGGGGCTGACATCGCCGTGCATGAGTGCGATTCGTGCACGGCCCAACTCATCGGCAATCGCGCAAATCGCGGCTGCCTTGTCGGGATGCTGAGCCGCCGTGTGCAAGAGATATGGATCGACACGCAATGCGTGGAACAATTTCGAATGGGCAAACTCCCGTTTCGCCGCGGGAGAATGTGCGGTGTGGGCATGAATGCGCGCCAGAGCGTCGCCGACGGCAATAGCAAAATCGGTCCCCACGGCATTTCCCGCAAGGAGTGGCTTCCAGCACGGGAAAATTGCGGGATCCAGATAGTCCATCACGAAGAGATGAGACGCTGGTACTTCGGCTAATATCCGCGGTACGAGTCGGGCGTCGAGCGCGGCAACGGTTCGTATCCAGGCCGTCTCGCTGAAGGACCGCTCGACGGGTGCCATCCACTCCGCGGCGACCTTCAGACGCGACAATGCCTGCTTTACGCAAACAGGCCCGCTAGCCAGATCGACTCGCAGCACGAGCGAGGACACGCCGCCGGTGACAGGATGAATCGCCGGATGTTCTCCCGGTTTCAACAGCCCGCCGTCCCGCAATGCGCGCAGAATCTTGCGATGGCGATCAGCGGACATGCGCTAGGCGCGTCCACCGATGCTCATCGTGGCTGCGCCGGGCTGGTCGGAGGCTGCCGGCGGAAAGACCACGGTGCGGCTGACCATTGCCGGCAGCTGTTTCAACTCAAGGCGCTCTGCCAACCATGGCGCCATGGCATTGAGGTCGTGCAGGTTATAGCCGGTCGCATAGCCGGAGCGCTCGAGCATGTAGACCAGATCCTCCGTCGCGATGTTGCCCGTGGCGGCCGGCGCGAATGGGCAGCCGCCGATCCCTCCGACGCTCGCATCCAGACGCGTTACGCCCGACTGCACGGCGGCAAAAGCGTTGGCGAGGCCCGTATTCCTTGTATTGTGAAAATGGCACCGAAGCGGGATTTGTGGCACGGCCTGTCGGAGTCCGGCGATGAGTGTCTGGACTTGTGCCGGAACCCCCACCCCGATCGTGTCGGCAAGCGCGATCTCGAGCGGTCCGGACATTGCCAATTGCTGCGCCATCTCGATGACTCGGGAAGGCGCCACCTCTCCCTCGAACGGGCAGCCAAATGCCACGGCAATCGTGACCTGCGCACGCCGTCCGGCCGCTTTGGCGCGCACGACGACATCGGCAGCCATCGATACCGATTGTTGCGACGTCTGTTTCTGGTTTTTCAATCCGAACGCGTCGGAGGCGACGGCCACAACACCGATTTCGTCCACATTCGTCGCAAGTGCGCGCTCGAGTCCGCGGTGGTTGAGTACAAGACCGATCGTTGTGACATCGTCGCGCCGTGGAAGGGCGGCAACAACGGCCTCGGCGTCCGCCATGCCCGGTACTCGGGCCTTGTTGACGAAGCTTGCCACTTCGATCCGACGCGCTCCTGCATCGATCAATCGTGAAATCAGCGCGACTTTGTCGTGCGTGGCCAGCGCCACGTCCTGGTTCTGCAAACCGTCACGCGGGCCGACTTCGATGATTTCGATTTTGAGGTTCACTGCATGTCCCTCACGAGGCCAATCCGATCACGCCCCTGCCCGCAAGCCGCAGAATTTCCGGTTCGTCGAGACCGAGAAATTCGCGAAGAACGGCGCGCGTATGCTGACCCAGTTGCGGCGGAGAAGTATAGATATCCTGATAGGTGTCCGAAAGCTTCACCGGATTTCCCGGTTCTTCCACAAACAAGCCGCTCGGCAGCGAAACTCGCACCGTCATGTCGCGCGCGACAGCCTGCGGATCGGCAAAGGCATGTCCCAAATCGTTCACGGGCGCGGCCGGAATGCGAAATTTCGCGAGGCTCTCCAGCCAATACTCGCAAGTCTCCTTTTCGAACGCGCGCTGCACACGTTCCTCGATATAGGCCTTCGCGGCGAGCCGCCCGGGTTGCGTCCGAAACTCCTCCCGCTTCAGCTCATCGTCCTGAAGAAGTTCGACCAGGTTGAGCCAGAAATTGTCGGTTATCACGGCCACGATGAGATAACGGGTCTTAGTTCGAAATGTGTTGTAAGGCACGTGCACGAAATGCCCATTCCCGACACGACCGGGCGGCACACCCGACATGAGATACATTGTCGCCATGTAGTTCAAAAGCGACAATTGGCAATCGAACATGGAAATATCGATATGCTGGCCGCGGCCGGTCGTTTGGCGCGCCTGCAATGCCGATAGCACCCCAATCACGCCAAAGAGCCCACCAGCAAGATCTCCGATCGGGATTCCGGCCCTGAGCGGCTCGCCCTCGGGGTAGCCCGTCAGCGCCATGCCGCCTCCCACGCCCTGGGCGACAAGGTCGAAGGCAGGCCGGTTCGGCATCGGCCCGGTCTCGCCGAAGCCCGACACCGCGCAGGTGATGATCCGCGGGTTCACCTGGCTGAGATGCGCATAGTCGATCTGGAGTCGCTTGAGCACGCCTGCGCCGAAATTGCTCATCACGATGTCGGCGGAACGCACGAGTCCGTAGAAAAGATCGCGTCCCTCCGCGGACTTCAAATCGATTGCGACGCTTTCCTTGTTGCGGCAGAGCGTGAGGAAGTAGGCGCCCATGCCGTCGCGCGAATAGAGTTCGGAGCCTTCGAGGAGGCGCCGCGTGCCCTCACCGCCGTCCGGAGGCTCAATCTTGATCGTGCGTGCGCCAAGATCGGCCATCAGCATCGTGCCGTACGGGCCCGACAGCATATGGGTCAGATCCAGGATCGAGATTCCTTCAAGCGCTCGCATGCGTGGACACCATTGGCGTAGCCGATTCGGGCATTTCCGGTCGATTGGCAATCACAGCAGGTCGGCCGCTATCTGAGCCCCACCGCCGCGACCTGGACCACAATTCTCGTCGTAACGTTTGAGAATTTCGGACGGCGTCCGCACACAACAGTCCTTCTATCCGCGGCACGGCTAGCCTCCAGCTTGTTCGTGCCACGCCGCGGCTCGCGCCAGGCTTAGGCGAAAGGGACCAAGCCCAAGCCACAAAATGAGCGCCACGATCGGCGTAATCACCGCAGTCATTGTGGCGAGCGAGTATCCGACCGCCATTTCGTCTCGATAGACATAATCGGTGATGGATGCGACCAGGGTCGGCCCCAGCCCCACGCCAAAGATGTTTGCAATGAAATAATAAATCGCAACCACCTGGCCGCGCATCTGGTTGGGCGTAATCGCCTGAAGAGACGCGATGATCAGGGCAACGGGAAAACTGCTGAGAAATGTCGAGACGACAAGAAGCGCCAATGATGCGCGCGCGTCCGGCATCAATGTCGCAAGTGCGGCCGGAATACCGGTCAGCGAGAGCGTGATCAATGGAGCCCGAAAATAGGCATCTCGGTATCCGCGCGCCGACAGCCACTCGGCAAAGCGCGCTCCGGCCAGAACCCCGGCTCCGCCCAAAAACGCCAACATCATTCCGTACACGTATCCGATGTCATGAATTGGCCAGTGGTGCACGCGGACAAAATAGGTCGGTATCCAGGCGACCGTTCCAAACCCCATCGCCGAGCTTATGGAAAATGCGGAAAAATGCGCTCCGAACGTTTTCCAGTTCAGGCGCAGGAAGGCAAAAGTCTGCGAAAGAGGAAGCGGCGCGCCGGCTTGCGCTCCCGGCGCGAGACCGCGCCGGCGCGGTTCCACCACAAACAGCACCGGTACGATCACCGCCAGACCTATGGCGCCGACCACGAGAAACGTTGTCTGCCAGGGATGCAGCAATCCAATGATCGGGAGGACGGGCTGTTGCATCGCGCTCACCTCGCGGATGGCCAACCCGCCCACAACGAGCGCGAAGCCTGCGCCAAGATATTGTGCGCCCGTATAGACGCTGACCGCGCGGGCCAGGGTGCGACTCGGGAAATAATCGCTCAGCATCGAAATCGCGGACGGACCCAGAGTCGCCTCGCCCACCCCGACCATTACCCGCGCCAAAAAAAGCTGGCCGAAGCTGCGCGCAACGCCGCACGACATGGTGGCAAACCCCCAGAGAAGTACGCCCGTTGCGATGATCCTCTTGCGATTGGCGCGGTCGGCGAGCCGCCCGATAACCAGCCCGAAGCCGACATAGAAAAGCACAAATGCGAAACCGGCCAGCAGACTCACTTTGGTATCGCTGAGGCCGAAATCATGCTTTATCGGACCGAACATCAGCGTCGGTATCTGTCGTTCGACATACGACACCATGTTCGTGACGGCGAGCGCGCCCACCACGTACCAGGCAAGACCGCGGTTGGGAAAGCCTGCAGCCCGAACATCGACGGCATTCGTACCGGGTCCGGAATCAGGCGGCGGCGCAGCCGGAGAAGTCATAAGGTGCCACGCGCCGCGAGAATCAAACTGCCGGTTCGAGCGATTTGCCCTTGAGCGGCACGCGCTGTCCCTTTGCGTCCACGGGCGCGTGCCGGACATCGGCGGGTGCATAAGGGCGCGTAAGCGCGGCGAGCTCCATATGGATGCCGTTGGGATCTTCGAAATACATCGAACGAATCCACGTGTTGGGCGTCACGACGGGTGAGGAATGCTGCGGTCCGTCGTCGTGGTTCAGAATACGCAACTTGAGGCCGCGGGCCTGCAGCCGCTCGGCATATTCGTCGAATTTCTCCAGCGGTATGCTGATCGCGAGGTGATTCATGGAGGCGTGCGCGGTCTGCGTGCCCCTGGTAAGATAGTCGGGATGCATCGATGCAATTCCGGGCGCTGCCGCCGGCGCGTTCGGGAACCAGAAAAAGGCGACCGTGTCGCCGTTGCCGCAATCGAAGAAGAAGTGCTGACCGCGCCCGTTCGGAAGATCCAGCGTCCTGACCAATTTCATACCGAGCAGGCCGTCGTAGAATGCGACCGTTTCGGCCATGTCGCGGCAGACAAGCGCCACGTGATTGACGCCGCAATATTCGAACGGCTCGTTGCTGACTGCTTCTTTCTGGTCGGTCATTTTCATTGCCTTCCATCAGTGAAAGATGCAGGCCTTCGCCCCCACTGGCCCAGTACTGGAACAAAAAACCAAATTCCGTGCAACCGGAATATCTCCCGAACAACGAGCGCGCAAAAAGTCCGTTCCGCCGAATTTCCTGCGCGCCCAGTCCCGTATCCTACCCGATATTCCCTACTTCTCCTGCATCTTGATCGTCAGATCCAGTCCGAAAGTCCGCGGATTGGCGAAGTACAGCTGCGTAAAATAGCCGGAACTCGGAACAGCGGCGAGCCTGTAGAGCGTATCCGTGAGGTTTTTGCCCCAGATCGCGATCTTGTAGCGGCCCTGCGGGTCTTCATAGGTAAGGCTCGATGACAACAGGCCATAGCCATTATTGAGGCCGACCGGCGAGTCGGTCGGGTCGGTGTAGTACTTCGACTGGTACGAGTACGCGATGTCCGGCGTCAACGTCCCGTGACCATAGAGACCAAATTCGTAGGAGCTCTCCAGCCGCATCGTATATTTCGACGAGAACGGAGGCGTCAGCGCCGAATAATTGGCGTTGCCGGTGCCGTACACGTTGCCATAGAAGGTTGTGTACCTCGTATCGAGCCAGCCGAGAGACCCCGTGATCAACCAATGTTCCAGCGGCAATGCCGTTGTCTCGAGTTCCAAACCGTTGGCACTTTGACTGGCAGTGTTGACGATCGCCTGCTGCAGGCCGCCCCCGGGAATGAACGCGCTGAACTGAAGGTTCGAATAGGTATTCTTGAATGCTGCAAGGTTGGCACGCAGGCGATTGTCCAACCAGTCCGACTTTAATCCGACTTCCCATGCCGCCGCCGTCTCGGACGCGTAAGGTATATCGGCAAGAAAAGCAGTATCGACACGGTCATTCCACCCACCCGCGACAAAGCCGGTCGAATAGCTGCCATACACCATCATGTCTGCATCGATATGGTAGTCCAGTCCCGCGTGATACGAGACGTTCGTAAAGGTCTTGGTATTGATGTAGTTGCACGCATTAGTCGGATTGACGGCTATGCTCACGATGTCACAAGGTCCGGTATTGGTCGCAAGATGGGAATTGACGCGATCCATATCCTTCATCTCGCTCGTCCAGCGAATTCCACCCGTGGCGTCGAGACCGGGCAGAATGGTGTAGTCCACCTGTCCGAACGCCGCTTCCGCGTTGTCGAGTTGCTTGGCGTAGTCCACGAAATTGTTCAACGTCGGGAAGACCGAATAGAACAGCTGCGAGGCGTTCCATGTTCGGGTCGAAAAGATATCGCCGAACTGCCACTTAAAGTCGGAACCGGTGTTCGACTCGACCCGCACTTCCTCGCTCGATTGCGTGCTGTGCAGCACATAAGTCGATTCGAAGAACGGCTGTTCGATGTTGGCGTAATCGTTGTAATCGAAATTCCAGTCTCTCTCGAAACCCGTCACCGACACGACGTCGAAACCGTCGCCATGATAGCGCATGTTCAGCGACAGGCTCGTCGTGTCCTGAAAGTCGCCGCTCGGGAAGTTGCGATAGACGGTATAGGGGTCGTGCCGTCCGCCGTAGTCGTAGCCCGCGTATATGCCGGGTGCTCCGAATGAAATCGGACTATACGGCGGATCCCAATAGGTGAGCGCGTCCGTCGGCGTCGAACCGTTGGTCCCTCCGGGCGACGGGTTTCTGTCGTCCATATAAGTTCCGACAAAAACGGCCTCGAAATTGCTGACCGGCTTCCAGACGACGGTGCCGCGACCCGTTTTGGTATCGTCGCCGCCCAAATATTTCGGCCCCGGTGGGTTGGGCGGAACTGCAACGTAAGCGTTCTTGAACGCTCCGTCGGAATATTGGCTTTGGAGCGAGATGCGCACCGAAAGCGTGTCGTCGATCGGCATGTCAACGGCGCCGAAATAGTCCTGACGGCCGAGATTGCCGTACCGGGCACTGACCTCGGCGTCGTACACGTCGCCCGGCAACTTGGTCGTGATGTTGACGACACCGCCAACAGTATTCTTGCCGAAAAGGGTGCCCTGCGGTCCCGTCAGGATTTGTACGTTGTCGACATCGAGCATATTCGACAATTGACCGATGTTGCGCGCGGAGAAGACTCCGTTGACGGACACGCCGACGGCCGGATCCTGTCCCTGATCGACGTTGCTGTAGCCGATACCGCGGGAATAGATCACGGCCGCGTTGCGGTCGATGGCTCCAACGCCCTGGATCGTAAAGTTCGGCGCCTGATAATTGAGATCCGTCAGATCGCGCACAAACAGTTTCTCAATCTGCGCGGCATCCACGGCCGTGACCGTGAGCGGTGCGTCCTGGATCGACTCCGCACGATGTCGTGCCGTGACGGTGACGGTTTCGATTCCCCCGGAGCTGTTCTGCGCGACCTGGGTCGACGAACCGGTGTTCTGGGCCGCAGCGACGCCGGCCGTTATCGCCAGCGCGCACATTGCAGCGCCGGCCATCAAGATTGAACGAACGAACATGGTGTTTGTGCCCCTCTGCGTTTCCCCGTAAACGTCACGTGGCATCTACCACGCGCCGCTTTGCGGCATTCCGCCGTCTGATTCGATCCTAAGAGTTCTAAGGGTTGTTGCGCAAAGAAAAAAACTTTGGATGCTAAGCAAATCCAATTTTCGATGCTTGCTGCAGTGCAATAAATTGTTGCAGCGCCGCGTGGTGCGTTTGGGCAGACTATTGACGTCGTGCGGGTGAGGAGAAAAGCTCAGTGCAAATGACCAATATCCAATTGCTGGTGGATCGGAGGGATGGCGGTCGTGCAGCCGTCGGTCCGCTCCGGCTTTCGAGCGGAAAAAGCGGGTGATTGAGCGGCTTCCATCGTTAACTGCGCTGCGCACCTTCGAGGCGGTCGGTCGCCTCGGAAGCATCAAAGCTGCCGCCCAGGAACTCAACGTGACGCCCGCAGCCGTGAGCCACCAGGTTCGCGTGCTCGAGGAAGATCTGCGCTGCGAGATCGTCAACCGATTAGGCAAAGGCTTTGGCCTGACCGAAGCCGGCGAAGAACTGTTGCGGGCGCTCGCGAGCGCGTTCACTTCGCTTGGCGAAGTTGCTCAAAAGATACGGGGCAAGTCGGGCGAGCCCGTTTTGCACGTGGACAGCCTGCCCAGCTTCGCGATTTGCTGGCTGGTTCCGCGCTTGTCGACGTTTTACGCGCAGAACCCCGGAGTTCAGGTCGAGGTTAATACGGTGGGCGACCTCGGCTATCCGGTGACGGTTGCCCGGTCGGCCGCGTCCGTCGCGATTCGGGTGGGATTGAACGCGAGCCAATGGCCGGGACTTGCTGCAGAGAAGCTATTCCACGAGGAGATGTTCCCGGTGTGTGCGCCAGCCTTGCTCGAAGGCCGGCTTGCGTTGAATGAGCCGCGGGATCTGGCGGCGCACACGCTGCTCATCGTATCGCGCCGGCAGGAAGGCTGGCCGGAATGGCTCGCCGCTGCCGGTGGAGAAACGGCGGCTATCGATCCCGACCATGGACGCAGGTTCGACACGATCCAGTTGGCAACCACCGCAGCAATAGAGGGCATGGGCGTCGTCATTGGGCGGAAACCCCTGATCGACCATTACCTGCGAAGCAGATTGCTCGTCGAGCCCTTCAATCTGCGCATCCTGAGCAAACTTGCCTATTGGCTCGTCTCGCCGCCGACAGTGGCCGATGCGCCGCTTGTTCAGATATTCCGCGATTGGCTGCACAAAGAATTGGGTGTCGCGTCAGCTGCATGTGCAGCCGAGTCCTAACGCGCCAATCCGTTCGCGCCGAAATGGGCAATTCCCGCGACCACTTTCCGAAGCGGCTGCCGCTCAAGGCGACGCGGCAACCGTTCCCGCAAGCGACCTACTCAGCCGGCTCCAGCGCCACAACGCGTTTTCTGCCTTCGGCATCAACAGGTTCGTGCTTCGCATCGATCTTCGGATCCAGCACGCGTGTCCATGCGGCGATTTCCAGACAAATGCCGTCGGGATCGAAAAAGTAGATCGAACGCACGAAGGTCGATGGCGATATCTCGGGGCTGATCTGCCGCGGCGAGTCGTCGTGATTGACCACTTTGGTGCAAGCAACACCCCTGGCGACCAGCTTGTCGTGGTACTCATCCATCTTTTCAGCGGGGACGTTGAAGGCGACGTGGTTCATCGAACCGTGTCCGGACGCGATGCTCCCGCCGCCCGGAAGATGGGCCGCCGACGCCACCCCCGGCGTTGCCGCAGGGGCGCCCGGGAACCAGAAGAAGGCGAGCGAGTCGCCATTGCCGATATCGAAGAAAAAGTGCTGGCCCATTCCGTTTGGAAGGTCGATCGTCTTGACCAACGGCATTCCCAACACATTGCTGTAGAAATCGACCGTGCGCGCCATGTCCTTGCATACGAGCGCGAGGTGATTAATGCCGCAAAATTCGAAACTCTTGTTCTGGACATTCGGCATTTTGGTCTCTCCCGGGGCAATATCCGGCGGCCAGCCTAGCACTTGTGCGGTTCGAAATGCTAGATACCTTTCCAACTCGATAGCCTTCTAAGCATTTTTGCGCCTCGTCCGAACTCACGGGCGGCCGCCTCGTCGCCCGAATTCGCCCAAATCCTTTTTCCGTTACGATGCCAAATGCAGACGGTTTGATTTTGCGCCATCATCTGGGACGAAGGATTGTAACGAATGATTATACCCGTTGAGCTTGTGGCATTTTCCGGCTCGGCTCGCCGCGAATCATTCAACCGCAAGCTGGTTGAGATTGCCGCCGGCGGAGCCCGGGAGGCCGGCGGCACTGTCCGGATTGTGAACCTCTCCGATTTCGACCTGCCGCTCTATGATGCGGACCGGGAGGAACTTGAGGGCATGCCCCCAGGCGCTGTCGCGCTCAAGGCAATGTGCGTCGAGGCGGACGGTTATCTCATTTCAGCGCCGGAATATAACGGCTCGCTCCCCGCCGTGCTGAAGAACGCCATCGACTGGCTGTCGCGTCCCGGGCCCGGTTCGGGCGAAACCGCGATCACTCACAGAGCCTTTCGCGGCAAGGTGGCGGGCATCATGTCAATTTCTCCAGGCGCGTGGGGCGGGGTCCGCGGTCTCGCACATTTGCGGCAGATTTTGAGTGGCCTGAACGTCCTGGTGACGGCCGAGCAACTTGCAGTTCCCGGCGCAGCCACTGCGTTCGATGGCCAGAATCGGCTGCATACCGAAGCTTTCCAATCTTTGACCAAGACCATCGGTGCACGCACGGTGCAATTGGCGCGCGCGCTCAAGACCTCTTAGATGACCAGGGAAGCACCTTGCGCATCCCGGCACGGCAAAGCAGATCGCGAATGCGCGCGCAGTGTCGTCCCACCACATTGCGGAATCGTCCGCACAATCCCTTCTCGGAGATTCGAATAGCAACTGGACACGCCAAATTCGTCCCAATACGCTCGCGCCTTGGAATGTGTCGTAGATAATATTGAAAGGGAGAGATCTGCATGGATGCCGTGTTGCAACTCGCAAAAACATTCTTCGACGCGGTCGAAAATGGTGATGTCGCCGCGCTCAAGTCGATTTATGCGCCCGATGCAAAGATCTGGCACAACACCGATGAACTCGAACAGACCGTCGACGATAATGTGAAGACCCTGGAAGGATTCGTCTCGCGCATTGCAAATCGGCGCTACGAGGACCGCCGCGTTGGCGCATTTCCCGGCGGATTCGTGCACCAGCATACGCTGACGGGAACACGGGCCAAGGACGGCGTACCCGTCAGGCTGACGGCATGCATCGTCTGTACCGTGAAAAATGGCCGCATCACGCGACTGGACGAGTATTTCGATTCCGACGCAGTGGCCCGCTTCAGGGCGTAACGCTCGGCGGGAGGTTCTATTCGGCTGCGGATTTGGTCTCCGCGCCACGGCCCTCTTCGCCATATAGCGCAATCTCATCCTGCGACGCGCCAAGCGTCCGCCACGGCGTCGATTTCGGGACGATCCCCTCGAAGGCGGCGAGCTTCACATGCGGAATGTGCGGTGTACCTCGGCCCAACGCCGTGCCGGTCTCTTTCCACTTTGCGGCGGCCGCAATCATGATGCGACGAAACTGGATCACTGCAATATCGCTTGCGCTGAGGCGTTCCGAAGTGCGATCGACGATGGTCCCCATGCTTTCCCACATGGCAATATCCTGATTGGGAATGCCCTTTATTCCGGTAAAATCGCCACGCACCATCGCGTCCCGATCCTGCAAATAATTGTTCGTCCGCGTACGGATATTTCGGAACGACGAATCGAGATCAGTCCCGACCTCCGCATGACCGAACCGCCGCCAGGTTATCGGGTCGACGCCCCCCGTCGGGCTCCAGGCCATGAAGTGAAAAGTCGTATGATGATCATCGACGGGCGTTAGAACTGTCGCGACGTTGTAAGCATTGTTAGGCGGAATCAATGCGATGAACGGGGCTACATATGTCGTGATGCGGACATAGTCGTGCGTGTCGGGATTCAGTGTCGGCTTGCGTATGGCCGCAT
>Ga0302324_100024130_pt1 | contig 11733 bp, 10 predicted proteins | sample Palsa_T0_1_FD_201949 | JGI IMG/M metagenome (GOLD analysis project Ga0302324, IMG submission 201949) | Peat permafrost microbial communities from Stordalen Mire near Abisko, Sweden - Palsa_T0_1 | ecosystem: Environmental > Terrestrial > Soil > Palsa > Peat permafrost | place: Sweden: Abisko... | reverse complement strand
ATTCCGGCATTGAGCAGCAGGAAATCGATCGGCTGACCTCGCTTGACCAGCTCGGCGAGGGCGGACTGGACGCTGGTCGGTGCGTTCAGATCCAGCTCCAGAGACGTGAAGACCTGGGCCTTGGTCTCAGCCGCGAGCTCAGCGGCCGTTTCCTGGACTCGGGCCAGGCTGCGGCCCGTGACGATGACCTGGCCGCAGCCCTCGGCAGCGAGCATGCGGGCTGCTGCATAACCCAGCCCGGAGGTGGTGCCGGTGACGAGAGCGATCGAGGGCTTCATGGATGGTTTCCTCGCAAGCGACAGGGTGGCCTTGCTAATTTTGAACTGGCTTTTACTATAATGAGGTCAGAGGGTCGGGTGCAAGGAGTTTTGAACCAGATGATTCAGAAAACGACCAGGCCGCGTGGACGACCGCGCAGCTTCGACGAGCTGGAAGCGCTGGGAAAGGCAATCCAGGTGTTCTGGTCGAAGGGCTACGACGGAGTGACGATCGACGATCTCGTCGCCGGGATGGGTGTTGGTCGGCCGAGCCTGTATGCAGTCTTCGGGGACAAGCGGACGTTGTTCCTGCGCGTCCTCAGGGCGTACGCGGAGAGGAAGGGCGCTTTCGCTGCGAAGGCACTCCTCTCGCCGCAGGCTCTTCGCGACGCGCTCGCAAGCTTCCTGCGGTACATCGTGGAGAGCGCGACCGAGGAGGGATCCGCCCCCGGGTGTCTTCTCATCTGCGTCGCTCCTCTCGTGGACGACGCAGAGGTCCGGCAGCTCCTACAGTACGCTGAGGCTGGCGCCGTGGCGATGGTGGAACGTCGTTTCCGGGACGGGATCAGCGCGGGGGAAATCCCGTCGGACTTTCCTGTAGCCGCGCGGGCGAGCCAAGTCATTGACCTTGTCCGTGGTTTGACCGTGCGCGCGAGAATGGGCACGTCGCGCAAGACGCTTCTCAGGGACGCCGAGGAAGCGGCCGACCTGGTGCTTCTGCCGCGGGACGCTAACCACCGGCCGAGCGGCAGCGCCCGGAGAGTCCGTACGGCTCGGGGCTGACTTCCGCGTTCGAGGGACCCCTCCGAGGGCACATAAGATACTTTCAGCCGCAAAAGTATCTCTTCGCTGGGGCGTTTGGTACCGGACTATCGAAGAACCCCCGCGGCCTCCATCCGGTGCGCGACCCTCCCCCGCACCCGTAACCACCCGCATTTACTGGCCCCAAATAAATCGACAACCCTATCCGTGAGAAATGGCCCTCGAGATGACCGGTATCTCTTTGAGGGACCAAAGCAACTGCGACGGATGCGGGTGCGTTCCAGGCCTCCTCGCCCGGACATGGGGTCCGGGCGGATTACACCGCGTCCGCCGCCACAACAAGAGAGGTAGCAAATGGCAGTAGACACAAACCAGGTAGCTCAGAATAGCAGCACCCCCGCGCCCACGAACCCGGCGGCGGGAAACAACGAAAGCACCGCGGTCGCGACGTCAGGGGCAACCCCGACGGCGACGCCCGTGGTGGCGCGGAAGGGATTCCGTCTGGCCCTGCAAGAAATGTTGCAGGGCTGGCAAACGGCAATCCCGAACGGCTCGACGATGACGTCGGGCGGCGGCACGCTCGAACAGAGTGCCGTCGTGGGGCAGTTGCAGGCGTATCTGGGGGTCTTCACGACCCTGGATGCGCAGACGACGAGCCTCAACGAGACGCGCGCGCAGCTGGAAGCGCAGCAGGTGGAGGCCCGTCAGTACTACGACGGGCTGAAGCTTGCGGTGGCCAGCTACTTCGGCGCCAAGAGCCCGCAGCTTGCACAGTTCGGGTTTGCGCCGAAGAAGGCCCGCAAGGCCCTGACGTCGACGCAGCTGGCAGTCAAAGCTGCGAAGGCCCAGGCCACGCGAGTCCTGCGCGGGACGAAGAGCACGAAGGCGAAAGCCTCCGTCAAGTCCGGTCCGATGCAGCTCACGGTCGGTCCGGTGCAGCAAGCGGCGCCCGGTTCAGCGCCAGAAGGGGCCACGGCGGCCAGCACGGCGCCGGGGAACCCCACGGTGAACGCAGCCAGTCCACCGGCCGCTAGCAAGTAGCGGGAGGGCGGCGGCGGGATCGAAGTCGATCCCGCCGCCGTCTTTTTTTGAAAGGAGCTATTCAAGGGACGTGGGCCAGACCCCCCTCCTTGATCCTCCCCCGCAAGCGGGGGAGGGAAATGAGAACAAATGAAGCGAACGAGGATCATGGACTGGGATGCGACGAACGCGTTTGCGCGGCCGGCGAAGCTCACTCCCGAGGAGGAGAACGAGCTGGTCGCAGCGTGGCTGTCGCGCGAGGAGGCTGGCGAGCGCCGCTTCGTCGACGTCTTCCGGCCGTTCCTGCGCTTGGAGGTTCTGAGGCACTGGCCCCGATCCTGGAAGCGCATGGATGACCTCGAGCAGGACGCCCTGGTCAAGCTGATCGAGCTGCGCGACAGCGCGGAAGGCTGCCTGAAGATCCGGGCTCCGCTGGCGGAGCTGGCCAAGATGCTGGTCGAGCGGCCGGCGCGGATCCTGCGCCGCGAGAAGAAGCACCTGTCGCTCAAGAAACAATACGTGCCGGTGGCCTCCAACCAGGAGCAATCCGCGCTGCTCGGGGAGATGCTCGAGATCGCGTCGAACCTCCCGCGCGGCGGGGCCCGGACCCTGCTGGCGCAAGCCGAGCACGTTGCCGGCGAAGGGCCCGAGCTGCCGGAGGCGCTGGGAATGGACGCCGCGAGCGCGCACAAGCGCCTCGTGCGAGCCCAGGCGGCCCTCATCCGAAAGATTCAAGGAGACGAGGAAGACAATGGCTGAGAACAAGAAGGATCACCGGCTGGAAGACGTGCTGGCGTACCAGCAGCACTTTCTCCCGCCCGAGAAGCGCGCCGAATTCGAGGAGCACCTCAAGACTTGCGCGGCCTGCCTGGCGACGCTGGAACGGGTGAAGGTGTTCCTGCCCAACTTGCAGCAGGCGCTCACGCCCAAGCTGCGCTCGACCGACGACCTGCTCGCCGCCGCGAAGGCGGAGGCGCGCGAGCGGAAGCTGCAGCGTGAGCGAACCGCCTCGCGAAGGCTCGGCTTGCGGGCGCGAATGGCGCTGCTGGTGGCGGCGCTCGCCGCTGCGGGGGGAGGGATCTTCGCTGTCGCCCGTCCGCTCTTCGAGGTCGCCGACACCGGCGTGCTCAATAGCCCGCACCGGCCGGAGGCTAGAACCGTGGATGCCGGCGTGGATGCGGGAACGCCCGAGCCTTGAGGAGATGATAGGATGCGCGCGAATTGACACCCTCGCCCCAATCTCCGCGGCACACCGGCTGCATCGAGGTGATCTGCGGGCCGATGTTCTCGGGCAAGACCGAGGAGCTGATACGCCGGCTCAAGCGCGCCCTGATCGGCCAGCAGAAGGTGCAGATCTTCAAGCCGCGCGTCGACCAGCGCTACGCCGACGCCGCCATCGTCAGCCACAGCGATCAGCGGCTGGAGGGGATTCCCATCGACCAGATCGAAGAATTGCCCGGGCTGCTCGGCTTCGACACCCAGGTGGTGGGCATCGACGAGGTACAGTTCTTCGGGGCCGGGGTGGTGGCGGTCTGCCAGCAGCTCGCCAAGCGCGGGCTGCGCGTGATCGCGGCCGGCCTCGACCAGGACTACCGCGGCATTCCCTTCGAGCCCATTCCGCAGCTGCTGGCGGTGGCGGAGTACATCTCGAAGGAGCTGGCGGTGTGCGTGGTCTGCGGAAGTCCGGCCGGGCACTCCCAGCGTTTGGTCGGTGACGAGCGCCGCATCCTGGTGGGCGCCTACGGAGCCTACGAAGCGCGCTGTCGCGCCTGCTTTCGACCCGAGGGCGACGCGCCGACCGAGCGCGCAAACGGCGTGCAGCATCGTCTCCCGCTGAATCCACCCTCCCGAAGCGACGGCTGAGCGCAATGCGGGAGCGGGCCTACGACCATGGCGTGCGGGTGCTCTACGACGCCGCGGCAGTTCGCGAGCGGGTCTCGCAGATCGGCCGGGACATCGCCAGCAGCACGCGCGGAGACAACCTGGTGCTCCTCGCGGTCCTCAAGGGCAGCTTCATCTTCGCCGCCGACCTGGCGCGCGCCATTCCGAGGCCGCTGCGGCTCGACTTTCTGGGCCTCTCGTCCTACGGGCGAAAGACCGAGAGCAGCGGCGTGGTCAAGATCACGCAGGACCTCTCGCAGCCGATCGAGGGGGCGCAGGTCGTGGTGGTCGAGGACATCATCGACACCGGCCTCACCATGGCCTATCTGCTCGACAACCTGGCGACCCGCAAGCCCGCTTCCGTGAAGGTGTGCGCGCTTCTGGAGAAGCCCAGCCGGGCCGTACGCAACGTCCGGATCGACCACGTGGGCTTCGTCATCCCCGACCATTTCGTCGTCGGCTACGGACTGGACTACGATGAGCGCTATCGCAACCTCCCCTACATCGGAGTGCTCGACCCCAAGAAGGCCCTTCCCCGAAAAGCCCCACGACGCGCCCCGCGAGGGCTCCGTGGCTAAGCGCTCGCGAAGCGGGTTCTCGCTGCAGGGAGCCCTGACGGCGCTTCTGATCCTGGCGCTGATCGCGGCGGTGGTGCTGCTGCTGGCGGAGCGCAACCAGCGCCGCTACTTCCTGCAGGCCCAGGGACGGCTGCTGGTCATCGACCGCGGCCTGCTGCTGCCCTACGGACACTCCCCCTTTCGGCCCAGCGATCCAACGGACGCGCATACCTACCGGCCTTTTGAGCTTCCTGGCGAGCTCGCAGTTCCCGGCGACGAGACCTTCGAGGATCGCCTCGAGCTCGACCGCCGTTGGGCCGATCTGCTCCTGCAAGCCGCGGGCGCCCGCCTGCATGCCAGCGATCCCGCTCATTTGGAGCAAGGCATGGAGCTGCTGGGCCAGGTGGACGCCTTGCCCCAGCTCTCCGCCGAGCAGCGGCATGTGGCCCGGCAGCTGCGTTCGGAGGTGGCCTTCGTCGAGGCCACCGACGAGCTGGCCAGGGCCATGGCCGCGCTGCGCGAGACGGAGGGCTTGCTGCGCCTGGGAAGCGACTCTCCCAACGGGCACGCCAAAGACAGCGCCGATCTGCTGGACAGACTGGCGCCCGCGGTCGAGCAACTCCAGCGTGCCGCTCGGAGCGAGGGAGTCATGCCGGCGGAGCACGGCGATCTCCCCGCCCCCGACGCGGGCTCGTCGGCGGCTGTCGCCCTTGACGCCGGGCGATAAGCGCCGCACATCCTCTCTCAGATGACGGGAAACAATCCGAAAAGTCGCGCCCGCCTGTGGGCGACTCTCATCGCTCTCTCGGTTGTGCTTGGTCTGTCGGGCCGCGCCATCCTGAACCGCTCCCACAGGGAGAGCCCGGTGATCTCCGCCGACGCGGGCGCGATAACCGACCTTCCGGCTGTTGAAAAAGCGGCCGACAGCGGGCCAGACGCGTCGGCCTCGGTGCAAGGCACGGTCGTTGACCCTGCCGGGCTGCCGGCGGAAGGAGCCGTGGTCTGGGCGGCCGACCTTCTCGGCCACCTGACCGAGGCCCGAACGCTCCCGAACGGCAGCTTCGTCCTCGCGGATCTTGCCCCGGGCGAGTACCACCTCGCGGCCCGGCGCGGAGCGCAAACCAGTGAGACCGAAGGCCCCCTTCCCCTTTCCGCGGGCGACGACCTGCGCGGCCTGACCCTCAAGCTGACCAACGGGGCACGGATCGCAGGCGCGGTGTTCGACCTTCGCAGTCGGGCTCCCCTCCCCGGCGCGCTGGTCCAGGTCGTGGCCACCCCGCTGTCGGCCATCGCGGACGCGCAGGGGCGGTTCAGCTTGCCGCCGCTCCCACCTGGTGGGCACCAGCTTTCGGTGGAAGCCGAGGGCCACCTGTCGCGCACCCTGCCGCTCTCGGTGAGGTCCGGCGACGACACCCGCGACTTCGAGATCTTTCTCATGCCGGCGGCCCGACTGACCGGCGTGGTCGTCAACGCCGATGGAAATGGCATGGCCCGAGCGCAGCTGCTGCTCTCGCGCTACCAGGCGTCACAGGATGCGCCTCCCCCCTCGCCGGTGGGCGCCACCGACAGCACCGGCCACTTCGCGCTGAACGTCGGCCCCGGGCTGGTTCAGCTGGTGGCGCGCGCTCCCGGTTGGGCGGAGGGAGTCACCGAGATGCTCGATCTCGAGGAATCCAAACCACGCGAGGTCCGCCTGGTGCTGGCGGCGGGAGCGCAAGTCGACGGTCTCGTGACGCTCGCCGATGGCCAGCCTCCCTCGGGCGGGACGGCGGCGGCGTTTCGCCCGGGCCGCTGGGAGGTGGGCCAGTCGCGCGTCGCTCCGGATGGCCACTTCACGCTGGCAGGCTTGCCGGCCGGCCGGCTGACCATCAGCGCCGATGCCGCCCAAGCTCGAGCCACCGCCGAGGTGCAACTCGAGGCGGGAGGAGAGGCCTCGGTCACGCTGCACCTTGGTGACGGCGCGCTGGGCGGCTCGGTGGTCGACGGCTCCGGCCGACCGATCGCGGGGGCCCTGGTGGTCGCCCAACCCGTCGGAGCGGGAGAGGCCGGGGAGCGTTCGGCGCTCTCGGCCACCGACGGGACCTTCAAGGTCACCGGCCTGAGCGGCGATCGCTTCGACGTCGCCGCCACCAAGGACGAGGGAAGTGCCGCGATCCGCGGGGTCGCCGCGGGGCGGCGCGATCTTCAGCTCTCGCTCGCGTCGGGAGGCGTCTCGGGAACCGTCCTGGGCCCCGGAGGCTCGAGCGTCAGCGATTTCTATGTGGCCGCCGAGCCCGAGCTTCCCGGACGGGGTCGCGCGCGCGCCACGCAGGTGGTCGACGGTCATGGCGATTTCCACATGAGTCTGAGCCCCGGTCGCTACCGCCTGCGCGGCACGGCTCCCGGCTACGCCGAGGGCGCGGTCGACGACATCGAGGTCGCCGCGGCTGCCGAGACGCGCGGCGTGCGGATCGAGCTCCGGCCCGCCGGAACGATCGAGGGGGTGGTGCTGGAGGAGCAGACCGGCGCTGCGCTGCCCGGCGTCCATGTGGCCACCGATCGGAGCCACGCCTGGGGGGTGGGCCGCGACAGCCCCCTCGGAGGAAGCGCCGCGCTCTCGGGCCCGGATGGCCATTTTCTGCTTCGCGATGTCCCCCCCGGCTCCTGGCCGGTGTTTGCGAGCGCGCCGCAGCTTCAGATGATCGGTCGACCGCCAATGGTCCAGGTCGCCGCCGGCAGCAACCCCGCGCCCGTCGAGCTGCGGATGCGAAAGTCCGACGGCAACGGCGACCAGCCGTATGCGGGCATCGGGATGTCTCTTTTCCCGAACGGCGAGCTCAAGTTCGCGGGCGAGGTCTTCGAGGGCGGCCCAGCGCACGACGCCGCGATCCGATCAGGCGATCAGATCCTCGCAGTCGACGGGGTCGCGACCGCCGGGCTGAGCATCCAGGACCTGTCAACTCGCATCCGCGGGCCCGAGGGAAGCGAGGTCACGCTCCAGATGCGGCGCGGCGCCGAAGGCGAAGCGTACACCGTGGTCGTGCCGCGGGCGGAGATCCGGTTCTAGTTCCTCTATACAGAGATTCTGACTGGTCGAGGTTCGGCCCCGGGAGAGTCGTGTGCGTGCCCGTGCCCGTGCCGGATTTGCGCAACTAATCAAAGGGCCGGACACGTTACGACGTCAGATTCCGTGACCCTGCGGGGGGCGTGCGCGTGTCGTGCGCCAGCCGCAAGCCTTCGGAATTCCGCGCGCATCGCGTCCGACCCGCTGACCACGAGCGCCGAAAAGTAGCCACGGGCACGGGCACGGGCACGGCTTCTTGTCGGTCGAAAGCTCGGTGCAGAGGTTCTAGCAATGGCCGCCGCATTGACGCCGCGGTCCTCCGCCCGTTAGCCTGACCAATGCGCCGCGCCTGCATGGTCGCTTTCCTCGCCATCGCCGCGTGCTCCAGTGCGCAGCACTCCGGCACAACGACGTCTGGTTCGGCCGGCGCTTCTTCGGGGTCGGGGACGGCCGGTTCGGGGACGACGAGCGCCGGAACGACCTCCGGCACGACCAGCGCCGCGACCAGCGCTGGGGAGGGCCCTTACGAAGGGTTCGACGGCGGCCCCCACCACATCCGCTTCCCGAACGCCGCCGCGGCGGATGCCGGCTGCTCCATCGCGAACCCGGTCCTGGACGACTTCGGGCAGTGCGTGCAATGCACCTCCGACACCGATTGCCCCGCGCCGCTGGTCTGCGAGACGGGCCTGGCCAATGACACCCGGGGCCTGTGCGGACAGTGCTCTCAAGCCGAGCAGATCTGTCCGGCCGGCGAATTCTGTAACATCGTGGACCAGTGCCGCCCGGACTGCACGACGGGCTCCCCCTGCCTCACGCCTCTCGGTGGGTATTGCGCCGAGCCGCTGGGCTGCGAGCTGGGCTGCCGCAGCAATGCCGATTGCCCGAGCGAAAATCCGGATTGTGATCCCGCGACCGGCTTGTGTGGTCCCTGCGTCGAAGGACCGGCGGGATCGGCCGGCGGGTGCCCGACCGGGCAGATCTGCGGCTACCGGTATCAATACGTCCCCGGGTTCCTATCGCCCGAGGTTCCAGCCTGCGTCGCTGACTGTCGCGTGAACCCAGGCTCTTGTCGGCCTGGGACCTGCGACGACGACGCCGGGACCTGCCAGGCCATCTGTATGACCGATGCCGACTGCGCCGGCACTCCGACCCCCCATTGCGGGGGCAGGCAGTGCTACCAGTGCAGCACCGACGGCGAGTGTGACGCCCTCGGCGTTGGAACGCCGGTCTGCGCCTCGGGTACCTGCATCAACTTCTGCTACGGCGACCCCGGCGGCTGCGGTGCTGAGCAATGCGTTTCCCTCAACACGGGGAGTGCCCTCGTCGAGCAGTGCGTCTGCGCCGCCGATGCCGATTGCGCCGGGCAGGCGTTCGCCCCGAGTTGCATTCCGATTTACCTGGATGCCGGCCTCGATGCCGACGCCGGTCTCTATGGCAGCTGCGGGTGCGTTCTGGGAGGTTGTGGGGCTGGGCTGGTCTGCCAACCCCTGCCGTACTTTCTTTTTTCCGGTGTGCAGGCAACAAGATGCATTCCGAGCTGCGCGACCCTTGATGGCGGGGGCGGCTGCGGCTCAAGCTTGGTTTGCGACGTCGGCACCGGGTACTGCGTCCCCTGCACCGAGGACAGCCAGTGCAATGCCGACGCGGGTAAGCCAACCTGCGTCCTCACGTCCGGCTCAAGTCCCTTCGGGGGTGGGGTCTGCGGCTGCACTCCGAGCGCATGTCAATCCGGACAGGTTTGCGACCTCAGCGTCGATCCAGGAACCTGCCACCCGCCCTGCGTCTACAGCGCCGACGGTTTCGACAGCTGCCTCGACGACGCTCAACGCTCATCGGCGCTTTGCAACTCGGAGACTGGCCTCTGCCAGCAGTGCTTCGAAGCCGCCGACTGCGTGGGGCAATCCTCGCCCGGCGGCATTCCGCTCGCGTTCTGCAGCGACGCCGGGAGATGCATCGCCTGCAACACCTACCGCGATTGCCCGGCTGATCTCCCGGGCTGCTCCGATGGAGTCTGCGGGGCCTGTGCCTCGGTCTTCGACTGCGTTCCCGGGTTCGGCTGCGGCCCCTGGGGCACTTGCCTCGTCGAATGTACCGATGGTCAGTTTTGTGCTCCCGACGGGGGGAGCCCGGTGTGCTCCTCTGGCTTGTGCTTTCAATGCATCACCGCCGCCGACTGTCCGATCGGAGGCCAGCTCTGCATGAACGGGCTCTGCCAGTTCGGATCCTGATTCAGCTACTTCCTCTTGCGGGCCTTCCCGCGGACAAGGGGCCTTTCACGCCTGCCTTCGACCGCGCCGTCGAATGGGTCTGCCTCGAGGGGCGCAGTGCCCGATCTCTCGCTGACCTTGCCTCGTCGATCACCGTTCTCCAGCGCCTCCACGCGTGCCCTGAGCGCTCCAAGGGCCTCAGCGACCGGATCGGGCAGGTCGGCATGCGCCGGTTCGGGTTTCCCGCGCAGCGACGTGACCACGCGCCCCGGAACTCCCACCACCGTCGCCCCCGCCGGCACATCGCGAATCACGACCGAGCCCGACCCCACGCGCGCTCCGTCGCCGATGTCGATGGCCCCGAGGATGCAAGCGTTCGAACCGACGATCACTTCTCGGCCGAGCCGCGGATGCCGTCGCACGCGCTCGTGGCTCACGCCGCCCAGCACCACGCCCTTGTAGATCACGCAGCCATCGCCCACCTCGGCCGTCTCGCCGATGACGACGCCCATGCCGTGGTCGATGAACACCTTGCGGCCGAGCTTGGCGCCGGGGTGGATCTCGACCCCGGTCAGAAAGCGGCTCAGGTGTGACAGGAGCCGCGGAGTCAGCACATAGCCTCGAACCCAGAGACGGTGGGCGGCGCGATGAAGCCAGAGCGCGTGGATGCCGGGATAGGCCAGCAGGACCTCGAGCGCGCTGCGCGCCGCCGGATCCTGATCCATCGCGGCCTGCAGGTCTTCCTGAAGAAGTTGTTTCAGTGTGGCCAGCAGTTCCCCCGTCACTTCACGCCTTTGTCGGGCGGCACAACCTCGCCTCCATCCCTTCCTTCGGCCGGCAAGACCACCGCGGCGCGCAAGCTGCTGGGTGGCTCGGCGGGTGGTGTTTCGGCGGGACGGGGCGGCGTGGGATGCAGCGCGAGGTTGCTCTTCTGGACGTACTCACGCACCACCTGCAGCGGCAGCGCCGGCACGAAGTGGCCGTTGATTCCCTCCATCGACTCGGCCATGAACATCGAGTTGAGAATCGCTTCCTCGGTGCACTCGATGACCGCTTCGTAGAGGGGATCGAGCCTTTGGTCGAGCAACACCCGGATGCGGTAGACCATCTTCTGGGTCTGGCGGGGAATCCGGTTGGCGGTCGAAAAACAGACCACGATCTCGCCGGAACCGTGAGCCGCGAACGAGCCAACGCGACCGATGCCGAGCGCCACTCGCTTGGCGAGGCGACTCAGCTGGTGGCTCTGGAGCGGGGCGTCGGTCGCCACCACCGCGATGATCGACCCGTAATTGTCCTGCCGCCGCGCCAGGGCCTCGTAGCGATCGGCCAGGAGCTCCCCCACCGGCAGGCCCGCGATCCGCAGGTTGTGCATCAAGCCGAAGTTGCTCATCACCAGCGCACCGAGGGTGTAGCCCCCCAGCACCTCGGGCAACTTGCGCGACGCGGTTCCGATCCCGCTCTTGAAGTCGCAGGTGATCATCCCCGTGCCGCCGCCGACGCTTCCCTCCGGCACCGGCCCGTCGGACGCCGTGCGCAGCGCCTCCAGCACATTCTCCTCGTGGACATGCCGTCCACCGATGTCGTTGAGCCAGGAATCGTCGCATTCGCCGACCACGGGGATGATCACGTCGTGCACGTCGCCGATCCCAGGAAAGCTGTCGATCATGTACTTCACGGCCCCGTCCGACACCTGTCCCACCGACAGCGTGTTGGTCAGGAAGATCGGGGTCTCGATCAGCCCCCACTCCATCACCTGGGTCAGCCCCGAGACCTCGCCCGCCCCATTCAGGACGAACCCGCCGCCAGTGACGCGGTTCTCGAAAGCATTGATGCCCGGCAGGATGGCGGTCACCCCCGTGCGCACCGGCCCCTGACCGGCCTTCAGAGGCCCCGAGCCATGAATGATGGTCGAATGGCCGACCGAAACCCCCTTCACGTCGGTGATGGCGTTTTGACGTCCAGGCCTGTATCGGCCTAAGGGAATGCCGAGATCTCGGGCCCTCCTC
>Ga0302324_100024128_pt1 | contig 11734 bp, 8 predicted proteins | sample Palsa_T0_1_FD_201949 | JGI IMG/M metagenome (GOLD analysis project Ga0302324, IMG submission 201949) | Peat permafrost microbial communities from Stordalen Mire near Abisko, Sweden - Palsa_T0_1 | ecosystem: Environmental > Terrestrial > Soil > Palsa > Peat permafrost | place: Sweden: Abisko... | reverse complement strand
TCTCTTGCATTCGCCAGCCCATCGTCCATCACAGCCTCAAAGCCAGCGTGCTTCTTGATGAAGATCTCGCTGAACGCCTTATCTTGTCGCAACAGCACTGCCTGCAGCCGCACCAGCTCCAGCAGCGCCAGGAACATCGCAATCAGCGCCCGCTCCGATCGTGTGTGGCTCAGCAGTTTCCTCAGCGGAATCGGCTTGTCTTCCATTGTCAGCCGCCGCCCCAGGAACTGGATCATCTGTCCCACCGTCACGGTATCTTCCGCTACGTCCAGAACCGGCCGGTTCCGCGCCCGCTCCAGGATCTCCCTGAAAACTCTCACCAGGTCCACCGTGTCGGCGGCGATCTCCGGCTCGGCGCCCTCGTCGTCCACAAACTCCCGGTAGCCGGGATTGCTCCAGCTCGCCGCTTCCATCATTTGCTTCTGCTGCAGCATCTGCGCCGCGTTCTTGAATCGCTCATGCTCAAGCAACCGCTCCACCAGCTCCCTGCGTGGATCTTCCGGAGCCTCTCCGGGTGCCTCCGCCGTACGCGGCAACAGCATCTTGCTCTTGATGTGAATCAGCAGCGACGCCGTGTAAATGAACTCCCCTGCGACATCCACGTCCGAAGCCTTCAGCTGATTCACATAGGCCAGAAACTGCGCCGTAATCTTCGCAATCGGAATGTCGTAAATGTCGATGTCCTGCTTTCGAATCAGGTCCAGCAGCAGATCGAGCGGCCCGTCGTAGACCTGGCCCACCATCACCGAAAACGGCGAATCCTCCTCCGCTTCCTTCCGCCGCTTCTCCTGCTCCGCCTTCTTCGCCGCAGCTTTCTCATCCACCAGCGGCTTCGGAATCAGCTCCATCTGCGCAGGGGCCGCGACAGCTTCCGCGGCAGCTTCCACCACAGTTTCCGGTCCAGCCGTTGCTTCGATCTCCCTTGCTTCACTCATTGCCGCTGGAGCTTCCGCTACCACGAGAGTGCCGCTTCCATCCACGGTTGCCGCCTCTGCATCTGCGTGTTCAGCCGCTAAAGACTCTTCAGCAATCCCTTCTGCAATGTGTGCTTCACCCGATTCCGCAGCCTCTAGGCCGGCCGCCTCATTGCTTGCAGCTTCCTCCACCACTTCGGGCTCGACCAGCGCCGGCTCTTCAATTGGTCTTTCTTGCGAATTTGCGTGCTTGGGGAGCTCCTGCTCTTTACCCGATTCCTCCAGGGCCTCAGCTGTCTGCGTGCCGATCACCTCTTCGTTCGCGGCTTGACCCACAATTCCGATATCGATGGGCACCAGCTCGACAATCAATTCCTCTTGGGCTTCGGCAATCCCCGCAATCACCGGCTCATTACCAGAAGGAGCCGTCACCTCAATCTCGTCCTCCTGTGCAGGCTCTTCAACTTTAGCTTCCACAGGTTCCGCGCTCTGTTCCAGCGCCGCGGGCTCTTCAGCGCGGGCCTCCACAGCATTCACTTTCTCTGCCCTCTCTTCTGTGGGCTCATTCGGCTCTGCAGTTACCACTGTTGCTTCTGTCTCCACCGTTTCCAACTCCTCAGCGCCCTCATGATTTAATGGCTCTTTTATCGCATTTATTTGTTCTTCTATCGCCGCGTCTTTTTCCAGGTTCGGCTCCGCCGGCTCTGAAATCTCTATCCATTCTTCTGCGAATTCGTCGCTCGCTTGCGCCGGTGCCGCTGCGGCTTCAGATCGCCGTTCGGCTTTCAATTGCTCTTCCAGCAATTCCACCGGCACCATCGCTTCCGGCTTTCCTTCATCGGCGGCTGGCTCTGACGGGCGAGGCTCTTCAATTCTTCCGTGTGGTTGAACCCTGAACTCCTCGTCTGGGGTCGGCTCCTCGACGTTCGGCTCTTCGCGAACCGGATCCTTCCGAACCGGCTCGTCGTGAGTAGGCTCGTCGCGAACCGGATCCTCGTGAGGAGGCTCCTCGCGAACAGGCTCGTCTTTATGCGGATCCCCGTGAGGAGGTTGCTCCGTGGTCTTTTCTTCGCTGATCGGCTTTACGATTACCGGCTCCTCGACGATTTCATCTATCCCAGCCGGCTCTTCCTTGATTTCTTCTTCCGCAGTCTTCTCTTGCTCAGTCTTCACGTCGCTTACCGATTCCGGCGCCACTTCAACTGCCCTGTCTGTAGGCACCACGTCGTCTGTGGCCGCTTCCGCGCGCTCTATCTCCGCCGGCTCGAGCTCGATCTCAGCATTCTGAATCTGTGCCACCTTGATCTTTTCGCTCACAGCTTCACTCTTCTCAAGATTGGATGCGGTCTGCGTCCGGACCACTTCAAGCGGCAACCGATTCTCCGACGCCAGTTCTTTTGCCTCGGCTCTGGATGCGGAGTCGTCCGAATCCACATTTCCCGGCTTCGCTCCTCGCTGAAACAGCCCAAACCCCGAACGTATCCCCCCCAGCGCAAACTCGAGCGCTCTTCGCCACCAAGGGACTGTCTTTTCAGCCATTGCCATCCATTGCAGCTTATGCCGCCCGTCTGCCGCGGTCTACGCCTCAAGTTGAGGATTTCTCGTCTGTTTCTCAGCGCCTTGCCTGTGTCCGCCCACGGCAAAGGTCAGCGCCCGCTGTCCCAGCGTTCGAATTCCAAACGCTCGCCGCCTCAGCGTTCCGCCTTCAACGGTTACTGCTCAGCGTCAACTTCATGGCAGCACGCACCTCTCGCATCGTATGCTCCGCCCGTGCCCGTGCGCGCCGCGAACCTTCCGTCAGAATCTCCTCAGCCTGCGCCACGGTGAAGCTCGCCCGCCGCTCCTGAATCGGCGCCAGTATCTGCACCAGCGCATCCGCGGCCCAGCTCTTGCACTCGATGCAACCAATCCCCGCAGTCCTGCAACCGTCGTAAACCTTCGCCAGAGTCTCAACCGACGAAAACACCTTGTGCAGATCGCCAACCGGGCACTTGTCCGGATCGCCCGGGTCAGTCCGGCGAACCCGAGCCGGGTCAGTTACCATCGTCTTCAATTTCTGCCGCACGACCGGCTCCGCATCCGTCAGCAGAATCGCGTTCCCATAACTCTTTGACATCTTGCGGCCGTCGGTGCCCGGCAGCTTGGGCGACGGCGTCAGCAACTCCCTCGGCTCCGGCAGCACCTCTTTCCCGTCGAGCTTGTAGAAGTGGTTAAAACGCCGCGCCACCTCTCGCGTCAGTTCAACGTGCGCCACCTGGTCCTGACCGACGGGAACAAACTGCGCCTGATAAATCAAAATGTCCGCGGCCTGCATAAGCGGATATCCAAGGAACCCGTAGTTCGAAAGATCCTTGTGCGCCAGTTTCTCCTGCTGCTCTTTGTAGCTCGGCACTCGCTCCAGCCACCCTAGCGGGGTAATCATCCCCAGCAGCAGGAAAAGCTCCGCATGCTGCAGCACACGGCTCTGCAAAAACAGCACGCTGCGCTCGGGGTCGAGTCCTGCCCCCAGGTAGTCCAGCAGCACCTCGATCGTGTTCTCGGCTACGTTCGACGTGTCTTCGTAGTCCGTCGTCAGCGCGTGCCAGTCCGCGATAAAGAAGTAGCACTCATATTCGTCCTGCAGTTTCACCCAGTTGGCGAGCGCGCCTATGTAGTTGCCCAGTTGCAGCTTGCCCGTCGGGCGCATCCCGCTCAGCACTCGCGGTCGTACTGTTTTCATATCCTGTTCCGGCATTTTTGTTTTCAATTGCGACGAAATAGTTTCTCTCTCGATTCTACGGGATTCGAGCTGACCTGAATTGCACTGCGCCTTCCATCGTGGAACCCTGCGACAATATCCGGTCTTCAGGGTTTCGGCGGACCTTGCGCAGTGCCGGCAAGGTTGCGCTTGAAGAACGCAATCGTTCGCTTGTTGATGGTTCCGACCGAAGGAGATACGGGTGCAAATCCTATTTGTTGGAAGCCATGTCCGGCATTTTTCACGGGAATGAACTCAACCTGCAAGCCGGCTTTACGCCAGGCTTCGGCCATGCGAACCGACTGGTCGAATGGAACCAGGTCGTCCTTTTCTCCATGAGCCAGAAACAATGGAGGGCCATCTTTCGAGACGTAGAAAATCGGGCTGGCCTGCCGGTAAAGCTCGGGATGTTCATCTTCGGTGCCACGAAACAGTTTGACGACCACCTTGCCCGTGTGGTGCTCGAACTGCATCGCGCCCACCGTAAAGTCAGAGACTCCATACCAGGACGCAGCAGCCTGTACCCGGCTGGAAACACCCGGCCATCCACCCGTCCCTTCGAGCTCTGCGGCCGGGCCTGCGGCCGCGACAAGCTCCGCCAAATGGCCTCCCGCAGAGGCTCCCGCAACGCCGATCCGTTCCGGGTCGATCCCGAATCGAGCGGCATTTGCGCGAAGAAAGCGGATGGCGCACTTGCAGTCGTGAATGTCTGCGGGGAAAGGCGCTTCGCCGCTGAGGCGATAATTCACGCTGGCCGTGACGAACCCCTCGTGGGCCAGCGCCAGCGCTGGGGAATTCTCATTCTTGTCGCCGCGCTCCCAGCCTCCGCCATGAATCCAAAGTACTGCCGGGGTGGGCTTTCTTATCGGATGTTTGGGAATGAAAACGTCCATCAGCAGCGGCTGTCCCCCGCCGGTGCAGTATTTGACGTCGGAGAAAACGCCGTTGCGCGGTTTAGCGGTTTGCGCTGCGAGGGGCAACGCTACAAGAACAAACATCAGGCAACGCAGTCGCATTTACACCAGCCAGAGCGCGAAGCCGACCAGCGCGTGGAGCGGAACAAGAAACAACCCCATGATGAACCGGCCAAAAACGATCATCAGGATCCAGCTCACCCATCCGCTGATTCGATCGTATTGCACCACCGCGTTGTAGGGCAGCATGTTCCTCACAATCCTGCTCCCATCCAGCGGCGGAATCGGAATCAGATTGAAGACAAACAAGCTCAGGTTCACTTGAATCGCCAGGATTGCGATCAGCACAAACGCCTGCAATCCCGACGGCGCCTCCATATTCAGCCCGCCCTCAAACGTGTCCAGAACCATCTGGTGTCCTCCGGGCGCCGCGAGCGAAATCACCGCCAGCACAACAAACGCGGCCAGCACGATGAGCGCGTTCGAGAACGGACCGGCCAGCGTCGTCAGGTTGTCATCGCGGACAATCTTTCTGAAGTTGCGTGTGATCACCGGCGTCGGCTTGGCCCAACCGATCAGCAAGCCCGCAAACATGCCGATTCCGATCATCGGCCCGAAGATTGCAATCACAGGGAAGATGAGCGTGCCAATCGGGTCTACATGATACATGGGGTTCAGCGTCACCCGCCCCTGCATTCGCGCCGTCTGATCTCCCAGCCGCGAGGCCATCCACGCGTGCGCACACTCGTGAAAACTCAGCGAAAAGATCAGCAGCACAAACTCGAACACACCGACCAGAAACTGTAACTGCAAGACCCTCTCCTCTTGGCTGGAAGTCTCAGGTTAGCAGGGTCCCCGGGCCTTATTCCCTCAAGGTGGGCATCTTCGGTGCGATTTCTTTGGCCCGCGCCTACGCCTTATTCAGTGGGAAACTCCCGATCGTCTCGCCCGCCGCCATGTTCGTCCCGCCCAACACGATCGAGTGGCTTGCTATCCGCGCCTCATCCCCGATGGTCGTTGGCGCCAGCGTTACGTCGTCGAAGTGGTTACTGGAGTGGGCGTGCGAGTAGATTCGCGCGTAGGAGCCGATCACCGCGTTCTTGCCGATCTTGATCCCTCCGCGATCGTTCAGATACGCCCCCTGCCGGATCACCACGCCGTCTCCGATCGAGAGGTTGTATCCATACATGAACTCGACCCCGTGGTAGATCTTTACCTTCTCGCCCAGGTGATCGAAGATGTGCCGGCCCAGCATGCATCGGAACCGCAGTCCCAGCCAGTGATTCAGACCGATCGGCGAACGGTCGAACATCTGCCAGAACCACAGCAGCGGCTTGAGCTGTGCGTAGCGTTCCTGATCCAGGTCAGAGAAGTGTTCCGCCTCAAGCGTCACATTGGTCGGGTCGAGCGACAGCCCGATGATGTTCCCCGGCAGCTCACTGGTGAGCGTCAGGTTCAGCTTGCCTCCGTGCGGACGCCCTAAATAGATTTGGTACAACTGGTCGCGCACAATCTCTGCGCGCCTCTCCGGCGAGCTGTGCCGCACAAACTCATCATCGAGGAATTGGAGCCACCGGCGGTAGACTTCCTCAGCTTCCGCCGCGGGATGCGGGGCAACTTTTGCATTCGATACCATACACGTTGGACGATACAGGATTGCCCCTGGATTCATCGAGTCCCGATCGATCGAGTCTCGCCAGGGAAGCCCTGCAAAAGCCCGCCCTGTAACAGGGGCACGGCTTCAGCCGGGCCACAATCGATGGAAAATCGACGCGGCTTCAGCCCCTGCAAATTCTCTCCTATCGAAACACTCTGCTCTTGCAACGATTCCCTTTCACCGCCAAACAAGAGCCCCGCCGGGCAATTGCCGAAGCGGGGCTCCAATTTCCGTTTGCGAGCGGCTCTACTTCCTTCCCTGGATAGTCTTTCCTCTCCCATTACCCAGCTTCCGCGCTTGCCGCTTGGCCGCAATCTCGTGCATCTCCTTGCCAATTTTTGACTCATTGATCGCCAGCTGAATCCCCAGGTTCATCACGTTGCTTGTGCTCCAGTAAAGCGCGAGTCCCGACGCAAAGTGCGACATCGAATAGCCGAAGATCACCGGCATCATGATTGCCATCATCCGCCGCTGGTTCGGGTCCATCCCCGGCGAGGGCGTCAGCCACTGCACTGCGAACATGCTCACGATGATGATGCCCGCAAGGATGTACAGCGGGTCGGGGACCGAAAGGTCCATCAGCCAGAACCAGTGCGCCTGCCTCAGATCGATCACGTTGGCCAGCACACGATAATACGCGAAGAACAGAGGCATCTGGATCAGCAGCGGCAGACAGCTCCCGTACATGTTTACGTTCTCTGTCTTATAGAGCTGCATCATCTCGGTATTCATTTCGGCCCGCTTGGGGTCACTCACCTTCAAGTGGGCATAACGCTGCTTCAGCGCGTCCACCTTTGGCTGAATCCGCATCATCTTCAGCGACGACTTCATCATCATCAGTCGCGTCGGCAACATCACCAGGTTGAAGATCACCGTGATGATAATGATGTCCCAGCCCCAGTTCGGAATGCCGTGCTCGTTCAGGAAGCGCAGCGCGAGGTAAAGCGGCTTCGCGATCACAGTCAGCCATCCGAAATTGATCAGCGGCTCCAGAGACTGGCTCGCCTGTTTTCCATCCGGGCCAATGGGATGAACCGCCGCCAGCGCGTCCATCGCCTTCGGTCCCGCGAATATCCTCAGCTTCGTATATCCGCTGGTATCACCCACCGCAACACCCAACACATGTGCCGGCTTCTTCTGGCTGTTGGGATCGCTCAGGTTACTTGGAAGGTCGATGGCGTTGTGCAGCGTCACCACGCTCGCGCCCGTTGGATCGTCGGGCAGCAGAGCCGACACAAAGTAGAGGTCCTCGATCGCCGCGTATCCGTAGTCCCCATTCAGCGTCGCGTTGCCGCTCACCTTCGCGGCTGCCAGGGTGTCCTGCTTGCCGTCCACTGACCAAGCAAAGAATGAAGGCGTCACCGTAGGTCCGCGCGTCAGCGACGCAGGAAGAAACTCCTCCATATCGCCGAGGCCTGCGGGCCATGCAACCAGCGAGCGTACCGGCGCGCCGTTGCGCTTGACCTCGGCCTCCACCGTCACCACGTAACTCGAGTCGAAGCGCAGCGTCTTTACTGCGTCGATGCCGTTTGCTGCGTAGTGGAATGTGATTGCCGCCGGAGCCAGAACCCAGCCGGTCACTGAAGGCTGCGAGCCAGATACCTGATAAAGTGCCTGGTTCAACTGGCTGGTCAGCGCCGGCTCATAGGTAAACAATGAAAGCGGAAATCCGAACTTCGCCGAGGTCTCCGGCTGCACCAGGTCCAGCGGCTTGCCTGCCGTGTCGTTGTACTTCTTCAGAATCCAGTGCTTCACCTGCGCGCCGCGGTTGGTCAGCACGATCTTGTAGAGCTCGTTCTCGACCGTCGTTTCGGTCTCCGTGGTCGCCACAACGGTCGGCCCTGCCCCAGTCGCCGCACTAACCGCTTGCCCCTGTGCAGCCTGCGGCGTGGCACCCGTCGCGTTCGTGCTCGCGGCGTTTGTGCTCGCTTGCCCGGCGTTTGCGGGAGTCGCTGCCTGGCTCTGACTCTGGGTTGTCGCGGGCGTCGTTGTATCCGTCTTCGGCTTGAAGAAATACTGGTAACCGAGCAGAATCACGATGAACAGCAGGGCAAAGCCCCAGGTTGAGCGCAAATCGCCGCCACCGCTGCCACCGGATGATCCCGGCGTTTGTAAATTGGGATTGCGAATTTCGGGCAATGGATACTTCCTGTCGTCGGTTCCGGATCGTTTCGCTATTGATGCTTGAGGCTGGTTGAGATCGGCTGGAACTGGTCGAGACTCGCTGTAAACGATTTTGAATCCTGTCCCGTCCGGCCCTTTGCCGCTCTATCTATGGTAATGGCTCGTGCGGCAGTGGTCTTGCCGCCGTTGCCGGTGGCACCGGGTCAACCCCTCCGCGTCCAAAGGGATGGCAGCGCAGCAGCCGCCACGCCGTCAACGCTGAGCCCTTCAGCGGTCCGTGAATCGTTACTGCCGTCTCCGCATACTCTGAGCATGTTGGCTCAAACTTGCATCCGCCCGGGCCCAGCGAATGCAGCGCCGGCGAAAGCCAGCGGCGATAGAACCCGAGAATGCTCAGAAGCAATCGCGTCATTGTGCAGGCTTCGTCGCGTCAAATCTCCCGCGCGCCTCCGCAGGCTCGCCATGCGGCCGCTTCAGCCGCACCGCTTCAGCCTGTGCCTGATGAAGAATACGCACGATCTCTGCTTCAAGTTTCCCGAATTCCATCGTGAGCACGCTGCGTCGCGGATGCAGAATCAGGTCGCACCCCTCCGGAAGCATTTCCACGTGCCGTCGCACCGCCTCGCGCATACGTCTTTTGATGCGATTCCGTTCATGCGCCTTGCCCAGCACCTTGCCCGCCGTAAGCCCCACGCGCCCGCTTCCAACCTGGCCTGCTTCGCCCCCAGCTTGCGGCGCAAGAAACCAGCTCATTGACGCCGACTGCCGTTTGCGGCTTGCGTCGTAAGCACGCTGATAGTCTGCATGCTTTTTCAGGCGCGCGCCTGAAAGCGTCTGGTGCTTTTGAATTTGCAGGGATGCTTCCGGCCGTTGATTGATTTGATTGATTGACCGGGAGCTTGGGTGGGGGGCGTTCATCTGCGTTGCCGCTCGTCGTCGTTGCCAGAACTCGCTTGGTCGCGGGTGCCCCGGGTCCGGGGTCCCCACAGATTGGTCTCCGTCTGTGGGGTGGAGGTCTCGTATTTCAGACCTGTGAGATCACAAACCCAAGCGGTCACGGTGCTAGTCGCGGAATCCCGCGCTCACCGACACGCGCTTGCGGCCGATCGCGCGGCGCCGGCTCAGCACTGCTGCCCCGCTCTTGGTCTTCATCCGCGCGCGAAAACCGTGCGTCTTCACCCGTTTCCGGCGGTTTGGTTGAAATGTGCGCTTTGGCATAGAAATGCGCTCCTATCCCCTGTTGATTTTTGTTTAATTTCTGTGCCTCGACGGCAAGTATTAAGTGTATCGTAGGTTGAGTCAGGAATCCAGCGCCGCTTCGTAGCGAGCACCACAACGAACACGCACAGGCGCATCAATCTTCTCTCTCAAAAGTCGTCAATTTGGTGCCTCTTTAGCGTCATTTTCCCAGTGACTCTGGTAACCGAAATCGGCAAGTTCACCACCGTTGGTGCAACTACCAGAGTGCACAGAAAAGTTTGTTAAACAGGCATTGCAATCACGTCCGAATGTGCTACTATCGGACCCGTTCAAAGAATGTTCCCAAGCGTCCCGCGGGACGGTTGAATCCTCGGCCCCGAGGTAATTGCAGGGGCGGACCAGCGGCAAACAGGTACTCGGCCAGGAATCGTCTGGACGCAAAGCTTGCGCTTTGCGCCGTGAGTAGGCTATTGCCGCAAAACGAGGATGATACCGTTTCGACACCAAATCAGGCGACGCGGGCAAGGAAGCGATCGATGGCATTTGCATCTCCTCAGGCACCCGTGCTCAACCCCTGGCTCCAGATTCTGGCGGCACTCGAAAAGAAAGTGATCCGCCAATCCTTCGAGACCTGGCTCAAGCCCACACGCTACTCCCACGCCGCAGGCCGAACGCTCTATGTCCGCGTTCCCTCGCCGGAGTTCCAACACATCGGCGACAAATACGGCGACCTGATCCAGGAAGCTATCGAGTTCCAGTCGCTCGAGTTTGACGACGTAAGCTTCGTTACCGCTGAAGAGGACCCCTCTGTTCCTCCGCAGCGCAAAGACGGTGGCTTCCCGCCGCTCCCGGCTCACGCGCCCACTGCGCCGCCCGCTCCCTCGCGCTCGCCCGAACAGGCCAAGTTCGACTGGTCCAGCGCCGCCCAGCTCAACCCGCGCTACACGTTCGACGCCTTCGTGATCGGCAATGGCAACCAGTTCGCCCGCGCCGCGTCTCTTGCTGTAGCCGAGCGGCCTTCGCGCGCTTACAATCCGCTCTTCCTCTACGGCGGCGTCGGCATGGGCAAAACCCACCTGATGCATGCCATCGGCCACGAAGTAAAGCGCCGTCAGCCGGCCGCCAGCATCTGCTACGTCTCGGCCGAGAAGTTCACCAACGAGATGATCACCTCGTTGCGCAACGATCGCATGACCAGCTTCCGCGATCGCTTCCGCTCCGTCGACGTCCTGCTCATCGACGACATTCAGTTCATCGCCCAGAAGGAGCGCACCCAGGAGGAGTTCTTCCACACCTTCAACGCTCTTCACGAGAGCATGAAGCAGATCGTGATCGCCTCCGATCGCCCGCCCAAGGAACTCGCCGAAATCGAAGACCGTCTCCGTTCGCGCTTCGAGTGGGGCCTCATCGCCGATATTCAACCGCCCGATCTCGAAACCAAGGTCGCCATTCTGCAGAAGAAGGCCGAGAGCGAGCAGGTTCACCTGCCCACCGACGTTGCGCTCTTCGTCGCCTCAAACGTCCGCACCAACGTCCGCGAGCTCGAAGGCGCAATGACCCGTCTCATCGCCTGGTGCCAAATGAACCGCATGGAGATCACGCTGGCATCCACGCAGCAGTGCCTCAAGCAGTTTATTGACATGCAGGTCCGCAAGATCACCATTGAGGCCATTCAGCGCGCTGTCGCCGAGCAGTTCGGCATGCGCGTCGCCGACCTCAAGCAAAAGAACAACTCGCGCAACGTCGTCGTGCCGCGCCAGATCGCCATGTACCTGGCTAAGCAACTCACCGAGGCGAGCCTCCCTGAGATCGGCCGCCAGTTCGGCAACAAGCACCACACCACCGTGATGCACTCCATCGCCAAAATCGACGAACTGCGCCGCACCGACAAGGATCTTCACCGCACCGTCAATAAACTCCAGGAAGGCCTGAACGGCTAAGAATATCCTTCGCGATTGAGTAATTGAACAAGAAAGGGCGCTCTCCCGTAGGCAAGGGATGGCGCCCTTCGCTTTAAGATGTCTGCTTCAGACTTGAGAAACGCCTGAGTGACCCGAGGAGCGGGAAATGCAAAACTAATTCGTGGCCCGGCTTGCATTGCGATACCTGGATGAACAGCTTGCAAGCAATAAGCCTGCCACCTTAGTCGAAATGCTCGAATGTATTGACTACTACGATCGATTGATTG
>Ga0302324_100024127_pt1 | contig 11734 bp, 9 predicted proteins | sample Palsa_T0_1_FD_201949 | JGI IMG/M metagenome (GOLD analysis project Ga0302324, IMG submission 201949) | Peat permafrost microbial communities from Stordalen Mire near Abisko, Sweden - Palsa_T0_1 | ecosystem: Environmental > Terrestrial > Soil > Palsa > Peat permafrost | place: Sweden: Abisko... | reverse complement strand
GTGGCCGGTCTGCGGTTCGTCCCCGCCGAGGATACGAATCATGCGGTCACGCCTTTACAGCGCATAGCGCTCGGCGTCGCGGCGACGAAGTTCCAAGCCGATGCCGGGCCGGGTTGCATCCGCCCGGAGTTCACCGTCTTGAGGACCGACGGCGCCGTCGAACAGCATCCGCTCGATGCGCACGTGGTCAAAAAAATACTCGATGTGCCGGAGCTGCTTGCACGCCATCGCAGCGTGCAAATGGAGATGCGGTGCGCAATGGGTCGAGAGCGGTGTCATCGTGCTCTGGCACAGCCCGTCGACGGCCAACAACCCCGAAAAGCCGCCGCACCGCGTGGCATCCGCCTGAAGCACGTCGACCGTCTGCGCCGCGAGCATCCGCGCGAAGGTATAAAGCCCGTAGCCGTACTCACCGGAGGAGATATCCATCCCCGCGGGCGCGTGTTCGCGCACGAAACGCGTCCCCGCGTAGTCCTCGCGATAGACCGGCTCTTCGAACCAGACGACGTGCTGTTCGGCAAACTGTTGCGCAAGCCCAATCGCTTGTTGCGCAGAATATGCACCGTTGGCGTCGATGAACAGCTCGGCGTGCGCACCGATCGCTTCTCGCGCGGCTGCAACTCGCCCTGGATCAGCGTGCGGGTCGCGGCCGACCTTCATCTTGACGCGCGGTATCCCCTCATCGACCCAGCCCGCGAGTTGCTCGCACAGCTGCGCTTGTGAGTATGCCGTAAACCCGCCGCTACCGTAGACTGGGACGCTCGTGGCAACGGCGCCGAAGAGCATGTAGGCCGGCACGCCGAGGAGTTTTGCTTTGAGGTCCCAGAGCGCGACGTCGACGGCCGAGACCGCCATCGACACGATGCCGCCGCGGCCGAGATTGCGCGCTACGCCGTACATATCATCCCAACGCGAGCCGATTTGGAATGCGTCTTTTCCCACGATTGTCTCGCGCAGAAGTGTTTCGATTAATTTGGCCGTGGCGACATCGGCATAGGTATAGCCGATCCCCGTTTCGCCGGCGGCATGGACTTCGACGTAGACGAGCGTCGTGGAATCCCACTTGAGGGTACCGTCGGATTCCGGCGTCGCGGTGGGAACCTTGAAGGCGCTCACCTCGAGCGTGCTGATCAGTGCGTCTCTGCGCACGACAGCCGCGGAGGACATCGCTTATTTCTCCGAGCGGTGGGGCAAGAGGCCCGCGAACACCTCCTTTATCGATTCTTTGATCACGCCGGCTCGGTCCGAGTCGCCCTCGGAAAGCGCCGAGAAGAGGTTGTGCGCCTCCTGCAGCGTGATATGCGGCGGGAGCTGCGTAATATTGGCGTCGACGACGGCGTCGAAGACGACCGGCCGGTCGGACCGCAGAGCACGATCCCACGCCGGCCTAATCTCCTCGGTACGCTCGACGCGAAGGCCGAGTAAGCCGATTTGGTTGGCATACTCCGCGTAATTGAACGGTGGCAAATCTTGGGACGGGTCGTATTTTGCGTTGCCGCTTTCGATGCGCATCTCCCAGGTGACTTGGTTCAGGTCGGAATTGTTTAGGACGAGAAAAATGAGCCGCGGATCTTCCCAGTGCTTCCAATACTTCGCCACGGTCAGCATCGCAGCGTTGCCGTTCATCTGCATCGCTCCATCGCCGGTGCACGCGATGACGACCCGCTTTGGGAACGCAAACTTCGCGGCGATGGCGTACGGAACCGCCGAACCCATCGTCGCTAAGCCTCCGGAGAGCGACGATTTCATTCCCCGCCGCATATGAATATTGCGCGCGAACCAATTGGTCGCGGTGCCGGCGTCGCCGGTAACGATCGCATCGTCGGGCAGCCGCTCGTTCAGTTCCCAGAAGATGAGTTGCGGATTGATCTGGTCGCCCGTGACGTGAGCGCGTGCCTCTTCGTCGGCCTGCCAGCTTTGGCGATTCTTCGCAATCCGTTCGCGCCACTCAGAGGCGGTGTTTGGCTTGAGCAGCGGCAAGAGCGCGGCGAGCGTGTGATAACTGTCGCCGATCAGATTGACTTCGGTCGGAAAGCGGAGGCCGACGTTGCGCGCGTCGATATCGATTTGAATGCCGCGCGCCTGCCCCTCCTTAGGCAAAAATTCTGAATACGGGTACGACGTGCCGACCATCAGCAACGTGTCGCATTCGTTCATCATATCGGAGCTGGGGCGCGTTCCGAGCAATCCGAGGGTGCCGGTGACAAACGGGAGATCGTCGGGAACGACGTACTTGCCGAGCAGCGCCTTTGCGACGCCCGCTCCGAGCCGGTCGGCAACGGCGAGTACCTCATCGGTCGCGTTCGCAGCGCCCTGGCCGACGATGATCGCCACGCGCTTTCCGGCATTGAGAATATCGGCCGCACGCTGCAGATCAGGTTGAGTCGGAATCACGACCGGTGCCGAGTAGCCGACGCTGCTGTGCATCATATTGTGCGTGCGCGGCGGCTTCGGTACCGCTTTTTGTTCCTGCACGTCCTTGGGAACGATGACGCAGGTCACGGCGCGAAACGCGGCCGCCGTTCGAACGGCGCGATCGACGATGTGGCGCATGGCTGCGGGGCTCGAGACCGTGTAGACGTACTCCGTCACGTCTTGCAGCAGCACTTGGAGATCAACTTCTTGCTGATATGAGCTTCCAAGGGCCGTCGTTGCAGCCTGACCGACGATCGCGACGACCGGCGTGTGGTCCATCTTCGCGTCGTAGAGACCGTTGAGCAGATGCACGGCGCCTGGGCCTGAGGTCGCTAGGCACAGCCCGACTTCGCCCGTGAACTTCGCGTGCGCACACGCCATGAATGCCGCCATCTCTTCGTGGCGCACTTGAATGAATTCGAGTTTGTCGCCGATGCGATCGAAGGCGCCGAGGATGCCGTTGATCCCGTCGCCGGGGTATCCATAGACTCGCTTGAATCCCCACTCGACAAGGCGCTCAAGTAAGAAATCGCTGGTGTTCATGGCGCAATTGCTCCGGCTAGCACTGGGAGATGCGATCGTCCTTACGAGCCAGAGCAGCACTGCTAAGCGGTAGGTCGCTCGCCTTGCCTGGGTCGCTCGTAGGAGTTCTCGCTTCATCTTTGCCCAGACGGTGGGAGAAAAAACGCGCTGCGAGGAGTGCGAGTCAAGCTAGACGTCTGCTTGGTTAGCGGGCAAGCTTAATGGCAAATACGAACCTTCCGGGTCCTTCGTGGGAGGAGTCGCTGGGTTGGCACGCGTGAAATCAATTTACGAATTTTGCCGATCTCGGGGCACGTCGCCCGCCGAGAGGGTACCAGCGAGTGACGGAATCGCGCGCAAGCATTTGCACCAGTTTTTCGTTCGAACGCCCCGACCGCGCAACGCCTTGATTGCCGAGGGTTCGGGAAGAGCGTGCCGTCAGCATGTACGCTTGGTCGTAGCGCGCTGCTCACGAGTCTCGGCGACGACGGCAACGCCGTTACGGCGCTGGGGCCCCATGACCAGACCGAGGCTGGAATGCATCTCATTGTGTCAACGCAGCCGAGTACAAGCTCATGCTTGAAGCGATCGTACGTGAGATCGAAGGCCGTTGTACGGCGACCCCGCGCCGCCAGACGATGGATGGTTTGCTAAGAGGCTTAGTCGCCTTCTTGGAAGCGCAGCGGCTCTAGAGTGGATGTACCTTCGAGGAGCCGAACGGCGCGAACGCAGCGGGATATGGAGCCGCTGGCAATTCGCGCGCATCCGCTCGTCTTCGGAGTTGTGCTCTTTCTAACGTCCGAGCTCATGCTGTTCGCGGCGATGTTCGCCGCCTATTACGATTTACGCAGCCAGAGCAATGCTTGGCCGCCGCCCGGAGTCCGGTTGGATCTTCTGGAATCGACGATCGGTACCGTCTTGCTCGCGTTCTCGAGCGGGACGGTTCTCTTGGTCGGACATTCGCTCAATCGACGCCGGGTCCGGGCGACGCGCCTGTGGCTAGGCGCGACAATCGCGCTGGGCGCCGCCTTCTTGGCCATTGCTTTCCACGGCTGGAGCAAAGCGAACTTCCGGATCGACTCCAACGCGTATGGTTCGCTCTTTTACATGATGACTGGCTTTCACGCCGCGCACGTGGTCGTCGGCTTGATTCTGCTCGCGGCGCTGCTCATCGGAGCACGCGAGCCCGCGTTTATCGGCGAGCGGCGCGCGGGAGCAGAAGGCATCATGTACTATTGGCACTTCGTCTTCATCGTCTGGGTCGGCATCTGGGCGACGATCTACCTCGTGCGATGAACGCTCCTGCACGCGGTTCCACCTTGCAGCGGATCGCTGCGCTCGCTTTACTGATTTCGCTGTGTGCGAGTGTTGGGTTCGCTGTGGCATACTCGACGACTGAGTCGGCGCAGCTTCAAGGTCTCGCGCTTGGGGTCGCACTCGCCGGTCTCGCGGTGGCGTTCTCAATCTGGGGCACCTCCCTCGTTGCGCAGGAACAGGTCGTCGACCAGCGTGAGATGGCCTCGCCTGACTGGGAACGTCGAACCGCCGCGGCGGAGCTTGAAGCCGGCACCCATCAGATCGGACGCCGGCACCTGCTCAGTCGGTTGTTAGGTGCGGCGCTCGGCGTTTTCGGCGTTGCGGCGCTCTTTCCAATTCGATCCCTCGGTCCCAACCCAAACCCCCAACTTTTCAAGACGAAGTGGACGCCGGGCGCGCGGTTGGTCCGCGAAGACGGCAAGCCCGTCCGGGCGGGGGAGCTCGAGGTCGGTTCGATCGTGACCATCTTCCCGGAAGGATTCGTCGGCGACGCATCGTCGCAAGCGTTGCTCTTGCGCCTCGCGCCCGGCACGTTGCACGCAACCCCCGATCGCGCCGATTGGTCGCCGCAAGGATACGTCGTGTTTTCGAAGGTCTGCACGCACGCGGGCTGCCCGGTCGGCCTGTACCGTCAGAGTACGCAAGAGCTGTTGTGCCCCTGCCATCAGTCGACGTTCAACCTCGCCGAGCAGGCCAAACCGATCTCGGGCCCAGCGACACGCGCGCTCCCGCAACTGCCGATTCGAATTGCCGAAAACGGCTATTTACGGGCGCAGAGCGACTTCCACGAACCGGTTGGTCCCGGCTTTTGGGAGCGCGGCGGGTGATCGCGAAGTTGATGCTCTGGCTCGACGACCGTTTGGGAACGTCGTCGTTCACCTCACGCGCGTTTCGCAAGGCATTTCCGGACCACTGGTCGTTCATGCTGGGCGAGATCGCCCTTTACTCGTTCGCGTCACTGCTGGCGACCGGCATTTTTCTCGGCTTGCTCTTCGACGCGTCGGATACTCACCAGATCTACCACGGTCCGTACGCGCCGCTCGTCGGGGTAAGCGTCTCGGGCGCCTATGCCTCCACGATGCGCATCTCCTTCGAGACGCAAGCGGGACTCATGATCCGCCAGATCCACCACTGGTCGGCGCTGCTCTTCTGCGCGGCAATCGTGACGCATATGGCGCGCATCTTCTTCACGGGCGCGTTTCGCAAGCCGCGCGAGATCAACTGGATCATCGGGCTCACGCTGCTTCTGCTCGCGCTGGGCGCCGGCTTCACGGGATACTCGCTGCCCGACGATCTCCTGTCGGGAACAGGCTTGCGGATCGCCGCCTCGATCGCCATGACGATTCCGTTCGTCGGCGTCTGGATCGAGTCGCTGTTCTTCGGCGGCCCGTTTCCGGCGCCGCAAATAACCGGGCGGCTGTTCTTCACGCACGTCTTTCTGCTCCCGTCGCTCATCGTCGGTTTGATTGCCGTGCACATGGCGATTCTCTGGCATCAGAAGCATACTCAGTTTCGCGGCCCCGAACGGACTGAAAGCAACGTCGTCGGCTCACCGCTCTGGCCGAACTATGCCCTCAAGTCGCTGGGTCTCGGATTCGCAAGTTTCGCAGTCGTCGTGATTCTGGGCGGATTCTTCCAGATCAATCCCATCTGGCAGTATGGGCCATACGACCCCTCCCTGGTCGCCTCGCCTGCGCAGCCGGACTGGTACGTCGGTTGGCTTGACGGCGCGTTGCGGTTGGGCTTGCCGATCGCGGTCCACATCTTCGGACACACGATCCCGGCCGCGTTTCTGCCCGGCATCGTCTTTCCGCTCGTCGCCTTCACGCTTTTGTACCTGTGGCCGTGGATCGAGCGCTGGATCACGAAGGACGACCGCGCCCACAACCTGCTCGACATGCCGAGAGACGTGCCTTGGCGGACCGCTACCGGCGCTGCGATTCTCGCCTTTTTCCTGGTCACAACACTCGCCGCCAGTGACGACGTCCAAGCCCGGCTGATCGCGATTCCGGTCGAGACGCTCACGCGCGTCTATCAGGGGCTCGGGATCGCCCTTCCGATCCTTGCGTGGTTCGCCGTCTTTCAACTCTGCCGCGAGCTCCAGGCACGAGCGATTCAGCGCGCAATGAAAGACCCGCGGATCGTCGAGTACGTTCGCTCACCCGAAGGCGGCTTCGACGAGCAGCAGCCGACGAGCGTCACATGATCTTCGTTTTGGGGCTGCTTTCGCTCGTCGTTTACGCGCTGGGCGTTCGGGCGCACGACGCGCGGCATCGCCGCCCGATCAGCCGATGGCAGATTGCATTCTTCGCAGCCGGCGTGACGGTCGTCGCAGTCGTGCTCTCGCCGCCGATCGACGCGCTCGCCGATGCCTCGTTCACAGCCCACATGGCGCAACATCTCGCACTGACGATGCTCGCTGCGCCGCTGATCCTTTTGGGGGCGCCCCTGCGTCTAGCGCTAACGGCGCCGCCGCCCCGGATCGCGCGCCCGATCGCCCGGGCGCTTCGCAACCGATTGGTCGTGATCCTTACCGCGCCCGTTCTCGCGTGGCTTGCGTTCGTCGGGGTCATGTGGACGACGCACTTGTCGGGCCTCTACGAGGCAGCCCTCGAACACGAAGCAGTCCACATCGGCGAGCACGCGCTGTTCCTCGCGACCGCGCTTTTGTTTTGGTATCCCATCGTCGGCATTGGGCCGACAACGCATCCATTCGGCCATTTCGCGCGACTCCTCTACGTGTTGCTGGTTATGCCCCAAACCGCATTCCTCGGTCTTGCGATCTATCAATCACGGCATGTCTTGTACCCACACTACCTCGCTGCGCGAAATCCGTTCGGCATTTCGGCGCTGGCGGATCAACAAGCGGCGGGCGAGTCGATGTGGATCGCTGGAAGTCTCATCATGTTCGTCGCGCTACTATTGGTCGCGGCGGACTGGGCCCGCAACGATTCGCGTCTCGCGGCGCGGATCGATACCCGTCTCGAAGCAGTACCTCTAGGCGGTAGCCTCCTACTCTCCCTCGCGATTGCCGCGATCTTCGCGCCTTCTGCTGCGTCGGCTCAGGCCGCTTCAAATGCCACGCAAGTCCGCGAGGGGCGAAATCTCTATGAACTCCGCTGCTCGTCGTGTCACGGAATACACTTGAGAGGCTCGCCCATTGCACCACCTCTCCTTGGCGTAGGGGCGGCGACGGTCGACTTCTGGCTGGAGACCGGCCGCATGCCGGCGATGGTTCCAGCGAACGTGCAAGCGATGCACGAGCCGCCGCAGTTCTCCCTAGAAGAAATCAATGCTCTGGTCGCCTACGTTACCGCAACCTCGCCAGGCGGTCCGGTGATTCCGATTGTCGCCAACTTCGGACCGGGCAACCTCGTACGCGGCCGAGCGATCTACGCGGCCAACTGCCAAGCCTGTCACGGTGCAATGGGACAGGGTGGTTCGGTCGGCTACGGTTATATCGCGCCGCCGCTGTATGCGGCGTCGGTCACCCAAGTTGCCGAGGCGATTCGAACGGGGCCGGGTCCGATGCCGCGCTTCGGCCCCTCCGTGCTTTCGCAGAGTGATCTCGATGCGGTCGTCCACTATGTTAACGTCTTGCAGACGCAACAGGCCGACCCGGGCGGATTCAACCTTGCCAACCTCGGGCCGGTGGCTGAGGGGTTCGTCGCATGGGTGTTCGGGCTCGGCGCTCTCGTCGGCGTCATTCGGCTGATCGGATCGAACGCGTGAGAGGAAGGACCGGGAGCGCGGCGGCCGTCCTCACGTGCGGGCTAGCGGGTTGCGGATGGGCGCAGCTTCCGTCAGGGGCAACCTCGCAGGCGGTACAGATGCATCTGGATTGGACCGTCTTCACGTACGCGGGCCTCGCGGTCTTCGCGATCGTCGGCGGCCTCATCGTCTTCCCGTTGCTGGTGTGGCGGCGGCGAGGCGACGCACTGCCGCCCCAATTTCGGCGCAACGTGCCCATCGAGATCGTCACGACCGTCATTCCGCTTATCATGGTCGTGCTGCTCTTCATCTTAAGCTACCGCGTCGAAAGCGCCGTCGAGCATCTCGCCCCCGTGCCGAGCGTCGTGGTGAACGTCGTCGGGTTTCGCTGGTCGTGGCAATTTTCGTATCCGGGCACAGACGTGCTGGTGGCCGGTACGCCGCAGCGTGGGCCCGAGATGGTGATTCCGCTGAACGAGACGACGCGGATCAACCTCACCTCGGTCGACGTCAACCATAGGTTCTGGGTGCCTGCTTTCTTGTTCAAACGCGACGCCATCGCTGGGATGAACAACGCATTCGATTGGCATCCCGAACGTCTTGGCTCCTTTCCCGGTCGGTGCGCCGAATTCTGTGGATTGGAGCACGCCTTTATGACGTTCACGGTCCGCGTCGTGTCACCGGCCGACTTCAAGCGGTGGCTACTCGAGCAGCGTAGCCGATCGACCGCGTATCGGAAAACGCCGCAGTGAGCGTCATCGCGGCTCCGACGCCGGCTGTTCCGTCGCTCGCGCGCCGTGGCGTCCTGTCGTGGATCACGACAACCGATCACAAGCGAATCGGCATCCTGTACATGACGACCGCGATTGGTTTCTTCTTCGTCGCCGGCATGATGGCGATGCTGATGCGCGCCCAGTTGGCGCAGCCGAATCAGTCGATCATCACCGCGCATCAATACGCCCAGTTGTTCACGCTGCACGGGACGGTGATGATTTTTTTCTTCGTCGTGCCGTTCGCGCTCGGGCTTGCCAACTTCCTCATCCCGCTTCAGATCGGCGCCCCCGATATGGCGTTTCCGCGGCTCAACGCCTTCACGTACTGGATCTTCCTCATCGGCGCGCTGACGGTCATGAGCGGCGCGGCGGTGAACGGTGGGGCGGCCGACACCGGCTGGTTTGCTTACGCGCCGCTGTCGGGCATCAAGATCTCCTCGGGCTTGGGGCAGGATCTGTGGATCATCGGCCTCTTGATGGCGAGCATCTCGTCGATCCTCACGTCAATCAACTTTCTGACGACCGTGTTCATCTATCGAGCGCCCGGGATGACGATGTGGCGCATTCCCATCTTCACCTGGGAGATGGTGGCGACGTCGCTCCTCGTGCTCATGGCCTTCCCGTCGCTCGCCGCCGACCTTTCGATGCTCCTCATCGACCGGCACTTGGGCGGTCACTTCTTCGACCCGGCAGCGGGCGGAAGTCCGGTCCTGTACCAGCACTTGTTTTGGTTTTTTGGACACCCGGAAGTCTACATCATGATCCTGCCGTACTTCGGGGTCGTCACCGAGGTCATCTGTACTTTCTCGCGCAAGCCCGTGTTCGGCTACACCGGCATGGTGCTCTCCGCGTTCGCCATCGCGGGCCTCTCGATGGGTGTTTGGGCGCACCACATGTTCACCACGGGCGCGGTCTCCGATCCCTTCTTCGCCGCAGTCTCGCTCCTCATCGCCGTACCGACGGGAATCAAGTTCTTCAATTGGATCGGCACGATGTGGCGCGGCTCGATCACGTTCCAGACGCCAATGCTCTTCGCGATCGGCTTCCTGCTCAATTTCCTGGACGGCGGGATCACCGGCGTGATGGTCGCCTCCCCGCCAATCGACTTCCACGCCAAAGACAGCTACTTTCTTGTGAGCCACTTCCACTACGTGATCGGCGGTGGGAGCCTGTTTGCGATTTTTGCCGCGATGTTCTTCTGGTTTCCCAAGGTCTTCGGCGTGAAGCTGAACGAGGTTTGGGGCAAGGTCTGCTTTGTCTGCGAGTTCGTTGGCTTCAACCTGACCTTCTTTCCGATGTATTTTCTCGGCGTCATGGGCATGCCGCGCCGCGTCTACACCTATCCGAACCTTCCGGGATGGGGGCTACTCAATTCGCTCGCAACGTTGGGTGCTGCGATCATGGCGGTCGGCGTGATCCTCTTCATCGTCAACGTGATCGCGAGCGTCAAACGGCACACGCCGGTACCTGACGACCCCTGGGGTGGATTCACCCTCGAGTGGGCGACCTCGTCGCCTCCGCCGCCGAACAATTTCGACTGGCTTCCTCCGATTCGCTCGGAGCGCCCGGTTTTCGATTTGCACCATCCGGAGCTTGCGAAGACCGGGCGATGAAGATCGGCGTGCGGCTCTTCTTGTCCTCGGCAACGTTCGGCGTTGCGATCGCCATCGCGTACTGGTTTTCGGCGCACGAGATCACCGGCACGCTGCTGCTCGGAATCATGGGCCTCGCGCTCTCTTTCGCCGCGTGTTACATCCTCGTTGCCGAACGCGAAGCGCGACTGGTAGGAGATCGGCCGTCTGCAACCCATGCGGAATCGGCGGGCGAACGCGTCGGCGTCTTTACAGTGCGCAGTAAGTGGCCGTTCGGCTTGGCGATCGCGGTCGCGCTGCTCCTAATCGGCGCGGTCTTCAATGCGCCGCTGGCGATCGGCGCGTTCGTCGTCGTGTTGACGCTCATCGGGATGCTGATTCGCGAGAGTCGCTGAGTTGTGTCTGAGAATAACGACGAAGCGCGGCGGCCGGTCAACTCGTTACGGTCATGTTGAAACCTCAGGCGCACGAGGCGCGTGAAGCGACGACCGGAGGCGCATCTCTTCTCCTTACGCCGATTTGCCGTGTCACGGTTTTGTCACGGAGCGAGCGAGTCGTTATCGGGCGGGTGCGGTCAGCAGCGCGAAGATGGAAAAGACTGTCCCGGAGCCTCGCTACGTGGCATACAACCCCGTTTGACCACCACCGCTTTTTGGCCGTCGCACAAGCAGTCAGGAGTCCACGGCTCGGACGGGCAACTCCTGGGCTTCAAAACGAGGCTCAACGCGGAAGTGCCGCCATAAGATGCCGGCCTTCATTCGGGCCGGCCAACGAACACGTCCTCGCTTTGGTTCGATCGTGCCTTTTCATCATATGTTTGCCGTGATCCAAATGCTAAAATATCGAGGTACCCGCCAAACGTCGGGGTGGACCGACCTGACTACGCTGCTCGTGGGGTGCTTTCGGTTCGCCCAGGCGCGCGACGGCGTTTGCCACATAGGCCTCACCTGCCGCTTGGTCCGCACCGATTACGCTGGACAGGACGCCAACCTTCAGCACCGGTGGATATCCATCCATGAGAACGACATGCCGAAAGAGCGCGCTGCGCAGATTCAACCAGTCTCGTTGATTTCCAAACCGCGAATCGCATGAGGGATGCAACCACCCTGCACTCGGATTAACGGCGCATTCTGTGCATCGACCGCGGTTCGTCATCGCTCAAGATCGCAGTATACGAACTTGGAGCGGCGCGCGAGCATCTTCTCCTCGAAGGCGGGATCGAACAGCTCGAAACGCCCAACGTCGAGCTACGAATTCGTGACTATCGCGCTTCGGCAATCGAATGGACTAAGCCCGACTTGCTATCCACGCCGATGTGCGCTTTCATCCCGAAATACCACTGATTCCCCTTGCGGGTGGAGTGCATCTCGGGGTCTCGTTCCTCCGCCTTGTTCTTGGTCGAGC
>Ga0302324_100024126_pt1 | contig 11734 bp, 10 predicted proteins | sample Palsa_T0_1_FD_201949 | JGI IMG/M metagenome (GOLD analysis project Ga0302324, IMG submission 201949) | Peat permafrost microbial communities from Stordalen Mire near Abisko, Sweden - Palsa_T0_1 | ecosystem: Environmental > Terrestrial > Soil > Palsa > Peat permafrost | place: Sweden: Abisko... | reverse complement strand
AAAAATCAATACCACCTTCCCGATTCCTTGTTTTTCAAAAATGTAACAGCAATGCTGGCGCATACAAAACCTGATGCAGTGCTCGCATACAATGCAATTTCTGATCACCTGGCCGTTGTCGAGGCGTGTGCTCCAAAGGGTATTTCAGTCATGGTCGAGAAACCGCTGGCGATATCCATGCAACAGGCGGAGCGCATGGCGGCGCTCGCTCGTCAATATCACATTCATCTGCTCACCAATTATGAAACAACATGGTACGCGAGCAACCAACATCTTTATACGTTGGTAAAAGGTCAACATGCCATCGGGGATATCCGGAAAATGGTTGTGCACGATGGACATCAGGGACCTAAAGAGATCGGATGCAGTGAGGACTTTCTGGCGTGGCTGACCGACCCCGCGAAAAACGGTGGCGGAGCACTGATGGATTTCGGCTGTTATGGAGCCAACCTGATGACCTGGCTGATGGAAGGAAAAGCACCCGTCGCGGTGACTGCCATTACCCGACATCTTAAACCCGATGTCTATCCCAAGGTGGATGATGAGGCAACCATTTTGCTTGAATATGAAAAAGCAACAGGGATCATCGAGGCATCGTGGAACTGGCCCTTCTCCATCAAAGATCTCGAAGTCTTTGGTCAGACCGGTTACCTTCACGCTTTGAACGGCAATGCGCTGCAGGAAAGAATAAAGAACAATTACGAAGCCGTCGACTTACCTCCCGCCGACCTCCAGAATAACTTATCGTATCTCGCCGCCGTATTACATGGTACAATACATCCCGAGAACGATCTCTCCTCACTGAACAACAATCTTATTGTGATTAAAATACTTGACGCCGCCCGGAAGTCAGCGCGCGAGGGGAGGCGAATTGTGCTATGAACTTACAAACGGAGAAATGCAGGGTCACTACGATCACGAAGGAAGGCACAAAGATCACGAAAATAAAAACTGACGTTGTGCACGTTGTCTTTCTTGGTGGACTTTGTGTCCCTGCATTTGCTTTCACAATTATTTATATTTCAGAACGTTTTTAAAAATATGGATTCCAGATATTTCACCTAATCCTTTTATTTGTACCTTTCATTATCCCAAAAACTAAAAAACTATGACCCGCCAATCCCGTAGGACTTTTCTTACCAGCGCATCTTTACTTTCGTTGGCCGCTGCTGCAAAGGCAGTTCCTATGCAGAAGGAAAAATCGCTCCTCATCCATATCGCCTTCTTTTATCTGAAGAACCCGAAATCAACGGCCGATCGTGACAAGCTGGTGGAAGGCATAAAAAGCCTCGAGAGAATTGAGACCATTCGCTCGATGCATGTAGGTATTCCAGCGGATACCCCTGCCCGGTCAATGAAGGAATCCGGTTACAATGTCTCCGAACTTCTTTTTTTTGATGACGTAGCCGGACAAACCGCTTATCAGGATCACTCCATTCACAAGGACTTTGTTGATAACTACTCCACCCCCCTTTGTAAAAAGGTAGTTGTTTATGATTCCGTGACGGTATAAAACCAGGAATTCCCAACTTACCGAGATCAGTATCAGGAATAAGAACCCTGCCAAAATGTTAAGCTGCATAGTACCTGCCGGGAACTCCACGGGACTACAAAACCCCCAAGTACGACGACCAGAATAATACTATAGTCATAGGCAATTCTCCTGATCACCTGCTTTTTCATCGATTCACAGACTGTTCTTTTGAGACAATCTTTCCATCGCTCATCTCAACGACATGATCTGATTTCGCGGCAAATTCTTCGTCGTGCGTTACCGCAATAATGGTCTGGTGGTATGTGTGCGTGAGTTCGCTAAAGATATCAAATACCAAATGCGTGTTATACGAATCCAGGTTACCCGTGGGCTCATCTCCCATGATGATATCCGGGTCATTGATCAGCGCGCGCGCAACAGCCACCCGTTGCTGTTGACCACCGGACAGTTTGGCCGATGCTTTTTTAGCATACTCATGCATATCCAGTATTTTGAGTTTCTGATACGCCCGGTCCTCCACTTCCTGGCGAGTATACCGATTGAGCTTGAGCGCAGGGATCATGACATTTTGCAGGACCGTGAACTCAGGTAGTAAGTAATGAAATTGAAAAACAAATCCGATGTGAAGGTTACGAAAACGGGCGAGTTCGTTCTGGTTTTTGCCCGTGAGCCGTTGACCGGCGATTTCAAGGGTACCTTCATAATCCGTATCCATTGTGGAAAGGATGTACATCAACGTTGACTTGCCGCAGCCCGACTTTCCCACCAGGCACATAAACTCGCCCCGGTCAACAGAGAGATCAATTTCTTTCAGTACCTGAAATTTTTCAGGCTCATAAAAGTATTTGTTTATTTTTTGCGCGGACAAAACTTGTTCCATGGTTCAAACGTCTAAAACAATTACCCCCGGAGTATTTCAATGGGGTCAATTCTGGAGGCTTTGCGCGACGGCATATACCCGGCAATAGCCGTCGTTGTTACCCCAAAAATAATTCCGATAAAATAAAACTTCGGGTTGAAATTCACAGGAAAATGATCCAGACTGATAATGTCTCCTCCGTTAAACGGCGCCCTGGAAATCAGAACCGATAGGCCATAGCCAATGAGGAGACCCACGAGGCTACCCAATAAACCAATGGCCAGTGATTGGATCATAAAAATCTGGCGCACATCGCCCCCGGAAAAACCGGTGGCTTTCAGGATGGCGATGTCCTTCATCTTGTTGTAAATGGTCATGTTCATAATATTGTAAATGCCAAATCCGGCCACGACCAACAGCGTGACGGAAACCGAGTAGGTAATAATATTCCTGATTCTGTTTCCCGTCAAAAAAGTGGAGTTGGCTGTCTCCCAGTCCTCGGCTTTATACCCGAATGAACTTTGAATTTCCGGGGCAACATACCGTGCTTCGTGCAAATCCTTCAGCTTGACATTGATGTCGGTGATATACCCCTGACTCACTTGTAATATCGTCTGCGCGGTAGCCATGTTGGCATAGCTTCGAACGTTATCAATGGCTCCGAGACCCATTTGAAATGTCCCAACGATCTTCAGCGTTAGCGTGTAGCCTTCCGGAGTAGTGAGGACCACACGATCACCCAGGTGTGCATTGAGTTTCCGGGCAAGTCCCGTTCCCATAATGATGCCGCTGTGGTTGGTGAGAAGATCTTCTATTTTGCCCGACTTCATTTTAGAACGGAGGTCGAATAGCTTGTCCTCCTCCATGATTTCTACGCCCAGAATCGTTCCGTTGAGTTGCACCGGACCGTAATTGTAAAATACTTCAGAAGACAACATGGGAGACACACCTGTTACCCGGGAATCCTGCCGGATAAGTTGCACCATCTCAAATGCATTGTGCAATTTCGGTGTCTCATTCTTCGGTTTTTGATGGTACACCAGATTGATTCCCCTCGGATTCAGTTCCTGAATAATATTGGTCCTCGATTGCGTAACGTCGTTATAGATGTGAATGTCGGGGGACGACGTCATCGTGAGCGTTTCCGTAAAGTCGTTAAGTCCCGTCATCAGACTCACCATGGCAATGAACATACCGATACCAAAGGTAACCCCCATCATGGCTACAATGGTCTGCCTGGGCTTGGCGAGCAAATGGGTTTTCGCTATTTCAAGAGAGAGTATCATTTCGATTTTGCCAGCAAAACACTTTGCTCCGTCAACCCGTCCAATACTTCCACTTCATCCAGCGTCTCAATGCCTTTGGTGATCTTTACTTTCCGATCGCCCTCGTTTGTTTTGACCCGAACGGAATCACCGGGCAATAAAATGCTTTTCGGAATCACCAACGCCTTATCTTTTTTCCGGATGACGATGTTAGCCTCCACAGCCAGTCCTGAAAATCCGCGGGGAAGAGCCGTTATAAAATCAGCATCGACGCGCAAAGATTGATCGCGTGAATTCACCAAAGGATGGACTTCGCTTACGACCGCCTGAAAGACCTTATCGCCAAACGCATCGATTTTGACCCATACTTGCTGGCCTTCTCTGACTTTACGGATATCCATTTCATCTACACTTAACTGCATATAAAACAAATCTTTGCTGCCGATGGTCGCAACAGCTTCGTTGCGACGCACCAATTCACCTTTTTCTTTAAGTGTTTTGTAAACACGCCCATCGACTTCACTCCGTATGGCATAGCGTCCTGATTCCTCAGAAGAAATTTTCCACTGATTTTCTGCATTTTGGAATTCAAGGAAAACCTGGTTCTTCCCCTTTTCAAAGCGGCTGATTTGAAGAGCCAGATCATTTCGGGAGTTTTCGTAGGTCAGTTTAAACCTGTCATAGTCAGCACGGGTGGTCGCATTCAACTTTAATAAATTGGTGTATCGCGCCAAGTTGACGGAATCGTATTGAACTTTTGTCCTGGCACTCGCCACCGCCGCTTCTAACTCGCTCAATACCGGTGATCCTTGCTTATAATTTGTAGAAGCCATTTCATACGCTTCCCTGGCAATCAGGTAGCGCGCAGTCTGTTGCTGACTTTCAATAACAAATATTACATCCCCTTTTTTCACATCCGTTCCTTCCTTGGCCAGAATATCAACAACATATCCCTCCGCTTGCGCAAAAACCTGATATTCGTCTTTTGAAATAACATAACCGGAAGCATAGACTGCTTCAATAAGCGGTTTTAGCTCTGGCTTTTTATCATTTTGGCCTGAGGAACAGGCCTGAACCAGAGCCAAGGTGATCCATAAAAATTTTCTCATAGTATCCGAAAGAGCCAAAGGTACGACGAGAATATTGTCATGGCTGTATTAAGCTATGTAAAGCCGATATAAACCGGGTCGACGTGTCGTAAATAAATACCGGTCTGGACCTGGTCAATTTATTGAAATCCGTCTAATTTGCCGCAAAAAGAGTCGTATCAAACGCGAATTTTTCTTAGCCTATCTCTGCCTGGCAGGCATTTGTATCATCTGGGGTACTACCTTTTTGGCTATGCGCATCGGCGTGATCGATTTTCCCCCCTTTCTTTTTGCCGGAATTCGTCAAACCGTCTCTGGGGTTTTACTTTCTTCATTTCTGATTGTCTTTCGTCACGAAAAACTTCCTTCCTTAAAGGAGTTGGGTCGGCAAGCATTTGCCGGTCTACTCATGATTGGCCTGGGTAATGGTTTGGTGACCTGGGGAGAGGTATATGTATCCAGCGGGTTGGCGGCGATCATTTGCTCGTTCATGCCGGTATGGGTGACGTTGATCAACCTGACCATCAATCGCTCGGAATTGCCAAACGGCCTTATTGTCGTGGGCGTGCTCACCGGGTTGGCCGGAATTCTCCTGGTGTTCAGCGAGCATTTGGCGGACTTTGCAATAGCCAACTATCAACTTGGAATAATAATGATCCTGATTGCCTCCTTTGGATGGGCCATCGGCAGTATTCTTATCAAGCGGTCCGGACATCAGTCCAACCCCATGATGAACGCCGGACTCCAAATGTTTTTTGGTGGACTATGGTGTTTTATATTCAGTTCTCTTTTCGATGATCTGCGAGTGATCCATTGGCAAGCCGGCACATTTTATTCTCTCGGGTACTTGATTGTTTTCGGCTCTGTGGCAGCATTTTCCATGTATGCGTACGTTTTGAACAACCTCCCCATCATCATTGCCGCATTGTATTCGTATGTCAATCCCCTCGTTGCCGTAATTTTAGGTTGGTTAATCCTGGACGAAAGGCTCAACCTGAAGATAGGTTTTGCGATTGTGATCACCGTACTCGGGATTTATCTGGTAAATCGGGGATACCAACTCAAAAATCGAAAAGTAGCCGAAGCTTCAGGTGCATGATCAATAAGAATCCCTCTCCGGAGAAAAGGATTCAGTGTGTGTGAAGCCAGTGCCGATGCAACTATCATTTGTTTGCTAATCGGAGTGTAGGTTCCGGACTAATCCTGCTTCTCCTGTTACTCCCAAATGAGCCAGATGCCCCCCGAGGCCGGGCAGGCCACACCACGCCTACGCCAAGCTTCGGCGGGCGAGGCATTTCGCTACGATGTCTGGATTATTTCTCACCCCACCTACCCTGAGTTTCGGTGGGCAGGCCGCAAACCCACCGCGAAAAAATCAGGCCATCTCCGCGAATGCTGAAAATTTTGGTCCGCTGTTACCCTATAGACTTCTCCAACAAAGTGGTTTTTTGACAACGTGACAAGTAGGACTAAGCACCGGCCATAATTTTAGGTACGTTTAGGAAATACTAATTGGATTGGCACTAGATGTTCGGCTGAGGAGTCGTTCTCAAATACGGTTTTATCCTCGTATGACCCTTCGGGAATTTTCCCGGAACATCTTCATCTTTCACAGCCGCCGTAATAATTACATCTTCGCCATGTTTCCAGTTGGCCGGAGTGGCCACGCTGTACTTGGCGGTGAGTTGCAAACTGTCAATCACGCGCATGATTTCATCAAAATTTCTTCCGGTCGACGCAGGATAGGTAATAGTAAGCTTTACTTTTTTATCCGGTCCAATAACAAATACCGAGCGCACGGTAAACTTGTCGCTGACTTGGGGGTGAATCATGTCGTATAAATTTGCGACTCGAAAGTCGGGGTCCGCGATCAGCGGATAGTTGACCTGGGTATGTTGCGTTTCGTTGATGTCCCCGATCCATTTTGCGTGAGACTCCAACGGATCGGCGCTGATCGCAATCACTTTTACATTTCGTTTGTCAAATTCTGCTCTGAGTTTTGCCACAGCTCCCAATTCTGTAGTACACACCGGGGTAAAATCAGCCGGGTGAGAAAAAAGAACCCCCCAACTGTTCCCCAGCCATTCGTGAAATCGGATCGTGCCTTCTGTCGTTTCTGCCTGAAAATCAGGCGCAATGTCTCCTAATCGAATCGCCATAATTTTTAATGTTTAATTATTTAACGTTTAATGATGACAACGTCATCTTCATAGAATGCAAATATAATCAATGTCTATAGATTTTATAGAATTAATAAAAATCTGTTTCTATCTTCTCCCCGCTGTTTTTTGACGTTTTGCAATTTGATCAAGCGTGCTTTCGGACAGGATTCTGAGGGTTTCATCACGGACGCCCAGAAAGGCAAAGCGGATGCCGCAGGTTTTTTCGTCGCGGCATTCTTCGCAGGGTTCATAATAATTAAGGGAGACACACGGAAGCATGGCGATAGCCCCATCCATGAGGCGGATAATCTCTATAAGATTGACATCCTCCGGCTTTTTATAAAGATAGTACCCCCCTCCCTTGCCTTTTTTACTGTGGAGGATTTTGGCGTTGCGTAATTCGAGCAAAATAGCTTCCAGGAATTTTTTGGGAATGTGTTGCTCCTCAGCTATTTCCTGAATATGAACCGGCCCTTGTTGGTACCTTTCGGCCAGGTAAACCAGGGCATGAATCGCGTATTTACATTTTTTTGAAAGCATAAACCAGGTTTCAAGTTATACTTTTTATGATTAATTCTAATTTAGCGCCAAAGTTCGTTTAACTACTCAGTTAAAAAGAAAGCCGAAGTAGCTCAGCTGGTAGAGCAACGGTTTCGTAAACCGTAGGTCAGGGGTTCAAGTCCCCTCTTCGGCTCTCGTTTTTCGAATTAAACTGAATAAACTATGGCGCAGAAAGAAACACCCTTGCTTGTAAAGATTGCAAGTCAACTCCAATGGATTGAGGGACTTTTTCTCACTTCATTGGCGCTTGGTATTGTTCTAACCTTGATGAACATAGCGGCAGCCATCGTTATGGAAGTGTCCCTTGCCGGTCTGGCAATAGTCTTCTTCCTGTATATGTATAAGCCTTTAGAAGTTCAACGGGATGAAGGCGAAAAGAAATGGGGATTTCAAGAATTGTTGGTATACATAATAGTACCAAAAGTAATTTGGATAAGTAGCTCGTTTTCGACCTTAGGCATATTGTTTTATCTTTTTCACTTTGGAAATAACGGTTATCAACGACTTTTGATGACGGGTGGTTCCGCTATCTTCATCGCTCTCTTGGTTCTGGGGTATTCATCGATTGCTGGAACTAAACACGTAAAGTCAGCTATACCATTATTATTTCGCGCCATTCCTTTATTGGTCATTGACTACCTTTTTTTCTTTAAGTGATTGAACCAAGGCATCAAACCGGCCTACGAAATAGGATAACTAACGCAATCATAACAGCATTTCCCTTTGATTGTCTCTCGCCCACAAACCGGTAACCTCATTTCATTTATCTTCTTTTTCATTATTGCCTACGCGGTATTGTTCATCAACGTCGTCATCCTTCTTTATGACAGTCGGCCCCAGTTGCTCAATTATCTAGTCGTCATTGTGCTGACGCCGATCGCTTTTTTTATCACGTACAAAGTTGTTTTCCGTTACAAAATGATCCGGATGGGCAACGGACAAATTGAAGTCCGGTACCCCCAGTTCGGGATACATAAAATGTACCTTTTAAAAAATATAACGTACTGGAAAGAATCTGTCATAAAAACCGGAAAAACTTCTGCTTTCAGGGAATTGGAAATCAAATTTACTGACAACCGTAAAATAACCATGGGCCATCGCGAGTATGTGGAGTACGAAAAGATGGTGAGTTATTTGTTGCAGAAGGTTCCCAGGTTGAAGAGGTGAAGTCTTTGGCTCTTGGCCTTTAGCTGTTGGCTTTTTTTGGTTTGACTATTGCTTTATTTTTACAACCTACAAGGACTAAAGGCCAACGGCCAAAAGCAAAAAAAACCGGCGTCTGCCGGTTTTTTAAAGTGCCGAAGGCGGGACTCGAACCCGCATACCTTACGGCACACGCCCCTGAAACGTGCGTGTCTACCAATTTCACCACTTCGGCAACTTGAACTCATCCTCCAACTCCTCCCCTTCTCCTTTGGAGAAGGGGCCGGGGAATGAGGTGCCCAGAACTGGACTCGAACCAGCACACCTTGCGGCACTACCCCCTCAAAGTAGCGTGTCTACCAATTTCACCACCTGGGCAAGTCATTAATGCAAATCCTGAGGGCTATCCAACTTTTCAGCAAGAGGGCAAAAGTATAAAGGTTTTGAGATTTTGCCAAAATAGGTTGCTCCATAAAGACGAGAAGAAATGTACTAAGGAAGAGCACCTAAAGAACAGGCTTGACGAGGTCCCAATCATCCCTTGTTGAGCATTCTGTAAAAGGTTATGGCATCAGAAAACTAACATTCATTTCTCCACGTGAACACTTTCGGCATTTGTCTGATGCCCTTTGATCAGAGTTTGGTGCTGCCGGGCTTTGGCAACAAAAGAAAAAAACAACGTGTAAAAAACCGCAACCGATAGTAAACATATATTTATCATAACGCTGGGGTTGGCTTATTCAAATGTCTGAAAAGCTTATGACTCACGATATAATTAAACCCAAGTAAGGTCACAGACGTAATATTGAACGTTTTTTAGCATGTTTTGGATACCGATGAAAGGGGTAGAATTTGACCCTCCATATAAAAAAAACTGCAAAAAGGGTCATTCCGGTTATATTGCCCGAAATTTCTACCGATGCGTACGTTTATTCTTAGTGTAATATTCTCATTGACTTATGTTATTTCTGCTACCGCCCAGGAATCTGATTCTGTTGCTGCGCCCGGGGACTGGTATTTGCTGGATCCCGAACAAGACCATTTTCAGGGAATAAGCGTAGAGAAAGCATACTCCACCCTGCTCCACGATCAGCCCTCCAAGACGGTGCTAGTAGCTATCGTTGATTCGGGGATTGACATCGATCATGAAGATTTAAAAAGTGTGATTTGGACCAACGTAGGTGAAATCCCCGGAAACGGCATTGATGATGACCATAATGGATACATTGACGATGTTCACGGCTGGGATTTTATTGGTGGAAAAGACGGCGACGTCAATGAAGATACGTACGAGTTGACTCGTGAATTCATTCGACTGAAAAAGAAATTTGAAACAACCGATGAAACCCGGATCCGCAAAAAACAGCGAGCCGAGTATGAGCAATACAAAAAGATCAAAGAGAAATTCGAGCGACTAAAAACGAAGAATACGCAGCAGTTTGAATTCTATGATAAACTCTATTCCAACGTCACCCACAGTATTGATACCCTCAAAGTGTTGCTCAAAACCAACAAAATAACCCAGGAAAACCTCGACCAGTTTAATTCAAATGATCCTGCTCTCCTTTATGCCAAAGTTTATTTGCTGGACATTTTCAAAAACATAGGTGACCAGATTTCCCTCGAAGATTTTGTTGCACAACTCAAAGAGGGTCTGGACTATTTCAGTGTCATTGTGAAATATGGCTACAATGAAGATTTCGATTCGCGTAAAATTATCGGAGATGATTACGCCGATGTGTATCAAAAAAATTACGGAAACAATGATGTGAAAGGACCCGACGCCACCCATGGAACGCATGTGGCCGGCATCATTGGCGCTGACCGGAAAAACAATCTGGGCATCAAGGGTATCGCCGACAATGTAAAAATCATGTCGGTCCGGGCCATTCCCAATGGCGATGAGCGCGACAAGGATGTTGCCAATGCCATCCTGTACGCCGTAAACAACGGTGCCAAAATCATCAATATGAGTTTTGGGAAACCCTTTTCCCCTCAAAAGGAAGCCGTGGACAAGGCCGTAAAGTACGCTGTGCAAAAAGGAGTACTGCTGGTTCATGCCGCCGGGAACGATGGCAAGGATAACGACACAGAGAAAAATTTCCCAAGCCGGTATTACCTCGGCGGAAAAGAAGCAAAAAACTGGTTGGAGGTTGGAGCCTCGGGCTGGGAAAACAATAAAAATCTGGTTGCCGAATTCTCTAATTATGGAAAAAAAACAGTCGATTTTTTTTCTCCGGGGGTTCAGATCTACTCGACTACTCCGGGAAATACGTATAAAAATGAAAGTGGCACGAGCATGGCCAGCCCGGTCACCGCCGGAGTCGCGGCTCTACTCATGTCTTATTTTCCGGAACTTACCGCTTTGGAGGTAAAAGACATCCTTTCAAAATCAACACGCAAATTTGACCATCTTACCGTGGACAAACCTGGCAGTAAAAGTCAGATTGACTTCGGCGAATTGAGCATCACCGGGGGACTGGTCAATGCCTATGAGGCGGTAAAACTTGCACAATCCCTGCGAAACCAAAGGGTGGGAAAGAAATAGTTCTCACTCTACTTCTTCCTGAATTTCTTAAACGGGTCATACGAGATGGTCATGTTCCCGTTGTCGTTGCGACGAGCCCGCAGATAAACACTGGGTCCAACCTTGCTGTCGATCCCGACATTTTCCGGCTTATAATTTTTATCGCGCTTTTTCAAATTGCTTAATGGAAACTGAATGCTGAGGTCAGTACTGTCAGCAAGACTATAACGGCCTTCTAAAAAAAAACTGATCACATTGGACTGAACCTCCATGCGTCCGATGGTGAGTTCGGTTCCCCGAATGTCAAATTTTCCTTTGATCTCCGCAAATTGGATGTCGGCAAAATCGCGATTCTTGAACAGAAAATTGCTCAGTTTTTCCATGGGGGCAAAGTTCGTCAGCTTGCCGTCCTTCACCGAAAAGTCAATACTTCCGGATAGACGCTTCATCCGCAGATTAAGATCATCATCCACGTCCGCCTGAAGACTGATGTTGGCGCTGATTTTTCCCGAGAGATTTTGATAACTTATGGCATGTTGATTGAAATTATTAAAGACATAGAAGAATTCCCTGATCTCCGCTTGCTGAACCGTTCCTTTTACCGAAAGGGGATTGATCTGCTTCTGAAGATCGG